>Ga0209075_1001220_pt1 | contig 24560 bp, 22 predicted proteins | sample Stecom2011_FD_187523 | JGI IMG/M metagenome (GOLD analysis project Ga0209075, IMG submission 187523) | Agricultural soil microbial communities from Utah to study Nitrogen management - Steer compost 2011 (SPAdes) (version 2) | ecosystem: Environmental > Terrestrial > Soil > Agricultural land...
GGCTACCTGGACCAGGACACCTGGTATTCCGGCGAACCCATTATCGGCGCTGATGGCAATGTGGATACCAAAACCCAGGACAAAGCAGTTGCCCTGCTCACCCGTATGTCGGTTCGGCATTCCGGCAGCGTTGCCGCCATTCAGGATCTGCCGCTCGGGTTCAGGATTGCGTCTGCCTTTTATTGGGCAGATGAGTTCAACACCCAATTCGAACGTATCGACACCCGTCTGAGCAAGAGCTTCTACGGGCCACGCTACAGCGCCGAGCTGGCTTTTACCCTGCAGCACTATTTAAACCGGGACCCGGAGCTGAGTTCCGACAACAATGTAGAAGATCACAACCAGTTCTTTGTCGAAGCCGGACTGCGTTTTTGATAAAAGCAGAACGCAGCCATGATGTATGTCACCACCAGTCAGGAAGGTAGGACAATAAACGTGCCCAGACGCCTGTTTCATAAGCCCGGACCAGCCCATTGGCTGTTCGTGTTTATGTTGTTGCTCACATCACCGGTACTGGCCAGCACGGTCACTCACCCGGTTGCCTATGTAGAAGGCTCCGGGAATTCCGCCCTGGACCGGCACCTAACCGGCCTGATCAGGGCTGAACTGGGTGATCGGGTTGAACTGGTGGCCATGGACCATCGCCACTTGCCGCTGTCTCCGGGCAAGCCGGTTATTACCATCGGCCCAGCGGCTTTCTCCCGGTTCGAGGAACGGGGAACCACCGCTCCGGTGCTGGCGCTGTTGATGGAGAAACGAACCCTTGATGCCTATACAGAAAGGGCCGGCAGCCACATCAGTGCGGTGTACTATGACGTTCCGCTATTGCGGCAGGCGCTCACCGGAAAGGCCATTTTGCCCCAGGCGACCCGTATCAGCATTCTGGCCACCCTCGGGTCCGCTGACATGTACCAACCGCTGATTGACCAGCTACCGAACTACGGCCTTCAGGCTCGTATATTTACCGTCAGCAGCGAAAACCAACTCATCCCCAGTCTGAACCGCGCCCTTGCGTACGGGGACTTTGTTCTGGCCGGCCTCGACGACCAAATCTACAACCCCCGTAATATCAAACATATTCTGTTAACGGCCTATCGCCGTAACCGCATTCTTATTGGCCCCAGCCAGGCCTATGTCAAAGCAGGATCACTGGCATCAAGTTATGCGCCATTTACCGCAATGGCGAAACAGGCTGCGGACTATCTGGAGGCGTTTTTCGAAACTGGCAGCCTCCCCGCCCCGGCCTACCCTGATCACTACCGGGTAGAGGTGAACAAGCAAGTTGCACGATCCCTGAATATTCCTCTGCCAGACAGGGACTGGATCGCGCAAACGGTTGACCGGTTTATCCGGGAACAGCAGGAGTCCGTGCAATGAGCCGCGCCGAACGCAAACCCGGAATGTCCCTGTCCCGCCGGTTATTGATTGGCGTTTTGCCTGCCGCGATTATGTTTGTAGTGCTGTTGGTGTTCTTTACCACTGCGCGGCTGGAAGATTCCCGACGGGACCTGGCAGAAAGCAGCCAGCTGTTTGCCGATAGCCTGGCACCTGCGCTGGAGTATGCGGTTGTGTCCGGTAACTGGAGCTCCCTCGAGCAGGTCCTTCGACAGTCCCTGAGGCGCAGCAAGGCGGACTGGCTCAGGGTTACCGATGTGGTCGGCCAGGAGATCGGGTATGTCAGTAACGGAGTGTCTTCTTCGGATCGTAGCCTCGCGCCAGTAACCATTTATACCGCCGAAATACTCCAGGAACCGGTTGAACTGGGCTCAGGTACCGAGTGGCTTATGGGGCAGTGGAACTTCAGCGCAGGATCCCTTCGTGTTGGTACGCTTGAGGTGGCGGTCAGTACTGAGGTTCTGGATAGCCGACAAAATGAGATCCTCTTGTCCTCGGTGACAGTAGGCATCGCCATGCTGTTGTTCACCATGCTGCTGGTCAATCACTTTCTCAGCGCCGTGTTCCGGTCTGTCAGTCAACTTTCAGGCCGCGTGAACCTGCTGATGCAGGCTGACTATAGCCAACAACCGGTTGAGCCTCATGGTGGTGGCCGGGAGGTAGCAAAAATACAACAGCAACTCAATGAGCTGGCTCGCCACCTGGAGCAGGCACGAGCAGACCGGGACCAGACCCTTACCCTGTCGGAAACGGCCAGGGAGAAGGCAGAAAGCGCAAGCCAGGCCAAGTCAGAGTTTCTCGCCGTAATGAGCCAGGAATTGCGAGCGCCCCTGAAAGGCGTTCTGGGCATGATTGACCTGGTGAACCAGGAGCCTTTAAGCAAGCAGCAGGCGGATTATCTGGACACCGCCCGAAAATCTACCCAGGACCTGATGACCGTGATTTCCGACATGCTGGATTTTGCCCAGATGGAAAGCGGCAATTTTGAGCTGGCCCAGCAAGAGTTTGACCTCCGCGATCTGATCAGCAACTGTGCGGCCTCTTACCGGTTGGCAGCCGAACAGCAGGGGCTGATGCTGGAGCTGCATTTTCAGGGCAACTGGCCGGATAAAGCCATGGTGGTGGGCGACTCCGCAAGGCTGCGACAGATACTGGCAGGATTGCTCGGCAACTCGCTGAAATATACCAGTGATGGCTACATCAGCATCCGGGCAAGCTGGGCGGAAGACAGCAGCAACAAGGCAGTTCTGAACTGCACAGTCAGTGATTCAGGTTCAGGCAGTGCTGGCCAGAGGCTGGACAACCTGTTACCGCACTATGAGCAATCAATGGCAGGAAACCCAGCCACCAGCATGCAGGTTGGCAGCGGACTGGGGTTATCCATGGTGCAGCGCCTGGTTGAGCTGATGGGCGGCCACGTGCAGGTAGACACCGATCTCGGGCAGGGAGCCTACTTTCGCTTTGACCTGCCCTTCTGTCTTCCAGAGAAGAGTTAAGCCACCGGCTCCCGCATGGTGACAAATTCTTCTGCGGAGGTGGGGTGAATGCCGATGGTAGAATCGAACTGAGCCTTGGTGGCTCCGGCTTTGATGGCCACCGCGAGTCCTTGGGTGATTTCGCCAGCATCCGGGCCAACCATGTGCGCACCCAGCACTTTGTCAGTATCTTTATCCACCACCAGTTTCATCAGGCAACGCTCGTCACGGCCGCTCAGGGTGTATTTCATGGGCCGGAATTCCGACCGGAAAATACTCACCTGATGGCCCGCTTCCCTCGCGTCTTCTTCGGTCAGGCCCACGGTGCCAATATTCGGCTGGCAGAACACTGCCGTCGGGATAGCGCTGTAATCCATGTCGCCCTGACCATCGCCAAACAATCGGCGTGACAACACCATAGCTTGCGCCAGGGCTACCGGGGTCAACTGCGGTGTTCCGATAACATCCCCCAGCGCGAATACAGACGGCACAGCAGTCTGGAAGTGATCGTCCACCTTCACGTGGCCTGATGCCGTCAGCTCCACACCGAGATCGGTAAGGCCAAGCCCGTCTACCAGCGCCCGGCGGCCTGTCGCAGCCATCACCAGACCGGTTTCGAGGGTGTCGCCATTACTGAGATTAACCTGGTAGTGGTCGTCTCTGGACTCAACTGAGTTGATGGTTACGCCAAAACGCAGATCCACGCCTTTCTTGCGCATTTCCGTTTCGGTAAAGCGACGAACGTCGCCGTCGAAACCGCGCAGGAACAGGTCGCCCCGGTACAGCAGTGTGGTTTCCACGCCCAGCCCCGCCAGAATACCGGCAAACTCCACGGCAATATAGCCACCGCCCCAAATGACCGCCTGTCGCGGCAGCTGAGGCAGGTAAAACATGTCGTTGGAGGTGAGCAGGTATTCTTTACCGGGGATGTCGGGCACCACCGGCCAGCTACCCGTGGCTACGGTGATGTGTTTTGCGCTGTAGGTCTTGTCACCGACGGCAACCGTGTTGGGGCCCTGCAGGCTGGCCGTACCGTTAATAATTTCAACACCGGCGCTTTCCAGCAACCGGCCATAAATACCGTTTAGCCGTTCGATTTCAGCATTCTTGTTGGCCACCAGGGTTGGCCAGTCGAAGCTTACGTCGTCTGTCGGGATGTTCCACCCGTAGCCGGCCGCATCTTCCAACTCGTCCCTGACGTGTGCCCCGTATACAAACAGCTTTTTGGGAACACAGCCAATATTTACACAGGTTCCGCCCAAGTGGCGGGATTCCACCACCGCTACCCGAGCGCCCCGCTGGGCCGACATTCTTGCCAACCGCACGCCGCCGGAACCGGCGCCAATCACTATCAGGTCAAAATCATGGCTGTCAGACACTGTAACTCCCGTTCTACATCGTGAATCTGTATCGGATACTACCAGTTATCAGCCAATCATATCGCAAGAGTCAGCCTTACGGACACAGTTCCTGGCTCATTGCCGCGATCCATGGCAGCCTGGTCAATGATCACACCATGGTTGCCGTTCATCCGCTCCAGCCAGGCCGCCACTTCAGCGAAAGGAACACCTTCAAGCCAGACCCTAATGGCAGCGTCGCCACTAGGCTCAAACCTCTGTAACGCCAGCCCTGCTTCACCCGCAGAGCGGGTAACCAGTGTCATCAACTCCCGGCCACTTTCCGGCTTATCGACGTTCGCTGAGCCACTGTCCGGCGAGCCGGCGGAGCCTAGCCGTTTGATGGTCGCTTCATTAGCCTGCATCCAGGCCAGCAGCTCGCCGGCGTTTTCACGGCTTGCCTGTGCTTTGTCATTGAAGGCTGATGCCGGTGCCCAGACGGCGAAGTACAGCACCGCCAGCAATACCGCAATCACCAGAAAAATCAGGGCTTGCTGGTCCCTGGATGGCAGCTGGTCATACTTTGCAATCATCTTACCGACCGCTGGCTGATCCTTGATTTTTGACCACATGCTCTTAACCTCCGGAAACAGTCAACCGGCCACGGGCGCCGGTAGATTCATTCACTACCGAGCCAATCTGGGCTTGCAGCCCCTGATTGGCCAGCCCGTTACGCAAACGACTCAGACGGTCGTAGTTATCGGCGCGAATATCCACCACCAATTCGCCACGGTTTCGGCTGTAGTTGATGGAATTGAAGGTGATAGCACTGGAGTTGGGTACACGGCTGTACTGGTCGCCGGTGAACTTCATCAGGGTAATAAAATCCACATCCTGACCGGTGGAGCCGGCAACCCGAAGCTGGCCCTCAATCACCCGGCGAACATTGCCTGCATGGGTGCGGCGGTCTGCGGGGAAAGCTTGCCTGTAAACCGCCATAGCCTGTCCCTGCAGTTCTTCCGCCTGTTGCTGGTGATAGAACCCCATTCCGATTTCCAGGGCAATCTGAACCGCAAACCACACGGCTGCCACCGCGATCAGGGGTTTCCATGGCTTGAGCGGGCTAGCTCCGGCCGCTTTTACAGAAAACACTCCCTGACACAGATTGACCGGCTCGCAAAGATGGTGATGGTGAGCCCAGGCCAGCAGCTCCAGAACGGAAAACTCCAGGGGTTTTTGCTGCACATGCAACCGACCGCTGCTTGCGGAGAGTTCGCTGATGGCCGCCTGCCAGTTCTCCAGGACCGCCTCGGTGCCATACAGTTGTACCGGTATCTCTGCCACCACCTCCTCTTCTGAGGGGGTGGCCATGGTCATGGCGAACAGTGACAGGTTATCAGCTTGCATGCGCAACCACTCCCCCCGATGGCTGCGCAGCATGACCGCTTCGCCATCCAGGCACAGACTCCAGCCCGCCTCGGTTGCCGGCAGCAATGCAGCATCCGGATATATGGCGTCCAGGCGCACGTGTTGCCAGCCACTGAACATCTGTTGCCAGCGGGCCATCTGCAGATTGTCTATGGCGGCCACGTGATAACCGTCAGGGGTGTGGCGGCCAAGGGCCAGGTGAACCGTTTCGATATCCTGGGCGACCTGCTCTTCCACCGCAAATGGCAGTGCCTGCTGGATAAACCGGCTCTGTTTGGCGGGAATGTCTGCCAGGCAGAAGGTGGTCTCATCGCCAGGAATAAGGCCAATCAGGATCACCTTCTCCAGGGCGTTCTGCGCCAGGGTCTGCTCGATGTGTTCGCGCGGGTGGCCAGCACCATGGGCCTGGGTATCACCACTGGCATCCTGCAAAACCCAGTCATAAAACTGGGCTTCCGGATTCTGCTCCGGATCCGCAAACGGCGGTAACGGCCGAACGTATAGGCGATAAGACATGGTTATCCTTCTGAGAACGTAAAGGGTTCTTTTGTAATTCGGTTTTTCTGTCCGGTATCCCTGTGAACGATCCGGACTTCACCCTCGGGATTGCGAAACACCGTACTGACCATATTAACGACACGATTATCGTAGGTAATCCGTGATACAACTTCAAAAAAACGCGTTTGCAGGGTAAGGCCCGCCGGCTTCAAGCCGAGGCCCGAGAACTCGGGCAGCGCCAGAAAATTCTGGAGATCCTCAAAGCGCTCTTCTTCCCGCTGGGCAACAATGGACTGGGCCTGGGCCTCGCTAAGATCATTGTGCAGCGACATCAGAACCGGCACCGTAGCCGAGTTCACATTGATACCAATTCCGCTGACCGGAACCGCTGTCACATGGGGCCTTAATGCCACATAGATTTCTTCGGTCATACCCTCGATCAGCCGCAGTTCGGTGATGGACACAAAGGGCTGGTTGGCGGCCCGGAACGGCTGCTCAGCCATCAGGTACTGGCCGTCTTCGGCACCGTAGGGACTGATGGTCTGGTCGTCGGCATCGATCCAGTCGATCAGGGTGTCTACCGACAGACCGGTAATGCCCAGTGCGATGAACAGACGGGTCAAGCGGTCTTTGGTCAGCGGGTCCACCTGCCCGTTGGCGGTTACCAGATCGTTCAGGTTGATCCGGCCACCCAAATCATCAATCTGCACTTCCGCCACACCATTTTCATCCAACGGGAGGATCGCTGCGTTCATGGCCCAGAACTCGTCCGGGCTGTCGACCATCAGGCCGCCTTCCCGGTCTTCCTCGAAATCCCTGACCAGTATGCGGCGGGCGAACTCCTCTGCCCCTAGCGCAATGTTATAGCCCTGTTGCTGGGCCAGGTAATGGCCCGCCTTGAACACCCGCAGGCTCTGCTGACGGGTCATGCCAGACGCGAGCAACACCACCAGCGCCATGGCCAGCAGCACCATGATCAGCGCCACACCTTTCTGGTTCCGGGGCCGGGCAAGCATCAGGTTCCACCTCCCGGCTGGCCGGCCGTTTGTTCGTCGGCTTCTTCTTCGTCTGTGTCGGATTCCCGGGCTTCGAGTTGCTGGTTCACCACGCCCTGGGCCTGTTGAGGGTCGAAGTCTGGCAGAGTGAAGGTTCTGACCAGCTCGCCAAAGCGTTCGTGCTCCAGCGTAACTTCCAGACCACGGGGTAACGGAATATTCGGGCGGGCACCCGGTGAAAGGCTCGCCAGGGCTTCATCATCCGGCCAGTGATCATGCCGGTTACCGTCTTCATCAATAAAGCGGATTTCAAAGTCTGTGACGTTTTCAAGCAGCAACAGATCCCGGCTGGAATCCTCCTGCCCTTCATCCAGAACCGGCCAGTAGCGCCTGCGCAGTTCGCTCCCGGTAAACTCCCAGGCCGCCCGCTGCAGGCTGCTGCGCCTTAGCCCCAGTGGGTTGCGCCAGCCCTGCCGGGTAATCATCAGGGCGAAGGCGTCATCCCGGGTGGTAAATGCCGGCAGGAAGTCGCCGTACACATCCCGTACCGGGCGGTTAACCACCTGGGTTATATCCCGCTCCAGCAACAGCATGGTTTTCTGCAAGGCGTCGAACTGGTCGGCGATCTCATTCACCCGGTCCCGGGAGTTCACCACGCCACTGACTACCTGCCAGACGCCAATGCCAATCACCGCGGTAATGGTTACGGCGATCAGCACTTCCATCAGGGTGAAGCCTTGCTGGTGCAGGTATAACGGGCGTTTAACCGGCATCATTTCTCCCCCAGAAACGCGGAGAGCGTGTGCACGGAAAACGGTTCAGACTGACCATCCGGGTATTTGGCTACGGTGACTTCAACCCGGCGCATGGTGGGCTCCGCGGTGCCCTGTACCACCGTGGTTACCCGCCAGCGGTAGTTGCCGTAATCGGTATCATCGGAGTTGTCAGAAATATCGGGCAGGTCTTGCTGGAGCCGGAGTTCATTTACACGGTTCTCCGCCAGCCAGCCGGCCAGGGTTTTATCCCGCACCCGCTCAAAGCTTCCGATGTGATTACTGCCAACTTCGGCCGCAGCGGTGGCAATCAGACCGAATACCAGCAAGGCTATCAGCACTTCCAGCAGGGTAAAGCCGCGAACCCGGTTCATTATTCGCCTTCCCCGGCACCGGGTTGCCGCCATTCAAGCGGAGATACGCCGTCTGAGACGATAACATGCATGTTGTCGGTATCGCGGCCCAGGGTGAATTCGATTTCAAACGGCGTAGATTCACCGCTGGAGAAAAATACCAGGTCCGGCCGCAATTCGTCTTCGGCGCTGGTCAGGCGCGGCGCATCACTCTCCACGTAGCGGGTCACCGTGAGCCATTCCGGCAGAGTGCGCTTACGGTACATGCGCTCGACGGGTGGCTTCCATTCTCCGGAGTCGTCCTGGAAGGCAACAAAGCGGTAGCCGTCGTCTTCAAACAACAGCCCGAGTTCGAGGTTGTTCAGAACCGCCTGCTCCGAGGCGGTCTGCATCATCAGGTACAGCTCTCTTACCTGGTTTTCAAGCTCGCGCTGCTGGGAGCTGCCCGCCATGTTGAACACGGCCAGTGCCGCCAGCAGCCCGACGATAATCAGGACAACCAGTATTTCGATCAGCGTGAAGCCGCTATGGTTCGCCCTGTTGCGCACAATCGCTTACTTCCCGGTTTTCCAGGCACTGATGTCGGCCGCATCGCCCTCACCGCCTTCCTGGCCATCTGAACCATAGGAGTAGAGGTCGTACGGCCCCTCGGTTCCCGGGCTTACGTACTGGTACTGGTTACCCCAGGGATCTTCCGGAACCGTCTTCAGGTAGCCGTCGGCGTTCCAGTTTCTGGGCTCCGGTGTGCCACTGGGTTTACGTACCAGGGCTTCCAGCCCCTGCTGGGTAGAGGGGTAATGGCTATTGTCGAGCCGGTACAGGTCCAGTGCATTGGCAATATTGCTCAACTGGGTTTCTGCGACGGTCACCTTGGCCTGGTCACTACGGCCCATGATGTTAGGGGCCACGACGGCCACCAGCAGGCCCAAAATGACCATAACCACCATGATTTCAATCAGGGTGAAACCCCGGCTGCGTGCGATGTTGGCGTTCTGGATGTTTCTCATAGTTTCACTCATGTCAGACCTGTGTTTTCCCGTTTACTTCTTTGTGGTGCGCCTCTCAGCCCACCAGGTTGCTCATGTTCAGAATCGGCAGCATGATGGCCAATACAATAATCAGAACCACCACGCCCATCACCAGCAGCATCAATGGCTCGAACAACCCGACAATCGCCGCAATCTTCGATTGCAGGGTATTTTCCTGCATCCGCGCCGTGCGCTCCAACATGCTGTCGAGTTCACCGCTGGCCTCACCACTGGCAATCATGTGCAACATCATGGGCGGGAAATAGCCGGTCTGATCCAGCGAACGGTGTAACGAGCCACCCTCGCTGACCTTTCGGGCCGCTTCCCGCAGCTCCTGGCGCAGGTAATCGTTGGATAACACCTCGCCGGCGATTTTCATGGCCTCGACCAGTGGTACACCGCTGGTGGTCAGAATACTGAGGGTGCTGGCGTATCGGGCGGTATTCACCCCCCGGACCATGCCGGAAAACAAGGGCAAATGCAGAAGCTGCTTGTGGAACTTCATCCGGAATCCGGGTTTGGTAAGCGCAGCCCGGAAGCCGATGCCGCAAGCAACCAGCAGTATCAGAAGATAGACACCATAAGAGCCGAGAAATTCCGAAGCCGCGAGCATGGCCATGGTAAGACCGGGCAGATCCTGGCCCTGCTTCAGGAATACTTCGATGATGTCGGGTACCACGTAGGTGAGCAGGAACACCACTATGGCAATGGCCACCACACTCAGAATGATGGGATAGATAGCCGCCAGCTGGATTTTCTGCCGGGCTTCCTGGCGGCTTTCGGTGTAATCCGCCAACCGGTTCAGAACCAGGTCCAGGTGCCCTGCGTGTTCGCCGGCGGCCACGGTGGAGCGGTACAGCCGGGGAAAGGCCCGGGGGAATTCACCAAAACTGTCTGCCAGCGTGTAACCTTCCATGACCTTGGCCCGGATCGCGATCAGCATGCTGCGTATGCGCGGCCTGGTGGATTGCTGGGCCGTCGCGCTCAGGGCCTGCTCGATGGGAATGCCTGACTGGATCAGCGTTGCCAGCTGACGGGTAATCAGAGCCAGGTCTGCGGCACTCAGGGAGCCACGACTACTGAGGGGATTACTTCGGGCCTGTTTCTCGACCGCAGGTGTTACCGCCAGTGGTATAAGCCCCTTTTCCCGTAATTGCTGGCGCACGGCCCGAGGAGCATCGGCCTCTACCACGCCCTGCTTTTGTTTACCCCGCTGGTCCAGTGCCTTGTATTCGTATGCTGGCATGGATCACTGGCTCCGGTGGGTTACGCGCAGGACTTCTTCCACTGTGGTCACGCCTTCAAGAATTTTCTTCACCCCGTCGGCATGGATGCTGGGGCTGTGCCGGCGGGCTTCACGCTCAAGATCCAGCTCCCCTGCCCGCTTGTGTATCTGAGCGCTGATCTCTTCCGTGATTTCCACCACTTCATAGATACCAATACGCCCCCGGTAGCCCAACTGGTTGCAGTGTTCACATCCCTTGGGCCGGAAAATAGTCGGCGGGTTCGCCGGGTCCTGCTGCAGGAATTCGCAATGTTCTTCGGTGGGAATGTAGGGTTCCCTGCAGTGGGTACACAACACCCGCACCAGTCGCTGGGCCACAATGCCCACCAGACTTGAGGAAATCAGGAAGGGTTCGATGCCCATGTCCATCAGTCGGGTAATGGCACCCACAGCGGTGTTGGTGTGCAGTGTTGAGAGCACCAGGTGACCGGTCAAACTTGCCTGTACAGCAATTTCTGCCGTTTCAAGGTCCCGGATCTCACCAATCATCACCACATCCGGATCCTGGCGCAGGATGGCCCGCAAACCACGGGCGAAGGTCATATCAACCTTGGTGTTCACCTGGGTCTGGCCGATGCCCGGAAGGTTGTATTCGATCGGGTCTTCAACCGTCAGGATATTGCGGCTGCGATCGTTGATTTCCTGCAGCGAGGCATACAGCGTGGTGGATTTACCGGAACCCGTCGGTCCGGTAACCAGCATGATGCCGTATGGCCGGTGAATCAGTTTGCGCAGAACCTTGAGGTCTTCTCCGGCCATGCCAAGGGATTCCAGGCGAATAGTGCCTGCTTGCTTGTCGAGCAGTCGCAATACCACTCGCTCACCGCTCGACGAAGGCATGGTGGACACCCGGATGTCCACCTCTCGACCGGCTACCCGGAGGGCGATGCGGCCGTCCTGGGGTACCCGCTTTTCAGCGATGTCGAGCTTGGCCATAACCTTGATACGGGATACCAGCAGCGGCGCCAGGGCCCGCTTGGGCTGCACAACTTCGCGTAGTACGCCATCGATGCGAAAACGCACCACCAGCTGTTTTTCATAGGTTTCGATATGGACATCCGAGGCGTTGGTTTTAACCGCTTCGGTCAGAATGGCGTTGATCAGCCGGATAATCGGTGCGTCGTCTTCCTGCTCCAGCAGGTCTTCGGTCTCGGGCACGGAATCCGCCAGCGAGGCCAGGTCCATGTCATCACCGATGCCTTCTACCATCTGCATGGCTTCGGCAGAATCGTTCTGATAGGCAGCGTTCAGTGCCTGATCAAAGCGGCCGGCTTCAATGGTGGTAAAGCGCGCCCGGCCACCGCTGATCCGATTGGCCTCGGCCAGTGCAGTGTGGGAGGCGCCCGGCTTTACAAGAATAACCGCCTCGCCACTCTCATTACGGGTGAGGATGACCCCGTTACGCTTGGCAAAGGTAAAGGGAAGTCGGCCCAGCGGAGCATCCTGCGGCTGAATTTCAGTCTCGGTGGTCAAGCTTTTCCTCGTTTAATCCGTCAGGTCACTGTTTGTTGTTGTGGCCAGGCGCAGAGCACCGGTGGCGTTGCCCGAAAAGGTACCACAGGAATGGGAACCACTGAACAACTCTGTGCACTATACTGCCACTAAGACATTGCAGTCTGATAACCTGTGGGCTTTTTAGGATTTCCGACTTTTATCGCAATCAGGAACGCCGATGTTCGCACTTGACCGAAGGATCCCACTATTTCTTGCGCTCGCCGCAGCGCTGAGCATGATCGCGCTCACCGGCTGGCAAGGTTATCGGTTCTGGCAATCTGAAACCAACCAGGCCACGCGTGTAGCCCAACCCGCCACGAGCCAGGAGCGCACCGGCCCGGCAGTGCCGGAGGTCGGCCTTGCCAACTTTGCCTTGTTTGGTGCCCGCAGCGAAGGCGACGGGCCGGCGATAACCGATACCGAAAACCTTCCGGAAACCAATTTGCGGTTATCGTTACGCGGTGTACTGGCAGCCGATGGCGATTTCCCGGGTAGCGCGCTGGTTGAAGACGACAAAAACAATACCGAGGCGTATCTGGTGGGCGACGAGCTGCCAGGTAACGCCAAATTGCGCACGGTATTTGCCAACCGTGTTGTGATCGAGCGGGCGGGCAAGCTGGAAAATCTCTACTTCCCCGAGAACGAAGACCGCTCCCGTTTTGAAATCACCAGCACAGATCAGCCCGAGTCCAGCGTACAACCCCAGCCGGTTCAGCAAACCACCCCTCGCCCGACTGCCACTGCTACTGCTAGCTCTGCCAATGACCAGCAACGAAGAGAAGAAATCCGCCAGCGGCTGGAACAGTTACGACAGCGCCTGCAAAACAACAACTGAGGCCAGCCATGGTAGCGGCAAGCTTTCGTATTGTTCGCCGCTCCCTGCTGTTGCCGCTGATATTCTGCGCTTCACTGGTAAGCGCCATCGAACTCAGCGACCGTTTAATGGAGTACGTGCTGCAGGAATTTGGCCTGGAGGCACAACAGCGATTACAGGACTGGCAACGGCTGCACGGCTTGGCTAGCAACGCCCCCACCGATCGCAAGCTGCATCTGGTCAACTCCTTTTTCAACCGGGCCGAGTTTGTCAGTGATCTGAGCCACTGGGGCGTGGAAGACTACTGGGCGACTCCCGTGGAGTTGCTCACCACCAATGGGGGCGACTGTGAAGATTTCTCCATCGCCAAGTATCTGACCCTGCGCGCCATGGGTGTACCCGATGAAGAGCTGCGCATTATCTATGTTAAAGCCCTGGAGCTGAATCAGGCCCACATGGTACTGGCCTGGTATAAAACCCCCGATTCTGACCCACTTGTGCTGGACAACCTGATCAATCAGATAAAGCCTGCCTCTCAACGCACGGATCTTGAACCCGTTTACAGCTTTAACGGTGAAGGGCTCTGGATGAACCAGCAGTCGGGCGTACGCAAGCGGGTAGGCGACGCCGAAAGACTCGAGCACTGGCGCAAACTGAACGAACGCCTGGAAGAAGAACGCCGGCCTTAGGCCGGGTTTCCGCCCGGTTCCCATCCCCCACCCAGCGCCTTGTACAGATCCACGGCAGCAATCAGCCGGTTCAGTCGCACCTGACTCAGCTGCTGCCGGGCATCAAAGACACTGCGCTGGCTCTCGAGCAGAGTGAGCAGGTCGTCAGCTCCCTCCCGATACCGGATCTCCGTCAACCGAAGCGTTTCTTCTGCCTGCTCCAGAATGGTTTGCAGACGCTCCTCCTGCCCCAGATACAGCGCCTCGCGATCCAGGGCATCACCCACTTCCTGGAAGGCCGTTAACAGACTGGCCCGGTAGTTTTCCAGCAGGGCGATCCGGCGGGATTCGGAAATCTCCACGGTATTGCGGCGTTGCCCGCCGTCAAACAGGGTCTGGCTGAGGCCCACAAGAGCACTGGCAGTACGAACCGGATCAGACAGGCTGAAGAAGCTGTCTGTGGACAGGCGCACAGCTCCACTCAGGGACACCGATGGAAGCAGGGCGGTCCGCGCCTGCTCGATGTTGGCAGTGGCAGCCGTCAGGCGCGCTTCCTCTGCGGCAAGGTCCGGCCTGCGGGTGACGATACTGGCCGGCGTTTGAGGATCGATGGCCGGCACAGAAACGCTTAACAGCGCGGCTTCCGGTGCAGCCTCGGTAAACGGGTAGTCGCCAGTCAACAAGTGCAGCGCCGCCAGCCGCTGCCGGGCCTGGTATTCCAGGGGCGGCACGGCATTTCTGAGGTTCAGTACCGCGGTCTGCTGGCGGGATAATTCAGAACGATCCGCCGCTCCGTTTCGATAGCGAGCTTCAACCAGTTTCAGGGTCTGTTCTCCCAGCTCCCGGTTCCTGCGGGCTACTTCTACCCGTTGCTGCAATTCCTGCCACTCGAACCAGGTACTGGCCACGGAAGCGGCTAGCGTGATCCGGGCCGCATCGTAGTCGTAACGGGTAGCTTCGAAGTCCGCCAGGGCCGCAGTTTCCGCCGCCGACAAGCGGCCCCAAAGATCAATTTCATAGTCGACCGACAGCCCCAGGCTGGTGGAACCGCCGGTTGCCCTATCCTGCCCTGATGCCTGGCTGGTCTGTTTACCGGCACTGCCGGAGGCACCGACCGATGGCAATAGCGCGGCGCCAGCATTACGAAGCTGCAGGTCCGCCTGGATAACAGCCTGAGCCGTCGCCGCAAGGCCTGGGTTGTTGTCAAAGGCACGGGTAATCAACCGATTCAGCTGTTCATCTCCGAAAGCCTGCCACCAGGCGGCATCTACCGTTTCTCCGGTGCTGGTCTCCTGATGCCATTGCGCGGGCGGCGTTACCGGGAGCTCAACAGGCTGAGGCTGAAAACCGGCGCAACCTGCCAGCAGCAACGCAGATAATAATGGTGTTGTACGAAGGATCATGGCGTTACTCCGAGGCCAGCGCATGAACAGGGTCGAGCCGCGCAGCTTTGCGAGCCGGCAGAAAACCGAAAATAAGACCGGTCGCAAAGGCACAGCTGAAGGCCAGCACCATAGGCAGTACGGTCATATGCACAGGGGTACCTAAGGTCCCGATCAGCTGGGTGGCAGCTACTCCGAGCCCTACCCCAATCAGGCCGCCGATGGCTGAAACCAGCCAGGCTTCGGTCAGGAACTGTTGCAGAATGTTCCAGGCACGGGCCCCGGTGGCCATGCGGATGCCAATTTCCCGGGTGCGCTCCGTCACGCTTACCAGCATGATATTCATTACCCCGATGCCCCCCACCAGCAAAGAGATGGCGGCAATGGAACCCAACAGCCAGGTCAGCGTGTTCTGGGTTTCGGAAATGGTATCGATCAGCGACGCCATGTTGCGGATGGTGAAGTCTTCAACACCGCCATGGCGGGCCAGTAAAGTATCGTGGATGATGGCTTCGATCTCGGCCATTCGTCCGAGATCCGCCACCGCCACGGTGATGTTGCGCAGATGGGTTTGCCCGAAGATCCGCAAGCTGCCGGTGGTATAGGGCACAAAAACCACTTCGTCCTGATCCTGCCCCATCGGTGACGCGCCTTTTCCCGTCATTACACCGATAACCTGGAACAGTACGTTGTTCACCATCAGGTGTTTGCCCAGCGGGCTTTCATCCGGAAACAGCGCCTCGGCAGTGGATTTTCCCAGCACGGCAACAGCGGCATAGTTGGCTTCATCCTGCTCGCTGAAAAAGGTGCCTTCGGCAACGGGCCATTGCCGTGCCACCGGGAACTGGAACGAGGTCGCATTGATTTCGGCCTGGTGGTCCCGGTTTGAGTAGCGCAAGGTCTGGCCGCCGGTAAGTTCAGGTATTGCTGCAAGAACACCTTCTATCTCATTGATTGCCCGATAGTCATCAGCCACCAGAGTCGTCACCGACCAACGCCCTCCCCGCTGGTCTGGCCCGCCGGGGCGCACCAGCAGCAAGTCACTGCCCATGGTGCTGATTCGGTCGACGACATCTTTCTTGGCGCCTTCACCAATCGCTAGCATGGTAATCACCGAGGCCACGCCGATCACGATACCGAGCAAGGTGAGCGCGGTGCGGAACAGGTTGCTGCGCAGTGACCGCAGGGCACTTTTCAGGGCCTCCTGCCAATCGCTCAGTACCGCGCCGTTGCGGATATCAGCCGATTTCGCCGGCTCGGTTCTGACGCTGGTTTCCGCACCGGTATCCCGCACCACTTCGCCATCTGCAATATGAATCTGGCGCCGGGCCACATCGGCCACGTCCTGGTCGTGGGTAATCAGGATAACCGTGTGGCCCTGGGCGGACAGGTCTGTCAGCAACCGGATCACTTCCTGGCTGCTTTTGCTGTCGAGCGCACCGGTGGGCTCATCGGCAAAGATAATCTGGCCACCGTTCATCAGCGCCCGGGCAATGGATACCCGTTGCTGCTGGCCACCGGAAAGCTGGGATGGCCGGTGGGTCAGGCGCTCCCCCAGCCCGAGCTCAGTCAGTAGCTGCTCTGCCCGCTGGTGCCGCGCGGTCGGGGCCATTCCAGCATAAATGGCGGGTATTTCGACATTTTCCCTGGCCGTCATGCCAGGAAGGAGGTTGTAGCTCTGAAACACGAAGCCGAAGGCTTCCCGGCGTAACAAGGCCAGCTCATCCCGACTGAGCGCCGATACATCACGGCCGTCAAACCAGTATTCACCGGAGCTTGGCTGGTCCAGGCAGCCGAGAATGTTCATCAGGGTGGATTTGCCCGAACCCGATGGCCCCATAATGGCCACGAACTCCCCCGGGTAGATCTTCAGGTCGATGCCTTTCAATACCGGCACCGCCAGGTCGCCCTCGCCAAACGACCGGCGAATACCCTTCAGTTCAATCACCGGCGTTGAGATTGTCATCTCAGGACACCCCGGAACGCTGCTCCGCCTGAGCTACCCGCGCGCGGCTCCCGCGGCACCAACACCACCTGCTGGCCCTCTTCAAGGCCCGAAACCACTTCGGTATAAACCCGGTTACTGATGCCGGTGGCTATCTCCCGGGGTTGTGGCTTGCCGGAGCTATCGAGCACTTGCACCCTGCTGCCTTGCACGGCACTAGCCGGCACCCTCAAGACATCCAGAGCCTCTTTTTCTATAAAGAACACCTGAGCCGTCATATTAGGCAGCAGCGTGCCCTGCCGGTTATCTGCCTCGAACAGCGCGTTATAGAGAACCACGTTGTTGGTCACTTCCGGTGTCGGCTCTATGTAATCCAGCTCGCCGTACAATTTGAAATCCGGGTCGCCCAGAGTGGTAAAATACACCCGCATTCCGGACCCCAATTTGCCGATATCCGCTTCCGACACCTGGGCCCGTACACGCATGGTGGCCAGGTTGGCAATGCGCATCAGTACTGGCGCTTGCTGGGTAGCATTCAGGGTCTGACCCTGACGGGCCTCGACAGACACCACAGTGCCGTCCATTGGCGCATAGATACGGGCATATCCCAGGTTCGCTTCTTCGGCACGGAGGGTTGAGGATGTTTGTTCAATCTGCGCTTCAAGCATGGCCAGCTGGGCATTTGCAGAAGCCAGGCTTGCCTCCGCGGTTTGCAGAGACTCCATCGTAGTGGCTTCTTCACGGTACAGGTTTTGCTGGCGCTGGAACTGAATCTCCGCCAACCGAAGCTGGGCTTTGCGGTCGGCAATCTGGGCTTGCTGGTTTTTCAGCTGTGCCCGGGTGGCATCTACCTTAGCCATGTAAACGGTAGGGTCTATTTCGGCCAGTAGGTCCCCTTCCTTAACGGTCTGGCCAACGCGAACATGGATGACCTCCAATTGGCCGGACACCTGGGCACCCACATCGACGTAGTTGCTCGGCTCAAGCACCCCGGTGGCGCTGACCAGCAACTGGATGTCGCCGCGGGAGACCACCACCGTATTCACAGGAGTGGGCGCACTGCGACCATTGCTGGTATACCACCAGACCGAAACTGCTATGGCTGTAACCACAGCTGCCGCAATGTACCATTTGACTCCGCGCTTTGAGGAACCGGATGCCATGAATACCTTCTCCGTGGGTTAACAATAAACGCAACCATAGAGAAGCGGAGCATCAAAAAAAAGAGCAAAGTCAGGGTTTTGCCAAACCTTTACATTGCCGGTCATTTTTCTTTTGCGTGTTAATGCTTATAAAAAAGAGCTTCCCATTCCGGATCAGCAGGAGTACAGTGGCGGTCGTTGGAAAGATTTAGCAAAGCACTCATCAATAAGACGTATCGCTGTTGTAACAAGTAGTTTTCGTCCTGTTTTTGATCACGCCAGTTTTTTGTTTCCGCACACCGCTGATCCGGCATCAAAATGATGTCAGACGGCACATAAAATGATTGAATTCAGGATTTTAAAATATGTCTACTGTTACCGGTACTGTTAAGTTCTTCAACGAAGCTAAAGGTTTTGGTTTTATCACTCGTGAAGGCGGCCCGGACGTTTTCGTTCACTACAGCTCCATTCAGGGCGGCGGCTTCAAGACTCTGGCTGAAGGCCAGCAGGTAGAATTTACCGTATCCCAGGGCCAGAAAGGTCCTCAGGCGGAAAACGTAGTTGGTCTGTAAATAACAGCCCAAATACGATTTAAAAAAAGGCAGCTTCGGCTGCCTTTTTTGCGTTCTGTGCTAGATTATTCCGAACTCAACCGGAATAAGGAAATCATCATGGCCAGACTCGCAAACAAAGTAGCTGTTATTACCGGTGGCACCGGTGGAATTGGCAAAGCCACTGCAGAACGCTTTCTGGATGAAGGCGCCAAAGTAGTCATTGTTGACCTGGACCAGGGCCTGCTGGACACAACCGTAGCAGAACTGAAAGCCAGGGGTGAGATCATCGAAGTACAGGCCGATGTAACCCGCGAAGACGACGTAAAACGCTACGTTGACGCCGCCGTCGAAAATTTTGGTCGCATTGATGTATTCTTCAACAATGCCGGCATCGAAGGCAAAGTTGCCCCCATTACCGAACAGAGCGTTGAGGACTTTGACAAAGTGCTCGGCGTTAACGTGCGCGGTGTATTCCTGGGCCTCAAGCACGTATTGCCGGTGATGTATAAGCAAAAATCCGGCTCGGTGATCAACATGTCTTCTGTGGCTGGTCTGATGGGTAGCGCCGGCGTCGCACCTTATGTCGCCTCCAAGCACGCTGTCATCGGCATCACCAAAACCGCTGCCCTTGAAGCCGGGCCTTACAACGTTCGGGTCAACTCCGTCCACCCCTCCCCGGTCAATACCCGCATGATGCGCTCACTGGAGGAAGGCTTCAGCCCTGGCCACGGTGAAGACGCCAGGAAGCAACTGGAGCAGTCCATCCCGCTCGGCCGTTACGGCGAATCCATTGATATTGCTAACTGCGTGCTGTTCCTGGCTTCGGATGAATCCAGCTTTGTGTCTGGCTCTATGTACCGGATTGACGGAGGCATGTGCGCTAAGTAAGTAACACCCAGCCGAGCCCCTACTCAAAAAGCTTCCTGGCAGGCTATGATAACAGTTGCATACGCAACCAAATACAGGATCCAGAATGCCCCATCAGAGCATTATCTCGAAAATACCAATGACTGGCTGGGTTATTCTGGTTCTTACGCTGCTTGCTACCACCCTCAGTGGGCTGTGGATGCGGGACTTCCTTATCCAGCGGGACCAGCAGCAACTGGAGTTTTCAGCTTCCCAGCTTACCGAAAAGATCAATGAACGACTAAGCGCCTACACCCTGGCCTTGCGGGCTGGTGCTGGCCTGTTTGCCGGCACCCGCCGGATAAACCGGGAAGACTGGCTACGGTTTGTAGACAAGCTCGGGGTTGCCGAATCGATCGTGGGCGCACGTGGCTTCGGCTTTGCCATTCTGGTTCCGGCCGACTCGCTGGCGCAACACCAGCAAAGGTTGATCCAAGAAGGTTTCAGTGATTACCGTATTTACCCAGCCGGCCCCAGAGATACCTATACGGCCGTCGTTTTTCTAGAGCCAATGAATGCTCAAAACCGCTCGGTTATTGGCTACGACATGTTTTCGGAGCCCACCCGCCGGGCAGCCATGATTCAGGCCAGGGACACCGGTCAGGCCGCGCTCACCAGGAAACTCACCCTGGTTCAGGAAAACGGTAATCGTGACAATACCGGCGTGCTGATCTACGTGCCGGTCTATAAAAGTGACCTTGACCTGATCACCGTAGAGCAAAGGCGGCATGCCCTGGCTGGCTGGGTGTATGGCGCATTCCGGGTAACAGAATTACTCGAAGGTATTCATGAAGACTGGGCGACGCCAGCCGGTGTGCGGCGGGCCATTGGCGTTCGCATATATGACCAGCAGGCCCACCCGGATAATCTCCTGTTCAGCAACCTCCCGGAGACCACTCAGTCTGATCAGGGGCTGCGCCACCACATCAGATTCAATGAACAAACCTGGGTGCTGCAGTTTGCGCCGATCGACAAAAAACCGGCCTCCTATCTGGTGACCGTCCTACTGGTGGCTTTTGGCGTGTTCGCACTGGGCCTTCTGGTTTTCTTCCTTTACTTGAGCCTGGTTCGCACCCAGAAGCAGGCAAACGCCATCGCAGAACGCCTCACCAAAGATCTGCGGGATCTGGCCAACCAGTTCGATACCATAGCGGGCCGGGTGCCGGGCATGGTCTACACCTTTCAAATGTTCCCGGATGGCAGCACTTGTTTCCCATATGCCAGCCGGGCCATCAAAGATGTCTACGGGCTGGACCCGGAAACGGTTAAACACGATGGCGAACCGGTACTGAGAATCCTCCACCCTGAGGACGCCGTTCGGGTGCGCAACAGCATCATGGAGTCGGCCACACACCTTAGTGTCTGGCAGGACGAATACCGGGTGATTCACCCGGACGGCACCGTCCATTGGATAATTGGCAATGCCCTTCCGCACAAGGCCGATGATGGCTCTGTAGTCTGGTACGGCAGTCTGACCCGAATCACAGAGCGTAAAGAAGACGAACTGAAGCTGAAAAAGGCTCTAACCGAAGCCAAGCTACAGGCACAGCAAATCGAACGACTGGCCCATTACGATGCGCTCACCGGCCTTCCTAACCGCACTCTGCTGGCAGACCGCCTGAACCAGGCCATGGCCATGGTAGACCGGCGAGAAAGCACACTTGCCGTGGTTTACCTGGACCTGGACGGCTTCAAGGCAGTCAACGATACCCACGGACATTCCGCCGGAGATCAGGTACTGATTACCGTGGCTCGTCGAATGCGCAGAGCGTTGCGTAAGGAAGATACTCTGTCCCGGCTTGGCGGAGATGAATTTGTAGCCGTTCTGATGGATATTTCCCCGGACACTGATTTTGAGATTCACCTTGAACGCCTGCTAAAAGCTGCTTCCAAACCAATTCTGCTCAAAGACAACCCGGTTGCCGTCAGCGCCAGCCTTGGTGTGACCTTCTACCCGCAGCCTGACGTGAGCGGCGGTGACCAGTTAATCCGACAGGCGGACCAGGCAATGTATCAGGCCAAGTTGGCCGGGAAAGGTCGTTTCCATCTGTTTGATGCAGCTCTCGACCGGGATATGCGCAGCCAGCATGAAACCGTCGAACGTATGCGCCAGGCTCTGCACAACGATGAGCTTTGCCTGTATTACCAGCCCAAAGTGAACATGCGCACCAGTGAGGTCATTGGCGCGGAGGCTCTGTTACGCTGGCAGCACCCCGACCGGGGCTTGCTGGCACCCGGTGCGTTCATCGGACTGGTTGAAAGCACACCGCTTATGCTTGATATCGGCCAATGGGTGCTCGACAACGCCCTTCGGCAGATGACTGAATGGCTGCAGCAAGGCGCGCGGGTGCCACTCAGCATCAACGTGAGCGCCATAGAAATGCGTGATCCGAAATTTGTGGAGCAGCTGGCTCAAAAGCTCGCAGCCTGGCCCGACATCGACCCGGCCATGCTCGAACTGGAGGTTCTGGAAACTTCAGCACTGGGAGATCTCGGCCAGGTAGCCCAGGTACTGGATAACTGTCGCCAACTGGGAGTGAGCGTTGCCATTGACGACTTCGGCACCGGCTACTCCTCCCTCACCTACTTCAAGCGACTGCCAGCCCGGGTGGTCAAAATCGACCAGAGCTTTGTGATGGGAATACTGCGGGACCCGGCAGACCTGGCCATTCTTGATGGCATCGTGCGCCTGGCAGATGCACTGGATCGCCAACTGATTGCCGAAGGCGTAGAAACCCACGAACACGCCGAAATGCTGCTGCGTATAGGCTGCGACCTGGCTCAGGGCTACGGCGTTGCCCGCCCCATGCCAGCAGAAGATTTCCTGCCCTGGCGTAAACAATGGCAGGCACCCGGGAACTGGCGTGATTTACGCAAAGTGTCCCGCAGGGCACTGCCTAACCTCTATGCAGGAGTTGAGCACCGTGCATGGGTGGAACGGTTTCGGAGTTATCTTGAGGGTAGAGAGGATAGCTTTGAACTAAGTCACGAGCACTGCGGCTTTGCATCCTGGCTGGCCAAGCAAACCATGAACTTGCCGGTCATTGATGGAATCCGCAAGCTGCATAGTCAGATTCACGAGATTGCGGCCGAGGTAGACAAACTGCATCGCGCCGGCCAGGGGGAGCAGACCCCTACCCTGATGAACGCTCTGGATGTGCTCAGCGATCAGCTGTTCTACGAGATGGAAGTGCTGATGGAAAGTATTGAGTAATGCCCCGCCGCGACCTATGAGTTGTACCATGGTCGGGCTCCCTTCCCGGCGCCTTAAAGCGTAGAATGGCGCCGGGTTGAGATAACGGCCAGATTCCGCCCAGCGGCTGCAAACCAGATAAGGCATAGCATGTTTTCAGAACAGTTCTTTTCCGTCCAGGACGGACGCATTGTTATTACCGCGCCCCAGGCCAGCTTCTTTGCCAAGGAAGTGGCAGGTGACTTCAACCCCATCCACGATCCAGATGCCAGGCGTTTCTGCGTGCCCGGAGACCTCCTGTTCACAATTGTGGTGTCCCGCGCTGGCTTGTCCGAAAACATGACTTTCCGGTTTCGCAACCTGCTGGGCGCCGAAGTCCCGCTGAATTTCCGCGAGAGTGACAACGGCGGCACCCTCGAAGTGGTTGATGACGCTGGCAAGGTATACCTGGAGGTAACCCGCAGTGGCGAGATTACCCGCGATGCACAGGTGATCGAAGAGTTCACCCGCTGCTACGTAGCGGCCTCCGGCAAGAACTTTCCCCACACGCTCAAGCCGCTGATGGAATCCCACGGGGTGATGTTTAACCCGGACCGGCCGATGGTGATGTACGAAAGCATGAGCCTGGCCCTGAACCAGCTGGAACTCGAGCAGCCGGACCTGGAACTGAGCAAAGCGGACCTGGAAGTGGCCGGAAAACGGGGCAACGTAACCCTGGACTATCAGCTGATGTCATCCGGTAAAGCCGTCGGCGAAGTATCCAAGCGCCTGATGCTGGGCGGCCTTCGGGAATACTGCCCGGAGGCCATGGCCGGAATCGTCGAAGAGTTCTATCGCCTTAAGGCCCGTGGCACCCGGGTGGGCATGGACAGCACCGATCAACCTGCCGGAGCATAACGCTCGAAGATTTGCAGGCAAACGTCCACGGTCAGGGATATGCTGTCCAGTGCTGCCGCCCGCGCCCTGCCCTCGGCATTGGCGCGGTAAAGGTGGGGGGTCATGGCCAACAGATCGGCAATAGGCTCCGCCCCCTCCAGGTGCAGGGCAAAGCGCAGATCTTGTGTCTCCACCCTCCGAAAACCTTCTGGCACTTCATCGACCTTCTTCGACTCGACTCGGACTTCCGGATAGATAATTTCCCGCAGTTCCCGAAGGTGATCCTGCCCCGCATCAACCTGAATCAGCTTGCCACCCGGCCGTAGCACGCGGGCAAACTCAGAATAGACCGGAAAGCCAAACAGGCAAAGAACCCTGTCCAGCGATGCTGGCAACACCGGCAGATTGGCATTGCTTCCCACCACCCAGCAAGGCGCTCGGTCCTGTCTGGCCGCCGCAAGAACGGCCCACTTAGAGATATCCAGCCCGAGAATTGATAGCGATACCCCTGCAGCCGCAGCGGACTCAAGCTGGCGCAAGTAGTAACCTTCGCCACAGCCAGCATCCAGACAGTCAAGCGCACTAGCTTCAGGGACACCTTTCAGCACCGCCGCGGACACTGCGTCAGCAACAGGCTGGTAATGCCCCGCATTCAGGAAGCCCTGGCGGGCAGCAACCATCGCCTTACTGTCGCCTGGATCTTTTGAACGCTTATTCTGAACCGGCAACAGATGCACATAGCCCTGCCGGGCCACATCGAAATTATGACCATTGGGGCAACGCCAGGACGATGATTCACGAACAAGTGGCTCACCATCCAGCGGGCATGCCAGGGCACCGAAGGGTTTGATGGTCATGGGAGCTCCCTTTGAGCAAATAAATTGAGCATACAAATAAAAAAGCCCCAGCATCAAGGATGCTGGGGCTTTTGGTATTAAGAGCCTGACGATGACCTACTCTCACATGGGCGAACCACACTACCATCGGCGCAGGTCTGTTTCACTTCTGAGTTCGGGATG
>Ga0209075_1001221_pt1 | contig 24547 bp, 17 predicted proteins | sample Stecom2011_FD_187523 | JGI IMG/M metagenome (GOLD analysis project Ga0209075, IMG submission 187523) | Agricultural soil microbial communities from Utah to study Nitrogen management - Steer compost 2011 (SPAdes) (version 2) | ecosystem: Environmental > Terrestrial > Soil > Agricultural land...
CTTCAGCGCTGATGGTACTGCAGTGGTGACGCTGTGGGAGAGTAGGTCGCTGCCAGCAATTTAATCCGATGCACCCCGACGCCCCGCCTTTCGGTCTTTTGACCGGGCGGGGCGTCGGCGTTTCTTGCAAGAATCCGGAGCCGGGCCCTCACGGGTCTGGCAAAAGCAAGCCCCGCCCACGTCGTTAGACGCGGCGGAGCAATATTCAGTTGCTCTATAGATGGGCAAGGGTCGCCGAGAGATGGGGTGCAGGGTGCGTGTGGCAGGTTAATTTCGACATCTTAGCCAGTTGCACCTTTATTTAACCGTTGCGCGGATCGCGGGGCTGTGATTTAGGTCATTTTGAGGCTTGAATATTGTGCTATATTAAAGCGCACTGCTGAACTTCTTTCGCGAGGTTGACGATGTCAGACACCGAATTTGACGCCTATTTTCTTGGGGCGTACGGCGAGAATGCGGATCTTTTTGAAGAACTGCTCATGGATTTTGTGCGTGACCATATTTATTGGCGGCGCAATTTTCATCCGGAGAGCACGCCGCCGATTTCGACCTCGGCGCGCTATAGCCAGGAGTTCGCCGGCGTGGCGGCGCGGATGCGCCGGGAGCTATTCTCGCTGAGCGCGGATCTCAAGAAATCGGTGCCATGGTTCAGCCCGCGCTACGTGGGACATATGTCCTCGGATCTGCTGATGTCCGGGCTGATCGCCAATCTCATGACGACCCTCTATAACCCGAATAATGTGTCCGATCAGGCCGCGCCGGCGACCGTTGAGAAGGAGATCGAGGTCGGGTTTCAGCTCGCGCGGATGTTCGGTTTTGCGACCGACACCGCGGCGCGCCCCTGCGCGTGGGGGCACCTGACTTCGGGCGGGTCGGTCGCAAATTACGAGGGGTTGCGAAACCTGCTGGCGCTTAAATTTTATCCGCTTGCGCTCGCCCGGGGGCTTGAGCGCCTCGACCTTGACCTCGGGGCGCTCGGGCCGCGGGGGCGGGCGTTGCCCGAGCTATCGCAATGGGAGTTGGTCAACCTATCTGCGGATGCGGTGGTCGATTTGCGCGCGGCGTATATGAGCGCGGCGAGCCGACGAGGTCCGGATGTGGTGCGTGCGCTGGGCGAGGCGGTGCGCGCCGAGAGGCTTGAAACGCTTGGTTGGGTCGATTTTTTTGAGCGCCATCCCGGGCTTCGCTCACCGGTGGTTTTGGCGCCCAATACCGCGCATTATTCTTGGCCCAAGGCCATGAAGTTGCTCGGCCTGGGCACTTCGAAGCTTCTGCGCGTTGAGGTTGACGCGGATATGCGCATGAGCGTGGCGGGGCTAAAAGAGGTGCTCGCAGAACTTCAGGAAGCGCAGCGACCGATCTTGTCGCTGGTTGCGATTCTTGGAACGACTGAGTTTGGGACCATGGATCCGCTGGGCGAAATCGTGGCCGAGCGGGCGCGCTCGCTCAAGGATGGGCTCTATTTCCCCATCCACGTCGACGCGGCCTGGGGCGGGTACCTTGCCAGCATTTTTCGCCAGGAGGACGGAAGTCTTGTGCCCCACGCGCATCTGCAGAAGCAGTTTCATTACTTCCCCAGCTCGACCGTCTACAACGCTTTCGCCGCGCTCGCCGAGGTCGAGTCGATTACGGTTGACCCGCATAAACTTGGCTATATTCCGTATCCGGCCGGCGCGTATGTGGCCCGAAATAGCGGGATGATCGACTTTGTGACCGACAAGGCACCCTATGCCTTTGAGGGGCATCTCGAGGAGCAAGTCGAGTTGCGCGTGCGCCTGAGAAATCTCGGGCAATATATCCTGGAAGGCTCCAAACCCGGCGCTTCGGCAGCCTCGGTGCATGTCTCGCATAAGGTGCTCCCGCTGCACACCAACGCCTTTGGAAAGTTGTTAAAAAAGGGGGTGCGGGCGAGCGAGTATTTTTATGATGAGGTCTATAAGATAGCCGAGCGTCTTAAGGACGATGTCATCATCGACATCCCCTTCAAGCCGGATTGCAACCTGGTATGCCTGACCTTCAACCCGGTTAAAAACCGCTCGGCCGCCGGGCTGAATCGCTTCGTCCAGGCGATCTATGACCGGATGCGCGTTGACGCGTCGCGCCCGATCCAGGTGCGCTCATTTTTTTCCTCCTCGACAAGCTTGCAGGCCGTCGATCTCTCCGCGGTGCATCACGCCAAAGTCGCCCGCGGGTTGGGCATCGACGCGCAGACCTTTTGCGGCGAGCCGCTCGATCCTGAGCGCGACGCCTCCAGCCTGCTGCTTATCCGCAATACTCTGATGAACCCGTGGCTTGATTTTGAGGAAGACGGGCTTAATTATATCGACAAATATTTGCGCTTCCTGGAAGAGCTGATCATCGCCGAGCTCGAGCGTACCGGCTGAGCGCGGTGTGGGCGCGTGATTGCTGTGCAAGTATTTTCGTTATCAGGAATATATATAACTGGCGGGTTCTGCGGGTTGAGAGCGAATTCTGGGTGCATTGCCATGCGCGGTGAATATAAAATAGAATCGCACGGTCTATTCGAATTGTGCTGATGGCGGCGCGTGGTGTGCGGCCTGAAGTGACTTGGTTTATAACTTCTGCATTGGGTAAGAAGATGACACAGAAAATATTAGGTGCTTTGGTTGTCCTTCTCGCCGTGTCCCTCGGGGGCGTGCCGATGTCCCATGCTCAGGATAACGGACGAGCTGAGAAGGGTGCGAAACAAAAGAATGAGAATGCCCAGAAGAATTCCGGGCGCAAAAGTGATCTCGAACAGCAAAAACTCAAGGATCAACAGGATCGCCAGCTTAAACGCGATCAAGTGCGTGCCGAGCGCGCCCAGGGAAAGACCGAGCGCCAAGAGCGGGTGAAGGAGCTTAATCCGGGCGAATTGAAGCGGGTCGATGGAAATCCCACGATGCGCGATTTGCGCCGGGCTTCGCGGCGGGATGGGACGCCGGTTCAGCGCGGAAAGATGGCTGCCAAATTCTCCAAGGCGCGGCATAAGCAATTTGATCATGAGCTTCAAAAACATGCCAAGCGACTGGCTACCATCGATCGCCTGGTCGAGATTTCCGAGAAGAACGGCAATGAGAAATTGGGTGAGCGCGCGCAAGTTTTGCGCAAAAAAGAGTCGGCGCGCCATGCGCGAAAGTTGGCGCAGTTGAAGCAAGTGCCGGTTCGCATGGAGCGCGTAGTGAAGCCGAAACTCCAATTGGAGCGCAAGAAAATGAGCCCGAATATTCATTCCGAGAAAGCGGATGCCGTGAAATAATACTCGTAACCGGGCGGTTAGTCCCGGGAATCTTCCATCGAATTGCGCGTGAGAATCGTTATGAAAAACAATCTATTAAGATCGCTGTCGCTGAGTCTGCTCGTCGTGTTTTTGGGCGCCATGGGGTGTGAGCCGCCGGCGGAGGATGGCGAGGAAGCCGCCGTTGAGGTCGCGGTGCAAAAAGCGGATGAGGCGGCGCAGGATGACAAGGCCGAGGCCGCCCCGGAGCCCGTGGAGTTTGGCGAATTGCCCGACGAAAAGGAGCGGATGAGTGAGCTTCTGAAGATGGAGCAGAAGGCGGCCGAAACCGCGGTGACCGCGGAGAATGCCGACGAGGTCGCCGCCAAGCTCGAAGCCGAGATTGAGGCCGATTTAGAGTAAGAGAAGTCTGTGGATTTTTTTCGCGACTTCATTTCGGGTTGTCCGCGCAGGTCGCGGTTGGTATCGAGTCAGCGCGTTTCGCCCTTGTGACCCTGCAACCAACCAGAGTGACCCCGATGAACAACTCAACGCACGCACCGCTCGCGCAGTCCCTTGATGAGGGGCTGCGCGAACTTTTTGGATTCGACGAATTTCGCGAAGGCCAGCGCGAGGCGATGGACGATATCATGGCGGGGCGGGATGCGCTGGTGGTGATGCCGACGGGGTCGGGTAAAAGCCTGTGCTATCAGCTCACCGCGTGCGCCAAAGCGGGCGTGACGTTGGTGATTTCACCGCTGATCGCGCTCATGAAGGACCAGGTTGATAGCCTAAAGAGGCTCGGTTTGCCGGTGACCGAGATTAACTCCTCGATGTCCTTCGACGAGCAGCAACGTCGGATTCAGGGGCTTCGAAACGGGGCGTATAAGATCGTGTATGTGGCGCCCGAGCGCTTTCGAAGCGCGTCATTTTGCCAGGCGCTCAGCGAGGTTAATGTCTCGATGCTCGCGGTCGATGAGGCGCATTGTGTGAGTCAATGGGGGCATGATTTTCGCCCCGATTATCTGCGCATCGCCGATATTCGCCGCCAGTTTGGCGCGCCGCAGACGGTCGCGCTGACCGCCACCGCGACCCGCGCGGTCCAGCGCGATATCGTCGAGCAGCTCGACATCCCAAATGCCGATATTCGGGTGTCGGGATTCGAGCGCCCGAATCTGTTCTTTGAGGTCTTTCATGCGCGCCGCGACGCCGACAAGATGGCGCGTCTGAGCGCGCTCATCGACTATTATGACGGTGAGTCGGTGGTGGTCTATTGCGCGACCCGAAAGCAGGTGCGCCAGGTCCAGAAGAAATTGCACGCCGAGGGCGTTCGGGCGGCGACCTACCACGGCGGGATGGGCGACGAGGAGCGGGCGCAGGTCCAAAATAAGTGGATGGAAGGCGGCGTTCCCGTGCTGGTCGCGACCAACGCGTTCGGGATGGGCGTCGATAAGTCCGACGTGCGCGCGGTCGCCCACTATAATGTGCCCGGCAGCGTCGAAGCCTACTATCAGGAGGCGGGGCGCGCGGGGCGAGACGGCGAGCCGGCGCATTGCTTATTGCTGTATAACTTTGCGGATAAGGGGATTCATGATTTTTTTGCCGAGAATTCCTATCCGCTGCGCACTCAGGTGCTGCGCGTCTGGCAATACCTGTGCAATCAGGCAAGCGGCGCGGGCGGGCCGAATCCGGTGGTGGTCGATATCTACGCCGACAAGATTGCGCGCGATTTAAGCCGCGAGGGCGTCAAACTCCACGCCTTTGCGGTGGAGTCCTCGCTTCGACTATTGCAGAGCGCGCAGCATCTTTCGATGGGTGGGCCGGGGCAGGGGATCGAGCTGCTCGACCAGGCGAGACTTGAAGATGTGCGGGTGGACTGGGAGAGCGTCGAGCACCGCCGCTCGGTGGCCGAGCGCCAACTTGCCAATATGCTGCAATATGCGTCCGCAAACGGGTGTTTGCAGCATGAGTTATTGACCTATTTTAATAGCGAATCGAGTTTTGGCCTGCGCTGTGAGCATTGTGCGGCGTGCTCCGGGGAGGCTGAATATGCGGCCGAAATGGCCGACGCGCATCTGCAAGAAATCGCGACCGAGGAGCCGGCCGACATATTGGTCAAAAAACTGCTCGCGGGGGTCGCGCGGGCGCGCGGAAAACGCGGCGCTCACGCGGTGGCGGCGATGCTGCGCGGGTCCACGGCCAAGGTGGTGCGCGACGCCGGATTCGACCAACTCAGTACACACGGGATCTGTCGGGCGCTGCGCCAGGACGACCTTGTCTATTTGCTCGACCTGCTGACATCCCACGGCCTGCTCGGTCGCACCGAGCATGGCTGCGTGACCTTGAATGAGAGCGGGGACGATGTGATGCGCGGGCGCTGTGAGTTGCCAGCCGCGCTCGCGCGCGACCTCGAGCGCAGCCTGGTTGCACCCGATTCGGCGCAGGCGCGCACGCGCACCCGGCGAGCGAGTCGCTCCTCGGCCAGCGGCACTACCTTTGATATCACCCTGGAGATGATTCGCAGCGGGAAGTCGGTCGCCGAGATCGCCGAGGCCCGCGGCATCCAGGCGCGCACGGTCACCGGGCACCTGATGCAACTCGCCGGGCGCGGCGAGACCTTTGACCTGTCGGCGTATCTTAACCCGGCGTTGCTCGCCGAGTTGGAGCCGCTCGCCGCTGACTGGCAGGTGGGTGATGCGCTGCGCCCGCTCAAAGATGAAATGCCCGATGCCTGCACCTATGATGACCTCACCGTGCACCTTGCCCAAATATTGATGGATCGCGCGTGACCAATCGCCGCAGACTCGCTAAGGTCCGAGTTCAGTTGGTCCAACGATGTAGGCAAATGTAGTGATATGTCGATTTGCGGTGCGGGTGTCATGATTTCGCGGTCAAGTTCTCAAAGACAGGGGCTGGGTTGGGTCTTGCTCATCTTGCTCATTTTGCTGGGCAGCGTGTCGAGTGTTTTCGCGCAACAAAATCCCGGCAAGACGCCGCTCGAAAAAACACCCAATGGGGCGATTTCCTTTGAGTTCAATGACCCCAATCCATGGGTCAGTAAAGACTCCAGGTATTCGGTCTATATAGACGCCAAAAATACGGTTATTTGGCGCTCTTCTGGGGCCAATGATGCGCAGATCGACCCGATGAACCCCACGATTGCAGACCTCGAAGCGACAAGTTTTTGGTATGCCGGGGAGGCTTCAAACGGCGCGATCGGTCGGGTATTTGTGGCGGAGCGCCCGATTTTGGTGCGCCCGGATACCGCCGGCTATAAGCTTGGCGAGCGCGAGCGACGCGATGGGCCAAATGGTGCGTATTTTGTGGTCTACGATGAGCTGAAATTAGAGCTGAAGCGCAGCAATTTGCAGCGCGAAATCTCAGGTCGCTCGACTCAAGCCTACGCGTTGACAGTGGAGTTTCGGGCGCGCCATCTCGACCGAAATGCCAAGGAGATTGAGCGCGAATTATTGGCCTACGAGCATCGCCTCTGGGTGGCCGAGGACCTCGCGAGTTCGCCCGCATTCTCGGTTCCGTTTCGTTCGATGGGCAGGCTATTTATCGAAGAGCGCCGCCCGGGAGTTGGCGAGCATATCGTGGCAAGGATCCACGAGAAATTGCGCGATAAAGGGCTGGTTTTAGGTGTTGAGATGCGCCGAAAGGGCGTCGAGCGACCCCTCTATGTGATGGAAGCCACGAATCTGAAGACGAGCGCGCAGATCCTTGAGAATCCGCCGGGTTATCCGGTGATGGAGGAATCTGAATTTCATAAGTTTTTGTCTCTGCTCAGCCTTCGGGACTTGGTGGGCATGGTTGATGTGGCGGCCGCGCAGGAGTCGGATTTTGCGGCAAAGCTGGGCGCCAAATCCGCCACCGCGCTCGCCGGGGCGGCCGTCTACGGCAGCAATACGCATGGAGATTTTGCGCTGTTATTTCGCGTTCCACCGACACAATTAGACAAGAGCGGGCCGGGTGAAAAGGAGCTTTTCCTGCTGATAATGCGCCCAATGCACGGCCAGCCAGAGCCGGGCACCTATCAGGCGGCTCAAATGCCCGAGAATATTGCGTCGCTTTCGCCTGAGGAACTCGAAGAACTCTCGGAATTCTTTACGGTCATCGGCCTGGTGCGTGAGCAGACGCCCGGGGCAGATTATCCGGTTTTTCATGCGCTCTGGAGCGTGAGAACGGGCGAAATTACGATCGCCGGGCCGGATAATAAGACTACAACCAGGAATAAAACCCGCGCAAAATCCGGCTCCTCATTGCATCCAAAGCGCCTATCCGGACGAATTGAGCTCCAGCTCGCCGGCGTCAAGCTTGGGGATGGCGCTCAGCCCGTCGATTTGCGTATCGAAGGTATCTTCACGGCAACCGAAGGTCTGGAGAACGTGGGATCGAGCAAAATTACACAGGCATTACGGCCTTAAGATTCGGCGAGCATCAAAATAATGGGGTTGTAGGAATTTATAAATATATACCGTGTTCTCACTCTGCGCGGGGTTGATGTTTTGACGCGCTGCGTCAATATGCTTGTGACGCACCGCGTCATTTGCTAGCATTCTCAATGTCGCGTTTTATAGATTTTCTCTCAGTGAGCCCAAAGGCCCAAGAAAACAGGAAGTATTATGTTGGAATCCTATCGTTCGAAATTGAATATCTCCAAGCAGCGCCTCAGCGAATTGCAAGACACGCTGGCGGCCAAGGGTGAGCAGGCCGGAGCGCTTGGCGCGCAGGTTCGAAAGGAGCTTGAGCGGCGCTCTGTGCTTGCCGCCGGGCGGGTGCGCGACCGGTCGCTTGACCGAATCTACGAAGCCGGGGCGAGCGGGCTGACGAGTGCGGCCGATTTGCTCGACCGGGTCGCCGGCGATCGCCCCGAAGCCGAGCAACTGCGCCAGCGCGCCGCCGCCTCCGCCCAGGCGCGCGCCGCCCTGCAGCATCCGCCGATCGAAAACTATGATGCACTGACCGTTGCCGAGGTTGGCGAGGCTCTGGAAGGGCTGTCGGTCTATGAGCTCGACAAGGTCCGCCGCTACGAGGTGGCGCACAAGGGTCGCGTGACGCTCCTGCGTGACATCGACGCGCGACTGGCCTGAGCTGCATCGAATTATCACCGCACTCATGGGCCACGCAAACTCCCCCGGCGCGCGACGAGATCGCGCTCGAAACACCGGGAGTTTGCGTGGCCCATTCGCGTGTAAAATCGGCGCGTTTTGGACTGGTTGAGTCCGCGAACCAGTGCTATCATTCGCGCGGGCGCACCCCAATAAAAGACACGCGAAGGATTGTGCGAGCCCGGCCTCGCGGCTGCGCGTGCGCTCTCATTGACATTGAGAGACGCGCGCAGATAGTGTGTGCCAAGGCTTTCATCGATATTCGTTGTACCGAGAGCAGGCGTAGTTGATGGCGAAGAAAAAAAAGCGACAAAGCACGTCGAATACCCGCGCAGCTCGCAAGGGCTTGCGTCGCAGTAAGACGATTTCATCGCGGCGGTTGTCCAGCGAGGAGCGCCAGGAGGTCGAGCTCGTCATGGACGAGTTGGGGCATCTGCGCCCAAAGAATCGCGAAGATTGCCGCACCTCGGACCGCCCGTGCCCCTTTGTTTCCTGCAAGCATCATCTGTATCTCGACGTCAATCCGCGCACCGGCTCAATCAAGCTGAACTTCCCGGACCTGGAGGTTTGGGAGTTGAGCGAGACCTGCGCGCTGGACGTCGCCGAGCGCGGCGGGATGACGCTTGAGGAGGTCGGGGAATTGATGAACCTGACCCGCGAGCGCATTCGGCAGGTCGAGGCGGTCGGGCTGGAGAAGTTGCGCGAGAGCTACGAGGACTGAGCTTCGCGAGGTGATTTCCGCAAATAAAAACCCCTCCCATCGCAGCGCGATGGGAGGGGTTTTTATTTGCGCTTTAAAACGCGATTCGACAGCAGCCCTGGGTGCTCAGTCCTTGCCAAAAAGTTTGGAGATAAACCCGCCTTTCTTCTTGGGCTCGGAGTTTGTGATATCGAATATCGGCTGGTTTTTGGGCGGCGGCGGCAGGTCGTCGATGCCGAGCAATTGATCGAAGATATCGCCGTCTGGGTCGTTATCGGGCGCTTCGCCGTCGGCCTCGCGTTTGGCGTCGATATCCTGCTGGGCGAGGGCGAGAAGGGCGGCGAGGCTGTCTTCTTCTTCTTCCTCGTCGTCACGCACCGCGGCGAGTTGGGCAGCCGAGCCAAGCGTAAGACCGCGCTGCGGGGGCTCGTCGTCGGAGTCCAGCGAGCCGAGCACCGAAATCAGGTCATCGGAGGGCGCCGGATTATACTCTGGGGCAAAGTCATCGCCGCGCACGCCCAGGTCGACATCATCGTCAACGGCGTCGGGCTCTTCGAAAACAACGTCATCCTCGATGAAGTCTTCGTCTTCGAGGACGCCGTCTTCTTCGAGGACGCCGTCTTCTTCGAGGACGTCGTCTTCTTCGAGGGCGACCGCTTCTTCGAAGGCGTCGTCTTCTTCGAGCGAAACGTCTTCCTCAGCGAAGGATTCATAGGACGCATTGGAGTCGTCGAACTCGAATCCGAAATCGTCCTTGAGCAAATCATCGTCTTCGAGGGCGTCGACCTGAAACTCGTCACTGGCCGGGGGCGATTCGTCGACACCGGACTCTTCGCCCAAATCGAGGGCTTCGCCGCCATCGTTGGCGGTGGCGCCGATGAGGCCGGGTTGCGGGGCCGGCGCGCCCAGGTCAAAGGCGTCACCCAGATCAAAGGCATCCTCCTCGGAGGAGTCGGCCTGGGGCGAGTCATTGGCAGCACCAAAAAATCCGCCATCACCAAAGACATCATCGAACATCTGGTCGATATCGCCTTCGTCGCTGCCAAAATCGAAGTCGGCCAGGCCCGCCGCCTCGTCTTCGGAAACACGGTCAAAGGCCATGATCTGAAGCCCGGCCTCGGTGCTTCTGAGGTGTTGCGGGCTGATGGGCTCGGGGTCTGAACTCGGGGTGGGCGCGCTCGTGGCTTCACTCGCTTCGCTTGCGTCGGGCAGGGCGTGAGCGTCGGAGAAGACATCACTGCCCGAGGCGTCCAGGGACAGGGCGTCGTCCCCGTCCAGGGCTTCTTCCGAAGCCAGGAAGAGATCATCGAGCGCCTCCTCCTCCTCCTCGGGCTCGGGCTCGGGGCGCTCGAGTTCGTCGTCGGGCGGGTCCGCGCTGGCCTGCGCGCCGGGAGCGAAGTCCGGCGGTGTCGGTGTTGCGTCGAGGTCTTCGCGCGTGTGTGGGGTGTCTGCAGCGCCGGAGGCCTGGTGTTTGAGCTCCAGGATCTGCTCGACGAGCTCTTTGCTTTGGCGATTCAGGCGCGTGAATTTAACCAGAATACCCACCGAGGAGTCGTCCCCGCTATTCGCTCCCTGGATCTGGCGCACCACGCCCTCGCCGAGCAGCGCGGTGGTGCCATCCTGGAGTAAGAATTGGAAGCGAATCGTAGTGCCAACCGGCTTGAGTTTCGCCGGGGACATCGGGATAAACATCCCCCCTTTAGAGATGAAGCGCAGATAGCCCTGCATAAAGTCTTCGATAGACTCATAGCGTAGGCGTACTCGGATAGCAGAGAAATTCGGGCCAGTCACAGATGCATCCCTCGAATTCCAGAAATCGCGTGAATCATGCGAAAATGGTTTAAAATGAATAGGTTAGGCGAGCTGGCTTTGAGCCGGCGCGTCAATAATTATATGATATGCCAGCATTCAGAACCTGCACAAGCTCGAATGCGGTGGCGTCGGTGAAGCCGAGCTCACCCTGGCCGGTGAAATTGGTGCGCTGAAGATTGAAGTCGTATCCAAAGACGATGCCGATATCGTCTGTGGCGCTAATCTCGGCGCCAAGCGCGCCTCCTACGCCGTAGGTATAGGCGGTTTCGCCGAAAAGCTCGAGGCCGGTGCCGAAGATGCCAATGGGGCTGATATTAACGCCCGCGCGCAACCGAAACATATCCGAAAACATGCGGCTGGTGACCCGGCTTCCGATCACAAACGAGGTATGATTGATCGACGGAAGTTGAATATTGGCGGCCGCAGCGAAGTTGGAGTGGCGCACGCCCAGGCTCAGGTCGACTTTCGCGGCTTCGCTACTTCGCAGCTTAAGCGGGTCACCCAGGCGGTAAAGGATACCCCCTTCAAAATCCACATGGGTGATCGAGATCTCCTCGATGACGTCGAGAACATTATCCTCTTCATCGGTCATGGTATAGGCGATCTGCACGGAATCAAAGCCCATCAAAAAATCGGCGTAAAATCCAATTCCGGCGTACTCGCGGTTGCTCATTCCGATCGGGAAGGCGTCCAGGTTGATGCTAAAACCGGGGTAAAAAGCCGAGGAATACGCCGAGACTGCCTTATTTGATCCGGTGACATTGAAATCGCGGCGCACACCCACGCCGCGCACGCTGGCGCGAAACCAGTCGCGACTATAGGCGTCCATAGCGCTTTGTTTGTCGGCGGCGACCTGTCGCTTGAGCCGATTGGGGTCATCCGCGGCGGCGAGTTCGGCCTTTTTCTTCTCTTCAGCAGCCCTTGCGGCGGCTTCGGCTTCGAGGTCACGCGGCTTCTGACTGTCGATATACTTGGCCACTTCCAAGGCGGCGACCTTGGCGCTCGATTCGGTCAGGCCGGTTTCGGCTGCGCGCTCCACTCTGAATTCGTGGACCATCTCGCCGGATTCGTCGCCGACCAGTCGCGCGGTATAAGGCGCGGTTTCGTCCTCACCGGCGGCCAGGTAAAGGATATATTTGATCTCGGCGCCGTCCATCAGCCACTTGAGATCTCCGGGGCGAGACATGATGCCCTTCGCCTTGAACGCGCGGCCCTGGATTTGCTCCAGGAACCAGGCTTGCCCCTGAACGTCGACATTCTCAATCTGGGAGACCGCCGCGACAATCAACTCCGAGCCGCCGCCCGGAACGTCCAGCACGGCGATGCGAATGGGCCCGGACTCCTCCTGCTCGTCCTGAGCGTGAGCCGTTGAGGCGTTGAGCCCGACGACTCCCAGGCAAAAGAGGGCGACCAGAAACAGCGAGATAGACTTCATTAATTTTGTCTTCATTACTTAATGACTTCGCAATGTTTAGAAACGTTCAATATCAAATTCATCAAGGTTGAAATCGTCTGTGCCGCCTGATTTCGAGGCGCCGCCGGGGCGCTCAAAACTCTTCCAGCTCGAATCGTTGCTTGCCGAGCCGATGCCGCTGACGCGCAGGGCAAAATCATCCGGATTGGACGACTGGGACAGCGCTTCTTCATAGGTGATAAACCCGTTCTGCAACAGGTTCATCAGTGATTGGTCGAAGGTCTGCATGCCGTAATTATCCACGCCCTTGCTGATCTGCTCGGTGATGGAGCGGGTGGTCGCGGCTTCGAGGATCATTTCCTGGATTCGCCCGGTGCCGAGCATGACCTCGACGGCGGGGACCCGGCCCTTGCCGTCGGCGCGCGGCACCAGCCGCTGGGAGACGACGCCCTTGAAGAGGTTTGCGAACTGGTAGCGCGCATGGTCACGCTGGTGGGGCGGAAACGCGGTGATAATACGGTTGACCGACTCGGCAGCGTCGGTGGTGTGCAGCGTGGTCAAGACCAGGTGGCCGGTCTCGGCGGCGGTCATCGCAATCTCAATGGTCTCAAGGTCGCGCATTTCGCCGAGCATGATGACGTCGGGGTCCTGGCGCAGCGCGGCGCGCACCGCGCGGCTAAAGTCGCGGGTATCGTGGCCGATTTCGCGCTGGTTGATGATGCTCTTCTTGTCACGGATCAAATACTCGATCGGATCTTCGATGGTGATGATATGGTCGGTGCGGTTGCAGTTAATATAGTCGACCATGCTCGCCAGGGTGGTCGACTTCCCGCTGCCGGTGGCGCCGGTGACCAAGACGAGCCCGCGGCGCTCCTCGGCGATCGACTTGACCACCGGGGGCAAATCCAGCTCGTCGAGCGTGCGCACCTTGAATGGAATAACGCGAAAGACCAGCCCAATGGAGCCGCGTTGCTGGAAGATATTGACGCGGAATCGCCCGACCCCCGGCACGCCGTGGGACATATCCAGGTCGAGGTTCTCCTCGAAGTCGGCCCGCTGAAACTTGTTCATGATCGAGGAGGCCATGCTTCCGATATCTTCCGGACTCAGGCGCTTCGCATCGCCCAGCGGGACCAGGGCGCCGTCCATGCGATAGATCGGCGGAAGGCCGGCCTTGATATGGATATCACTTGCGCCGCCCTTTACTGCGATCTGAAGAATTTTATTTAGGTCAAATTCCGTCGGCATTTTTCCTCGCATGCGTTATGGTGCCGCGCACGCGCGTGGCAAAAACGATCAAAGTACAGCGGCGAAGATAGCACCTCACGGGTACCTTGTCACGGATATTCGGGCCGCAGTCGCCTGATGAGAAGGGGCGATTTATGCCGGCGTGGAGCGCATCTCGCAACGAATAATCTCGGCCTCAATCGCCCGAATGAGCGTATGAAAACGCAACGCGGGCACCTCCGGTGGGGAGGTGCCCGCGTTATGAGCTGCTCAGACCTGGGTTGGCGCGGCGCTTGGTTTGCGACCCGCCGCGGCCTCGGTGATTAGCTCTCTAATTCGACGTCGATCTGAACGTTCGCGATATTCGGCACGCCCAGGTGCTCGCGGACCTTGGCCTCGATTTCGGCGAGGACCTCGGGGTTATCGCGCAGGAATTCCTTGGCGTTCTCGCGCCCCTGGCCCAGACGAATATCATCGCCGTAGCTATACCAGGAGCCGGCCTTCTCGATGATATTGAGCTGGCTTCCAAGGTCGACCAGGTCGCCCTCCAGGCTGATGCCCTGACCGTACATGATGTCGAACTCCGCCTCTCGGAAGGGCGGGGCGACCTTATTTTTGACGACCTTGACCCGGGTGCGGTTGCCCGTGACGTCGGTGCCGTCTTTGATGGCGCCGATGCGCCGGATGTCCAGGCGCACCGAGCAATAGAATTTGAGCGCGTTGCCCCCCGAGGTGGTCTCGGGGCTGCCGAACATCACGCCGATCTTGTAGCGAATCTGGTTGATGAAAATGACGCAGGTGCGCGACTTATTGATCGACCCGGTGAGCTTGCGCAGCGCCTGGCTCATCAGCCGCGCCTGCAGGCCCACGTGGGTGTCGCCCATCTCGCCCTCGATCTCGGCGCGCGGGGTGAGCGCGGCGACCGAGTCGACCACCAGAATATCCACCGCGTTGGAGCGCACCAGCATGTCGACGATTTCGAGCGCCTGCTCACCGGTGTCGGGTTGGCTGACCAGCAACTCGTCAATATTGACCCCGAGCGCCTTCGCATACTGAACGTCGAGCGCGTGCTCGGCGTCCACGAAGGCCGCCACGCCGCCTTGCTTCTGGGCGTTGGCAATTGCGTGCAGCGTCAGCGTTGTTTTACCCGAGGACTCCGGGCCGTAAATCTCGATGACTCGCCCGCGCGGCAATCCGCCTACCCCGAGCGCCGCGTCCAGTGAGATCGACCCGGTTGAAATCGGATTCTCCACTTCGACGGTCTGATCCCCGTCGCCCAGGCGCATGATCGAACCCTTGCCAAATTGCTTCTCAATCGCGTTGAGGGTCAGCTCCAACGCCTTCTCTTTATTCTGTGATTTTGCCATCGTATCGCTCTCCGGTTTTGAATCCAGTTCTGAGTCGAATTATCGGGGAGCCTCGGTGCGCCCAAGGCTCGCTAAATATTCCAAACTCAGTTCCTGGGAAGAAATAAGTTACTGAACGCACGTATAGTTCGGCGCTCGGCTGTCGTCAAGTTGCGATCACACTTCATTTGGGCAAAGCCTGATGCAACCCACACTATAGTTATCGACAAATCGGTACAGATTGTTTCGTATTATGGACGAATCTCGAAAGGAATCAAGCGCTTACTCTATTCTTTGAGGGGCGGTGCGCCGGCTCGACTCATGCCCCCAGGGTGAAGCGCTCGATGACCTGATAGATCGGTCCGTTCGGGGTGAGGATCGACTCGTAAAGAACGAAATCCTTGACATAACTCTTCCCGAAGCTGCGCGTTTTGTGCTGGGCGGCGAAGCCGGCGAAGTCAGGGTTTGCCCGCGATTTGATCCGGCCAAGCGTGATATGCGGATAGAAGGGGCGGTCGTTGGCCGCAAAGCCAAGTTCGCCAAGATCGCGTTCGATGGCCTGCTGGAGCAGGGCGAGGACTTCGGCGCTCTGCGCGTCGAAGCCGCACCAGAAGATGCGCGGGCGCTCGGGTGCCGGGAAAAATCCCACCCCGCGCGCCTCGACCTCGAAGGGGAATAGCGGTTTGACCAGCCTCGATATGGTGTCGCAGAGCCGCGAGATCAGCGCATCCTCGGTGTCTCCCAAAAATTTCAGCGTGAGGTGGATATTTTCGGGGCGTGTCCAGCGCACGCGCGTTTGGGCCAGCTCGCCATGGGCGCCCAGATGGGCGTGGAATTCTTCCTGAATATTTAGCAGCTCTTCGACCACGCCGATGGCAAGGTCAAGGGCGACGAAAAGGCGTCTCATAAAAATCTCAGGTATGGGAGAGGGCGAATGCGAGTCGGCAGGCTGACTGGCCGCCCATTTAAGTCGGATAACTACACCATCGACGCGCGTGTGAGAAGCGCGCCGAAGCGCTGTGCTCAGTGCCCCGACATCGTCCTTGCCGGGTCTATCTGGCTGGCTCGAAAGGCCGGGAAAAGACAGCCGATCCAGCAAAATAGGATGGCGACGCCCACGGCACTAAGCGGCATCCACGCCTCGATCACAAAGAGGCTGTCGGGCTTGAAGGGGAAGTTCGGGACCTGGGTGACGAAGAGGTAATCGATACCCGAAATCACCGCCCAGCCCAATCCCACACCCGCAAGGCCGCCAAAAAGCCCCAAAACGCTCGCCTCGCCGATGACCAGCATGCGGATGTCGGCACGCGTCGCGCCGAGCGCGCGCATCAGCCCAAGCTCAGCGCGCCGCTCCAGCACCGCCATCATAAAAGTATGCATGATATTGACCGCCGAAATCCCCAGAATAATCAGCCCGATGAGGTTAAAGACCAGCGTCAATAACAGAATAAGTAGACCCGCGCGCTGGGCGTCTTCGAAGTTGCTCGAAAGCGTGAACCCCATCTCTTTGATGTCGCGGGCGACCCGGGGAACGGACTCATTGCTTACGGTCTGGAGCACAATGGAGTGATAGTCACCGCTGGTTTTTTCGGCGCCGAATTCGTGGTTGAGCCGCTCGACATATTCGATGGGCATGGTCGCGCCCAGGCCGATTGCCTTGTCGGAAAACCCGACAAACTCGAGCTGGCGGACCGAGCGCCTGGCGCGCGCCGAGCGCCCGACAAACCCCTGGCCGAAGACGCCGCGAAGCCGCAGGCCGACCAGCGCGCTCTCGGAGAGCTTGGGCAGCTTTGACAGCGAGCCGGAGGCCCCGCTCATCGCGGTCTGAAAGCTGCCATTATAGAGCTCGAGCATCTTCGGCGAGGCGATGATCGGGATGGGCATGGTGCATGCGCCAGCCTCGCGGTCACAATAGGATTTTCCCGCGCAGACGGCTTCGTCGTCGGCCGAGCAGGGAAGGGGCTCGCAGAGCGCGTCGTTGCAGCGAAAACCCCCGGGGCAATCGGGCGCCTCGCCGCAGGCGATCGGCGCCTCCCAGTCGCGAAAGGCCAGGTCGCCCGTGAGCTCTCCTTCGTCGACCAGCGCGGCGGGGATGCCGTCGGCGATGAGCTCGGTGACCATATTCTTGCCCAGGATGCTCTTTCCGCCTTCCAGGCTCGCCGGGAAGGTGAGCCTCATCTTCGGGTAGACTTCGGCGACGCCCTCGATGCGTTTGAGTTTCTCGACACTCTTATTATCGAGACTTGAGCCGCCGAAGAAACCTTCGGTGCGAAGCCCCGCGATGTCGAAAGTTTTGGGGACGACTTCGAGTTGGCGGACCACGAAGATACGCTCAAGCACCACTTCTTTGATGCCAGTTCCCAGCGCCGTAAAAAACAAAAGGGTGCTGATACCAATGACGATGCCCAAGCTGGAGAGCAGAAAGTTTCGTCGGTTGCGATTGATCGACTGGGCGACCAGGCGCGCCAATTTCTGCAGATTCATGGCGTCCCCTGCGCTGAATGCGCGGGTTCGCGCTGCGGAAACCGAGGCGTATTGGGCTGATCGGAGATGAGAAGGCCGTCGGCGAGTCGAATGATGCGCGTGGCCATCTGAGCGATATGTTCCTCGTGAGTGACGATGATGAGCGTGCGCTTTTCGACGCGATTGAGCTCCCGGAAGATCTCCATGATTTGCAGGCCGGTATCTCGGTCAAGGCTGCCGGTTGGCTCGTCGCAAAAGAGGACCGAGGGCTCATTAAAGAGCGCCCGGGCGATCGCGACGCGCTGCTTCTGGCCGCCGGAGAGCTGCGGTGGGTACTCGTCGAACTTGTCTTGAAGGCCGACTTTTTGCAGAAGTTCGCCGGCGCGCGCCTGCGTGCGCTCGCCCGGGGGCGCTGTTGAGTGTGCGGCGTCGCGTTTGTGCCCGAAAAACGCCGGGAGCGTGATATTTTCGGCCGCGCTGAGGTGGTCAAGAAGATTGAATTGCTGAAAGACGAAGCCAAACTCGCGATTGCGAAGCCGCGCGAGCTGCTTGTCCGACAGGTTGCCAAGCGAGTGCTCGCCAACCTCAACGGTGCCGTCAAAGCTGCGATCCAGTCCCCCCATAATATTGAGCAAGGTGGTCTTGCCGGAGCCCGAAGTGCCGACGATGCAGAGAAACTCACCGGCGTCGATGCTCAGGGAGATATCCCTGAGCACCTGCGCGCGGCCGGCGCCCTTTCCAAAGAATTTGGAAAGGGCTTTGACTTGAATATGCACGGGCGCCTTACTCGGTCGGGGCATCGGCGGTGTCGGCCTTGGGGGCGTCGGGATTCAGGTCGATGGTAAGCTGAAGATAGGCGCCTTCGTCGCCGAGTTCGGTGATCAACGAGGCCTCCTCAAGTTTAACGATGAAGGGCTCGACCATCATCTTGGCCGGTCCCATCTGCTCGAGCAGGTGATCCTGGGCGCGCAGGAAGTTCAGGTAGAGTCCGCTATAGGCGTCCTGGGTCGCCAGGGCGTTGCCCAGGTTAAGAGTCGTCCCCTCGCCAAGGGTCTTCTCCTCGCGCTTGCCGTTGATATATTGGACGACTGCGTCGTCGCTCAGCGGGCTGGTTGCATAAACCAGAAGGTTATCCTTGAGGAAAATACGACCCGCGCTGGCGCCCATGCCCTGGACGGTCAGCACTTCAATATCGCTGCCCTCAGACACCGCGGCGCGTGTGGCGAGCTCGCCGGCTTCCTTCATCAGGAGCTCGACGACCTTATCCAGGCCTGCTTTGTCCTTGAATTGAATGGGTGCCAGGATGGCAAGGGTTTGCAGCGGTGCGCTCATGACTGCGCCGGCGAGGTCGCCGCCAGCCGCCTGGACCGCATTGGGATCCACACCGTAGAGAAGCAGGGCATAGTTGCCCGTAAGGTTCGCAATGAGATCGGTCTGCAGGTTGAAGTTGGCGTTGGGACCCAGCTTCGAGGATTTTTCGTCCAACTCGGCGCGTTGCTCGGCGCTGAGGACCTCCTGGGTATAGAACTCCCACATTTTCTGCATATCGAAGGATTGACGCAACGCGATCAAGGTATTGGCGGTCGCAAAATTCTCGATTGGGAATTTCGCCGGCGCTGTCATGATCGCTTTGGCCTTCGCAAGATCGTCCTCGGGAAGTCCTGCCCAGGCGCGGATGGCGATCGAGTTATCCTTGACGTTCAAGCCCAGGCCCAAGGCGCTGATATTCTCTTTGGCCCACTCCACGACCGCCTTGCTGCTCTGGTCGCTGGCGCCGACGGCGCCGATATTCGCGTCGCTAAAGACCGTTTTCGGGTTGATATAAATGGCCATAGCCTGGTCATTAGCCAGCGCCTTTTGGAAGCTCTTGAACCCCGCGTCGGCCCCCAGGGAAGCCTTGGCGTCCAGGGTGGCGATCATCGCGGCCAGATCGGCCGCGCTCTCAACTTTCTCGGCCGAGGCATAGTCCTTGATCTCATCGGATTCCGGGAAGGCGATCGCGACGAGCTTTCCGTTATACGCCCAGGCGACGCTGTCTGCGTCGCTGCCCAGAACCTTGACCTGGGTATCGCGAAGCGTCTCGCTCTTGGGCATGCCATCGACGGCCATGCTCTTTTTGAGCTGGTCCGTGAATGACTTTTCGAACTTCTGGGGATCATCCACATAGGTGACCAGAACCGGGCGGGTACCCACCACGGCGAGGGTCATGCCGCTATTTGCCGCGATGCCGGACTGCTCCCAGCTCTTTGCGTCAAAGATATCGATGCCCAACTCACTCTTTACCTGCTGCTCGATGAGCCCGGTCATGGGCACCGCGCTTCCCAGGGAGTCGCGGGTCGCTTTAAGCGAGGTGCGCATGCCCTCAAGGTCGCCGACCACAAAACTCACCTGCGTGGAAGGAGGCAGGTGGCCAGACATATTGGTAATGCGCGCGGTGGCGGTCTTCGGGACCGTTTTGGAGCTGGTGGCGGAGCCGCAACCGCCATCACAGGCGGCCGCAAAGACCAGCAGGAGCGCCGCGAAGGCGAAGGAAATGCGTTGCTTGCTGCCCAAGAGGCTGCGTTTTGTTGCGTGTATCATGAGTCGGTCGTCCTTCATTTAATTTTGGTCTGCGCTGCCACTTTGGAGCGCGTTATCGAACGGGTAAAGCGAGAATTCGCGCAAAAACAATAAACGCATCTATAGCAAGGTGAAATACAAAGGTCACGCGTGACTTTTTTCAGCGCAAAATAAGAAGAAATTTGGGTCGATAGCACGCTTAGGGGACGTCTGCCGTCCCGAAGTCCAGCGGAAGTTCGGCGGCGTGGGCGGCGCTGAACCGGCGCCAGCGGCCCTTTTGGGCGCGCAAGAGCGTGGAGGGCGGCCCGGCGCCGTCGCGAAGAATGCGTTTATAGAGGTATTTTGCAGCGGCGCGCTGACCCTGCAGGTCAAGGGCCCACGCAAGATACAGGCCCACCTCGGCGCGTCGGTCCCGCTGGGTAATTTGCTCCAGTGAGCGGCGAAAAGCCCCCTCGGCGCGTTTCGCCCGCCCGATGCGAAGCGCGAGCAGGCCAGCCAGAATATGCAGATTTGGCTCCTGCGGATAAAGCGCAAGGGCGTGCTCAATGAGGATTAAAAGACGCCCGTCGCTCTCGCCTTCCCAGTGGCGCACGCGCGCCTTTCGGTAGAGCTCAAATGCCTGGCCGTGCGCGCTGGGATGCCAGCCGCGGTCCACAATAAAGGGCTGCGCGCTCGGGTCAGGGCCGCCGGTATGCGCGTCGATCGCGCTCAAACCAAAGGGAATATACCAGTTGCGACTGGTGGGTGAGACGCCCGCGGCGACCCATACACGCCGGTGCTTGGGCTCAAAGACCACGCTTGCCACGGTCTGAGCGCCGGCGATGGTGGCGCCAAAAAGACGCTCGCGACCGGTCTTCGGATCCTGGAAATCACCCAGAATGGTGGCGATATCAAGCGGCGTTCCCGGCGCCGGGTTCGCGGCGTTAAAGCGCGCATCAAGACAGGCATCGACCCGCGGTTGGTTGCGCAGCGCGCGCTGCCATACCGGCTGATCGGCCGGGGCTTCGCCGATATCCTGGGTCAAATCGGGATTCACCGCGCTGAAGGTCGCCCGAGAATCCGCAATGATTTCAAGTTCTTCTAGGCCCGGAGCGACCCGGTAGATGGCGCCGCGCCCGGTGTCACCTTCGCATAGAACATAGGTCCACCCGGCCACCGGCGGATGATTGCGCAGGATCGCCACCGCGTCCTCAATCGTATGCGCCTGGCGCATCGCCTGGTCGCCCGCAAAGCCCACCGGCACGCCGTCCAGGTCAAGCTCCTCGCAAAGGTGTTGGTGGACGGTGAGGGTGAGGCCCGCAGCGTTCATGGCGCTGAGCCCGCCGCCGATTACCCCGGCGCTGCTCACGGCCACATAGTCCATGCCGTCATGGGGGTGATAAAAGGTCACGGTCGCCTGGCGGTCCCAATAATCGATGCCGAAATAGTCGAGGTTATGGCCGTGTAAGATCGACGCGCTCGCCGGGGGGCGCACGATGGCGGTGGTATTGCTCAGATGCGGCGCCGACTCGGGGTCGGCCGGGGTGTGGATAAATTGCGGGGCGCGCAGGCCCGGGTACTTATCGAGGACCCACAAAAAACTCTCGTGCATCAAGTAGCCGCTCAAGAGCTGCTCAAGCGGCATGCCGGAGGCATTCGAAAGGGCCACGGCGGCGTCGCGATACTCGGCGGGCAGATTCTTCGCCAGGCGCCGGGTCACCCAGTGGCGCGTCAGCAGGTCGACCGCGCCGCTCAGGCGAGTCAGGCGCGTGCGCCGTTTGAGCAGCGTGTCGAGATAGGTCGAAAAGAAGGGCAGGGGCCCCTGCCAGATCTCGTCGCGCAGTCGCGCGCCCGCTTGCCCCGCCATGCTCTCCAGGCTCCCGCGAAGATTCAAAAAGAGAAGATCCCCTTGCGGCGTGACGATACGCCCGGGGCGCTGCGCCTGTTCCGGGTGGATGACACACGGCGGGTCGCTAAACTCGCCGCGCGCCCACGGGCTCGCCGACGCCTCGTCGCTCCCCAAATCGTTTGGTTCGTCTTGAGTTATTGGCATGAAGATCGGTGCAATATTCTTAAATCCGTCCGGTTGGACAAATGGGGTTGCAGCACAGACGTAAATACCGCAGATCCGCCGGTCGGGCAAATATCAAAAGCGTGGCGTCGGCCCGGAAGCGCACGTGCATCCTGCGCTTGCATGCTCAATGCGGAGCGAGTGCATCCTGCGCTTGCATGCTCAATGCGGAGCGAGTGCATCCTGCGCTTGCATGCTCAATGCGGAGCGAGTGCATCCTGCGCTTGCGAAGTCAGCCCCAATTTGATCCAATCCCATCGCCCTGCAATCTACTTATCGATAATATGGGGCACTGGGAGGAAAAAACTCCTCGCCAGGCTCCGATGTCGACGTCGGGCGTCCCTGGCAAGGTCCTCCGAGAACCTTACCAGGGACGCTGACACCCCGAATATCACTGCCGACGCAGTACCCGAATGCCGTTGTCAAGGGAGCCGATCACAATATCATCGACGCCGTCATTGTCGACATCGAGGGCGCGGACCGCGTGACCAGGTTGATGGGGAACCAAGCCCGCATCGGTCAGGTTCGGCGGATCGCTCAGATAATAAAGAGGTGCGCCGCCATTTCCTGCAATCACCATCGCCTCCGGTGTCGCGTCGCAGTCGAACTGACCCGCCGTCGCAGAAGTCTCGGTGCCTAGAACGATACGCGATATCGCGCTGTCAAACCCGCTGTGGGTCCCTGCAAGGAAATAGCGCATCCCGGTGCCAGGCAAGAGCAGGTCGTCGTACCCGTCATTGTCGAGATCCGTCAGAAGAGGGTTGTATCCCAGCATGGCCTCCGAGGTCAGGACCGTGGTCGGTGACGCAAATACCGTGGACGATGTCGCGCGAAATAGCTGCACTTCATGGTTGGACACCGACAAGAGAGCCGGGTGGCTATCGCTGTCGAGATCGACCACAAAGAGCGTCATCGCCCGCGGCACCACAGGGCTCACCCGCGTCGGTGTTCCGAAATTACCGCTGCCGTTGTTTAGCGAGATGGCGACATGCCAATCCGTGGAGCGTATCGAGCCTATCGTCGTCGCGATATCGAGATCGCCATCCCCGTCAAAATCATGGAGCACCACTCCACCTGTGCCGTGCTCACCGGGGGCATCGAAGTTGAACGCCTCGTAGGGAGCCGCAAACTGGCCACTTCCGTTGTTGATGTAGACCTGCACCTTCATCGACTCTCCCACGGCGACGATGTCGAGGTGCCCGTCGCCATTGACGTCTCCCAAGGCCAGGTCGTGTTGCGCACGAAAAGGCGACACCGCCACGGGCGCAAGGTAGGTCGCCGCACTAAAAACCCCTCCTCCCTGGTTCAGGTAGGTAAAAAGACGCGTGTCGAGATCGTCGACCGAGCTAAGTGTCGGCGCGCAGACGATGTCCACCAGGCCATCGCCGTTGATATCCCCGACGGCCATCGCCGTACAGCCCTGATCAGCTCCGTAGGTGACGGCGGACTCGAAGGTCAGGGCGACGTCATCGACCACGCCGTTGCAGGTGTTGTCGATGCCGTCACACACCTCAACGCTCGGCTGCCCTTCCTGGGCGTTGCACACCACGGACTGGCCATCATCGCCACAAACCATCACACCATTCGCCGCACACTGGCCTTCTCCCAGGGCGCAGCTTTCTCCGAGCCCGGCAAAGCCTTCGTCCGTCTCCCCATCACAGTCGTTGTCGATGCCGTCGCAGATCTCTTCTGGGGGCACGCAGGCCGCCCATGCGCCCTCGACACACTCCCGGGTGCCGCCGCAAGTTCCGCTCACCACACACTCGCCAATCTCCCCATCGAGGCACTCCGTCACATCTTGCGTATCGGGCTCATCCAGCCCATCGGGCTCATCGAGCCCATTAACCACATCCGATGCATCAAGGGCATCGGGCTCATTAACCACATCCGATGCATCAAGGGCATCGGGCTCATTAACCACATCCGATGCATCAAGGGCATCGGGCTCATTAACCACATCCGATGCATCAAGGGCATCGGGTATATTGCCCGCATCGGGCACTTCGATGCCAGCGTCGGCTTTGTCGCGCTCGTTAGTGGCGTTGCCACATCCACTCCCCAGCGCCACCGCCAGCACCATCCACGTCACACACACATCAAATCGTCGAATGAACCTCATAACCGCGCTACTCCATAGCTGGCCTGAGCCACGACGCCTACACACCGCACCCCGGGCAATTTAAGATATATTTCTAAGTGCCAATTCCAAATGACGCGGCACCCTAGCCGCGCGTCCTGAATTTCACAAGGTCGTACCCGGCTGACGCGCTCACCGCCGCGTCAGCCGTTGCTTTTGAAGAACGCGACGCGCGTCATCAAAAATCATGCAGGTACGGGGCACGGAGAACAGGCAGATGACCGTTTGTTCTCAGTCACAATCCTGTGGTAGCCACCGAGAGCTCCGCATCTGATACATCGGAACCGATACGCCGCTGATGAACCATCCTTATCCAGTGCCGCGAAAAACCTGCGCCATTTTGTGCCATCCGAAAGACCGGTAGCGTCCCTTGCAATTCCAAGCGCCTCCCGATGCCCCCGTCTAAAATCCAGCTTGTTTAAGAAGTGGACGTTGTGGTTTATCAGCGTTAGTATGGCCTGACTTGTCCTGTTCTCTGATTTTCTTCCACCGCTTCCATTTAAAGTTGTGT
>Ga0209075_1001222_pt1 | contig 24525 bp, 26 predicted proteins | sample Stecom2011_FD_187523 | JGI IMG/M metagenome (GOLD analysis project Ga0209075, IMG submission 187523) | Agricultural soil microbial communities from Utah to study Nitrogen management - Steer compost 2011 (SPAdes) (version 2) | ecosystem: Environmental > Terrestrial > Soil > Agricultural land...
ACAAGTCAGCCGGTCGGGCAAGTCCGCTGCTCGAATACATTCGAACCTGCAGGGCTTGTGTCTGGATGGCTGGTAGCAGCTGCGTCCGGGCACGGTCGCTGCGCGGATCTGTGGCGGGGCAGGCTTCTGTTTACGGCCGGATTTCTATCATGGTGTGATCACTCACCAGGTTCCATACCTCCTGCATGTCCTTGTTGGCCAGGGCGATGCAGCCGTCGGTCCAGTTCAGGGTGTGGAAAAACCACTCGGGGTATTCTTCATCAGTGGGCGTGCCATGCAGCATGATCATGCTGCCGGCTGGTTTTTGCAGCTTGTAGGCCCGCTTCAGATCGTTGGCGTTAGGGTAGGAAATGTGCATGGCAAGGTTATACTTCTTGCTGTGCTGGCGCCAGTTGATCCAGTAAATTCCCTCAGGTGTACGTTGATCGCCTTCATATTGCTTTGGGCCGTCCTGCTTGCCCAGGGAGACGCGATAACTTTTCACCACCTGGTTTTGACTTAGCAGATGCAGCTTTTGCTCTGACTTGATGACCAGTAGCTTGTCGATGACGGGATGTTCATTGCCAGTGCCGGCATTAGTCGTGGCAGCAAAAACAAGGATGAGCAGAAAAGAAAATACCTGTTTCATGATGTCAGGGTGCAAGGACTGAGGTTTGTGGCAGTTGCCGGGTCGGTTAAATGGAGCGATTCTAGTGGTTTTTTACAGCAGAGATAAGGGCTTGCAGACAATTTATGCCTTTGCAGTATTGGGTTGGAATGCTGACCGTGGCATGATGCACGGTATAGAGCTATTTGAGGTACCCCATGGTTGAGGATGTTGTCAGGCGTCTGGAGGGCTACAGGCCCAAGCGGTTGCAACCGGTTTTGCCATTGCCGCAAGCGGCCGTATTGATACCGCTGACCAGGTCTGAGCAGCCCGAGCTGATTTTGACCCGGCGTGCAGAGGCCCTGTCAACCCATGCCGGTGAGGTGGCCTTCCCGGGAGGGCGGCGCGATCCTTGTGATAGCGACCTGCTGCATACCGCATTGCGGGAAAGCCAGGAAGAAGTCGGGCTGGACCCGCATTGTGTACAGGTGGCCGGCAGCCTGAGCCAGCTGGTGTCACGTCATGGTATCGAAGTGACGCCTTATGTGGGCATCGTACCGCAAGGCCTGAACTACTGTGCCAATATTGATGAGATTGACTCGATTTTTTCCGTACCGCTGGAGTTTTTTGCAGAGGATGTGCGTGAAACCACCCACCGGATCGATTATCTTGGCAAGAGCTGGTATGTACCCAGCTACCGTTTTCATGAATACAAGATATGGGGCCTGACTGCTGTCATGGTGGTCGAGCTGGTGAATTTGCTGTACGACCGCAGGCTGCGCCTTGATGTGCCGCCGTCTTTGTCTAAAAAAGAGCTATAGCGAGGAACAACAGATGAAATACCGTCTTGGAGATGTACGGGTGCAAGCCCATGAGAGCAGCTGGGTTGCTCCGGACGCCGCAGTGATTGGCAAGGTGCGCCTGGACGAGGGAGCCTCGGTCTGGTTTGGCGCGGTCCTGCGGGGTGACAACGAGCTGATCCATATCGGCGAGGGCAGTAATGTGCAGGATGGCTGTGCCCTGCACACCGATATGGGTTTTCCGCTGACTCTGGGCAAAGGGGTGACAGTTGGCCACAACGCCATGCTGCACGGTTGTACCGTGGGCGATTACAGCCTGATTGGCCTGAATGCGGTGGTCATGAATGGCGCAAAAGTGGGCAAGCACTGCCTGATTGCCGCTAATGCATTGATACCTGAAGGCAAGGAAATTCCTGATGGCAGCCTGGTAGTGGGTGCGCCGGGCAAGGTGTTGCGCGAATTGACCGATGCGGAGAAGGATAAAATCCGCGCCAACTCGGCCCACTATGTAAAAAATGCCGAGCGCTACAAGCAGGAACTGGCGGTTGATGAGGACTGATTTGAAGCGTATCGAGAAGCCTCTGCCTTCGCCCTGTGTCAGTATCTGTGTGCTGGATGAAAACGACCTGTGTGTCGGCTGCCAGCGGACCGGCCAGGAAATCAGTAGCTGGGGCAAAATGGACAATCAACAAAGACGCGCTGTTCTGGTGAAAACCGAACAGCGTGCACGTGAACAAGGGCTTATCCGTTGACTATACATCAAGATCAGGTGCTAATTGGTACACCCGGGACGGCAACCGCCACCCGGGTGTTGTTGTGCGGCAGTGGCGAGCTGGGCAAAGAGGTGGCCATCGAGCTGCAGCGCCTGGGGGTGGAGGTGATTGCGGTTGACCGTTATGCCAATGCTCCGGCCATGCAGGTGGCCCATCGCAGCCATGTTGTCAGCATGCTTGATGGTGCTGCCTTGCGGCAGGTCATTGAACAGGAACGGCCACACTACATAGTGCCCGAAATCGAGGCGATTGCGACCGACACCCTGGTTGCACTGGAGCAGGAAGGCTACACAGTCATCCCCACGGCCCGTGCCGCTCAGCTGACCATGAATCGTGAAGGCATTCGCCGGCTGGCTGCCGAAGAGCTGGGCCTGCCGACCTCGCCTTACCGCTTTGCCGATGATTATCAGCAGTTCTTGCAGGCGGTGGAATATATCGGCTTCCCTTGTGTGGTTAAGCCCTTGATGAGCTCATCCGGGCATGGCCAGAGTACTCTGCGTGCTGTGCAAGATATACAGGCTGCCTGGGATTATGCCCAGCAGGGTGGTCGTGCTGGTGCCGGGCGCGTCATTGTCGAAGGCTTTATCGATTTTGATTACGAAATTACCCAGCTGACCGTGCGTCATGCTGACGGCACTACTTTTTGCGAACCGATTGGCCACCGTCAGGAGCGGGGTGACTATGTGGAGTCATGGCAGCCGCACCCGATGAGCGAGACTGCCTTGCAGAAGGCCCGGGACGTTGCCCTGAAAATTACTGATGCTCTGGGTGGTCGCGGCATTTTCGGTGTTGAACTGTTTATCAAGGGCGATCAGGTCTGGTTTAGTGAAGTATCACCACGCCCACATGACACCGGCCTGGTTACGCTGATCTCGCAGGACTTGTCCGAGTTTGCCCTGCATGCGCGAGCAATTCTTGGCCTGCCGATACCGGTCATTCGTCAACAGGGGCCGAGTGCCTCGGCAGTCTTGCTGGTTGAAGGCGAATCGAAACAGCCAGCGTTTGGTGGCTTACAACAGGCGCTGGCGCAACCGGATACGGCGTTGCGCCTGTTCGGCAAGCCGGAAGTGAGCGGTGAGCGGCGCATGGGTGTGGCGCTGGCCCGTGGTGACAGCCTGCAGCAGGCGCGGGGTAAGGCGACAGCTGTGGTTCAGGCGATTCGCGTTGAACTTTAACAACCCAGGATTGAGAGCTTGCTAGCGTTGAGAGTTGGTCTGCCAGCATAAGCGGCTTTAGCCGGACTTCGACTTGCCTTGTCTTGCTGGGGCTTTCCGCGACTGAAATCGCTCCTACAGGGGCTTTGCTGGGGCTTCTGTAGTGGGGGTAACGTCGTCCTGCAGGAGCGGCTTTAGCCGCGGCCTGTGTTTAGTGTGGCCCCGGCATGGCTTGCCGGTTTGCACGCACTGGTCGCCACTAAAGTGGCTCGTACAGGGGGTTTGCGGTGGTTTCTGTGGTGCAGCATGATTGCGCGACAGAAACGCTATTCATTCAAGCAGTGTCAGGCGGGCTTTGCTGATGCGGTTGTCACGCACTTCCAGGGTTTCTACCAGATATTGACCGATTTGTACGCAGACAGCTCCCTCGGGAATGCTTTCCAGGATCTCGGTAATCAGGCCGTTGAGAGTCTTGGGGCCGTCGCTGGGCAGGTTCCAGCCCAGTGCCTTATTGATGTCACGGATGTAGGCGGTGCCGTCAATTTCGAAGTTGTTTTCACCCTGTTGAATGATTTCCGGCTCTTCGCTGGGATCGCCATCACTGAGCTCACCGACGATTTCCTCAAGAATGTCCTCAAGGGTCACCAGGCCTTCGATATCACCGTACTCGTCAACCACAATACCCATGCGCTTTTTGTGCTTCTGGAAATTTAGCAGCTGTACGGACAGCGCGGTATCTTCCGGGATGAAGTAGGGTTCGACGCAGGCTGCCTCAAGGACTGCATGAGTCAGCTTGTTAAGTGTCAGCATGCGGGCAATCTGGCGCATGTGTACCACGCCGACAATCTGGTTGATGTTGTCCCGGAATACAGGCAGGCGTGTGTGCGTAGTGGTGCGCAGCTGCCAGACGATCTGGTCCAGTTCGTCATTTAAGTCGATGCCCTCGATTTCATTGCGTGGAATCATTACGTCATTGACGGTGACGTTTTCGAGATCAAGGATGCCCAGCAGCATATCTTGACGCTGCTCTGGCAGATCGTCACCGGCTTCGCGTACTACGCTGCGCAGCTCTTCAGTTGACAGTGTATCCGGTGAGCGTTCTTTCGGGTTGATGCCGAGAATCCGCAGCAGTCCGTTGCTGATAAAGCTGGTTAGCCAAACGACTGGCAGAAGCAGAAGCATCAGGGGGGCCAGCAGGCGACTGGCAGGAAAGGCGACTGTTTCCGGACGCAGGGCAGCGAAGGTCTTTGGTGTGATTTCGCCGAATATGAGCAGGATAATGGTGAGTCCGGTGGTGGCTATTGCCACGCCGGCATCCCCCCAGAGATCAACAGCCACTAGCGTGGCGATTGAGGCAGCCAGAATGTTGACCACATTGTTGCCAACCAGGATGGTACCAAGCAGCCGGTCCGGCTGATTCAGCAGCCGGCCGGCATACTGGGCACCTTTGTGGCCTTCGCGCTGCAGATGCCGCAGGCGGTAGCGGTTGAGGCTAAGCAGGCCCGTTTCAGAGCTGGAAAAGAAAGCCGAGCAGATGATCAGAAAAGCCAGGAAGCCCAGCAGATAACCCAAGGGTAAGCTATTCACGGATGCTTGTGGCCTCAACCGAGAAGAATGAATTCACGAACCAGTTTGCTGCCAAAATAGGCCAGCATCAAGAAGAAAAAACCGGCCAGGGTCAAACGTATGGCTTTGTGTCCGCGCCAGCCCAGCTGGTGACGGCCCCATAGTAGCAGAGCGAAAACCACCCAGGCCAGGCAAGAAAAGAAGGTTTTGTGGGCCAGGTGCTGGGCAAACAGGTTGTCCAGATACAGCCAGCCGGTCAGCAGCGACAGGGTTAACAGTAGCCAGCCGCCCCAGAGCAGGGAGAATAGCAGGTTCTCCATGCTCTGCAAGGGGGGGAAGCTGCGGATCCAGGCTGACACCGGGCGTTTGCGCAGCTGCTGCTCTTGCAACAGCAGGATAATGGATTGCAGCACTGCGATGCTGATTACGCCATAGGCGACAATCGAGAGGAGAATGTGTGCAAGCACTCCGGGTCCTTCGTTGATTGGCAGCGCTTGCCCCCCTGTAACCAGGAGGCTGCCGGCTATCGCCAGGATGGCGAGCAGCTGGAAAGGAGCGAGCATCAGGTTGGCAGACAGGCACTTCATGCAGAGCAGCACCAGCAGGACAATGAACAGGGCGATCAGGCTGGCAGTGTTGAAAAAACTCAGCCAGAGCCCTTGCTCGCTGAACAATAGCGGATACAGTCCGGCTGCATGACAGGCTGCAGCCAGCAGGCTCAGGCTGACCATCATTGAAGTCGAAGGCTCGCGGCGAGAGAGGAAAAGCCGGATCAGGAGGATGCTTCCTGCCAGATAAAAAGCCATGGCTAAAATGCTAAACAAAACCGGGGGCATGCTCACGTATGGGTGCGTCCTTGAAGAAAGCTGTAATTTTGGCACAAATTGAGGCGGCGATAAAGCAAGGGCAGGCTTGCCAAAGCAGTAATAAAGATAAAAGGTGGCAGTGAAGCATGTGGCGGCGGCGTTTCGCGCCAGCATGCGGGCAGTACGGGCCAATACGGCTTGACCTGCGACATTGGCGCGCAGCCTGCTTGGGGCGGCTTGTCAGGATCGTGCCGCTGACAGGGCACATTGGCACAATACCCTTTGACAGTTGGCGGACGCATCACTAAAATACCGCGCCTATGTCTAATGGTCCCATTCCACTACAGGCCGACCCGCGAAGATTTGCTGATCGGGCCCTCACCTTTACCGGTGTGTGGCCGGTTTCTTCATTATCAAGGCTGGTTGAGCTGCTGATCGATCCGGACGGCGAAGTGCAGATTTCGCTGTCGTTTTCACGTGACGAGCAAAAACTGCCGGTAGTGGAAATGACCTTGTCGGCACAGGTCAATATGCTTTGCCAGCGCTGTCTGGACAAAGTGTGCTTGCCGGTTTCCGGCAAGTACGGGTATGCGGTGGTACGCCCGGGTAGCGATACCAGCCTGTTGCCCGACGCTTACGACATTATAGAACTGGGTGATGAGCCACTGGATGTACAGACATTGGTTGAAGAAGAGCTGTTGCTTTGCTTGCCGATTGTTCCCAGGCACCCTGAAGGAGAGTGCAAACATCCGGAAGGCTATGTAGAACCCGAATTGAGCGGTGAGGACGTTAAGAATTCGAATCCGTTCAGTGTGCTGGCGCAGTTAAGGAAACCCTGAAAATCGCCAGACACGACAAGTAGCCGGCATGCATGTGTTGCGTGCAGGCGCTTTTCAGAGTTTCCTTGAAGCATAGAATTTAAAAATTCAGGAGTGTTAAAATGGCTGTTCAAAAGAGCAAAAAATCCCGTTCGGCGCGCGGCATGCGCCGCTCCCACGACGCGCTGACCAGCAAAGAGCTGACCGTTGAAAGCCAAACTGGCGAGGTGCGTCTGCGCCACCATGTTTCTGCGGAAGGCGTTTATCGCGGCCGCCAGGTCATTAGTCAGGGCTCTGACGAGTAATCCTTGACTGCAACTTTGCTTGCAGTTGATGCAATGAGCGGGGACCTTGGTCCCCGCGTCATTGTGCCCGCCTGTCTAGCGGCCTTGCGTCGCAACCCGTCTCTTGAGATTGTTCTGGTTGGCAATCCTGACAGCATTTCCACGCTGTTGCCAACGCTTCCCGGGCCACTTGCCGGCCGTCTCCACATTTACCCTGCTTCTGAAGTTGTCCTGATGGATGATCCGCCAGCGCAAATGCTTCGTGGCAAGCCCGATTCTTCCATGCGTGTGACCTTGCAGCTGGTGCGTGATGGCCAGGTGAATGGCTGTGTCAGTTCTGGCAATACGGGTGCCCTGATGGCTCTTTCCAGGCATGTGCTGAAAGTGATTCCCGGCATTGACCGTCCGGCGATCATGACAGCACTACCGGCGCGGGACGGGCCGGTTTACCTGCTGGATCTTGGCGCCAATGTCGATACTACGGCCGATCAGCTGGTCCAGTTTGCGTTGATGGGGTCGCTGGCTCTGGAGCTGACAGGTGTCGTACAGCCTCGTGTCGCCTTGCTCAATATAGGCATCGAATCGATCAAGGGCAGCCAGCAGGTACGCCAGGCGGGAGTCTTGCTGGAGCAGTCGGATTTTGTTTGCTATACCGGCTACATAGAAGCTGATGCAGTATTTGCCAATCAGGCGGATGTGGTGGTGTGTGACGGCTTTGTCGGTAATGTGTTGCTTAAAACAGTTGAGGGTGTGGCCCGTCTGATGGGCGGGCAGATGCGGGAAGAGGCGGGGCGGACACTGTGGCGCAGGCTGCTGGTCGGCTTGAACCGCGGCCTGTGGCATGGCTTGGCGCGCAACTGGAGCCCCGACCGCTATAATGGTGCAGTGCTGCTGGGGGTGAACGGGCTAGTGGTCAAAAGTCATGGAGCCGCGGGAGAGCGGGCGTTTCTTGCGGCACTGGAGCAGGCTGTACAGATTGCCGGTGAAGACTTGCCCAGCCGTCTTGCGCAACGTTTTGGTCAGCTGCCGGAAGTCCTGCGGCAAACTCCCGGGTGTGACTCCTGAGGTTTGGGCATCATCCAATGGTCGGTTTGTTTGTATTCATATCGGCGTGGCAGACTGCGCCTGATAATTGACCAGGTAGAATTTATAAATGACTGCATCCATTGCTTTTGTTTTCCCGGGCCAGGGCTCCCAGGCTGTCGGCATGCTGGGTGAGCTGGCGGCAACCGAGCCGCTGATCGAGGAAGTCTTTGCCGAGGCATCGGCAGCGCTGGGCTATGACCTGTGGCGGCTGTGCCAGGAGGGCCCCGTTGAACAGCTGAACCAGACTGACAAGACCCAGCCGGCAATCCTCACTGCTTCTGTTGCGCTCTGGCGTTTGTGGTCCGCACGCAGCGATGTGCGCCCGGCCTATGTAGCCGGGCACAGCCTTGGCGAGTATTCGGCACTGGTGGCGGCCGGATCGCTGCAGCTGGCAGATGCCGTGCGGCTGGTGGCCCGGCGTGGCGCACTGATGCAGCAGGCGGTACCTGCCGGTACCGGAGCCATGGCGGCGATCCTGGGTCTTGAAAACGCAGATGTGGAGGCAGCCTGTGCCGAAGCGGCACAAGGCGAAGTGGTTAGTGCGGTCAACTATAACGCGCCGGGCCAGGTGGTAATTGCTGGTGCGGCAGCCGCGGTTGAGCGTGCCATCGAAGCGTGCAAGGAGCGTGGTGCGCGCCGGGCCATGCAGTTGCCGGTCAGTGTGCCATCCCATTGTGAATTGATGCGACCCGCCGCCGAGCAGTTTGCTGCCGAAGTCAGTAAGGTTGGTCTGAAGGAGCCGCAGATCCCGCTGGTACAGAACGTGACGGCCGCTGCCGTGACCGACCTGGCCGGCCTTGAGCAGAACCTGCTGGCACAGCTGTATAGTCCGGTGCGCTGGGTCGAGTCTATGGTCTGGTTGAGCGGGCAAGGCGTCAACAGTTTTGTTGAGTGCGGCCCCGGTCGGGTACTGGGCGGCCTGAACAAGCGCTGCGTCAAGGGCGCCACCAATCATGCGCTGGATACGCCGGATGCGCTGGCGGCCACTCTGGCGGCACTGAACTGATAAATGGAGAGTGAAATGAGTCTTGCAGGAAAAGTAGCCCTGGTGACAGGTGCCAGTCGCGGCATCGGTAAAGCAGTGGCTTTGCAGCTGGGCAGCCAGGGAGCGACCGTTGTCGGTACCGCCACTTCGCCTGCCGGCGCCGAAGCCATCAGCAGTTATCTGACAGGAGCCGGTGTGCAGGGGGCGGGACTGGTGCTGGATGTATGCAGTGACGACTCGGTTGCCGAGGTGTTTGAACGCATCCAGGCCGAGTTCGGTGCGCCGCAAGTTTTGGTCAACAATGCCGGCATCACCCGTGACAACCTGATGATGCGCATGAAAGACGATGAATGGCATGGCGTGATCGACACCAACCTGAACAGCCTGTTCCGGGTCAGCAAGGCCGCATTGCGCGGCATGACCAGGGCACGCTGGGGCCGCATCATCAGCATTGGCTCGGTGGTCGGTGCCATGGGTAACGCCGGGCAGGCCAACTATGCAGCGGCCAAGGCGGGTGTTGAGGGGTTTTCCCGTGCACTGGCTCGCGAGCTGGGTTCGCGTGCAGTGACTGTCAATACAGTAGCCCCTGGCTTTATTGATACGGACATGACCCGTGAGCTGCCGGAAGCCCAGCGTGATGCCCTGCTGACGCAGATTCCGCTGGGCCGCCTGGGACAGGCAGAAGAGATTGCCAGTGTCGTCGGCTTTCTGGCGTCAGACCAGGCTGGTTATGTAACGGGTGCCACCATCCCGGTGAATGGCGGCATGTATATGTAATGCGGACTTGCGACAGCGGCGTGCTTGCTGACTGTAACTGGTCGACAAAAAGAATTTTACAGGGGACTAAACACGCAGTTATGCGTATAATGCCCCACTTTGTTTGAATGGCAGCCTGTGCTTGGGTTGTCTTGTTTATCCTTCAGGAGCAAAAAAGCAATGAGCACTATTGAAGAGCGCGTTAAGAAAATTGTAGCCGAACAGCTGGGTGTCAAACTGGAAGAAGTTACCAACAGTGCTTCGTTCATCGAAGATCTGGGTGCCGACTCCCTGGACACCGTTGAGCTGGTCATGGCTCTGGAAGAAGAATTCGAGACTGAAATTCCGGACGAAAAAGCCGAGAAGATCACCACTGTACAAGAAGCCATCGACTACGTTAACGCGCACGCGCAATAATGTAGCTGCGGTTCGATACAGCTGAAAACCGCACATCCATGCGTTGGTCGTGCGGTTTTTTTTTGACCAATTTTTGCTGGTTTTTTGAAAACGAAGAGGGTTGCGCCATGTTGCGTAGACGCGTCGTAGTAACCGGCCTTGGCATGCTGACTCCACTGGGGCTTGATGTGGCCTCGAGCTGGGCAGGCATTCTTGCGGGCCGAAGCGGTATTGCTCCGATTGAACACATGAACGTGGAAGCTTTCAGCACCCGCTTTGGCGGTTCGGTGAAGGGCTTTGATGTCGGGCAGTACATGCCGCCCAAGGAAGCGCGCAAGTTCGATCTGTTCATCCAGTACGGACTGGCAGCCTGTTATCAGGCAATGCACGACTCGGGGCTCGAAGTAACTGATGCCAACCGTAGCCGCATCGGTGTGGTTATGGGGTCCGGCATTGGCGGTCTGACCAACATTGAAGAAACGTGCCAGACCTTGTTTGACAAGGGGCCGCGGCGTATTTCTCCGTTCTTCGTGCCGGGTTCCATTATCAATATGGTGTCCGGTGCCCTGTCCATGCAGCTGGGTTTGCAGGGCCCCAACTATGCCATTACTACGGCCTGCACCACAGGGACTCACTGCATAGGCTCTGCAGCCCGTACCATTATGTATGGCGATGCCGACGTGATGGTTGCCGGTGGTTCTGAGATGGCTACTTGTGGCCTGGGGCTGGGTGGCTTTGCCGCATCCCGTGCGCTATCCACGCGTAATGATGACCCGCAGGCAGCCAGCCGTCCGTGGGATGCCGGCCGTGACGGTTTTGTATTGTCCGATGGCTCCGGTGCAGTCGTTCTGGAAGAGCTGGAGCATGCACGTGCACGCGGCGCCACCATTTATGCCGAGGTGGCCGGTTTTGGCATGAGCTCGGACGCTTTCCATATGACCCTGCCGCCTGAAGACGGCAATGGTGCGGCACGTTGCATGGCCAGTGCGGTCCGCGATGCAGGTTTGGATACGACAGCTATCGACTACGTCAACGCGCACGGTACATCAACGCCAGCGGGTGATGTTGCTGAGGTTAAAGCGTTAAAGTCCGTATTTGGCGAGCATGCTTATCAGCTCAGTGTCAGTTCGACCAAGTCGATGACTGGTCATTTGCTGGGTGCAGCGGGTGCGGTTGAAGCCATCTTCAGTGTGTTGGCCATCCGCGACCAGGTTGCGCCACCCACTATCAACCTGGATGAGCCGGGTGAAGGCTGCGACCTGGACTTTGTCCCGCACCAGGCCAGAGAGCGTCCGGTTAACGCGGTACTGTCCAACTCGTTTGGTTTCGGCGGTACTAATGGCACCTTGGTGTTTACCCGGTTCAGCGAGTGATTGACAGCCGGATTGACGGCCAGCCAGCTGCGTCCGTGGCACTGGCCGACCGTGGGTTGGCCTATGGTGACGGACTGTTTGAAACCATGCGGGTTGAGCGGGGCAAAATTGCCTTGCTCGACCGGCATATGCAGCGCCTTCAGCTGGGTTGCCGGCGTTTGCATATTCCGCTGGACATACAGCTGGTACGTCGGGAGGTCTGCAGTTTTGCCCAAGAGTTGCAGCAGGGTGTCTGCAAGCTCATCCTGACCCGCGGTGACGGTACGCGGGGCTATGGCTTGCCACAGCCTGCTACGCCCCGTCGCATCCTGCAGGCCGCCCCCTTGCCGCAATGGCCGGCACAAAATGCACACTTTGGCGTTTGCCTGTATCCCTGCCAGACCCGTCTGGCAATTCAGCCCCTGCTGGCTGGCCTGAAGCATCTGAACCGGCTGGAACAGGTACTGGCCCGCGCCGAGTGGCAAGACCCCGCTTTTGCCGAAGGGCTGATGCTGGACACTTCTGGCCGCATTATTGAAGGTGTGTTCAGCAATGTTTTTTTTGTATGTGGAAACACGCTGTTAACGCCTGCCCTGAGCGGGAGCGGCGTAGCCGGCATCATGCGGGAACAGGTGCTGGAACTGGCTGCAGGGCAGGGCCTGGCGGTAGAGATTGCCGACCTGTATCCTGACCAGCTGGGCAGGATGGACGAAGTCTTTACCTGTAACAGCCTGTATGGCATCTGGCCGGTGCTGGAGTATGCCGGCCACAGCTGGCCCGCAGGGCCGCTGACACGCAGGCTGCAATCGCTTATCAACGGACAGGACACATGATCAAGGCTCTGACACTTACCTTTGGAAGTTTTTTTCTGGCTGCGGTTCTTGTCACCGGCGGCGCTTACTGGATGTATGACAATGTGCAGGAGCAACCGCTGCAGCTGGAGCAGGAAGAGGTATTGCTGGTGGCAGCAGGTGATACGCCAAGGGCCGTACTGAACCGGCTGGAGCAGCAAGGCATCATCAGGGGGGCAGTCTGGATGCGCTCCAAGTGGCGCCTGCAACATGAAGTACCCACACTACAGGTTGGAGAGTATTCCATGGTGCCCGGCATGAAGCTGAGTGATTTGCTGGAAAAATGGCGCACTGGCGACATTATTCAGCATCGCATTACCCTGGTGGAAGGCTGGAATTTTGCCCGCTTGCGTCAAGCGTTGGCGCAAAACGAGGTGCTCGAACACCTGACCGGTGACTGGAGCGGCGAAAAGCTGATGGAAGAGCTTGGCTACAAGGGCGTACACCCGGAAGGCCGTTTTTATCCGGATACCTATCAGTTTACACGTGGACAGTCTGATCTTGATGTATTGCGCCAGGCCAGCCAGCGCTTGCATGATGTGCTGGCAGAAGAATGGCAGCAGCGGGCCGACAATTTGCCATACGATACGCCAGAACAGGCCTTGGTGATGGCGTCCATTATCGAAAAAGAAACCGGCATGGCAAGCGAGCGTGCTGCCATTTCCGGAGTGTTTGTTCGCCGTTTAAACAGGAACATGCTGTTGCAGACAGATCCTACCGTCATTTATGGGATGGGGGACAACTATAAAGGCCGGATTACCCGTGCTGATTTGCAGCGGCCGACGCCGTACAACACTTATACTAACGCCGGTTTGCCACCGACCCCCATTGCCATGGTTGGCCGTGCTGCCATCCATGCCGCGCTGCATCCGGCAGAGGGCGATGCACTGTACTTTGTCGCCAAGGGTGATGGCAGTCACCAGTTTTCCCGCACCCTGCAGGAGCACAACCGTGCAGTGCGCGAATACCAGCTCAAGCGTCGCGCCGACTACCGCTCCAGTCCGGCTCCGGCCGTGCAGCAGGAGGACTGATGGCCAAGGGGCTTTTTATCACGCTGGAAGGCCCGGAGGGGGCCGGCAAGACCACCAATCGCGAGTTTCTTGCCGAGCGTTTACAGCTGGCCGGCCACTCAGTGGTATTGACCCGGGAGCCAGGCGGTACCGGACTGGCCGAGAAAATCCGTGAGCTGCTGCTGGCAGAGCATGACGAACCGGTGGCTGTGGACACCGAGCTGCTGTTGATGTTTGCAGCCCGTGCCCAGCACCTGCAGCAACTGATTTTACCGGCACTGGAGCAGGGCAGCATAGTGCTGTGTGACCGTTTCACCGATGCGACCTATGCCTATCAGGGAGGTGGGCGCGGTATCGATCCGCAGCGGATTGCAGTTCTAGAAAATTTTGTGCAGGGCAGCCTGCGCCCGGACCTTACCCTGTTGTTTGACCTGCCTGTTGCCGACGGCATGAAGCGGGCCAGATTGCGCGGCCAGCTGGACCGCTTCGAACAGGAGCGTCACGAGTTTTTCGAAGCCGTACGCAACAGCTATTTGCAGCGGGCACAGAGTGATCCCGAGCGCTTTCGTATCATCAATGCGGCTTTGCCGCTGTCCCGGGTACAGCAACAGCTGCTGCCGGTACTAGACGAAATAAGAGATCGTGATGGTTGCTGAGTATTTGCCGTGGCACCAGCCTTTGTGGGAGGCGCTCAGCGGGCGTGCCGAACAAGCCCATGCCTACCTGTTGCACGGGCCGGCGGGTAGCGGCAAGCGCGCCCTGGCCGAGCGCTTTGCGGCCTGGCTGTTGTGCTGTCAGCCGCAAGTGGAACAGGCGTGCGGCAACTGCAGCTCGTGCAGGCTATATCAGGCCGAAACCCATCCGGACCTGTTTTATCTGCAGCCCGAAGAGCCGGGCAAGGCCATCCTGATTGGTCATGTGCGTGACTTGGTTGGCTCCATTCAGCAAACGGCACAACAGGGCGGGCGCAAAGTAATCATCCTTGAGCCCGCTGAGGTCATGACCACGGAGTCAGCCAATGCCTTGCTGAAAAGCCTTGAAGAGCCAGGACCGGGCACAGTGTTTTTGTTGCTGTCTGACCAGCCCAGCTTTTTGCTGCCAACCATCAAGAGCCGTTGCGTCCTGCAGGCCTGTCCATTGCCGCCGGCAGACATGGCGACACAATGGCTGGCGGAAAAACTTCCGGAAACCTGCAGCGAAGAGCGTGATACCCTGCTGCAGTTGGCCAGTGGCTCTCCCCTGCTGGCGCTTGAGTACGCCAGGGATGGGCTGTTGCGCCAGCGTGCCGAAGTGGTTGAGGGTGTGAAGCAGCTGCTCAAGCGGCAAAGCAGTGCCAGCGAGCTGGCCACGCGCTGGGCCAAGCTGCCAGCAGTATTGCTGCTGGAGTGGTTTGCTGACTGGTGTCAGGCTGCACTGCGCTATCAGCTGACGCAAAACGAAGAAGACCTGGGTTTGGCCGACATGCAGCCTGTGTTAAAGTACCTGTCGGGGCTCGCCAGTGCAGATGCCTTGTTACAGCTGCACGACTGGATACTTGAGCGCCGGGTCAAGTTGCTGCGCCGTGCGCCATTGCGCCAGGACCTGCTGCTGGAAAGCATGCTGGGCCAATGGCTGGCCCTGGCGCAGCGCAAACGCTAAAGGACGCCGAGTAATTACCCGGGCTGTCGGGTCGCTGTTGAAAAGCCGCTCAAAATGCTCACTTGCTACCAGTAAACCGGGCTTTTTCGCTATTTTCGCCTAGCCCTGGCTGTCTCGCCAACGTTACTCAGCCCATCCTGAGCAAGCCGGTTAGCCACTGTATATGGTCTGTGCTTGTCGTTTATTTATCCGGTCTTGCATAATGGGGACAGATTAAGCCGTCAAAGGAGCGTTTTATGGGACTACCACCGGGACTGGGAGCACGACATGGCATCATGTCGTTAACAATCAAGGACAAGGCAGTGCTCTACGCTGCTTACATGCCCTTTGTAAAAAATGGCGGGTTGTTCATCCCCACCAAGAAGAGTTTTCAGATCGGCGATGAGGTATTTCTGTTGCTAAACCTGATGGAAGAGCCAGAAAAATTGCCGATTGCCGGCAAGGTCGTGTGGGTTACGCCGCGCGGAGCCCATGGCAGCCGGGCTTCGGGCATTGGGGTTCAGTTCAGTGAAAACGATCTTGCCGTGCGCAATAAAGTCGAACAATATCTGGTCGGTGCACTGCAGACAGATCGCCCCACACACACGTTCTAGCGTTCAGAGTGCCATTTCCGTTGCTGCAAGAGCAGGTCTGCACGGTGTGTCCATCCTGTTCCGCGTGGGGGACAGGAGCGCAGCCGGTAGGGCTGCGTTTAAAACAATTGCCACTGATACTGCCCGCTGGCCGGGCTGATGTTTGGAAACCAAGGTTACATGCTGATTGATTCACACTGCCATCTTGACCGACTGGATCTGACCGCTTTTGACGGCAGTCTGGATGCCGTACTGGATTCAGCCCGGGCGCGTGGTGTCAGACATTTTTTATGCATTGGCATCAGCACCGAAAATGCTGCCACTGTACGTGCGTTTACCGAGCGCTATGCCGATGTCGACTGCTCTGTAGGCGTACACCCGCTGGACCTGGTGCGTGGTGGCGAGCCAACGCTGGACTGGCTGCTGGAAGAGCTGGAGCATCCGGGTGTCGTGGCTGTCGGTGAGACAGGCTTAGACTACTACTATCAGACTGAAACAGCGGTGATGCAACAGGATTCTTTCCGCTTGCACCTTGAGGCGGCACGCCAGACCGGCAAGCCGGTAGTAGTGCATACCCGGGATGCCAAGGCGGACACCTTGGCCCTGCTGCACGAGGCTGACCTGCCCAATGCCGGTGTTATGCACTGTTTTACCGAAGACTGGGACATGGCCAAAGCCTGCCTGGACCTTGGATACTATATTTCCTTTTCCGGCATCGTCACGTTTCGCAATGCCGACATGCTGCGTGAGGTCGCGCGCAAGGTGCCGGCTGACCGCTTGCTGGTCGAAACCGACTCGCCATACCTTGCGCCGGTACCGCATCGCGGCAAGAAAAACTTTCCCGGTCACGTCGCTGATGTAGCGGCTTTCCTTGCACAGTGGCGTGGTGAAAGCTACGAGCAGCTGGCAGCGCAAACTACGGCCAACTTCAAGCGGCTGTTTCCACTGGCGCGTGTGGCTGATGAGTAAGCCTGGTGTGCAGCTGGAGGAGAGCTGGAAGCAGGCGCTGGCCGGAGAGTTTGAGCAGCCCTATATGCAGCAGCTGGGCGATTTTTTACGCGCCGAGAAGGCAGCTGGCAAGCGAATCTATCCGCCGGGCGGACAGATTTTCAATGCGCTTAATCTGACGCCGCTGCCAGCTGTAAAAGTAGTCATCCTTGGACAAGACCCCTACCATGGTGAGGGTCAGGCACACGGGTTGAGCTTTTCAGTACCCCATGGCGTACCGCCACCACCTTCGTTGCAAAATATTTTCAAGGAGCTGCAGCGTGACCTTAATATTCCGCTGCCAAATCATGGTTGCCTGCAAAGCTGGGCAGAACAGGGGGTATTGCTGCTTAATACTGCGTTGACGGTCGAGGCAGCGCAAGCAGGTTCGCATGCCAAAGCGGGCTGGCACCGGTTTACCGATCGCATTATCGAAGTGGTCAATGCCGAATGCCGGCATGTGGTGTTTTTACTCTGGGGAGCGCATGCACGCAGCAAAAGCACCTTGCTGGATCCGAAAAAACATCTGATTCTGACGACAGCTCATCCGTCACCGCTGTCGGCCTATCGCGGCTTTTTGGGCTGTGGTCATTTTAGCCGCTGCAATCAGTTTTTACAGCAAATGGGGCGCGAGCCGGTCAATTGGCAGCTGCCGGCAGCCTGACAATACATGTAATCGGGCCCGGTTTGAGGCGTAAAACGGCGTTTGCATCACCAGTCATACACCAGCCACGCACATGAGCTTTGTGACGGCGGCGCATCCATGGTGATAATAAGGCTTTTGCTTCGGCACAGCCGTATGCCAGCGGGCAGTCAAGGGCTGAGCTTGGCGTGACATCCTGGCGGCCGGGCCGGGCCGGGCTGGTGCGGACACAGATGCTTTTACGCTAATGTTATGCCAAACAGGATTATGGCTGGCCGACATTTATCGTTATCATTGACGTATTTTTCGATAGGGTGCAGAAAATTCATGCAGTATCCGACCCTTGCCGACTGTATCGGCAATACTCCCCTCATTCGTCTGCAGCGACTCGGCTGTGAGACAGGCAATACCTTGCTGGTCAAGCTGGAAGGCAACAACCCGGCCGGCTCGGTGAAAGACCGGCCGGCATTCGCCATGATTGAGCAGGCTGAACGGGCTGGGCATATCCAGCCGGGAGATACCCTCATCGAAGCCACCTCCGGCAATACCGGAATTGCTCTGGCCATGGCTGCCGCCATCAAAGGGTATCGTATGATTCTGATCATGCCCGACAGTTCCACAGCCGAACGCAAGGCAGCCATGACTGCCTATGGTGCCGAGCTGTTGCTGACCGAAACCATGGAATCGGCCCGTGATCTGGCTCTGGAAATGCAGGAGCAGGGCCGTGGGCGGGTGTTGAACCAGTTTGCCAACCCGGATAACCCCAATGCCCACTACTGCGGCACAGGCCCTGAAATTTGGCAACAGACGGCCGGGCAAATTACTCATTTTGTCAGTGCGATGGGCACCACTGGTACCATCATGGGTGTGTCGCGTTACCTGAAAGAACAAAACCCTGAAGTGCAGATTGTCGGCCTGCAGCCAGAGCCTGACGCGTCCATCCCAGGCATTCGCCGTTGGCCCGAAGCCTACTTGCCAGAGATTTTTGAGGCTAGCCGGGTTGATCGTGTGGTCGACATGGGGCAGCAGGAAGCGGAAGACTGCATGCGCAGGCTGGCCCGTGAAGAGGGCATATTTTGTGGTGTATCTTCTGGCGGAGCTGTGGCTGCAATGCTGCGCCTTGCCCGTGAAGTAAAAAATGCCACCCTGGTTGCCATCATCTGTGACCGTGGCGACCGCTACCTGTCCAGCGGCATCTATAACGAGGCTGCAGAGTGAGCCGTCAGTCGCGTCAGGGGTTGCGTTTTCAACCGGCTGGTGGCACACGGCAAAAAGGCCCCGCGGCAGGACAGAAACAAGTATTGAGCATTGAGCGGCTGGCTCATGACGGCCGTGGCATAGCTTTTGTCGACGGGCGTAGCTGGTTTGTCAGTGGGGCCCTGCCGCAAGAGCTGGTGCGTGTCAGGGTGCTGGCGGCTCGCAGCAAGGTGGTTGATGCCATCGCGGAGGAGGTCCGGCAGGCCAGCCCGCAGCGTATTGAGCCGTTTTGCCCGCTTGCTGGTGTTTGTGGGGGGTGCACCCTGCAGCATATGCCGCTGGAGCAGCAGCGCCGTTTGAAACAGGAATATCTGGCTGAGCAGCTGCAGCGCAACGGAGTGTTGGCGGAACAGTGGGAGCAGCCATTGCTGGCCGGCGATCGAGGTTATCGCCGGCGGACCCGGCTTTCACTGCGAGTGGACAAAACCGGCTGTGTACAGCTGGGATATCGTGCGCTGGCATCACGCGAAATTGTCAATATCCGGCAGTGTCCGATACTGGTACCGGAGTTGCAGGCTGTGTTGCCGCAGCTGACAGATTTTGTTGGCGCGATGCAGCAACCGCAAGCCATCGGTCACCTGGAGCTGCTTTTTGGCAACACAGTGGCTGTACTGGTACGCTTGATCCGCCCGGTCACAGATGTCTGGCAGCAAGCCTGGCGTGATTTCTGCAACAAGACAGGGCTGCAGCTGTGGTGGCAAACCGGCGCTGAGCCTTTTCCTGACCAGCCGGGCAGTCGTCTTGCCTACCACCTGGCAGACCAGGCACTGGACATTGATTGCCGCCCGGGAGACTTTGTTCAGGTCAATGCAGCACTGAACCAGCAGATGGTCAATCGTGCGCTGGGCTGGCTCGGTGTACAACCGACTGACCGGGTGTTGGACCTGTTTTGTGGATTGGGCAACTTCAGTCTGCCTTTGGCCCAGCAGGCTGCTGAGGTTGTTGCTGTTGAAGGTGTGACCGCGATGGTGGAGCGGGCACGCCGCAGTGCTGCTGTCCAGAAACTGGATAATCTGCACTTTTATGCTGCAGACCTGTCACAGAGCCTGGCTGACCGGCACTGGGCGAGCGAGCCTTTCGACCTTATTGTGCTGGACCCACCACGTGATGGAGCCATGCAGATAACCAGCCAGCTGGCAAGGTTTGCTGCCCGCAAGATACTTTATGTTTCTTGCAACCCGGCAACACTGGCCCGGGATGCAGCCCTGCTGAGCAAACAGGGTTACCAGTTGGTACGTGTTTGCAGCCTGGACATGTTCAGTCATACGAGCCACGTGGAAGCCATGGCCCTGTTTGTAAAAACCGTATAGTTAAGGAAATCTCATGGTTCAAGTGAGAACTCAGCACCCCCTCAATGCCGATGGCAGTATTGACCTGGAGCGCTGGGTTGCGCACCTGCAGGAGGTGGATGGCAGCCTGGATGCAGCTTGCTTGCTGCGTGCTTGTGAGTTTGCCCGTGATGCAGAGTTGCAGGCGCATGCAGCGAAAAACCTTTGGCCCGATGGCAGCTCAAGTTTGCAGACAGGGCTGGAAACGGCACAGATCCTGGTGGACCTGATGCTGGATGAAGACACCTTGCAGGCTGCCATCCTGTATCGTACCGTGCGCGAAAACAAGGCCAGCCTGGCGCAGGTTGAGCAAGCATTTGGTGCAACAGTAGCCAAGCTGATCGATGGCGTACTGCGTATGGCGGCGATCAGCGCCAGCCTGAATCCACGTGAGTCGGTGGTGCTTAATGCCCAGACTCAAGTGGAAAACTTGCGCAAGATGCTGGTGGCCATGGTTGATGATGTGCGCGTGGCACTGATCAAGCTGGCGGAGCGTACCTGCGCTATTCGTGCCGTCAAGAATGCGCCGGATGACAAGCGTTACCGCGTTGCCCGCGAAGTGTTCGATATCTATGCCCCGTTGGCGCATCGTCTGGGCATTGGTCATATCAAGTGGGAGCTGGAAGATCTGTCGTTCCGCTATCTTGAGCCCAAGCAGTACATGCATATTGCCGGGCTGCTGCACGAAAGGCGGCTCGACCGGCAGCGTTTCATTGACGATGTGGTGCAACAACTCAATAGCGAAATGCAGGCAGCCGGGATTGACGCGGAGATTAGCGGACGGGTTAAGCACATTTATTCCATCTGGCGCAAGATGCAGAAAAAAAACCTGCGTTTTAGCGAAATTTACGATGTGCGTGCCGTGCGCATTTTGGTGCCGGAGGTGCGTGACTGCTATACCGCACTGGGTGTCGTGCACAGTCTGTGGAACAACATTGCCCGCGAGTTTGATGACTACATCGCCAACCCCAAGGAAAACGGCTATCGTTCCCTGCATACCGCTGTGATTGGCCCCGAGGGCAAGGTGCTGGAAGTGCAGATCCGTACCCGCGCCATGCACGAGGAGGCCGAGCTGGGTGTGTGTGCCCACTGGCGCTACAAGGGAACCGATGTTAATAGTCGCTCCGATCATTACGAAGAAAAGATTGCCTGGTTGCGTCAGGTTCTGGAGTGGCATGAGGAGCTGGGCGATATCGGCGGGCTGGCCGAAGAATTGCGTGTAGATTTTGAGCCTGACCGGGTTTATGTGTTCACACCGGATGGCCATGCTATTGATCTGCCCAGGGGGTCGACACCGTTGGACTTTGCCTACCGGGTACACACCGAAGTGGGGCACAACTGCAGGGGTGCCAAGATCGACGGACGCATTGTGCCGCTGACCTACCACCTGAAAACCGGTGATCAGGTAGAGATCATTACCAGCAAAAGCGGTGCGCCCAGCCGCGACTGGCTTAATCCCAACCTGGGTTACGTCAATACGGCAAGAGCGCGGGCCAAGGTGGTGCACTGGTTCAAACTGCAGGACCGGGAGCAGAATGTCGAGGCCGGCCAGCAGATGCTGGAGCGCGAGCTGAACCGCCTGGCGTTGATGCCGGTAAATTTCGATAAGCTGGCAGAGCGGCTTAACTTGCGTGGTGCCGAAGATCTGTTTGCCGCGATTGGTGGTGGTGATATTCGTCTGGCCCAGGCCACTGGTGCTGCCCAGAGTCTGCTCGACAAGGGTCAGCGCAGCCAGACGCTGGATCTGGTTCCGCGCAAGCCGACGATACATGCCGATACACCGCGTGACGAGGTGCGTATTGAAGGGGTCGGCAACCTGCTGACGCAAATTGCCAAGTGCTGTCAGCCAGTGCCGGGTGAGCCCATCACTGGTTACATCACCATGGGCCGGGGGGTGACCATTCACCGGCAGGACTGCCCAACCGTACTTGGTTTGGCCGAGCGCGAGCCAGAGCGCATTATCCAGGTCAGCTGGGGCAATGAGCCTGTACAAACGTATCCGGTCAATGTTTTGATTCGCGCGTATGACCGCTCGGGCCTGCTTAGCGACATCACTCAGGTGCTGTTCAATGAAAAGGTTAATGTGGTCGCGCTACAGACCAGCACCAGCAAGGAAGACAACAGTGCGCTGATCCAGCTGACGATCGAAGTCTCTACACTGGATACCCTCAGCCGGTTGCTTAACCGCCTGGATCAGCTGCCCAACGTGATAGAAGCGCGGCGCCAGCGCAATTGATGAAGGCTTGCAGGCCCTGGGGCGTGAGCCGGCTGGCTGACAGGCTCTTTGTGTTAGCGCGGCTTGTCAGCCAGAATCACTGCCCGGCGCGGTGCCGGCAGGCCTTCAACGGTAAGGCTGTGGTCGTTCGGGTCAAGAAAGGACTCCAGTGACTGCCATTGCATCCAGTCGGTGCTGCGCTGCTCTTCAATGGTGGTGATGCTTTCATCCACACAGCGTACATTGCGAAAGCCGGCGCGTCGCAACCAGAGCATCAGCGCCGCGACCGATGGTAAAAACCATACATTGCGCATCTGTGCGTAACGGTCCCCGGGCACCAATACCTGTTGCTCGTCACCTTCGACAACCAGGGTTTCCAGTACCAGCTCGCCGCCAGGCAGCAGGCAGTCCTTCAGCGCGAGCAGGTGGTCGATGGGTGATTTGCGGTGGTAAAGCACACCCATGGAAAAAACGGTATCAAAGCCTTCCAGCTTTGGCGGCAAGTCCTCCAGGGCAAAGGGCAAATGCCAGACTGGAGCTTGCGGCAGAAATTTTTTTATTGCATGAAACTGGCAGAAAAACAGCCAGTTGGGGTCAACCCCGACCAGAGTCCTGGCGCCGGCCCCGAGCATGCGCCACATGTAGTAGCCGTTGCCGCAGCCCACATCCAGTACACGCTTGCCGGCAAGATTGAGGTGCGGAGCAACGCGCTCCCACTTCCAGTCCGAGCGCCATTCGGTATCCACATGCACACCAAACAAGTCGAACGGCCCCTTGCGCCAGGGGTGCAGGCCACGCAGTGCCGAATCCAGCAGCTGGCGTTGCTCATCGCTACAGGGGCCGCTCAACTCAAGGCGCTCGCTCAGTTCGTAGTGTTCGAGCTTAAGTTGCGGCATTTGCTGGACAGCATTCATCCAGCGTGGCAAGTCGCCGTGACCGGTATCGAAATGCCGGTTGAACTGATCTTGTACCGAACGGGCCCAGGATTTCAGCGGGGTGCGGTCCAAGTGACGGGCAAGGCTTGAAAAAACAATCATGGCAGGGCGATCATCGAGACAAAGTTGATACATTGAAACCAGAGGTGGATCCGGTTGAAGCCTGCTTCTTGTAGACGCTGGCGGTGCTCACCCAGGGTGTCCGGTAACATGACTTTTTCGATGGCACGACGCTTTTGGGCGATCTCCAGTTCGCTGTAACCATTGGCCCGCTTGAAGGCCAAATGCAGGTCGTTAAGCAGCTGGTGTTCTTCCGGGTCATCAAAACGCAGCTTTTCGGAGAGGAGCAGGGCGCCACCGGGCAACAATTGGCGCTGAATGTTGCCAAGCAACTCAAGACGACGCCCGGGTGGAATGAATTGCAGGGTAAAGTTCAGTGCAACAACCGAGCAGGGCTCAAGTTCGAGCTGTAAAATGTCTGCTTCGGCTACCTCGGCGGGCAGCAGCTCTTGATGCATGGCATCTTGCGCCTTCAGGTATTCACGGCAGCGGCCCACCATGGCCGGTGAATTATCCACGGCAAGAATACGACAACCGGGCTGGGTGACATGACGGCGCATGGCCTGGGTGACCGCACCCAGCGAGCAGCCCAGATCGTAGATCAGACTGTGGGGGCGGGCAAACTGTGCTGCCAGCACACCGCTGTTTTCTACAATTGTTGGGTAACCGGGTACAGAACGCTTGATCATGTCGGGAAACACCCGGGCTACATCTTCGTTAAACGTAAAATCGGGCACCTGGGCAATCGGGGTATCAAACAGGGTGTCGCGGCGCTGGGTCATGGAGTCTTCAGGGCAGGAATAAAAACCGCCATTATGACATAACCACAAGGTTGGCCATACAGGGTTAATGTTGTGGCTAACAGTTACGGCCTTTGGCCTATGGCATCAAATGTGTCTTCAGTCTATGCTGTTGCGTCTATCGGTAGCCTGCGTTGGGCAGGCACGACATTTGGCAGACCACACGCTCAGCGTGTGTTTTTTTGCCTGTAGATGACCTGGTGGTCTAATTGGGAGCTGATGGTCAGCTCCGGCGAGCGGAAATCGGAACAACACAATGATTGGTATTCGCAGCATTGCCAGCTATATCCCCCAGGGGCGAATTGACAACATAGCCCAGGCAGAAAAATTTGGCCGTGACGAGGACTTTGTTCACAACAAGCTCGGCACAACTACTCTGTCGGTCAAGGGGGAGTCTGAGGAAACCTCGGACCTGGCCGTCAAGGCCGTGGAAAACTTGCTGGTCCAAAACCCGGAACTCAAGCGTGAGGATATTCAGGCGCTGATCCTGATTACCCAGAACGGTGATGCTGAGCAGTTGCCGCATACTTCGGCGATTGTGCAGCACAAACTGGACTTGCCAACCGGGGTGGCCTGCTTTGATGTTTCCCTGGGCTGCTCGGGTTATGTATACGGGCTGTATGTAGCCAAGGGTTTCATGCAGGCAACCGGACTGAAAAACGCTGTATTGGTCACCGCTGACCCTTACTCCAAGATTATGGATCGCGAAGATCGCATGACCACCCTGCTGTTTGGTGATGCAGCGACCGCAACCTGGATGACCAGTGATCAGCCGCAATGGTTGCTGGGTGCCAGTGCCTTTGGTGGTGATGGCGGCGGTGCCGAATATCTGGTGGTGCGTGATGGCCATTTCCACATGAACGGCCG
>Ga0209075_1001223_pt1 | contig 24525 bp, 15 predicted proteins | sample Stecom2011_FD_187523 | JGI IMG/M metagenome (GOLD analysis project Ga0209075, IMG submission 187523) | Agricultural soil microbial communities from Utah to study Nitrogen management - Steer compost 2011 (SPAdes) (version 2) | ecosystem: Environmental > Terrestrial > Soil > Agricultural land...
GTAAGGTTCCTCGCGTATCATCGAATTAAACCACATGCTCCACCGCTTGTGCGGGCCCCCGTCAATTCCTTTGAGTTTCAACCTTGCGATCGTACTCCCCAGGTGGATTACTTATCACTTTCGCTTGGACACCAACAATATATCGCTGATATCGAGTAATCATCGTTTACAGCGTGGACTACCAGGGTATCTAATCCTGTTTGCTACCCACGCTTTCGTCCCTGAGCGTCAATTCAGGCCTAGTGAGCTGCCTTCGCTATCGGAGTTCCACGTCATATCTATGCATTTCACCGCTACATGACATATTCCGCCCACTTCGACCGAATTCAAGAACAATAGTTTCAATGGCAATGTCTTAGTTAAGCTAAGAAATTTCACCACTGACTTATCATCCCGCCTGCGGACCCTTTAAACCCAATGATTCCGGATAACGCTTGGACCCTCCGTATTACCGCGGCTGCTGGCACGGAGTTAGCCGGTCCTTATTCAAATAGTACCGTCAACCCAGTACACGTACTGGGGATTCTTCCTAAATAAAAGCAGTTTACAACCCATAAGGCATTCTTCCTGCACGCGGCATGGCTGGATCAGAGTTGCCTCCATTGTCCAATATTCCTCACTGCTGCCTCCCGTAGGAGTCTGGTCCGTGTCTCAGTACCAGTGTGGGGGATCACCCTCTCAGGCCCCCTACCTATCGATGTCTTGGTAAGCCGTTACCCTACCAACTAACTAATAGGACGCATGCCCATCTTCTACCGCAAAAGCTTTCTTCGCTAAAACTTATGTTAAAACGATATTATGGAGTATTAATCCGAATTTCTCCGGGCTATCCTCCTGTAGAAGGCAGGTTGCATACGCGTTACTCACCCATTCGCCGGTCGTCAGCGGAAGCAAGCTCCCCTGTTACCCCTCGACTTGCATGTGTTAGGCCTGCCGCTAGCGTTCATCCTGAGCCAGGATCAAACTCTCCGTTGTATAAAACTTTGAATTTTTGTGACTCGATTCGTTTAATTACGCTGTTTCCTTATTTCTCAATCTTTCAAAGAACTTTATAGGTGTAATTAGTTAATCCAATAACTCAACTACTCATATATCATACTCTCAAAATTCCTAAGCACTCTTGCAAAGGGGACGACAAAAGTAATACTTATTTTTAACTTGCAAGCTTTTTTGTGAAAAAAATTAAATTATTTTTAAATCACCTAAAAAAACTTAACCATCGTCCTTTTTTAAATATTTCAAATCTTAAAAGCGGGTGCAAAGATAGTCACTTATTTTTAATAAACAAGAAATAAAATTAAAATATTTTTTATTTATTAATTTCCATGAATTCAATGCTTACAAACTTTCAAAATTATTACCGCTCGATTGCGGGGTGCAAAGATACAGAGCTTTTTTACATTAACAAGCTTTTTAGGTAACTATTTTGAAATCTTTTTTTAACACACAACCTAAGTGATTATAAATGTACGAATTAGAGAGAGAAATAAAAAATAATAAATAAAGTTTTTTTTAAAACCGATCACTATAAAGCGTTATTCATACTATTCTATTTAAATAAGAAGATTTTACCAAAAAAATATATGAAAAAAACTTTAAGTAAAATAAAATTAAAAAATGCTTTTTTTTACAAAATAAGAGACTAAATAAAGTGTATTAAAATGTACTCTATATATTAAGGTATAAATCTTCTTATTTTATTCAAAAAACATCAATAACGATAATCTTTTAATGCTTGATAATCTAAAATTACAATAAGTGAACCTTTTGATTTAATGTATCCATCTTTTTTAAATTCACTTAAAATTCGAATAACAGATTCAGTTGCGGTACCCACCATACTTGCCAACTCATCCCTAGTGACAACAACTTCCACTTTTTCTGTTAATCCCTCCTGATATTTCACGTATAATTTAGATAGCGCATCAGCAACACGTTTGCGAACTGTATTATATGCTAAACTAACTAATGAGTTTTCTCTTTCCACAATATTACCCGCTAATAACTTAATAAAATTAATCGAAACATCTTTATTAGAAAGAATTAACTGTTCAAAATCTTCTTTTGATATTAATGCGAGTTTTGCTCCTTCAATTGCCACTGCTGATTCTTGATATGAACCTGGAGATAGTAAATCAATATAACCAAAGAAGTCTCCAGCGCCGTAGATTTCCGTAACCAACTCCTTACTATCTTGTGTTACTTTATAATTTCGAACATGCCCTTCCTTAACGTAGTACAAATATTTTGGTGTATCTCCTTCACTGTATATCACTTCTCTCCTGCCGTATGACTTCACGATAGCATTTTCTCTCAGCACATCCATCCCTGTTAAATCACATACAGCTTCTTGAAAGCTTAACCACTTATCACCCTCATTCATAATTTCAGAAAAGCGTTTTCTTTTCGCAAGACGAGATTCAATAGCTTCTAAAAGCTCTATTTCTTCAAATGGCTTTGTGATATAATCATCTGCTCCTAAATTCATCCCTTTTCTATAATCTTGACGCTCTGATTTAGCTGAAAGGAAAATAAAAGGGATTCCTCGTGTCTCAGAGTTTTTGCTTAGATAATACAAAACACCATATCCATCGAGTTCAGGCATCATAATGTCACAAATAATGATATCTGGCAATTCTTTTTTAACCAACTCTACTCCTTTCTTGCCGTTTGAAGCCCAAACCACCTCATATTCAGCAAGCTCTAACATTTCAACAATGTTTTCTCTCATTTCATCATTATCCTCTATAACTGCTACTTTTGTCATCTTTTAATGTATAATCATTTTATAATTACTTCTTTGGTAAACGTACAATAAATGTAGTTCCTTCACCTTCCTGAGACTCAAAAGAAATCTCTCCTTTTAACAACTCCAAATATCGTAAAACAATATTTAATCCCAAACCTGTGCCTTCAATATTAGATACATTTCCTGCTCTATAAAAACGAGTAAACAAGTTCTTTTGATCACTAATAGGTATTCCCAAGCCATAATCTTTTACTAAAATAGCTATTTCTCCTTCTGCTTCTTCTAACTTCACCACGACCTTCCCTTTTTCTCTTGAATACTTCACCGCATTTGACAATAAATTAAGTATAATATTCTTCAACATGAGAGCATCAGAATCAATTTTCAATGTTTCGGGACCTATATAATCTATAGTTTGTCCTTCTTTTAACATATCAGTTACATCCTCTAATGTTTCAAGAAGAATAGAAGGCACATCAATCTCATTAAAGTTAGTCTTCACTTTTCCTGTTTCTAATTTTTGAAAAGACAAAAAGTCATTCAAAATAGATGTTAGATTATGAACTGAACTCTTAATCCTATCTACATGTTTGATAATTTGATCATAATTACCTTTTTCTAAATGTCTTAAAATAAGACTGGCTGAAGAATTTACTGTAGTTAAGGGAGTTCTAAACTCATGAGAAGCCATTGATACGAATTGGGTTTTCATTTCTATTAGTTCCCTTTCTTTTCTCAATGTCTCTTCTAACTTATTGGCCACTTCCTTTTGTTTGGTAATATTTTGTTCTACCACTAATATTTTATCTACTTTATCTTTATTAAAAGAGAGTGGAACTGCGTTAATCAAATAGGTTTGTGACCCGACCTCAATTTCAAAATCTTTAGAAACACCTTGAAAAACTTCATCTAGCTCTTGTTTTACCTTTCCTCTAGCACTTTCGTGAATTCGTTCTAAAAAATCAATACCAATTAAATCTTTTGACTCAATTCCCAGCTCATATAATCCTTTTCCTTCCGCAAATAAATACTTATATGTTGAATCAAACACACTAATTACTCCACTTGGAAAATTTCTTGATATTGACTTATACAAACGTTCACTTTCCCTTACCTCTTTTGTTCGGATTTTCACTTTCTCCTCTAATGATTCTCTAAGCTGTTGAAGCTTAAGCTCATTCTCTCTCCTTTCGGTCACATCTGAAACTAAGGCTACGGTATATGTATTTCCATCACTGGTTTTAAAGGGATTAAGACTCACTTGCACGGGAAATTCTGTACCATCTTTCTTAACACCATCTAATTTCAAGTTCGCTCCCATTGATCGAGCCACAGGTTTTTCATCAAACCCTGCTCTATACCGAGCATGTTTTTCTCTTGCCCGCATAGGAACCAAAGTTTCAATTCCCTTTCCTTTGAGTTCCCCAACACCATAACCAAACATTTTCTCTCCAGGTCTATTGGATTCAATTATTGTCCCTTTTGAATCAACCAAAACTAAACCTTCGTTTATTACTTCAAACAACAGTTCGTATAAATCTCCTTTCAAGTCCATTAATGCATTATTTCATTTTTAAAATCAATTGTTTAACTTGATAAGCTTCCTTCACATCATGCACTCGTATGATTTTAGCGTCATTTAACAGTGCAAAAGTGTTTAATACAGTGGTGCCGTTTAGCGCATCCTTAGGTTCAAAGTCAAACAACTTATAAATCATAGATTTTCGGGATATACCGATTAGCATTGGCAGACCAAGCACCTTAAGATAATGAATATTTTTCAACAATTCAAAATTTTGCTCCAAAGTTTTAGCAAAACCAAAACCAGGATCTAAAATGATATCCTTTACTCCTTTTGACTTTAAAATCTCTACTTGTTCACTCAACTCAAAACACACTTCCTCTACAACATCATCATAATGACATAAATCTTGCATGTTATGACTATCTCCCCGACTGTGCATTAAGATGTAGGGCACTTGAAGTTCAGCCACGATATCAAACATTTCCTCATCATATCTACCACCATACACATCATTTACAATATCAGCTCCGGCTTTCACACTTTCATAAGCGACTTTCGACCTAAAAGTATCCACGCTGATTATTAAATCTGGATATTTCTCTCTAATCGCTTTAATTACAGGTATCACACGATTCAATTCTTCATCAATGTTAAATAAATCGGCTTTTGGTCGAGTGGAAATTCCTCCCACATCTATAATATCTGCTCCTGCCCTAACCATTTCCTCAACATGCTGAATCGCTTCATGAAGTCCGCTCTTTCTACTCTTCTCGAAAAAGGAATTTGAGGTCACATTGAGTATCCCCATTATCAATGGATTTTGAAGATTTATTAATTTATCCTTATATCTAAACCTATTATTTAAGTCATAATTATTATCTTTCGACTTCATATTAATTTTTAATGGGCAAATGTTTAATACTGTCGAACAATATACAAAAGTTATTTCTAAGTGTCGTGAAATATTTGAAAAGAAAACAATGGATTATGGGACAGCATGGAGAATTTTAAGACCAAGCTCATTAACAGATCAAATATTCATTAAAGCACAACGAATACGAACAATTCAAGAGACCAATACCAACAAAGTTGGAGAAGATATTGAAGATGAGTTTATAGGTATCATCAATTATTGTACAATGGCCATTATTCAGCTAGAAGAAGGTCATGACTTACCTATAGAATTACCTGTAGATCAAGCCTTAAGTCTTTATGACAAATACACTCAAAATGCACTCGAACTCATGAAGGCAAAAAACCATGATTATGGAGAAGCTTGGAAAGATTTACGGGTTAGTTCACTTACTGATTTGATACTAATGAAACTCTTGCGTGTCAAACAAATCGAAGATAATGAAGGAAAAACCCTGATTAGCGAAGGAATTGACGCTAACTACTATGATATGCTTAACTATTCTGTTTTTGCATTATTTCATTTAACAACTTATAAAAACGAAGAAAATGCTTAATAACAAAAAACACTCTTACGCAGGCAAGTCTTTAGTGCTTAACATCGCATTTATAATTCTAAATCTTTTAGGATTAGCCTTTTTAGTGATGGGATACCATCCTTCATTTGAGGAAAGTGCGCTTTTACTTAAAGTTTTAGGATATTCCTTAATGGCAGTTACCCTCGGCTTGTTATATTTCTTAGAAGGGTCGATATTGTTTGCCTACATTTCACGGGTTATTGTAGGAGGACTTTTTATTGTCTCTGGACTTATTAAGGCCAATGATCCAAAAGGTTTTGCCTACAAACTAGAAGAGTATTTTGAAGACGGGGCTTTAGCTTATCGTATCAAAGATTGGTTTGGCTGGGAGACTTTTACTTTAGAGTTTTTAATTGAACACGCGTTGTTGTTAAGCGTTATCATTCTCATTTTAGAAATTGTGCTCGGGGCAATGATTATCTTAGGTGTTAAGCTCAGAGGTGCTTCATGGCTCATTTTATTGCTGATGATATTTTTTACTTTCCTCACATGGCACACCAAGGAATGTGATCCAGAAAGTACTTTTAATGATGTCGACACTTATGCCATCAACTCTGCCGCAGCAATGGCTAAAATACCCGCAGCAGAATACAATGAAAACATTACTATTCTTAAACAAACCGATGAATACGTCACAATAAGAGAGGTGAAAAAACCACAATGTGTAGATGACTGTGGTTGTTTTGGAGACGCAATGAAAGGTTCGATTGGACGTTCCTTAACACCTGCTGAAAGCTACTGGAAAGACATTGTACTTTTATATCTAGTAGTCATCATCTTTATTTCAAGAAGAAAAATAACGATTAATGACGCCAGAGAGAACATCATAATGATTATCTCTGGACTTGTTTTCATTAGTTTATTCTCCTTTGTATTCTCTTGGGCTTTCCCTATTCTTTTTGGATTAATCAGCTTGCTTTTAGCATTATGGATTAAACGCGCTGGAGGAAAAGTCCTTGGGAATGAATGGGGTATGATTTTAATGCTTATTCTAACTTCAGGGATTTTCACAACCTATGTGTTAATGTATGCACCTATTAAGGATTATCGACCTTATCATGTAGGAAGTAATTTAATTGAACGCATGGAAGACGGTTCCGAAGGAGTATATGAAAATTACATGGTTTACACCAATAAAAACACTCAACAAGATACATTAATCTCCTTATTGGATGAGTCTACAAAAGCCATCTGGGGTGATACTGACACATGGGAGTTTAAAACGAGAGAAACAAAAACTATCGTGCCTTCAGTACTTCCTTCAATTCAACAATTTGAGCCAGGAATTAGTGTCGAGAGTTTAACAGACGTAGAAAAAGAGTTTGAGCCAATAGCTCAAATACTCAGTGAAAACCAAGTGGCTTATGTTGAGTTCACAGATAAAGGCAGTGGAAATACAGACTTAATTTTATTGGACGACCTTCCATTTATGATTGAAGATTTAGACACTTCTGAATACGCTTTGGGTGACACACTGATGCAATTAGATGAATACCTAAGCGAAATTAATTTGAAAGATTACATTTTAAGTCAAGACCAAGTTTTACTGATTTTTAGTCGAATTTTTAAAGATGCAAACTTCAATAAGATTGATCGACTTATCGAAATCAGTAAGAAAGCTAGTGAACACAACATTCCTGTGATTATGATTACGACAGAAAACCAAGAAAACATTGAAGCGTTTAGAGCTGAAACTGGATTAATTGTGCCTACTGTGCTTAATGACGACATTGAGATCAAGGCCATCACACGCTCTAACCCTACATTAATGGTGTTAGAAAACGGTGTTGTGAAAGGAAAGTATCCTCATCGCTCAACTCCAACTTGGACGTGGCTAATTGAAAACGTTTTAAAAATTGAAGATAAAGAATAATGAGAAAGAAAATTGTTGCGGGAAATTGGAAAATGAACTTATTGCTTGATGAAGCCATAGCTTTAAATGAAGCTATAGGCTCTCACATCAATGAAAAACAATATGATTGTGAGGTCTATCAGTTTGTTCCCTCGTTGTATATTTTTCCTCTATTACATCAAACTGAAAACATTACAATAGGTGCTCAAAATGGTCATCCAGAAAAAAAAGGTGCATTTACAGGAGAAGTGAGCATGCATCAATTAAAGAATCTTGGGGTAAACTCGATTCTTATTGGTCATTCAGAGCGCAGGCAAATTTTTAACGAGTCAAATGCTTTTCTAAAAGAGAAAGTAGATTCTGCCTTAAGCGAAAACTTAAAAGTCTTCTTCTGTTGTGGAGAGTCGATTGAAGAAAGAGAAAACGGGAACTATGCGAATGTGGTTATTGAACAACTCAAACAATCTCTTTTCCACATTCCTGAGGAAGCCATGAAGAATGTGGTCATTGCTTACGAACCCATTTGGGCAATTGGTACAGGAAAAACAGCTACGCCTGAACAAGCTAATGAAATGCATATTATAATAAGAAAAGCAATTGCCTCTTTCTACTCAGAAGAAACTGCCAACGACATAAGAATTTTGTATGGTGGAAGTTGTAACGCTTCCAATGCCACGTCACTTTTTTCTCAATCCGATATTGATGGTGGTTTAATTGGAGGTGCTTCCTTGAAGGCTGATGATTTTATTTCTATTATAAATGCAGCAAAATAGCGTATGAATTATATTCAAGTAAATTTAAAAATATCACCTCAACATCCTTGGAAAGATGTAATTACTCAAGAACTTTCTACCATTGGTTTTGAAAGCTTTGTGGATGATGATAAAGATCTTCAAGCTTTTGTAAGTGAAGAAAACTTTGATCAAAACAAACTTACATCTTTGTTAAGAGAATATATAGACCAAGGTGTTGAAATTGAGTATAAAAAGCTAACTATTCCTTCACAGAATTGGAATGCAAGCTGGGAAGAAAGCTATCAGCCTGTAAAAGTTGATCAGGCACTTCTAATACGTGCACCTTTTCATGAAAAGGATGAGAGTTTTGACTTACAAATTGAAATACAACCACAAATGTCTTTTGGAACAGGTCACCACCAAACGACATACTTATTGTGTAAAACCTTTCTAGATATTGATTTTAAAGGCAAAAAAGTATTAGATGTGGGAACAGGAACAGGAGTTTTAGGTATTCTTGCTTCGTTGTTAGGTGCAAACACAATTCTTGGAACCGATATAGAACAAGGAGCTGTTGAAAACGCAAAAGAGAATTGTGAACGGAATAATATAACAAATTTCACTATATTAGAAGGAGATATTGAGGTTGTAAAAGAGCAAAATTTCGATATTATTATAGCGAATATAAACAAAAATGTTCTTATGAGTCACTTAAAAAGCTATGCTAAACTCATTGCAAACAAAGGTATACTCTTGTTGAGTGGCTTTTTTGAAAATGACATTCCTTCATTAGTCGAAGCAGCAAAAGAAAATAATTTTGAGCTTGCTGAAGAAATCACACTAGAAAACTGGGCTGTACTTAAATTTAATAAAAACTAATTATGGCAACAAAAACATTTCTTTTTTTAAGTATATTCTTGTCTTGTACATTTCTATACTCACAAACGCGAGAACAAATTTCAGAGCGAAGAAATTTTATCAGAGATTTAAGTCGGCAGATTTCTAATTCACAAGACAATGAGGCTATTGAATTTGTAAATAACAAACTTTCAAAAGCATTGATTGATGACTTTTCGATTACAGATGAGCAGTTTAAAAGAATAACCACTCATTGTGATTTAATGGTTGAAAAAAGACATACTGCATATCCTCATGTATACAATTATATTATCTCAATGTATGCATTGTACATCGACCTTAAAAAGCCTGAGGATCAAGTGAACGTATGGCATAATACATTCGTTGAGCAATTAAACAATAGGAATCCACGAAGGGTTCAAGAATTTTTAGAAACATCTGGAAACTTATTTTACAAAGGAATTCTTCATCAAGACCCTAACTTTCAATGGGTTACTCACAACAAAGATTTAGAGTTTTACATTGACAAAACCCCTTTTGTAAAGTTTGAAAACACAACAATTGTTTGTCGCACAACAAACCGTGGAAGAAACCAACGAGAAGTTCCATATTCAGACTCCATAAAAATTGAAAATACAAGTGGAGTGATGAACTTCAATCGCAGTACCTGGGAAGGAAATGGCGGGAAATACACTTGGGAAAAAGTGGGGTTATCCTCTGACGAGACTTTTGCAATATTAAAATCCTATAATCTTTCATTAAGCTCTACAAACTTTACATCCGATAGTGTTACACTGACTACTCCGCATGTAAATGAAAGCATTGAAGGTCGGCTTATAGATAGAGCCATTAGAGGTTCATCAGGTAGTGGAGATAATAATTCTGACTTCCCTCAATTCACTTCATATAAAGCCGATTTTAAAATTAAAAACATACTTGAAGATATTGATTATGAAGGAGGTTTCTCTTTAAATGGAAATGAATTTATTGGAGTAGGTAACCAAGACAATCAAGCTAAACTTACATATTTTCACAATGGAAAAGAAGTTGTTCATTCCTTTTCAGATCAAGTTAGAATTAAAGGAACTACACTCAATACCCCAATGGCAAGGTTCTACCTATTTTTAGGAGAAAATGACACAATTATGCATCCTGGCTTAGACATTTTGTATAATAATGAAACCAAAATTGTAAGTTTTATCCGTGGAAGTTCGCCAATTACACAAGCACCTTTTATCAATACATACCATCAACTTAATTTTTACGTAGAAGAATTGTACTTCGACAAAAGAAATAACAAGTTAATTTTAGGTTTTAACAGGAGTACAAGTGAAGCACAACGTGTGGCACGCTTTGAGTCTTCTCAATATTATGACGAGCAATTATTCCAACGAATTCAAGGAATGTCTAGCGTAAATCCACTAACAGCGCTATTCAATTACGCATGGAAATACGATCGTTTTGAAATGACAGAAGGAATGGCTTCTACTGCCTTAGACAGAACTATAGAACAAGCCAAACCAACCTTGTTAGAACTCTCGACCCTCGGATTTATAACTTATGATACACAACGAGGAATTGTACGTGTGACTGACAAAACCACTAACTTTGTACGCGCTAAATCTGGTAAAATTGACTACGACAACCTTTCGTTTACTTCTAATCTAGCTCCTCTTAGAGAAGACCCAAATAGGAACGACCCAGAAATGCAAGAAAAAATTAATGAGAGAAATAGAGAAAGAGCTCGAATTACAGAATACGGTACGATTGACTTAACATCATTAGACATGCAAATTAATGCAATCGACTACATTACTGTTTCTGAATCTTCTCGAACCACTATCTTTCCAGAAGAAAACAAAGCTACTTTTAAAGAAAATCGAAACATCGTTTTCTCAGGATGGGTAAATAGTGGAAAATGGGAAATCAACATTTTAAGTGGTGATTACAATTATGATGAAAATAAATTTAACATTTATAATTCTGAAGCTGCATACTTTCATGTAGCTCCCCTCAAAAAGGAAGATGGAGATCGCTATATTCCTCTTCAATCAACAATTTCAGGGATAAAAGGAGAATTACTTGTGAATGATGTCTCCAACCGTTCGGGATTAAAGAAAGGTTTTGACCACTTCCCAACACTGGTTTCAAAAGAAAAGGCAAGAGTCTATTATGACTATAGAAGTTTACATTTAGGAGCTTATGATAAAGAGCGTTTTTATTATGAGCTTGACCCTTTCACAATTGATAGTTTAGCTACATTCACTGATGAAAACATAACATTTTCAGGAGAATTAACTTCGGCAGGAATTTTCCCTAAAATCAGACAAGATGTAAAAATAATGCCTGACTATTCTTTAGGATTTTCAAAAGAAGCACCAGCAGACGGATATCCTTTTTATGGTACAGCAGCAAAATACAATAACAAGATTTTATTATCCAACAACGGACTTCAAGGAGGAGGAACAATTGACTTTTTAAACTCTTCTTCTACCTCTAAAAATCTCTTTACTTTCTTGCCTGACTCAACGATTGGAGTTGCTTCATTCATCAATAAGCCGCAAGAAGGTGCCATACAATTTCCAGACGCTGATGGTCCGGATGTGCTAATTACGTTTCTACCAAGAGAAAAAACATTAAAAGTACAATCCTATCAAGAGTCCATCGCATTATACAATGGCGAAGGAGAGTTTAAAGGTACAGCAATCCTACGTGAAAAAGGAATGAGGGGATCTGGTATCATAGAGTTAAACACTGCCTCAATGATGGCTGACAATTTCGACTTTAAAAGGTGGGAAGCAAGTTCAGACACCGCAAGCTTTCAGTTAAAAAATAATTTAAAAGAAGAGGGTGACTTAATAGAAAGTCCGCTTTCATTCAAAACTGATAATGTAAACGGATTTTTAAACTTCGAAGATCGAAAAGGGGTTTTCACCTCAAATGCTGGAGAATCAATTGTCGAATTTCCTGTTAACCAATATGTGTGTTTGATAGACCAATTTACTTGGATGATGGATTACGATGAACTCGCTTTAGAGAAAAAAGAAGTCGACGATATTGAAATTTCGGGCGATTTAGATTTAGTTGGTCCCAACTTTTTCTCTGTACATCCACGGCAAGATTCATTACAGTTTAAAACACCAAAAGCCAAGTTTGACTTAAAAGATAATACCATTTATGCTTACGACACAGAGTTTATCGAAGTGGCAGATGCTAGAATTTATCCAGATAGTGCTAAAGTTGTTATTCGTAGAAAAGCTAAAATGGATCCTTTTGAAAATGCCGAAATCATCGCCAATCACATTACAAAATATCATCATATAGTGAATGCTGATGTGCAAGTTACCGCAAGAAGAGCGTATACAGCTAGTGGAGAATATCAATATGGACAAAAAGAATCCGAAACAAGGCAGTCTATCTTCTTAAATGAAATATCTGTTGATACAAGCTTCCAAACCATAGCAAAAGGAACAATTGCCCTAGAACAAGACTTTACGCTAAGCGAACAATTTGGATATAATGGTGATGTATTTTTAAAAGCAGCAGATCCTTTCCTTTACTTCAAAGGAGCAACGCGTTTGAATCATGAATGTGACAAATTTGCAAGAAACTGGATGGCTTTTGAAGCTTCAATAGATCCAGACAACATCCTCATTCCGATTAAAGAAAACATGCAGGATATTGAAGGAAATAAATTAAATGCGGGTATTCAATGGAGATTTACCAATCACATTGATAGTGTGAGCCTCTATCCTACTTTCTTAAGTGAAGTTGAAAATGAAAATGACCCTGAAGTGATTTCAGCGAGTGGATTCTTACACTATGATGAAGCAGCAAAAGAGTTTCAAATTTCAAATAAAGAAAAGTTAGTCAATAGAAGCGAACCAGGAAATTACATTTCTCTTCACACGCAGTCATGCTCTATGAATGGAGATGGAGTGATTAATCTTGGAATGGACTTCGGTGCACTTGAAACAACAGCAGTTGGTGTAATTAACTATAACCAAGCAACAGACCAAACAGACATGAATGTTACACTCGCTATCCGAGCACCTATTTATGAAAAAGCTTTTGAAAATATTGGTACACGAATAGCAGAGTACGAAGCTCTTCAAGATGGTGATTTCTCTTCAACAACTTTGGAACAAGCCTTAGTAGAATGGGTTGATTTAAGTACTGCAGATAAAATTAGAGCAGACTATACGTTGAAGCGTGAATTCAAAACAGTTCCTCGTCCGATGAGAGATGCCATAGTAATAAGCGGATTAAGATTAACTTCACACACAAAAGCTGGAGACCCACAACGCGGCTTAAAATCGAGTGTTAGTCAAGCTGTCATTGTAAATTTATTTAAAACACCAGTAATGAAGTATGTACCACTGAAAATGTTTGCAGAATTCCGCCCTTTAATTGGAAATCGCTTAGGTCTTCATATTGATATACCAGGAGATTACATGTACTTCATAGATTATGATTTCAGAAGAGATGGTGTAATGAATATACTTTCAAGCGACCCTGGATTTAATGAGGAAATTGAAGCACTTAATCCAAACTCTAAGAAAGAAAGAAGGTTTAGTTTTGATGTGACAAAAAGCTCTACTTATATTGATCAATTTATGAGAATATTTAACCAATAAACACAACGAATGGATTTTTTACTATTTGGAGTTATCGCTTATTTATTAGGCTCTATTCCTACTGCAGTTTGGATAGGGAGAAAAAGATATAACATTGATGTTAGAGAACAAGGAAGTAAAAATGCAGGAGCTACTAATACTTTTAGAGTGCTGGGAAAAAAAGCTGGCACTGTAGTTTTAATTATTGATATTTTGAAAGGAACAGTCGCTGTACTAGTTCCTTTCATTTTTACAAGTTATGCATGGGCCGATGATCACCTCATTCACTTAAAAATATTATGTGGTATTTTGGCAGTGATAGGTCATATTTTTCCAATCTACGCGAACTTCAATGGTGGTAAAGGAGTAGCTACATCCTTGGGTGTAATCTTAGGGATACATCCCTATGCTGCGCTAATTTGTATAATTTTGTTCTTAATCCTATTCATGGCGAGTAATTATGTTTCCCTTGGAGCAATCGTAGCGTCAATTTCCTTTCCATTATCTATTCATTTTATTTTTAAAAATGAAAACTTAGTACTGACTATCTTTAGTATTGTATTAGCTTCTGTTGTAGTGATTTTACACCATAATAATATAAAACGTTTGCTTAATGGAACTGAAAATAAAATGAGCCTTTTCAAAAAAAAGTGTTAAATTAACGCACGATAAACAAATCAGCTGAATGGCGCTAAGACTACATATTTTCATTATCACACTGCTTTTCATGCAAACTCTTGCCTTTGGACAAGAAACAAAAGAGGATATTGAAAAAAGAGCAAATAGCTTTTTTAGCAATGAAATGTATGTCGAAGCTACTCCACTTTTTTTACATTTAATTTCTTTAGAGCCCAGAAATCCTAACTATAACTATAAATACGGAACCTGTCTACTCTTTAATTCAGAAGAAAAACAGCAGGCTTTTAGATACCTAAATTATGCTGTAAATTCTGGACAAGATTTGGAACTTGAAGCCTATTATTTTCTCGGTAAAGCCTATCACCTCACCTATCAATTTGATAAAGCCATAGAAAATTATACCCTCTACAAACAAAAAGCAGGAAATAGAGCGGTAGCAAAACTTCAAGTAGATAGACAAATTGAAATGTGTTTGAATGGAAAGTCATTAATGGCAGACATTAGCGAAACAGTGGTCTTAAAAAAAACAAAAATTGATAAAAATAGTTTTTTTAGAATCTACGACCTTAAAGATATAGGAGGGGAAATACTCGTTACAGAAGAATTCCAAACTCGGCAAGATAAAAGGAACAATCACATTCCAATTATACATTTTCCATCAAATTCAAATAAAATATATTACTCAAGTTATGGAAATGGAGATAATAAAGACATCTATGAAAGGACAAGACTCCCAGATAGAACTTGGTCAAAAGCTCAGCCCGTATTTGGTAAAGTAAATACAATGTTTAATGAGGATTTCCCCTATATGTCTCCAAATCGACGCTATCTGTATTTCTGCTCCGAAGGACACAATAGCATGGGAGGTTATGATATTTTTAGAAGTATTTATGATCCAGAAACTAATTCCTTCGGTGAACCAGAAAATTTAGATATTCCCATCTCTTCACCAGACAACGATTTCCTGTATATTGTAGATTCCTTGGAAAATTATGCATACTTTTCTTCACAAAGAACAAGTGAGGGTGACAAAGTAGACGTATATCAGGTAAGGGTTCAAAGAATACCATTGCAGTTTGTCATCATTAAAGGGAACTTTAACTCTGTATTAAATCCTAATGAAAAAGCACTTTCTCTTACCATAAATAATAATTCTGGTGAGTTAGTGGGTAACTTCAAAACAACACCGCAAGGTGATTATTTAATTAATTTACCAAGTGGAGGACGTTATGAGTTTATACTCAATGTGGCTGATAAAGAGCAAAATATTAGTCGTTTTGTAGACGTGCCTTACTTGCGAGAATTTAGACCCTTAAAGCAACTTATCATCGAAACAGAAAAAGATGAAGAAGAAATCATTGAAGTACATAATTTATTTAATGAAAGATTTGATAACGAAGAGGCTATCATAGCAGAAGCATTTGCGCTACATGCAAAAATGAATGTCAATAGTGATAATTATGACTTAGATTCACTGGATAGAATTTTAGAACAGCGAAAAATTCTCAGCGAAATTGGTCTATCTGGCTTTTCTAACATTGAAATACATGACATTATCAATAGCAAATTCAACGACCTTGTGCTGAGACAAAACAAAACAGAAGAAGTGATTCATGAACTCACTCAGCAGCTTACTCAACATAATAATGACCTTGCAAAAGCACTAAACCAAGCAGATTCACTGATGAATATTGCTATAAAAAATGAAGACCAAAGTATAAAAGAAAAAAATATTCTCCTTGCCTACCAACAAATTGAGGAAGCATCGAAAAAACAAAAAAACATTAATGAACTCAATCAAAAACTGCTTTATCTAAATGAAAATTATCAAGAAAAAGAAAGTGTGTTAAAAAAAGCAGAGATTGTAAAAGAAGCCATTAGCAAAATAGACGCTTCAGATGAAACAGCACTATTAACAATATTAAATGAGCACAAAGATTTTAGCGAAAAGCTATCTCAAAAAACCCGACAAGATGCTTTGTTTGAATATCAAGAAAAAAACGACAAAGAGTCACAAAAACTTCAAGAGGTAGAGAACCAAAAGAAAAACATTGATCAAGAAATTCAACGAATAAACAAACGGTTAACACAGCTTCAAACAGATTATGAAAATTCTTCAAGAAGACAACAGCAAAGCATTGAAAGCGATATTCATCGTGAAGAACGTGCCTTGGAGGATTTAAAACGAGAACAAAACTATCTTCAGCAAAAAATTCAGACGATACAAAAGGCGACAGCAAACCCAAGTGCATTCTCTGAAAGTTTGAAAAACATAGAAAACGAAAGTTCTCTCAATGTAAGCGATTTACATAAAGTAACACAACAAAATCTTGCTTTAAATGAACAAAGAAAACAACTTGAAAATGCACATAATGAATTGGTTCAGCGCTATGATGTAGACTTGTCGAAATCTCCTTCTGAAATCACCACTGATGAAGAAGTCAATATGGCACAAGTTGATGATAAAACTACCTTTTCTCATGAAAACACAGAAACACAAGCTTCAAACGATACTCAATCGGAACTACAGCATGAAATTGAAACAATAGAAAAACCAATATCTGAATTAGAACCGATAGAAGAAGTTGCTCCTGAAGAATTAGAGGAATATTTTATTAAAAAGGAACAAAAAGAAATCGAAGAACAAAAAACTAAGCAATTTACAAAAGAGGAAATTGAAGAATTAGCTAAATCCTTTACAAGAGAAGAAATTAAATTAATAGATTTAAAATTACAAAATCACTTTTCTGAAATCAATCACGAATATTTGCTTACACAAAGTCAGCATACTAAAGCACTTGATTTAATTCAAGCAGAAATCAAATACGCGGAGTTGGAAACACTCATTTATCGCTTAGAAAATGAGAAAAACATTAATCAATATGAAGAGTTACAAGAAGAAGTACAAGCTCTTCAAAATAAGCTCGTCGCACAAATAGACAAACAAAACATTGATATTGAAATCAACCACTTCATCGAAGATGAAATCGTTAATAAAAACTATGAGTTTGTGGATAAGGATAACTTATTAAAAACTGAGGAAAGCATACGTGATGAGCAACAAGAAATTAATGAAACTATTAGAAGGCTAGAGAAACAAATTCAAGAAAACAATTCGTTTTTAAGTGGATTAAGTGAAGGCGAAAGAGAAGCTTATGAAAAACAATCTCGTCAATTTTCAATTATTATTGAAAACTTAACATTTAAGTACGAAGACAACGAAAGAAAATTAAAGGAAATTGAAGAAAACAAAACAGATGTAATACTTGCTGATGGTTCTATTGATGACATATCCAAACGACAAATACGAAAAATCGCACAATCTAGCTCTTACAAAAAAGCTCAGAATATTCATCAAGTAATCAAACAGAAAAAAGAAGCCTTAGAAACCCAAAGAAAATTATTAGCAGAAAAAAATAAAGAACTTCAAAATAAAATAGAAAGATATACTGCAGACAGACACTTATCAGCTGCTGAAAAAGAAGAGGTAGCACATATAATTTTAGAACTTGACAATACGCTCAGAGAGATTAACAGCCTGAACAATGAAATTCTTCAACTATATAATGAAATTAATATCGTAATAGCAACGAAAGACGAATCCACAAGAAAGAACATACTCATTATGTTAGAAGATGATATTGAATCTACTATTTCAGAAGAGGAGTTTATAGCCATTACAGAAAAAGAATCTTCTGAAATGGAAAGCAATCTTTCGCAAAATGAAACTAAAGAAGAAGAAAGCACTACAAAGCAGCCTACTTTAACACAACCAGTTTCAGAAGTTGAACCGACAAGCTCTACACAAAATGAAAACTTAAAACGCAAAGAAGAAGAATTAACTTCTCTTCTTAAGCAAGAGGAAGAAAACCCTCAGATAGCTTCAAATAAATCTCATCAAAATAAAGTGAATGCTATCAAACAAGATATCATCATACAAAAAGAAGTGATTTTACAAGAAAGTTTAGACGAGATAAAAGAAAACTATACTTCAAAATCAAATGAAGCCAATCTTCCTAGTGAAATTATGGTGATACAATACTCAATCATAGAGAATGAACGTTTAAAGACACTAGCTGAGCGAGAAAAAGACCCTGCTCAAAAGCAAGAGATTTTATCTCAAATTGAAGAAATTCAAACGCAAAACATTCAACAAGTAGAGTCTTTCATCAGGCAACAAAAACAAGAAGAAATCATCAAAGAAGCTCTTGACACTTACCAATTAGAAAACTTAAACTTGGAAGATGTAAAAGTAAGTGAAGAAAGTATAAGACAGAAAAATGACGACATTTCACTTCACATTTTAGAAGTAGATGAACAAATTATTTCTTTAGAAATCGAACGTCAACAGGCAAGAAAAAGGGATAGAGCTCAGTACACACAAAAAATAGAACAACTTGAGGGCATCAAAGCCGACTTCCTAAAAAAACAAGAAAATAATCAGCAGCTTATTAAAGCAATAGAAGAACAAAGAAGAAAAGACAATAATAGAGGAATCACTGAAAATGCTATAGAAACAGTGTTAAGCTACGAAGATGAAGTCGAGATAGCTCAATCCGAGGAATATCAAGAATTGTTTAATGATATCAACAGACTTCACCAAAAACAAGATGAAATTAAAGTTAAAACTGAACTTTTAAATGATACCAGAAGAGAGTTCCAGCAGTTAACTTCAATCGATAGCGATTCTCACTCGACTACTCCTCTATCTGCTGAAGAAATAAAAACACCGTTACAAAGGATGGATGAGCTTGTCACAGATATTGAAAAATTAAGAGAGGAAGTAAGTTCCATACAAAATAAAGTTCAGCAACAGCTGTCAACACAAGCAGAAAATAAACAAAAAATAGAAAATCTACTTGCAAGAGATGTTCCTCCAATCAAAAAGCCTATCACATTAAAAACTATGGAAACAGGAATATTCTTAACAGGAGAGCAAGGTTCATATTCTGATGAAAATCCTATTCCTATAGAAAAAAATAATATTGGCGGGCTTGTTTTCAGGGTTCAAATTGGTGCTTTTAGTCGACCTGTTCCTAACCACACTTTCGCTGAGTTTCATCCTATTTCTGGAGAACCAGTTCGTCCAGGACTCATTCGCTATGTAGCAGGAATATTCAACAATAGAAGTACGGCAGAACATGCAAGAGACCAAATTCGAACTTTGGGATACTCCGACGCGTTTGTAGTGGCTTATTGTGATGGAGAGAGAATTCCTGTTTATCGTGCAATGGAACTGATGAGAACGGGCGCTTGTGTTCCTGAAATAGAAGTAGAAAATGACCAATTATTTGTAAAAGCAGAAGAAGCACCAAGCGCCGAAGGAGTCTCAAGTACTCAAGGAGAATTAGACTTATTTGCCTACAATAGAGGACCAAATGCAGCTCCAGCTGAAGCGGCTGAAGCAAAAATGGGACTTTATTACACCGTTCAAGTAGGTGTATATAACAAACCCGTAAGTGCAGAGCAATTATTCCATATTTCACCTTTAATTACAAAACGTTTACCGAACGGACAAATTCGTTATTCTTCAGGAATTTTCAACTCTGTTGAAGAGGCGCGACCAAAGCAAGCAGAAGTCATTGAAAAAGGTGTAAATGATGCTTTCATTACAGCTTATTATCAAGGAAACAGAATTTCTCTGCAAGAAGCAGAAATGTTGTTGAATACGCAAGGAGAAAGTGTTTTAGAACTTCACAACCCAACAGTAAAAAGAGGAAATGAGATTGTTAATAAACCGACTTCTATAAAAGAAGAAGCAAAAGCTCCTTTTATTCATGGTAAAGAAACACAGCGTATTCTTATTTCTAAAACCAAGTACACTGAATATCCAACGCAAGTATTAAATCGACTCAATGATAAAGAATTATTATTTTACTACGATTCTATCTCTCAAACAATCAACACTATATTATTCTCAAGCCATTATTCAATACCATCGAACCTAAGCTCGGATTTTGATGTGATTAATGTGTATAATAAGATTTATAAAGTAAAAGACAACTCAGCAACAGAAATGAGTACAGCTTTAGAAAATCCAGGAGATAAAGCAGTTCACCTTAGTATTGAAATTGATTATCGAGACCTTAATTCTGATTTATTAGAAGTCATTTATAATGCTCCTTTCTTTAAAGAAGTTTCTATTACCGAACAAAGTTTATCGGCCGACTTTTATACATCTAAAGACAATGAGAAAATGATTAATACACTTAAAGCGCACTTGGCTAAGTTAGGCGCAACTTTTCATGCAAAATACGACTAAATTTTATAGCATGCTATAAAGGAAATTATGCATTGTTTAAGACACAATCAAAAACTATTTCAAGAAAATATAACTAAATATAGCTATGTTTGTTTAATCATTAAAGCGAAGTACACTTTAGGAGTAATATCACAGAATATGAATATATAAGTTGATAATGAATGTTTAGAAGAAGAGCAAGAACAAGAACTTTTCACCACAATAAAATTATTGCTTCTGCATTGTCTTTTGTTGCAGGAGTGGTAAATATTGTGGGTATTCTTTCTTTACATTACATGGCTACTAATGTAACGGGGCATTTTGGTTTTTTAATTGAAGAAGCACTTCTGTTAGATTATAAAGCGTTTTTAATCTATTTTTTATACATATTTTTCTTTTTCTTTGGTTCTTTTGTTTCTAATTTCTTAGTAGAAGCTTTAGACAAAGTCAACGAACGATACATATACATCATCCCTGCTTTTATCGAAACTTTATTGTTAACACTCATTGCTGTTTTTGGAGATTCTTTAATTGAAGAACATTCTCATGTGATTGCCTATACTTTATTATTTGCTATGGGTCTTCAAAATGCTTTGGTTACACTCATTTCAAATGCTATTGTTAGAACCACGCATCTCACAGGTCTCTTTACAGACTTAGGAATTGAAATGTCTCAACTTCTTTTTTATAAAAAGCGTCATCATCGAATAAAGTTAATTTCTACGATAAGTCTACGGTTAAGAATAGTAGCTTACTTCTTTTTAGGTGGAATTGTGGGAGGAGTTTTATACAACTATTTTTCGTTTTACGCGCTTTTTGCCCCTGCCACGCTTCTCTTCTTTGGAATATTTTATGACTATTTAAAAGTCAGAATGATTCAGTTAAGAAATAGATTCATTACTACTTTTCACTTAGATTCTAACTCAGAGCCTAATGATAAATATTGATTATTTAAAAGTGTAATCAAATATTGAGAGGTATTATTGACATATCGTTTGGTTCTAAACCCTCCAATCCAAGTAATTCCATTAATTGCGTTAGTTAAAAACACTTCATCGGCATAAAACAGACTTTGTGGCATTATGGGGGATTCATACACGCGCATGTTATTTTCTAAGGCTAAATTGATAATCGTCATTCGCATTGTTCCTCCAACACATCCTTCTTCTAATCCAGGCGTATAGAGAATACCGTTGCTAACAAGAAAAATATTTGAACTCGTAGACTCTACAATTGCACCTTTTTTATCTGTCAACAAAATATCGTCTAAATTTTTCTCAGCTGCCTCAATGGAAGCCATAACAAATGGAAGTGCGTTTTTTGTTTTAAAATTTGACAAACAGTTTTTCTCTTTTTTGATAGTTTGACATAAATCCACTTCGATTCCCTTATCATTTAACTTAAATTGGTTGTTCTTCAGTGGATAAACCTCAATAAAATAAGTCACCTCATTACTGATTGGACGATATGTTCCTCCGCTTATTCGATCAATTGAAAGTCTGACTTTCGCTCCTTCGTGTAGATTTGACTTGATGAATACCTCCTTAATCTTTTTATAAAAGAAATCTTGCGTAAAAAAAGTAGGAATACGCATTTTCATCACAGCCATTCCTTCTAAAACTCTCAAAATGTGAACATCAAGATTGATGGGTTCACCATTGATTACGCGAATACTTTCAAATAAGCCATCACCATACAAATATCCTCTGTTTCCAGCTTCTATAGTTGGTCCGTTATTCTCTAATAGTTCTCCATTATTGCTAACATAAAGTTTCATCCTATTTGTTTTAGTATGTGTTCTATAAAAGCAGTACCTTTAGAAAAGTTGATTAGCAATACGTATAAGATTCCAAAAATTGCACCTCCAAAATGCGCATCATGTGCTACATTTGAATTGCCCTTTTTGCTCATATAATATTCGAAAAATAAGTATAATATTCCAAAAAGCCAAGCCGGAATCTCAAAAGGTATAAATAATAAATATATTCCACCATCTGGCATCCATAAAATTGAAGCAAACAAGACTGAAGCTACAGCACCAGAAGCTCCTAAACTCATATAGTTCGGATTATCTTTATTACGCATAAATGGCCATATAGATGCAGCAAGTCCTCCTAAAACATACAAGGTGAAAAAATGTAAACTCCCAAAACCATTACCAAAATAAATTATAAAATGTGCCTCCATTAATCGACCAAACGAATAAAGCACAAACATGTTGAAAAACAAATGCAAAGTGTCCGCATGAATAAAAATATGAGAGAAAATTCTATACGATTCATTGTCGCGCTTCACTTTATATGGATAAAAAATCCATTTATATTTTAGCTCAGGATCTTTAAAAGCACGCAAAGAAACTATAACGGTGACGATGATAATTGAAAGTGTTACTGGGAAAAATAAGATACTCATTGTTAAAACTTGAATGTTTTGTTTTTATCGAAAAAAATAAAGTTAATCAACTCTTGGAAATACCCAACAATAATCAAGAGGAATATTTTACGTTTTTTAATTCAATTTCCATACCTTTACTGAATGATTTATAAAACATCAGGGTGAGAAAAGAATATAACTCTCTTCCAAAAACTAATTAAACTATTTATGAAGTATAAAATACTTTTTTTATTCCTATTTATTTGTGGAGCCGTATATTCACAAGTAGAAAAAGTCAATTTTTCACAACTCGATAAAAGTGGAATGACATCCAATATTTTACTTTCTGATATTAAACCATTTACTCCTCTTTTAAGTAAAAATAAAACACATTTTTCGCCCTCAAGCTTTTCAGAAGCATATCAAGATCTTTCTGCTTCAAATCCTATACTTTTCCCCAATCAAGAGCAAATTAAAGCAAAAATACAGCGAGTTACAGAAGATTCGATGGTAAGCATAGGATTGATCCATACCACTTACGATTGGGTGAGTAAAAAAGCATTCGATAACGGTTGGGTCAGCATTCAAAACAATTTCATTGTAAAAGATTCAAATAAAGTAATTTTTGAAAATCAAACACAAACAATAATTGCGCCTTTCACAAAACGTAAAAAAGGATTAAAAACTACATTTAAGTTTGACAATGACTATTTTATTAATACCACACCACAAAACATTTTGAAAGTTGAGGTCGATTTTGACGATGGAATGGGATATCAAATATTATCTACTACTCAACATCAAAAAGTACATTACAATGAACCAGGAAAAAAGGAACTCAATTTTAAAGTGTATTTACAAAATGGAGATGTTATACAACGTTCCTCATTCCTTATGGTGGATTACTCAAATGAAGATCTTTTTGATGTATTTTCCATTAATGTTCAAGCACTCACCTCACAACACATTCCTGATTTATCTATCTACAATGAAACTGATTTAGCTCCTGGTGTATGTGAATTTGAAATTTTCTTAAGCCCAGATAGCATATTAGATAAACCCATTTTTGTCGTTGATGGATTCGATCCAGGAGATTCTCGTGGAATTCTTTCAGTATACAATATGCTCACATACACTGATGACAACGGAAATGTGCAAAATTTAGCAGATTATGTGCGTCAGGAGGAAGGATTTGATGTAGTTATTGTTAACTTTCCTTCCTACACAAATGCAAACGGAAACCCTATTGATGGTGGTGCCGACTATATTGAAAGAAATGCATTAACACTCGTCACACTTATAGAAGAAATTAATTCACAAAAAATAGGCAATGAACAAAATGTATTGATTGGACCAAGTATGGGTGGTCTTATCACCCGATATGCACTTCGGTATATGGAAATGAACCAAATTGACCACGACGCAAGACTTTGGATTTCTGTGGATTC
>Ga0209075_1001225_pt1 | contig 24502 bp, 22 predicted proteins | sample Stecom2011_FD_187523 | JGI IMG/M metagenome (GOLD analysis project Ga0209075, IMG submission 187523) | Agricultural soil microbial communities from Utah to study Nitrogen management - Steer compost 2011 (SPAdes) (version 2) | ecosystem: Environmental > Terrestrial > Soil > Agricultural land...
ACATATAGCAATCAAGAAGACATTGCTTTTGCAGAAAAGTTACATCAAAATTTATATTGGTGTTTTTGTCCAAATGCCAACCTATACATTGAAAATCGGCTAGCTGATATTCCCAGCTTTGTGGCTGCGGGTGTAAAAATCACTTTGGGCACTGATAGTCTTGCCTCTAACCACCAGCTTAGTATTTTGGAAGAAATGAAAACCATTCAACAAGCATTTCCAGAAATATCAACAGCGCAATTGATTAAGTGGGCTACAAAAAATGGTGCTAATTTTTTAGGATTGGAGCAGTATGGCGAATTAAAAGTGGGAAGTAAATCAGGTATTTTACAATTGCACAAGCTAAATGGAAAACAGTTGGGTGAGCATGCTACAGTAAATAGAATTGCTTAGGTATTTGCCAATAAAAATTCGGCAATCTTCAAATCCTCAGGAGTTGTAATTTTTATATTTTCAGCATTCCCACTTACTAATTCCAAGGAATGTCCTGCTGCTTCAAAAACAGTAGCATCGTCGGTAAAAAGTATTGAAAACTCTTTTTCATAGGCACTCTTAAGCAAGTCAGTATAAAAACACTGTGGTGTTTGTACCAAGCAATATTCACCTCGATTAACTGCCGTCGATTTTTCCCCTTCCAACTTGCGCAGAGAATCTTTTAAAGGAATTACTGGAATAGCTCCTTTATGCTTCTGGGCAGCTTCAAAGGTAGTTTTAATGGTAGTTTCATTTACTAGAGGACGAACAGCATCGTGTATGCCAACGATTCCTCCTTCTACCATAGTCAGACCAGCTTTTACAGAGTCGAACCTAGTTTCACCACCTTCAACAACAGTAAGCTTTTGAAAAGGTGTGTTCAAACTCAATTTCATCCACCTTGCCATTTCGCTTTTGGGCAAAACCAAAATAATACTAGCTTTTGGTAGTGCTTTTTGAAAAGATGCTATGGTATGAAAAATAATCGGTTTGTCGTGAAGTGTCAAAAACTGTTTGGGCAGTTCGCCACCCATTCTCAAGCCTTTACCACCTGCAACTATAACAACCGACTGCTTCAAAACTTATATAATCAACATGGCATCGCCATAGCTATAAAAGCGATATTTCTCTTCAATAGCAATCTCATAAGCCTTCATGATTAAATCATAACCACCAAAAGCAGCAGCCATCATCAACAAGGTTGATTCAGAAGTATGGAAGTTGGTAATCATCATATCGGCAATGCTAAAGTCATATGGAGGAAAAATAAAACGGTTGGTCCATCCTGTAAATGGTTTTAAGAAACCATCGGTTGAAACTGAACTTTCAATTGCTCTCATGCTTGTAGTTCCTACAGCACATACTTTTTTACCTTCTCTTTTTGCATTGTTAATAAGGTTGGCCGTACTATCTGAAATATCAATTTCTTCTGAGTCCATTTTGTGTTTGGACAAATCTTCAACTTCAACGGGTCTAAAAGTTCCCAAGCCAACGTGCAAGGTTAAGGGTGCAAATTCAACACCTTTAATCTCTAACCTTTTCAGCATGTTTTTACTAAAATGCAAGCCTGCAGTAGGTGCTGCAACTGCGCCTTCATTCTTTGCATATACAGTTTGGTATCGCTCTGCATCTTCAGGCTCAACTTCTCTTTTAATGTATTTTGGTATTGGCGTTTCTCCAAGTGCAGCAATTTTTTCTTTGAACTCTTCGTAAGTCCCATCAAACAAAAATCGCAATGTACGACCTCTTGAGGTTGTATTGTCAATCACTTCAGCTACCAATTCATCGTCTCCAAAGTATAACTTATTACCAATTCTAATTTTTCTTGCAGGATCTACCAAAACATCCCAAAGTAAGGTCTCAGTATTTAATTCACGCAGCAAGAAAACTTCAATTTTTGCGCCAGTTTTTTCTTTATTCCCATAAAGTCTTGCAGGAAAGACTTTGGTGTCATTCATAATTAACACATCACCTTCATCCAGATAGTTTACAATATCTCTAAAGTGTTTATGTTCGATAGTTCCTTCTTTACGATTAACTACCATCAATCTTGCATCATCTCTATTGTATGCAGGATACTCAGCTAAAAGTTCTTCTGGTAAATCAAATTTGAATTGGGATAACTTCATGTTGCAATAAGGTTAAAAAAACAGTTCAAAAAAATGAGGTGCAAAGTTACGAAACTTTACATAAACTCAACAATCCAATTGCTGAGTTGTTTTCAGGATTAGTTGCTCAATTTCCTCTATACTATGAGCAGCAGACACTTTATAGTTTCCTATTTCAGTACGACGCAGTTCTTTTAGGTAGGCGCCAACTCCTATATTTTGACCTAAATCATGCGCCATTGAACGAATGTATGTCCCTTTGGCACAAGCAATCTCAAAGTCAATTTCTGGTAAAGAAATATCTGTAATGTCAAATTGGTGTACTTGTACTTCTTTCGGACGCATAATTGGTTCTTGTCCTTTTCGCGCCAACTTATAAGCCCGTTTGCCATCAATTTTTTTTGCTGAAAATATAGGAGGATACTGTAGGTAAGTTCCTGTTAATGCATCTTTTGCTTTGTGCAAATCATCTTCGCTAATATGGTCTACAGCTTGTTGTTTTTCAACAGGGCTTTCTAAGTCATAAGATGCAGTTTGTGCACCAATCACCATTGTTCCAGTGTAAACTTTGCCCATTTCTTGTATTTCGGGAATACTTTTGGTTTTTTTTCCTGTACAAATAACGAGCAGTCCAGTAGCAAGCGGATCTAAAGTACCTGCATGACCTACTTTAATTTTACGAACGCCTAAGTTTTTCTTTAAAAGGTGTTTTATTTTTTTCACGACATCAAAAGATGTCCATCGGAGTGGCTTGTCAACCAACAAGGTTTCTCCTTCAATAAAATCAAGCATACTTTGAAATTACGCTTTCTTATTTTTCTCTGCCACTACATTTTCAGCATTTAAATCATCGCTTTTAGGACGATGAATAATGGCATAAAACCCAATAATGATACCAATTAAAACCACAAGTGGCGCCAAGGTTATACGACGAAATGAAAATAGCTCATCGTAATTGAACACATTTGGATCATCGGTAGCACCACCTACCATCAGCAAATAGCCAAGAACAATAGTTATGGCTGCAATTCCTAAAAGTATATAATTTTCCTTTTCAAAAGGCATTTCATCTGGTACTTTATTTTTACTCATAACATTTCTTTTATTAATATAAATCACCGCTTTGCATTCTCAAAAACTTGCGGACTGATAAGGAAGTTGAGACCCACGAAATTAACACTCCCAACACCACAATTGCAAGAAAAAGCAGTAAATAATGATCTACTTCTTGCAATTCAACCAAAGCGGGAAAGTTTTTTCTCGCAGAAAAGACAACTCCGGCCAATAACAATGTTGCAATAAAGCCACTGATTACGCCATTTAAAACTCCTCTTGCCACAAAAGGTCTTCTAATAAAACCTCCAGTTGCCCCAACAAGTTGCATAGTTTTAATTAAAAATCGCTTCGAGTAAATAGCTAACCTTATTGTGTTGTTTATTAATGCAATAACTACAATCAAAAGGAGTACACTAAAACTAAGTAAAACAGCACCGATGCGTCGAATATTCCTATTTACTTCGGCAATTAAGTCTTTTTGGTAAACAACTTCCCTTACTGCTGGGTATTTTTTCAATGCTTCTTGAATGCCTTGCATTTTCTTTTCTTCGGCATATGCTGCATGAAGATAAACATCAATACTCCCACTTAATGGATTGTAACCAAGAAAATCTACAAAATCCTCGCCCAAGTCTTTTTTCAAAAGTTCTGCGGCAGTCTCCTTATCAATATATTCAATCCTATTCGTAAAATCTTTTTCTAATAAGTTTTTCTGAAGTTCCTCAATCTCAGCTTTTGTTAAATCTTCATTTAAGTACAATGAAAATCCAATGTTTTGTTTAACATGTTCTGAAATCTTATGCGCATTTAGCACAATCATTCCCAACAAGCCCAACATAAATAACACTAGTGTAATGCTGATTATGGTACTCAAGTAGTTCGTCTTGACTTTAAATCCAGATTTTTGTTTTGCTTCTTTCGTCATCTATTGTTTAGGTATACAAACAGGGCTAAAATTAGTGTAATAGATTTTTATTCACAAATGAAAGTTATTTACTTCAGCACTCCAAGGCGAACTGCAATATCTTTTCCAAATTGTCTTATTTCTTCAGCGACAGCTGTTTCTCCTGTGGCACGTTCAAAGGAATCTGCCATGGTAATAATATTCTGGCAAGTAAATTTTTTCATTTCATCTACCAGCATTTCTTTGGTCCAAAGATCAATTCTAAGCGTATTATTCTCATCTTCATCCCATAAAGCCAGCATAATTGCTTTGCTTGAGCTATCACCTTCCTTGTCTGATCCTTCAGCATTCCATTGAATTTTCTCTGGAACTTTATTCTCATCCATTTCAATGCTAAAGTTAATTGTCGATTTTTCTGTCATTACCTTTTGGGTTTATATTTTGATTGTTGTAATATTTTATCTGCGTTGAGTTCATCCATCAAATCTACTAAAGTAAGATTCTCATTGTTTTTCATATATGCCTCAACAATACGAAATCCTATCCACTCTCCGACTCTTCCTGGTGAACCTTCGGGAAAACCACTAATAAATGGAGCTTCTCCCAAGTATTTTCTAATTTTATAAGTATCGTCTGTATGCAACAACTCCATATCTACAAAATGATACCATATTTCCTTCTCGTTTTTTTCACACCACTCCAAGTCTTCATAACTGTATTTAAAATAATGATGTGCTGCTTCATCTGGCAATAGTGCTTTTGTAAGGTACAGTATCTTTCCATTGAAAATCATATTTTCCAATAAGTTTTTCCCACTGCCTATTTCAAATTCTGAAATCAGCCAAGCTTTCACTGCATCAGCTGTAAGAGATTCCAATTCAAAGTTTTTAGATTTATACTTTGGAATGCCAATTTTAGAATACAACTCATAATCACTACCCATATACATCTCTAAGCCAACCCCCAGCAAGCCTTCTGCTGCAACTGTAGAATAAGTAAAGGCCGAAATAAATGTGCGAATTGCAGGAATACTCCTTTCTGGAAAATGATAGTGGTAGCGCTTAAATGCTTTTGTCAACTCGTTTCTTTGACTTTCTAGGTCTCCTTCCTTGAACTTTTCTGCAACATCGCTTAAAAGTGTTTTCATATCTTCATCTGAAAGAAACCTTCTCATTGTGTTAAAGGTTTCTGCCTTATCAACAGAGCCAAAACGCATAATTTTCTCAACGTAAAGTGCGGTGAATTCAGGAAAGCTTTCTTGCATATCAATCCATTGCTCATTATTAAAAGTAGCCTTTGATCTTTCGTAAAGTTCCAAATCAAAACGATTCCAATCAATTGTTAAATCAATTTCATCCGTATCAACCTTCCAAGGGTTAGAATTACACGCAAAAAGCAGGAGCAAAAGGGATAAGAAAATAAAGTAAGGCTTCTTCAACATCTTTTTAATAAAAACAACTTAATTTTGTGGCTATTAATAATTTTCAAAATTATGAAAAAGATAGTATCGCTTACATTTGTTTTCGCCTTTTCATTTGCTGCTATTGCACAACAAAAAGGATTCCAATTAGGCTTGCAACTTTCCCCAAATATCAGTTGGTTTAAACCAGATTCTGATGGATTAAAAAGTGATGGAGTTAAACTTGGATTTAGTTATGGCATAATTGGCGACTTTAATATTTCTGAAAACTACGCCATATCTACAGGTATCTCATTGCTAAGTGCAGGAGGAAAGCTTAACTACCCCGACCGGGAAGAAATCAATGGCATATTTTATGGCGGAAGAACGACTTCTGACATTCGCTTAAAGTACATACAAATTCCACTAACAATCAAATTAAAAACCAATCAAATAGGCTATATGAGATATTATGGTCAGTTTGGTTTTGGTGCAGCTTTCAATTATGACTCCAAGATAGACAGAGAGTTTTCTTACCCTGAGAGTAAAAGCAACTTTACAACAGACAATAAAAAGTTTGGAAGTGAGGTTAATATTTTCAGAGCGAGTTTAATTGTAGGAATTGGCGCTGAATACAACCTTTCTGGAAACACATCTCTTTTGTTTGGGTTAACATTTGACAATGGTTTTATGAATGTATTGTCAAAAGATATCTACCCAGAGGATCAAAATGGAAATGGTGCCGGTGTAGGAAAAGGAAAAAGAAGTGAAGATTTTAATGCCATTAACAATTCACTAGTTCTGAATTTTGGCGTACTATTTTAGTTATTTATTTCACAAGCACTTAGTTTTTTATGCGAATTGCAGTCGCTCAGCTGAACCTCCACATTGGTAATTTTGAAAAAAATGAGGAGAAAATTATTGCTCACATTAAAAAAGCTGAAACTGAGTCTGCAGAGATTATAATTTTCCCTGAACTATCCGTTTGTGGCTATCCAGCAGAAGATTTACTCAACTTCGATTCTTTTATACAAGCAGCAGAAAGAAGTGCAGAACACATCGCAAAAGCTTGTACGAAAGTGGCGGCTATTGTTGGAGTTCCACATAAAAACAATCAAGAAAAGGGAAAACCCTTATACAATGCAGCCTATTTTTTGGCTGAAGGAGAAATAAAGTCCAAACATTTTAAAAGCTTACTTCCAAACACAGATATATTTGACGAAAGCCGTTATTTTAAGAGCGCTTCAAAAGTAAGCTGCATACATTATCAAGGAAAAAAAATTGCATTAACCATTTGTGAAGATTTATGGGAAAACCATCCTCAACAACCACCAATGGAATCGCTTATTAATGAAAAACCAGACATTATTGTCAACATATCAGCCTCTCCTTTTTCTTTTAACCATATTGAAAGACGTTCAAAAATTTTTAGCGCAAAAGCACTTAAATATAACACCCCAATTTGCGTAGTAAACCAAGTTGGTGCACATGCCGACTTAATTTTTGATGGGGGCTCAGCTTTCTACAGTAAAAAAGGTGAGATTTTTAAACAGCTAGCTTTCTTTAAAGAAGATTTTCTAACTTTTGATAGCAGCGAAAAAATGACGCAGCTTAAAAAAGAACCATTAGAAAAGTACTCGCTTATTGAAAAGGCACTTACTTTAGGCATAAAAGATTATTTTGGAAAATTGAACTTCAAGAAAGCAACCTTAGGTTTAAGTGGTGGGATTGACTCTGCCTTAGTTATGGTTTTAGCTGTAAAAGCATTGGGTGCTAAAAATGTAAAACCGCTTTTACTTCCCTCTCAGTTTTCTTCAGAACATTCAGTAACTGATGCAATTGAGCTTTGCAAAAACTTAGGTTGTGATTATCATATCATTCAAATAACTCCAGTATATAAAGCATTTGAACAGCAGCTTGAAGATATATTTAAAGGACAAAGTTTTGATGTTACTGAAGAAAACATACAATCGAGAATTCGAGGTACTTTATTGATGGCACAAAGCAATAAATTTGGTGATATTTTACTCAATTCTTCAAACAAAAGTGAGCTGGCAGTTGGCTACGGAACACTTTATGGCGATATGGCAGGAGGGCTTTCCGTACTTGGTGATCTATATAAAACAGAAGTTTATGAATTGTCAAGATTCCTCAATCGAGAAAAAGAAATAATCCCCAATCATATTATTGAAAAGCCACCTTCTGCAGAATTAAGACCAAATCAAAAAGATTCTGACTCCTTGCCTGACTATGATGTTTTAGATAACATCTTGCACGCTTACATTGAGTTAGAGAAAGATGCACAAGAAGTTATTTCAACTGCAAAATCAGCTACTGTGGCCAATAGGGTAATTAAGCTTGTTAACCAGAGTGAATACAAGAGAAGTCAAACAATGCCTATCTTGAGAGTTTCAGACAAAGGATTTGGAAGGGGTAGAAAAATGCCCTTAGTTGCTTATTTTCCCTAATAGTTATTGTCTGCAAATTGAATGCAGCCATTCAACAACTTAGCTTTAACAAAACAAGTTTAAAGTATCAGCTTAATTCTGTAATTTTATTTTCCTTTAAAAGAGACCTTGAGTAAAAGATTTTACATATTTAATATTGTCTGCCTCCTCTTTCTTGTCATTGGACTTCAACAAGATGTGCATGGTCAATTTTACAATGGTACCCAAACAACTTTTGGAAAAAATAGACTCCAACACCAAGACTTCAAATGGCAATTTTATCGTTTTCAAAAATTTGAAACATACTTTTATACTGGAGGAAAAAAATTAGCCGAACATACTGCACATTACTCAAATCAAAGAATTGACCAATTAGAACAATTTTTAGACTTTTACCTTAGTGAGCCCTTGCAGTTTGTAATTTTCAACAAACAATCTCATTTTAGACAAAGCAATATTGGACTAGCTTCTGACGGCAATTATAACATAGGCGGAGTAACTAATATTGTCGACTACAAAGTTTTTATTTTCTTCGATGGAGATTATGAAAATTTAGAAAAGCAAATAGATGCTGGCATATTAAGGGTACTAATCAACCAAATGATTTATGGCGGAAATTGGCGAGAAGTTTTAAAGAATTCCGCTTTAATGAGTATGCCAGAATGGTATGTAGAAGGTCTTATTTCTTATTTAGTTTATCCCGATAATCCTGTTGTAAAAGCCAGAATTAAAGATGGTGTTTTGAACGAAGAGTTTAAAAAGTTCAATACTTTGAATAGCGAAAAAGCCGCAATTGCAGGCCATGCTATGTGGGAGTATATCGCTGAAACTTACGGACAAAATGTAATTTCAAACATCCTCTACATGACTAAAATAAGTAGAGAAATTGACGATGGATTTCTTTACGTTATTGGAATGCCTTTTAAAGAACTATACAACGAGTGGGCAAATTATTACAACAATAAATACAGTGATTCTCAAACAGAAGAACTTGGAGAAGTTGTGCCTATAAGAATACAAAAGAACAAGCGATACCAAAACTTTAAGCTAGACCCCAACAACCGCTACTTCACATACACCACCAACAAACTAGGGAAATATAAAATTTATTTATACGATAAAGGAACTGAAAAAAAGAAGAAAATATTTGTTGCAGAACACAAGCTCGATCGATTACAAGATTATAGTTATCCAGTAGTTAACTTCCACCCTAGCGGAAAGTTGCTCGCCTTTATTACAGAAAATAAAAACGATGTTTATCTTTATCAATACAATATTGAAGAAGATGTATTGAATCATAAGCCAATTCTAAAAATTGATAAAGTTTTGAGTTTTGATTATCGAAAAAATGGGCAACAAATGGTTCTATCTGCTGTTGCCAACGGCCAATCAGACCTTTATTTGTACAGCATTATTGGAAACACTCAAACAGCCTTAACAAACGACATTTATGCAGACTTAAATCCTGTTTTTAATGATGATGGAAGCAAGATATTTTTCACCTCAAACCGACCTTACGATTCTTTATTCTCCAAACAAACCCCAATTAGGTTTAACCATAAAAAAAATATTTTCGCCTATGACTTGAATGCCAAGGATAACCACATTCGGGCTGTAACAACTACCGAGGATAAGAATGAAGTCCTCCCAATTAGCAACAGCAATGATCATTTATTTTATTTAATACACGAAGGAGAAAAAACCACTCGATATCAAAGTAAGTTCGACAGTGCCGTTAGTCGAATTGACACTGCAATCCACTATCAATACTTTTATAAAACGATAGACAAGCAAACCTATAATAATTCAATTTTAGAGCATGATATCATTAAAAATAATATTATTGGGCAGTTAGGCTTTAACAATCAGCGCTATCAATTGTACTTAAAAGAGCCAAATGGCAGTGCACCTAGTAGAATTGATGAAAGTCGAAATGAAGAAATTTCAAAAACAGTAGATTATCAAGAGCAAAGAAGAAACTTAGAGTCTTTTTATAAAGAGCCTGGCAAACAAATAATTGACTTTGATAATTATTCTTTTGGCGAAGAGGAATCTCAACCCAGAAAAGAAAGAAAACAAGAGCTTAGCAAAACTAAAATCTCAGAATCGGAAGAGTTAAAATTCCCAACCCAGCGAATTTATAGACTAAACTTTAGCCCCGACAATTCAGTATTGCAGCTAAACAACCAGTTTATAACGCATCAATACCAACAATTTAATGGAGGTCCTTATATCAATCCAGGAGTGGGTGTAAATGCAAAAATTGGCATTGTTGATTTGATGGAAAATCATCGTGTTTATGGTGGGATTAGATATTCTGGGGACTTAATTGAGTATTCGCTCAATTATCAAAACTTAAGCAAGCGGCTAAATAAAGAGTACAGCATTAGTAGAAGGCGATTGCGCCAAACAGGAACACCATTTCCCTATGATGTAAAAACATTAGAAGCAACAACCAGCTTAATATGGCCCTTTAATGAAGTAAGTAGTTTGCGTGGGGTTGTTGCCCTAAGAAATGATAAAAACATTCCACTTTCCAGCAATCAATTTAACTTAGAGCGAGGCATTACAAACAATTATTGGGGAAGTGTAAAAGCAGCTTATGTTTTTGACAATACCCGAGATGTGACGCTTAACATTCGCTATGGTACTCGTTACAAAGTCTTTGTTGAACAATACCAGCTTATTTATGAAGAGTTAGAAGGATATGCTACAGACTTAACCGTATTTGGATTTGACTTTCGCCACTATCAAAAAATCCACCGAGAACTTATTGGAGTTTTTCGCTTTGCAGGAAGTAAATCCATAGGTTCAAATCCTCTTATTTATTATATGGGCGGTGTAGATGAATGGTGGAAATCAGATATTTTCGATAGAAATACACCCATTGACTATGGAATGAACTATGGTTTCCAAGCTTTGGCAGCGAACATGCGAGGGTTCTTACAAAATGTTCGTAATGGAAACAATTTTGCAGTGATCAATACTGAATTGCGATTACCAGTATTTTCTTATTTAATCAACCGACCAATTCAATCTAGCTTTATTCGAAATTTTCAAATCGTAGGTTTTGGCGATATTGGAACAGCCTGGGTTGGAGATTCTCCATTTAGCAAAAAAAATCCTATCATTGACGAATCTCAAGTCACCGGCCCAATAAAAGTAACTTATGAAAACATCAACAACCCAATAGTTGGTGGATTAGGGTTTGGTTTAAGAACAACCTTGCTTGGGTATTTTGTTCGGGCAGATTGGGGCTGGGGAGTTGAAAATGGGGCGATTTCTGACAAGCCCTTATTCATGTTATCATTAAGTTTAGACATTTAAAAACAAGAATTTATGAGCCTTATTACCATTATTTTATTAATTATAATCGGCATATTAGCTGGAGTATTAAGTGGAATGATCGGCGTAGGAGGAGGTATTATTATTGTTCCTGCTTTGGTTTATTTTTTAGGTATGAGTCAGCACAGTGCTCAAGGAACAAGCCTTGCCGTCTTGCTTCCTCCACTTACCATTCTCGCAGTAATTAATTATTATCGAGCAGGTTCTTTAAATATTAACTATGCCGTTATAATCTCAATTGCCTTTGTGTTAGGCGGGTATTTAGGTTCTAAGCTTTCTTTAACTTACTTTTCAGAAGCTGCAATGAAAAGAGTTTTTGGAATCATCATGTTGATTCTTTCAGTTAAATTAGTTTTTTTCTCAAAATAATGGAAACAGTAAAAGCAAAAATCAAACAACTGTCTGCAGAATACGCATCGGAACTAATAGAGATTCGCAGACATTTGCATCAGTATCCCGAACTTTCTTTTCAAGAGTTCGCTACTTCAAAGTATTTACAAGACAAGCTAAAAAGCTGGGGACTATCAATTGATTCCATTTGGATAGAAACTGCATTTACAGTAGTAATTGACAGCGGCCAAGAAGGAGCGACAATTGGGTTAAGAGCTGACTTAGACGCCCTTCCAATAATAGAACAAACAGGAGCGTCATACCAATCTAAAAACGAAGGAATTATGCACGCTTGCGGGCACGATGTGCATGCGGCATCTTTAATGGGAGTGGCTAAAATACTAAATGAAACCAAGGCAGATTGGAAAGGTAAAGTAGTTCTTATTTTTCAAGCAGCTGAAGAGAAACTCCCTGGAGGCGCATCTCTTATGATAAAAGAAGGATTGTTGGAGAAATACAAAATCGACCGAATGATTGCACAGCATGTATACCCAGAAATGGAAGTGGGTAAAGTAGGGTTTCGATCGGGAATGTATATGGCTTCCGCTGATGAGATTTACCTTACTGTAAAAGGGAAAGGGGGACATGCAGCATTGCCACACAAAAATGTAGACTCCATTTTAATTGCGGCCAACATTCTTACCAAACTACAGCAAATAAGCAGTCGAATTGCACCGCCAACTGTTCCTACAGTACTCTCTTTCGGAAAAATTGAAGGTTTAGGAGCCACCAATGTTATTCCCGACATTGTAAAAATAGAAGGAACACTCAGAACAATGGATGAGAACTGGAGGGCCGTTTATCACAAAAGAATTGAAGAGATTTGTATAGCAGAAGCTACTTCAATGGGCGGAGGTTGTGAAGTAGATATTAGAAAAGGATATCCGTTTTTAACAAATGATGAAGAAACTACAAGAGTCTCAAAAAAAGCGGCTGTAGATTTTTTAGGAGAAGCAAAGGTTGAAGATTTGGCTTTAAGAATGACTGCTGAAGATTTTGCTTACTTCTCTCAACAACTTCCAGTTTGTTTTTATAGGCTAGGGGTTGGAAATGAAAAGAAGGGGATCATTCATAGCGTACATCATCCAAAGTTTGATATTGATGAAAAGGCATTAGAAATTGCCCCAGCATTAATGAGTTATATTACAATTCAGCAATTGAAAGATTTGCAAAACAATTAAACTCTCTAGCCTATTAAACTGTTTGTTAGCTTTATAATTCAGTTAATCAATTACCACTACCATATATTTACTCGCATTCCAGAAGGCCTCAGGATTGACTATAACCAAGCTATCAACTTTATTTTCACCTATAAACTTGTATGAAGATTCGGGGTGTGTTGTGATAAGTCTAGCTTTATTAGCGTAAATCAAAAAAGATTTCTGATTCCTAATATCCACTTCACTAAAATACTCTTGGTTAAAATCATCTTTCAGCGATTCGCTTTTCCCCAAACCTAAAAAACCTCCTTCTTTCGTAATTACATTTTGATCTCGAAGTTCTTTAAACGTTCCATAGGCAAAATATCCTTTATTAATTTCATCAATCTTCTCTTTAAGCTTTTCTGCTTGTACTTTATTATAGGTATTTAAAGAATCAACTGTGAAGTAAAGACTTCCCAATTGAATTTCTTTTTCTTCAAGCAGTTTATTCAATCTTTGAATTTCTGCATTCTTACTCTGTATATCTTCATTTAAGTCTGCAATCAACCTCTTAAACTCTCTCATTTCAATATTAGAAGCATTCAACCGTTTGTTTAATTGATCAATCATTTGCTCATTCTTCTTCATTAAATCGCTAATCCGATCAACATCTTCACTTATTGATAGACGAACATCTTCTACCTCGCCCTCTTTACGAACTTTAATTTGAATTTCCCCTTCTCTTCCTCTAATTTCCTTTAAATTCTCTCGAATCTGATTAAACTCTCCAAGCATTTCATTGATAACAGAATCCTTTGTTTCACTCACATTTCGCAATGAATCACTTTGATTTTTTTCAATATCTAAAGATTCCTTTGATACCTGATCACAAGCAGTAAAAAGTAGTGCAAAGAAAATAAGGAAAATAGTAGCGGTAGTTTTCATAGTTCTTGTTTTAAAGCAAGCAAGTTACAAAGATTTTAAACTACAACAAAATAAAGTTTGCATTTATAAAAATATTTATCTTAAGTAATTAACAAAATAATATGTTTCAGCAGTCTTAACTCTTACAATTTGCAACTTACTATTTAAATTCTCCTATTTTTGTAAGTATTAGACACAAGTAACAAAAACATGAAAAAAACACTTTACACACTATCTTTATTGGTATTGCTAATAGGAAATTCTATACTATCAGCACAAACAAGTTGGTCAGAAGCTAGAGAAACAAAAGAGGCTCAGCTAAACATTCTATATTTAGAGCAAGAGCCTTTTGCCTACAAGCAGAATGAAAAGTTAATAGGCATAGAAGTTGAAATCTTAGAATCATTTGTCAAATGGTTGAAAAAGACTAAAGGAGTAAGCTTAAAACTTAATTACAAAGACTACGATAGCTTTTTAGATGTATCTGATCGGATAAAAGTTGCAGTAAACAACACTATTGCTATGGCAACCTTTACCATAACTTTAGATCGTCAAAAAGAAATGAACTTTTCAGCCCCCTATTTAAAAAATATTTCAGTTTTACTAACAGGAGGACAAATTCCAACTGCTCATAGTAAAGATGAAATGGAAGAAAATTTATCGAGGTCTTACGCTACAACCATTAGAGGATCACTTCATGAAAAGCACCTTAAAGAGTTTCGGAAAGAGTATAACCTAAGCAGTGGAGAAATCTTGTTTGTTGGAAGTCCAATAGCCGTAGCGCATACAATCGGAGAGAACGGGAGGTACTATGGCTATACAGATTTAATTACTTTTTGGAGGTACGTTAAACAAAGCGACAAATACATTAAAATGCAAAAAATGGCAAACATAGATAATGAGTACTTTGCTTTTGCATTTCCTAAAAGATCTGATTGGCAAAATATTTTCAACGAATTTATGGAGTCTGGCTTTGGATTTACTGCTACAAAAGAATACCACGACATTCTTAACAAACACTTGGGCTATGAAATAATTAATGCGGTAGCAATTGATTAGTTATTGCTACATTAATAAATTATATCACAGATTCTAAACTTTAAATACTTTTAGCAATAAAACAACAGTTTAGTTTTATTAAAGTAGATTTTTAATAGATTAAATAATTATAACACTATGTACGGAAAATTAAAAGATCATTTACAAAAAGAACTCAAGCAAATCAAAGATGACGGGCTTTACAAAAGAGAGCGCATTATTACCTCAAAGCAGGGTGCTACGATATCATTAGATAACGGAAAAGAGGTGCTCAACTTTTGCTCAAACAACTATCTGGGACTTTCCTCTCACCCAAAAGTAATAGAAGCAGCTAAAAGCACTTTAGATAGTCGTGGTTTTGGTTTATCTTCTGTTCGATTTATTTGTGGTACTCAAGACATTCACAAAGAGTTAGAAGCAAAAATTGCAGAGTTTTGTGGAACTGAAGATACCATTCTATATGCTGCAGCATTTGATGCAAATGGCGGTGTTTTCGAACCTTTGTTAACCCATGAAGATGCAATTATATCTGATTCATTAAACCACGCCTCCATTATCGATGGTGTAAGGTTATGTAAAGCCGCTCGTTATCGTTATGAAAACAACAATATGGAAGATCTTGAAGTTCAACTTAAGAAAGCTCAAGATAAAAGATTTAGAGTTATTGTAACAGATGGTGTTTTTTCAATGGATGGCTACGTTGCACAGTTGGATAAAATCTGTGATTTAGCAGACAAATACGACGCATTGGTGATGGTTGATGATTGCCATGCTCATGGCTTTATGGGTAAAACTGGTAAAGGAACACATGAGTACTGCAATGTTATGGGCCGAGTAGATATAATTACAGGAACTTTAGGAAAAGCGCTTGGCGGAGCCATGGGAGGTTTCACAACAGGTAGAAAAGAAATCATCGACATGTTGCGTCAACGTTCTAGACCTTACTTATTTTCCAACTCTCTTGCCCCTACTATTGTTGGTGCGTCGATTGCAGTTTTTGACATCTTAAAAGAGTCTACAGCGCTTAGAGATAAATTAATGGATAATGTCGCTTATTTTAAAAAGGCAATTGATAAGGCTGGTTTTGAATACAAGGAAGGAGACTCTGCTATTGTACCAATCATGCTTCACGATGCAAAGCTTTCACAAGACTTTGCTGATATGCTTTTGGAAGAAGGCATATATGTTATTGGATTCTTTTTTCCAGTAGTTCCAAAAGGAGAAGCAAGAATTAGGGTTCAACTTTCAGCAGCACATGAAAAAGAGCATTTAGACAAAGCAATTAATGCTTTTATAAAAGTAGGTAAGGCTTTGAAAGTAATCTAATATTCCATACTTATTACCAACAAAAAATGCGAGCAATCTAACTAATTTGATTGCTCGCATTTTTTTATATTCATCAAGCTCAGATAAAGCTATTAGAGTTTTCTACTAATAGAATCTAGAGCGATTATCTGTAACATCTGCTCTCTTTTCTAAGGCTTTCAATAATTCTCCCTGAGAGAATCTAGCAGCAACTCGGTTTGCATTTTCATTACGAATTACCATTAAATCTGGGCTTTCTACTTGAGATTTGGAATCAATCTGTACAACAAATACTCCAGTTTCTCCTTTGATAGGCAAACTCATCTGTCCTTGCTCTAAACTTATTGCCTTTCCAACCACTCTAGGTTCTATACCTGCATCAGGAATTGCAGGATTAGCAAAAGTTACATCTCTTGCAGTAACTACTGTTAAATCTAGTGCTCCGGCTAAGCTTCCAATATCAGTAGCAGCGGCATCGTAAAATTGTTGTTTATAAATCTCAGCCTTTTTTTCTTGCTTTGCAAGATACTCTACCCTATTCTTAACTTTTTCAAGAGGTGCAACTCCATCTTTACTCACATTTTCCATAACTGCAACAACAAAAGCATCATCCACATCATACGCTTCAGAAACATCACCTTCACGAGCATCTCTAGCCCATCTTACAAGATCTCTAGAGGCACCAAGTCCACTTATAGTAGAAGCGCCTTCGTCTAACACAACAGCTCTTCTTTGAACATTATTTTCACGAACTAGCTCATTAAAAGATTCCAAGTCATTGGCTTCTATAGAAAAGCTATTTGCTTTATTAAATACCTCAGCGTATGTTTCTTTTCCCGGTTCTGTATTAATAGAAATTGAAGCAATTTGCACTTTACTTTTTAATTCAGTTTTGTCTGTTACTTCTATCAAATGAAAACCAAACTGTGTTAAAACTTTATGAAAACTACCAATTTCAGCAGCAAAAGCAGTGTCACTAAATGGTTTTACCATAACTCCTTCAGTAAACCATCCAACATCACCACCCTCTCTAGCAGAAGCAACATCATCTGAGTTTTCCAAAGCGATATCTTCCATTTTCGTTCCGCTGTTTAGCATTTCTAATAAGCTATCGGCAATTGCTTCAGCCTTTTCAATTGTTCTATCTTCTATATTAATTAAAATGTGCCTTGCCTTTACAGAGTCTGGGGCCATTTTCCTTTTGCTTAACTTGTTTATTGTATAACGATTGTTATTGTTAATCGGCCCTTCCATATATCCGATATCTTCAAGCCAAAAAGCAGAATCTATTCCTTCAGGAGCATCTTCATAGCTATAAAAAGTAGGATCAAAATTTCTATCTGAGTTCAGGATTACAAAAATCGAATCGTTTTCAGTTTTACTGAAACGCTCATAAAGCTCATTTACATTTCTTTCTGTTATTGCTATATCTTGCTCTGAAGGCGCAACAGGAAAGTACGCATAAAGTAATTTTCTACTAGCCTTTTCAATGAAATCAGATTTATGTGCATCATAGTAACTTTGAATTTCCTTCTTGCTAACCTCAATCGAAGTGTCGCTAATTAAGCTGTAAGGCTTTCTAACATATTTAAATGACACCTTTTGATCTTTTTCGGTAGCGTCCATTTTCGCCAACTCAGTAGGAACATACATCCCCTTTACAATAAGATTAGCAAACTTCTCAGAGCGCTGTTCTTTTTTTAAGGCTTGCTCAAACCCAATCCATCGTTGTTTCATTTCAGGATTATCGTTTAAGTTTTGCAAAAACTGTACAACAGCTGCTTTATCAAACTGTCCTGTCTCAGGGTTTCTAAAAGCTTGTACAATTTGTGGATGCGGATTGTCTCCTTGAACCATGTCAAAAAGCTCTTTGGAAGTTACATTAATGCCCAAATTATCCATTTGAGAGTCGAGTAGTATTTCAGATAAAAGATTATTCCAAACCTGCTCGCGAATTTGACTCTTAGTCTCTTCATCTAAAGCAGCTTCAGTTTCCATATTTGCCTGATAATTTTCATATGCTTGTTGCAAACGAAAATCAAACTCTGTAGGCGAAACCTTAGTTCCGTTTATTTCGGCAATATTCATTGGACCTTGTTGTCCACCGCCTTGGGCGCTGAAAAGATCTGTAAGAACAAAAGCCATTATCGCGCCCCCAATAATGATTAAAACAAGGGTTGAACGCTCTCTAATTTTTCCGGTAATTGCCATTTTTTTTATTAAAATTTTAGGATTGCGAATATACGATAGTAAAATGAATTATAAAAGATAATTTCCTTGCTTAATTACTACCATTCAGACAATAGAAGATAGCTTTTAATTCTGAAATAAAGCCTAATGCAATAGTTTAAATAACTTAAGCAGACAACAAGCAATCAACAAACCCCTTAAATACAAAGGATTAGTCACTATGCAAGTAAAATTAAAAGTAATAGCTTGGCTTATTATTAAGTTTTTTACAGCCAAATCCTATGGGCTTAAACTCTATTTTTAAAATGAAAAAAATAAAATTAGCCGTTTTTACTGCTTGTTTTTTTAGATTGTTCGAGTTTTAATTATAGTTAAAGTAGTTATTAACAACTGCTTTAAAAGTAACAATAGTCAGAAGTATTGAGCAATAGTATTTTGACTTAAGCCTATTCGCCGTCTGTTTCTATCTTTAAATGAACAAGGTCAATCTTGTTCTCAAAAACTTTTTTAACTGTAAAAACAAAGGAGTCTAATTTGATTCTATCTTCTACTTTTGGAATACTTTCGAAGATATCAATAATTAAACCTGCAATCGTTTCATAACTTTCAGAAGCAGGCAGTCCGAGGTTGTACTCATCATTCAAATAATCAACTTCTAAACGTGCAGAAAAAAGAAATTCGTTATCATTTATCTTCGTTTCGATTAACTCTTCTTTATCATGCTCATCTTCTATTTCTCCAAATATTTCCTCAATCACATCTTCAATAGTCAAAACACCAGCAGTACCACCAAACTCATCCACTACCATTCCAATGCTTTTATGCTCTCTCATCAATAAGCGAAGTATTTCTGTAGCAGACATTGAAATAGGCATAATGGGAATTGGCAGTAAGATTGCCTTGATATTTTCAGGCTCTTTAAATAGCTCAAAAGAGTGGGTATAGCCTATTATATTATCTATAGAGTCGCGATAAATTAAAATTTTCGAAAAACCAGTTTCTATAAATTTATTTTTCAAATTCTCAATGCTATCTTCAATGTCCATTGCAATTATCTCAGTCCTTGGCACCATACACTCTCGTGCTTTCACTTTAGAAAAGTCTAAGGCATTCTGAAAAATCTGCACTTCATGATTTATTTCTTCTTGATTATTTGAGTTTTCAGTCCCCTCCCTAATAAAGTGTTCTAAGTCAATTCGACCAAAGTTTAATTCATCAGCAGTAATAATCTGTGGTGAAAATAGCTTAATCAGTAACTCAGAAATACTAATAACAATCATCATTGGAATAAGCAAAATCCAATAAATTAACAATAGTGGAAATGCGAAAAAACGAAGTACGTTATTTGGGTTTATTCTAAAAAGCGTTTTGGGTAAAAACTCAGCTGTTATAAGAATTAAAACAGTAGAAACTATGGTCTGAAACAGCAAAACAACTACACTGTTATGTGTGTATTGTGCAATATAGGGCGCTAATATTTTAGCCATATAGATTCCGTACACAACCAGAGCAACGTTGTTTCCAACCAACATTGTACCAATGAACCTAGAAGGTTTCTTTAAAAACTTAGACAGGATTTTAGCCATAAGGTTACCCTGCTTCCCATCCAACTCTATTTTTAGTTTATTGGCAGAGACAAAAGCAATTTCCATTCCTGAAAAGAAAGCCGAAAAAACTAGTGTAATAGCAACTACACTCCAATAATAGCTAATCATAAACTTGCATTATCAACACCAAAGGTATTATTTATCAGCTGAATTATTACGTTCATGCGCTTTTCTTTGTTTTCTTCGAACCAAAAACAACATAATTGCCACTAACGAAAAGCCATAAAAGTATAGGGCATCGTAAGTGTAGTCTTTAAAAGTCCAATATAGCGCAAGTATAAAAGTGACGATGGAGAGCATCAGCCACATCTTTTCCATAAATTTAATTACTTTAATCATTGTCTATGTTTATAATTCCTTTGGGCTTCAATATACGATAATCTGTAAAATTTTGATTGGATTCTAATCCTTCACCTGTTAAAATTTCATTGTCTGTTGTTATTTTTACAAAAACATCTGAAGTGATTTTCTGGGTTCTTTTATCCCAAACCAAATGTTCTGTATTTAACCGCTCTCCTTTATCATTAATAACCACCACATCTTCCTTTGCCTCCATTCGATCGGCATATTTTAAATCAATGGCATAATTTGCAGTCAACTCAGAGCTTACGTTCATTAATGAATCAAATATTTTTATGTGAACTCCATCTGGCATTTCAGTATAAGGTTTTTCTCCTTCAAATTGATGTAATACAGGAGCATTTAACTGAAAATCTACCACTCCCTTTGTACTATAGAGAATCTCTACATCTTTAATTGTCTGTACTGGTAAGCTTTCTTCTTCTTCAATTTGACCAATTTCTACTTGTTTATTTTCGCACGAAAAAAACACGCTTAAGCTAATGCTCAATAGCATCACCTTAAGCGTGCTCCTCCAAACTGTTTTCAATTGATCTACTTCCAATTAAAACCTCGCTTTTGTCGATTCATTAATCCAACACTTTATCTCTACAGTATCGCCCTCTTTTATTGCCTTAAAAAAGCAATCGTTAATTGAAGGAAAATACTTCTTGTTGGAAGAAATTCTTTTGTTAGCAGATTCAGTAACAGAGCCGTCAACACTTTTAGCTTTTATAAAGTAATCCTCAGCTAACCAATAAATCGCTTTAGAAATACAAGGGTCATCTGTTTTACACATACTTTCTGATGCGGCAATCATGTTGCCAATCATCATATAAGGCAATCCTTTATTAGGCTCTATTTCACTAGCCTTTTGCGCTGCAGCTTTACCTTGCCCATAAGCCCCCATATTACTATATGTTTGAGCCAAAGCAATGTAATAACTATAGGTGTCAGAGCTTCCTTCACTCATTCTAATAGCTTGATTAAAATACTCCGCAGCACTTTTGTTTTCTCCCCTCTTTAAAAACATAACTCCCATATTATATGCAGAAGTTGAAGAAGGTTTCGAGTCGTGCATTGTTTTTGCAATCTTAAAAAAGATAGTTTCATCGTTGCAACCTTTTTTGTCTAAAAGACTTGAAGTGCGCTCCAACCATTCAGTATCACTCTTTTTATTATCATAGTTATCTTCTGCCATCTTCACCAAGATATCACAATCCAAGTAAGCACTTGCAATTCTCTCAATTGCTTCTTGAGCTCTAATAAAGTAGTCTTGAAGATTTCCTCCTTCATTCTTTTTTATGTTGTATTCTACTATTTCACTTAAAGCTAAAAAAACATTTACCACAGAATCTTTTTCTAACTTAGACTCCCTCTCCATCAACACAGTGGCATTCATGTAAGATACAATAGCCCCTGCATCGGACTCCATACCTTCTAACTGAACAGCTCTTTCTAATGTACTGTATATTGCTTCAATATCATTTCTGGTATAACGAAGCATTTCAGCACCTTTTCTACCCAAAACATATCCCTCTTTTCCAAAATATTGAATCCTTTGGTCATACACACTCAATAATGTATCTACATAAGCTGCTTTTTCCTCTTCCGTTTTGGCGCTTTTTATTTTATATTCTACCAACTTAAATCCGTCTATGTACATTCGTTCTGACGACTGCGGGCACACTTTATATGCTACACGCCAAAATCTGTAAGCTTCATCAAACATATTTTGCTTGTAGTAGTCTCTATAAAGCGATAAATTTTTGACACACTTTACGCTGTCTTCCCCAAATTTAGCTTGTGCAAATATGGGAAGACTTAAAAATGAAATGAGAGCAACTAGAATGAACTTTTTCATCGGTTTAATTTTATTATTTTATTGTTGTTTTATATTTAATCGTATTTGCGTTGAATGAACCATCGGTCGTTGATCGTAACTCCAAAATGAATATTGAAGTAATTTTCCTCTATCAATTGTTTGCGATTTGCTCCTCTTTTCCCTGCTTCTAATGCAAGGTTTAAAGTGGTAAATGATTTCCTCAACGGCAAGGATACTCCAAAGCTTATGCCAAACTCTTGAATTGACTCTCCATTTATTTGAACTATGGACGAATTGTACTGTGCTCCAGCACGATAACCCATCTGCTTAAAATAAGATCCAAATGAAGAAAGGTTACTAAAGCTTTCGTATCCTAAAGTAATTCGGTGATTATCTGTAAAAGAAGCTTCAACTGAATTGGCAGGTTTATTTCCCCAAGCCTGCAAACTGTAATCAACACCTATCACCCATTTTCCATCTTTTTCTATACTTACTCCTCCACCATATGTAGGGGAAAGATCAACTTTTTGCTGTGTTGTTGTAACATCCACAACAGTATCTTTAAACTTCTCAAAACCTATATCTCCTTTATAAGAGCGCACAAGGCGACTTCGTTCGGCATTTAGCGATGATTGAGGAGCTACACTTAAGCCAACTACCAATCGATAGTCATTCTTTAGTTTTTTATAATACTGAAACCCACCTTCAATATACATGTCACTCACTTTTATGTTATGTTCCCCTAGGGTATTAAAAAAGTTAGAAGAGGTGTTTTCATCATAAACAACTCTTTGTCTATCAACCATAGTTCCAAAAACATAAGATGCAGAGACACCAACCGACAATTGTTTACCCACCTCTTTAGCTGCGGCAATATAAAGTTGATTCAAACCTCCACTCCCTTCGTAATTGTATTGAAGTGAATTATTGTTTACAACATCTGAACGACTATATTCATATCCTCTGGAAGAGAATGGGCGCAAACCAAAACCTGCACCCCACTTTTCTCCAATGGGAAAAGCCAGTGCAACATGACTCAATTGAGCACTGTTATAGAATTGGTTTTGATCTCCAGAAGATGCCATAACATTAGTAGAAAATATAGCCGCTTCAAAAACAGTTAAACTCAAGTTTGAATATGAAGCAGGATTTTTAGGGTTAATAAAATTACTTCGTCTGTCGTTTAAATTGGCACTACTTCTCGCCAAAGAATCATAAATAACAGGCTTATAATTAAAAGGCCGCCATGCATAACCTAAACCACTCATGCCCTTGTTCCCATTAAAAGATTTGTCTTGCAGTAAGCCAAGCCCATATTTTGAATATGCAGAATGTGTTGTTTCTTGCGCTTGCGCTAAATTGCTCATAAAGAGCAAAGCACAGCATATTGTGAAGATTTTATTCACCGTTGTAGATAAGTAATTCATTTAAGCCCTTTAGCACTAAGTTTGGGTCTGCAAAGATGGTATTTTTTACTGCCTTTTCAAAAAACCTAGCATCTCCTCCAGTTATTATGGTTTTAACATCACTATACTGCTGGTTATACAAAGACATGAAGCCCTCAATTTCAGCAATTGCGCCATTAATTGCTCCACTAAAAATAGAATTTACAGTAGAGTTCCCTATTATTTTTGGCACAGTCTCTCCATCCCATTTAAGTAAAGGCAAGGCGTTAGTAAAGCCGTGCATGGCCCTTAATCTCATCATTATTCCAGGAGAAATTGCTCCGCCAAGATAAATTGAGCCATCTGTTAAGAAATCATAAGTTATACAACTTCCTGCATCAATCACCAATACATTTTGATTGGGAAAAGCTTTTTGACCGGCAGCAACCACAGCCATCCTATCTGCCCCTAAGGTTTCTATGGTAGTATATTTATGTTTGAAAGGCAAAGCTGTAGTACTACTTAATCGCATACAGGTGAATTCAAAACCATTATAATCAATTAGCATTTCAGCTTCTCGATTCACAGAAGATATAATGGCTTTATCAATTTTTTCTCCTTTAAGAATTTCTTTAAGCCTTCGAAGTTCATTATTTTTAATAATTATATTTTTCAAAAAAACATCCTGCTCAAAAAAGCCCAGCTTAGTTCTAGTATTCCCGAGATCTATTGCCAAATATTTGTTCATATTTCAAAACTACAAAAAGGGTTTAAAAAAACTTCTTCTTTTATTTAGAGAATTAAGAATATTATTTCTAAATTTGCCGACCACCAAAAAAAATGGTGCCATAGCTCAGTCGGTAGAGCAAAGGACTGAAAATCCTTGTGTCGCTGGTTCGATTCCAGCTGGCACCACATTTTATAAGCTTAACTAATTGATTTAGTTAGGCTTATTTTTTTGGCGTAAAATAAAGCGTAAAACAATTGGGCTTTTTTTATATTAAAAAAGATTGTTTCTTAATTCGCAGCTCGAAAACAAACCAAATGATGTTTTAATTTAATGAATCCTTCACTTTTTTTCAAGCAGGTATCCATCATTTCAGTAATATTTTTACTTTAATATTC
>Ga0209075_1001226_pt1 | contig 24497 bp, 22 predicted proteins | sample Stecom2011_FD_187523 | JGI IMG/M metagenome (GOLD analysis project Ga0209075, IMG submission 187523) | Agricultural soil microbial communities from Utah to study Nitrogen management - Steer compost 2011 (SPAdes) (version 2) | ecosystem: Environmental > Terrestrial > Soil > Agricultural land...
TCAGGATAAAGTATGAGCTAGGCAGTGACGCTGTCATAGTATCAAGCAGGAGGATCAGGCAAAGGGGCATAAAAAGTTTATTTAAGCCAAAGCTCCTAGAGGTCACAGCAGCAGTAGACAATAGGGTAGACATGGTCACATCACCAGTAGACAATAGGGTAAATATGGGCACGACCTATAAGCAGAATCCACACAATTCAGCTAGTCAGCCAGAGCTAAATACTAGGCCCCTTGTAGCTAATAATGATCAGGGTCTAGATTCAAAGGAAAAGGGCCAGGCAGAGGCTACACAGGCCCAGTCAAAGCTTGAGCTAGAGTTAAAGGAGCTAAAGAGCCTGGTAGGCCAGCTAGTAGACCAAGCCGCTCAGGTATCCAGGGATGAAGAAGGAAAGGAAAAGGAAGATACAAATATAGAAAATGAGCCTAAAAGTAGCTACCAGGATAGGCTAGTAGACTACCTAAGGACTATGGAGTTAGATGATGGTATAGTAGATAGGCTCATATCCTCACTTAGGGAATCTAAGAGTCCAATAAATAAGCTAGAGGATGCTATAGGATATATAAGACCACTCTTACCTGCCACTATAAAAAGGCAGGATATAAACAGCAGGGTATGGGCCTTAATCGGGCCTACAGGGGTTGGGAAAACTACTACTATTGCCAAGCTAGCTGCCCAGGAGATTCTAAAAAACAACAAGACAGTTGGCCTTATAACCCTTGATACCTATAGGATAGGGGCAGTAGAACAGCTAAAGACCTATGCCAAGATATTAAACATCCCCCTTGAGGTGGCGCTAAACAAGGCTGATCTAATAGAGGCAATGGAAAAGCTAAAGGATAGAGACCTGATCTTAATAGATACCACAGGACGTAACTCCCTCGACAAGGACCAGCTACTAGAGACCAAGGACCTCTTAGATACTATAGAGGACAAAGGAAATCTCTTAGTCGTGAATGTAGGGACAAGGCGAAGTGACCTCAAGGCAATAATAGAGAGCTACAATTTTATCGGCTTTGATTCTATAGTACTTACCAAGCTAGACGAAACCAGATACTATGGTAATATACTCAATATAGCTAGCTACTGCGACAAGCCACTTTCCTTTGTAACAACCGGTCAAGTAGTTCCTGATGATATCCTTGAGGCTAGCAAGGCCAACCTGATAGACTATCTACTTTTGGGGGTGGAAGGATAGATGGATCAGGCTGAGAGGCTAAGGGACCTAGTCAAGGAAAAACTTAATATTTCTAAAACACCGCCAAAACACAATGTTGATATATATTCAATAGCCAGTGGCAAGGGGGGTGTAGGCAAGACAAATATTGTTATAAACCTTGCCATAGCCCTACAGCAGAGGGGTAAAAAGGTACTAATAATAGATGCGGACCTGGGCCTTGCCAATGTAGATGTTATACTAGGCCTGTTGCCAAAGTATACCCTTTATGATGTACTTGTTAGAGGACGTCCCCTAGAGGAGGCAATTTTAACGGGCCCCCATGGTATAAAGATCCTGCCAGGTGGTTCTGGGGTTATGGAGCTTGCCAACTTGGACATGGACCAGCACAAGTCTTTAGCTGAGGATTTTTTAGCCTTTAAGGATATTGATATTATCCTGATAGATACAGGGGCTGGTATTTCAAAAAACCTTTTATCCTTTATCACCTTTTCCCATGAATTGATTATGGTAACAAACCCAGAGCCTACTGCTATAACTGATGCCTATAGTGTGATAAAGGTTCTGGCCCAGTTTAAGCTTGAGAGGAACATAAAGCTAATAGTAAACAGGAGTTCAAGCCAAGAATCGGCCAAGGCCACCTTTGAAAAGCTAAACAAGACATCAGATAATTTTTTACAAGTAAAGCTTGAGGATTTTGGGTATATCCTAGATGACACCAAGGTTGCCCAAGCTGTGATGGCCCAAGAGCCCTTTTATCTGCTTTATCCTAATAGTAATGCTAGCAAGTGTATAGACCAGCTAGCCGATAAGCTTATAGGAGCTAGAGAAAAAAGTAGACGGTTAACATCTATAAAGGATGTATACAAGAGGCTTTTAAAAGTATTTGGCTAGGAGTGAGCTTGTGAAAAGAATCAAATTCCTTTTAAACAATAGGATAGACTTTGTTCTTGAGGAGGGAGATAATTGTAGTAGCCTCATACAGGATGTGACTGCTGATTCCTTGCTTGTCACTATCCCGGCTGTAGGGTCCCAGTGGCGTCTATTAAATGTAGGAGATGTAGTAGAGTGCCTCTATTACTGTAATGATGGAAATGTCTTTATGTTTGATACAAGGATACTTGAACGGGTTATAGATAATATACCCCTCTTTAGGATTAGCTATCCTACTAACTATAAAAAGGTTCAAAGAAGGGATTTTGTTAGGGTACCTGTATATTTATCTGTAATCTATGCAAAGGAACAGGACCAAATCAAGGATATAAACAGGCTATTGAGGGAGAGGACTCCTGACTTTATAGAAGACCTTTACAAGGGCTTCTGGCAAAGGGGTAGCACCTTGGACATTAGTGGCGGCGGTATGAAGCTAGCAACTAAAAATCCACTCGAACCAAAGACAAAGCTTATATTTATTATAAGGGACGGTGAGCTAGAGCTAGCAGTCAGGGGCAAGGTTGTCCGCTGCAAAAAGCATGTGGGCATAAGGGTAAGCTACCACTCTGGTATCGAATTTATTGATATAACTGAGCCTATGCAGGATAGGATAATCTCATATATTTTCGTTAAGCTTAGGGAAATGAGTAAAAGGGAGTTCTAATATGAGCTTTGTATCTGAAAGTAAAAAAGAAATAGATGCAACAATCTATAAATACCTGCCCTTGGTAAAAAGAATTGTTGACCGGATGGATACAGGCTATAGCCAGGATTATGACAAGGAGGACCTGGTATCTATAGGTGTAATTGGCCTTATTGAGGCGGTTAACCGCTATGACAGTAGCAAGGGGGTCCCCTTTGAGCATTTTGCAAAATGGCGTATATCAGGTGCAATACTAGATGAGTTAAGAAAGAATGGACCAATTTCTCGGACCAAGCTATCCAAGATAAAAGAGGTCAACAATGCCAGAAACATCCTAAGGCAAAGGCTTATGAGGGAGCCAAAGGATGCTGAAGTTTGCAGCTACCTGTCCATATCGCCAGATGACCTATTTGAGATTGAAAACAATGCCCACCTAATGGCCCAGTTTTCCTTAGAGGATGTATTGTTTTCAGGGGACGATGGAGATATTAGGCTCTTTGAGGTCATAGAGGACAGGGAGGCCATAGCCCCAGACAAGGACCTACTTGAAAGAGAAAGAAAAAAAGAACTCATGGCGGCAATAGAAAAGCTTTCCGATAGGGAAAGGCTTATCCTAAGTCTTTACTACAATGAGGACTTAACCCTAAGGGAGATTGGAGACCTTTTAGAGATTACAGTTTCAAGGGTTTCTCAAATCCATGGTAGGATACTAATGAAGCTTAGGCAGTTTTTGACGCAGGCTGAAAGGCGGTAATGGGCTTATGGTTTATATTTTGCTAGTAATAGGTCTTTCCTTAGTATTTCTAGGCCTTTATATGATACAAGAAGAAAAGAAAACAAGGAGTAGGACCTTTAAGGACTTTGTTGTGGCAGAAGAAAGGGACAATAGTGACTATATAAATCTTTTAGCTAGCAACCAGGACCTAATTAGAAAGGTAAATAATCTAGACAAGAGGCTAGGCCAGCTTCAAGAAGGCTGCGAGGATATAAGGGAGATACTCGGCCTATTAAGGGAGGAGTCCCCTACAGTTGAAAATGGAGAAAAGGAAACTGATATTGTCTATGGTGACCTGGAAAAAAGAGTCGAGAAAATGCTAAGGGCAAATATGACAGTAGATGAGATAGCCACAGCCCTTAACATAGGGAAGGGGGAGGTACTATTATTAAAGAATTTATTAGTAAAATGAAAAGAGTCCTAAAGGGTGAGATAGTTTTAGGCATAGGTATAGGGATAGTAATTGCCTGTATCTTGCTTTTACCCACTAATAAAAAGAAACCTTCACCAATGGAGATAGAGACCATGGCCCGGCAAATGGGCATGGTTTATGAGGACGAAATACGGGCTATACCAAACCTTGAAAAGGGGGAATAGAAAATGATTAGAGGCTTGTACACAGCGGCAACGGGTATGATAGTACAGGAAAGAAAGATGGAAAATGTCTCTCAGAACCTAGCCAATGTAGATACAGTATCCTTTAAAAAGCAAGAAGTATTAGCTAGGGCCTATAACAATGTAACCATATCTAACAGGGCCAGCAGCCCCAATAATCGGCGGGCCCCTATAGGACAGATGCAGCTAGGCGTTATAGTAGATGATATTCATACTGATTTTGAGCAGGGTGTACTTGACAAGACTGGCAAAGCCCTAGACCTAGCCATAGATGGGCAGGGTTTTTTTACAATCCTTTTGCCTAATGGCCAGGAGGCCTATTCAAGAGATGGTAGCTTTGCAGTAAGTAGGGATGGACTACTTACAACGAAAAATGGCTATCCAGTCCTAGATAGGCAGCTGCAGCCCATATATGTAGGCAGGGAGGATGTTGCCATAGATGAGCGGGGACGGATTAGGCTAATGGATGGGACCAGCGTTCAGCTAAACATTGTAGACTTTCCAGACCTACAAACCCTAAACAAGCTAGGTGAGAATATGTATAGGGTGGAGGCTGGCCAACCAATAGAGGCTGAGGACTTTGTCCTAAGGCAGGGCTTTTTAGAACAGTCTAACATAAACCCCTTAGATGAGCTTGTAAAAATGATAGAGATAAGCCGTAGCTTTGAGTCTAACCAAAGGGTCATCCAATCCTTAGATGATACCCTAGGCAAGGCTGCTAATGAAGTAGGCAGACTATAGGAGGGTTGAAAAATGATTAGGATATTACAGACAGGTAGGACTAGCCTCAATTCCATACAGAAAAAGATGGACACCATAGCCAACAATATTGCAAACGTGCAAACAAAGGGCTACAAGAGCCAAAAGGCAGAGTTTGAAGACCTAGTATATGACCAGATAGCCGAAAGGGGAGTACCCCAATCCCAGGAGGTTAGAGAGGGCAGTCAGGGGATAGGAACGGGGTCTAGGGTAAAAAACATAAACAAGGATTTTAGCCAGGGACCACTGACAGAAACAAAAAACACCTATGATTTGGCCATTGAGGGAGAGGGATTTTTCGGTATTGAGGATGGTAATGGGGGCATTTACCTTACAAGAGATGGGGCCTTTAGCCTAGATAATGATGGTAGATTAGTTCACTCTAGTGGTAGGTACCTAGTAATGCAAACAAACCTTGTAGCTGACCATTGGTCTAGACTAGATATTAGCATTGATGAAGAAGGCCAGGTAAGGGGAGCCGATGGTAACACGAGCTTAAGTCTTGCTAGCATACCCCTTTTTACAGTAACCGATAAAAACTCACTAACTAGTATAGGCGACAACCTATTTGCCATTGAGGAGGGTACAGACCTCTATATGGGTAGTCTTTCGGACGGGCTTGGCAGGATCCGCCAGGGCTTTTTAGAGGAGTCCAATGTGGATTTGACTGAGGAGCTAGTAGATATGTTAACTACCCAGAGGGCTTATCAGCTAAATACTAGAAGTATAACTGCTGCAGATGAAATGTGGGGGATGACCAACAACCTTAGGCGCTAAAGGGGATTTTCCCAAAATCTTTAGAAGGGCCAAGCTTTTAATAAAGTATCAATAGATAATTTAAAAAAGGCTAAGCCTATAGTAGAGTATCCATAGATTGTTAGTGAAAGGCTAACCCTTTAGTTGAGTGACCAATAGATTATTTCAGTAAAGTAGAGAAACGACAATAGAAAAAGTAGGCCAAGTAAAGGTCTTATATTTTAAAGTTTATATTAATAGACCAGATAAAAGAGGCGGTGCCAAGGCTAGTAGCCAGCATCGCCTTTATTTTGCTTTAAATTATAGGTACATATAGTAAAGGAAATAGCTTATCCTTTAATAAATAAGAAAAGAAAATGTTCCAAGTATGAAAGGATAAGCACTTGAGATGTTATTGTAAGTAGTGTAAAATATTGTGCATGGAGACTGATTTATATGCATGCAGGTCTATCCACTAAAACTATATAACTATATCTTGAGCCATATTTTGTCTAACTAGATAAAAGCACCAGAGGAGGCAGGGGATGAAAAAACAAAAGTTATTCCTATACACTATTATAATTACAATGGTCTTGCTTATAACAAGCGTAATTAGTCCTTGCTCAGTAGGGGCTAGTGATACACTTGTTATTACAAAATGGATAGTAAATGCTAGCCTAGAGGATACAGGGGACCTCTTAGTTACTGAGGATATAAGCTTCCGTTTCAATGATGCCTACAATGGGGTCTATAGGGATATAGTCCTAGATGGGACCTCTGGCATATCTGGCCTAGAAGTTTTTGAGATAAAGCAAGGACAAAGCTACCAATATAGGCCAGATGATCGTGCTAGAAATGGTGACTCCAACCTATTTCATATTGTAAATGATAACAGCAGTATAAGGATAAAGATATTTTCACCTTCAAGGGACGAGGAAAAGACCTTTAGGCTAAGCTACAGGGTAAAGGATCTAGCGGTTCGCTATAATGATACGGGTGAGCTATACTACAAGTTTCTAGGAAGGGAAAACTCCACTCCCATTGACCTGTTTATCGTAAATATGTCCTTTCCAAAGCTAAAGTCTGACCAAGAGATTAGGGTCTTTGCCCATGGACCAGACCAGGGTCAGATAATAGCTAACAATAACTCAAGCTATAGCTTGAGGGTCAAGAATGTGGCAAAAAATGAACTTGTTGAGGGTAGATTTCTTTTCCCAACCAGCCTTATAGAAAGTGCCAGAAAAATAGAAAAGCTAGACAGGCTAGAGCAGATAATAGCTGAGGAGGAGGCTAACTTAAAGAGGCGGGAGGAGATTAGACAAAGGATAAGGACCACATCCAAAAACTTAGGTACCGTATCCCTAGGGGCGACTATAATTATCCTGCTTACCTTTTTATTAAGCCTAATACTAAACCGCAGGAAGCTAGACAAGCGGGACATTTATGAGTACAGGGGAGACTATTTGCCGGCAGAGACTAGCCCGGCTATAGCAGCTAGGCTGTGTGGCCGAACAGGCAACTCAGAGACTATCCTAGCTACCATATTAGACCTACAAAGAAGGGGTTATCTGACCATTAGGAGCCTAGCTCCAGAGGGAGAGATAGCTAGTGACCAAGGGCTAGATGTTGAGGATTTCATTATAAGCAGGATAAAGGCCGATGATCAGGGCCTACTTAGCCATGAAAAAAGGTTTTTAAAATGGCTATTCAGTGAAATAGGCAAGGGCAGCAGGGTCAAGACAAGTGAAGTAAAATCCTATGCTGATAAATACTATGGGGGCTTTTACCAGTCCCTCAGGGCCTGGAACTACAAGATAAAGGCAGATGCTAATAAGCTAGGCTACTATGACACGGGAAAGACCCTGTACGGCTTAATCCTACTAGTTATGTCCCTTGTCATTTTTGCTCTGGGTGCGATAACCCTTACCTACGACAATATCTTAGGTATAGGTGGTATACTAGGGTCACCCCCCTTGTTTTTCTATAGTATTTACCTTTTTACTAGGCTAACAGATGAGGGCCTTAGCCTAAAGAAAAAGTGGGATAAATTTAAAAGTTATATGGATGATAGGCTAAATGGGGATTATGATAATCACGATAAAATATCAGGTTTAGACACTGGCCTAATATATGCCCTGGCACTTGGAGTAGTAAATATGGATATGGGATTTATTAGCCCTGAGTACAGGTCTATATATGAGGAAAATAACTGGCTATATTGGTATTATGCCTTTAGTAGTGGAAATAGTAGTAGCTTTCACAAGAGCTTTAGTGAGTCTTTTGATCGGCCTCTTAGCTCTTCTGGGTCTGGCTTTTCATCTGGAGGCTTTTCCGGTGGTGGCGGCGGTGGCGCTGGCGGTGGTGGAGCAGGGGGCTTTTAATTAGGGCCAGCTCGGTATGGTGTCATTTTAAGTAAATATTTTTGACCTCATTTTCTATTAAAAGAAAACAAGGCCAACCGCCCTAGACGGCTGGCCTAATTATAAGATACTACTAAAGCTTTATCTCCTTTTAAACATAGTCTTGATAAGGCTAAATCCTACGACACTAGCTGCTGCCCATAGCATCTTATTACCTAGCTTGTTCATTTGCCTTGGTTCTATCCCCAATTCCTGTGAAAACTCGGTCATCATTTTCCTAAGACGTTTAGTTTTCATAATTATATTGCTCCTTTCCTATAGATATAGTTAGTGTGTCCAATTTTAGAGCTTTTTTAGAAGGAAAAATTTAAATAATAAGAAAATATAAAGACAGGGAAAATAACAGAAATAAGGGAATAGACTTGAGCAATCTAACAATCTTTAGTAAAATTTATTCAAATTACTATTTTATGCGAGGCATGTACTATGCTATAATTAAAATGTTGGCAGGGCCTATATATAAAGCATTCATATAGGAAGAAGGGGGATATCTGGAATTGAAAATGGGCAAGGGCAATTCAGTCGACAAGCTACTTAATTACCGTATGATCCTAAGGATTATTATCATCGCACTTATAATAATAACTATTTCCTTGGCTCTAAAGCCCGCAAAAGTTATAATAAATGAAAACCATATAAAGATATCTGGCATATATGGCGCTGAAATACGCTATGAGGATATTCATGATCTACAGTTAGCTGAGCAGCTCCCAAGGATTATCTCTAGGACCAATGGTATAGACCTATTTGGACTAAGTAGGAGGGGGATATACCAGCTAGAGGATCTTGGTAGGACCCGGCTTATTTCCTTTTCTCAGGGAGGCCCCTTTATCCTAATCAATACAGGCAATGAGTGGATAGTAATAAACTATGACAAGCCAGGAGAGACAGAGGATCTATATACAAGGCTAGTAAAGGCGCTTAACTAGCTAGCAGAATTCAAGGAGGCAGTTTACTAAATGATAGAGCTAATAAACATTAACAAAACCTATAACGGCAAAGTAAAGGCAGCAGACAATCTAACACTTACAGTACCATCTGGTCAGATTTTTGGTTTTTTAGGTCCAAATGGGGCGGGCAAAACAACTGCCATAAAGATTATAACTGGCATACTAAAGGCTGATAGTGGTAGTGTAAAGGTAAATGGCATAGACATAGGGCAAAAGCCTCTAGAGGTAAAAAAGCAAATAGGCTTTGTTCCTGACACTCCCAATATGTTTTTACGCTTAAAGGGTATAGAGTACCTAGGTTTTATGGCTGATATGTATGAAGTAGCAGCTGATCAGAGAAAGCCTCGTATAGAGGATTTAGCATCCCGTTTTGGCATGGCAGATGTACTAGATGACAAGATTTTGTCCTATTCACATGGTATGAGGCAAAAGATTGTATTGATGGGTGCCCTTATACATGAGCCATCTGTTTGGATACTGGACGAGCCTATGACAGGCCTTGATCCTAGGTCCTCCTTTATCTTAAAAGAGATGATGAGGGAGCAGGTAAATGAGGGCAAGACAGTCTTTTTCTCTACCCATGTACTAGATGTTGCAGAAAAGATTTGTGACAGGGTAGCTATTATTGACAAGGGTAGTATCCTCTTTACTGGTACATTAGCTGAGATGAAGGAGCATTTTAAGAAAAACGAATCATTAGAAAACATGTTCTTGGAGTTGACAGAGAGTGAATAGAAAAATTTTATCGTTAGTAAGGGTAATGCTGAGAAATAGCACAGGCCTTGGTATCAAAGATGGTAAAAGGTCAACCCAAATATTCCTAATAGTTATGCTGGCTCTAACAGTCCCCTTTATGCTGATTGGGATAGTTGCCTTATTTTCTAGCCTGATTGGTGCCTTTATGCAAATAGGACAGGCAGGCCTGGTTTTAAAATTGGGGATTGGGATAAATTCAGCCATAATATTTATCTTTGGTATTTTCTATGTGATGAGTAGCTTTTATTTCTCATCTGATGTGGAGTATTTACTCCCCCTTCCACTAAAACCTTGGGAGATAGTATCTGCAAAGCTTATAGTTGTTATCATATATGAATTTATAGTGACTGGGGTCTTATATCTACCCTTGCTCTTTACATATGGTATCAGACTGGGCATGGGACCCTTATACTATGTTTATGGTTTAATTGTTTTTGTCTTACTGCCCATAGTACCTTTGGCCCTGGCTTCCTTTTTAGTTATGCTGATAATGAGATTTACTAACCTAAAAAGACACAAGGATTTTTTAAAGGTACTAGCTGGTATGCTTGGGCTTTTTGTGGGTCTGGGTATAAATATGCTACTGCAAAATGTATCTACAGATTTATCGCCAGAAGCCCTGCTAGAAATGCTGGAGTCTGGCTCTAACTCCCTAGTCAATGTCATACCCGATATCTTTCCTGCAGCCGGCTGGGCCAGTCAAGCCTTGGTTTATAGCTCAAGCCTAAAGGGCCTACTTAACCTTATCCTCTTTGTAGGGGTTACCCTGGGGGCTTATGGCCTTATAACTGCCTTTGGTCAAGTAATTTATTTAAAGGGAGCTGTTGGTCTGTCGGAGGCAGGGTCTAGTAGGCGAAACAAGGCCATCGGCCAAGTCGTGGAAAAGTCAAGGAGCAGGTCTGCCCTACTATCCTACTGCTTGGTGGAAATCAGGCTCCTAGTTAGGACTCCCATATATTTTTTAAATTGTGTAGTAATGAACTTTTTATGGCCACTTTTTCTCCTGATACCCTTATTGACAAGTGGTGACCAAGCCATGGCCTTTGATGAGATTACAAGAGTTATTAGCAATCCTGAAAACGCTGGTATTGTGTTAGCAGCGGCCTTTGCAATGGCTGTGTTTATGGGGGCTAGCAATGGAATTAGCTCTTCAGCCATGTCCCGTGAAGGAGAAAATATTTACGTTAAAAAGTATCTGCCCGTATCCTACATAGTACAGCTAAATGCAAAGCTTCTTTCTGCCATGTTAATTGGTTTTGCAGCTATACTTGTCCTAGTATTGCTATGTATAATACTTTTTAAAATGCCCCTATTCCTAGGTTTACTTATGCTCATTACTAGTCCATTAGCCCTTTTATTTGTATCCTTGACTGGCCTAATGATTGATCTGGTCAACCCCAATTTTACCTGGGACAATGAGCAAAAGGCAGTAAAGCAAAATATAAACGTATTTTTCAATGTTATAATAGGCATGATTATGGCACCCTTAGTAATAGTACCTACCATAATCATAAAATGGACCCTGGCTAGCACTCTAGCTATACTATGTATAGGCTTTCTTGTGTTAGATATTCTTATGTATAGTATTTTGGCTACAAGGGGTGTAAAGATTTTCAGTTCTATCTAACCTTGCCCAGTTTAATATGCCCAATGTAAACAAAGCAGGCAGGGATATAAGGATTGCTGACAAAGTTAAGGATTGCGATAATCTCAGCAAGAGTATATAGAATATATAAAAAAGTATAGATAGGACATCCTAGTGGGTGTCCTGCTACTTATTGTAAGCTTGAATTTTTACCCGCTAGCTAATATAATGGACATACGCAATAGGGAAATGATACAGACATATACAGCAGTAATCTTAAATGGGTAATAGTATATGAGTAGCAGTCAAGTGCTTTATTTATGGACAGCTTTGAGTGGGGGCAACAACAATGGGCAGCTCTACAGAAAAGGGTCTAATTAGTAACTACAGGGTTAAAATAAGCATAAGAACCAAGCTATTGCTTATTTATCTGCTATGTGTCCTTGTGCCCATATTTATCTTTTCATATATCTTTTATAGCTCTGCTATGGAAAACATTAAAAAAGAAAAGCTTATAATATTTAACCAGGCCCTTGATCGGATAGCCTCCTCTATTGAGTCAGATGCCCTAAGTGCCATGTCATTATCAAATGCTATCTATCCTGATAACAAGATGTATAGCTATATAAATAATGAGTATAAGGATATGGCCAGAGCCCATGATGAATTCAACAGCTACCTAAGAGATGCCTGGCTGAGAATATTGCCCTATAATACCAATATTGCTTTCTTTTCTGTCTATACTGACAATGAAACAATATTAAATAGCAGATATATAAGGCGGCTCGATGGCCTTGTCACTACTGAGGATTGGTATGGGCAGCTTCAAGAGGCAAAACAGGATTCCCTCTTTATTAACCATATTGACAAGATGATGTTTGCTACATCTACAACCAAGCAGCTCTCCTATTTTAGAAAACTAGATTTTGTAAAAAGCAGATACAATCATTATTTAAAGGTCACCTTCAAGACAGATGCTCTAGACAAGGCAATTTCCAGTGAAATATTGCCGGGAAATATTTATATAGTAAATAGTAGGGGACAGATATCCGCCCAATCAAACAAGGGTAGCCCGGAGTATGATAGAGACAGCTTTAGATCCTTTGACCTAGTAAAAGCCCAAGAGGATCAGATAGTACTAGAAAGAGACCTAAATGTCCTGTCAGGCTGGAGGTTAGTGTGCCATCTAGACAAGGACTTTATGCAGCCAGAAATTAAGTCAAGTATTACACAGATATTTATACTAATTGTTATAGTAGCCCTTTCAGCTAGTCTAATTATACTTATGATAGCGGGCTCCTTATATAGGAGGATAGATATTCTAGCAAACCATATGAAAAGGGCTGAGCTAGGCGATTATAGGTTAATCCCAGATACCAAGATGGGTAATGATGAGCTAGGCCTATTGATGAACTCAATGAACAAGATGCTTGAAAAGATACGGTCTCTTATTGAGGACGTTTACAAGGCCAAGATTAGGGAAACCCAGCTTGAACTTTTAAAAAATCAGGCTGAGCTCAAGGCACTCCAGGGCCAGGTAAACCCCCATTTTATGTTTAATGTGCTAGAAACGATAAGGATGAAGTCATACCTAAAAAATGAGTACGAGACTGCAAGGATAATTAGAAATATGTCTTTTATCTTTAGAAAGATCCTTACCTGGCCTGAGGATATGGTAACTATCAGGGAGGAAATTGACTTTATAAAGGAGTATCTAGAGATACAAAAGTACCGGTATGAGGAGGAACTAGAATATCTTATCGATGTAGATGAGTCTATACTGGATTTTATGATCCCAAAGATGACCCTGCAAACCTTTGTGGACAATTCCTGCGAACATGGTTTTTCTGAGACAAACGGCCTTAAAAAGCTGGTCATCAGGGGAATCAAAGATGAAGACAAGCTGATATTAAAGGTTTATGATAATGGAAAGGGCATGACCCAGGATGAGATTAAAAACATCAACAGCCTGTCTGGCAAGGGGATAGGGATCAAAAATGTTCTAGGAAGGCTTGAGTTATATTATGCAGACCAGTGTGAGTTTGAGATAGATAGCCGGTTAGGTGAATACACTAAGATTATTATAAGGATAAGCTTAGACCAAGGAGGTAGTCAAGAGCTTGTACAAGGTAATGATAGTTGACGATGAAAAACAGATAGTTGATGGCTTGAGAAAAATCATAAATTGGTCAGATTTAGGCTACAGTGTGTGTGCTACAGCAAGAAATGGTAAAGAGGCCATAGAGGCCATAAGAGAGCATAGACCCAACTTAGTCCTGACTGATATTAGGATGCCTGAGATGGATGGACTCTCCCTCCTAAAGTATACCCGTGAAAACATTTCAAGCGATATAGAGTTTATCATCCTAAGTGGTTATAGTGAGTTTGAGTATGCTAGACAGGCCCTCAGGTACAATGTAAACAACTACATTTTAAAACCTATAGACGAGACCATCCTGTATAAATCCCTCTTGGAGATAAAGGAGCTCTTAGATGAAATGACCCTCCGCCAGAGTGAAAAGCTAAAGTCTTATATAAATAATATAATGATAGGAGATAAACCCGATAATGAGCTATCCCTGGAAAATGAAGAGCAGTATGGGCTCCGCTTTATACATATAATCAGACGCAGGGATTATAGACTAGACCTTGAGTCTCCAGCAGGAGAAAAGATCAAACTTCCCAGCCTTAGAGAGGCCCTGTCCCATATAATAGGTGAGGACAACATGAGGTTTGTGGCAAGAAATGATAGTGACAATTATTCAATAGTCGTGGGCCTTAGCATCCTGTCTAGGTTTGATTTTCATATCGAGTGTCTAACTGGGAGGATTTGCGAATACCTCAGGATAGAAAAGGATACAGAAGTAGATATACTAGTAGGAAAAAAGGTAGATAGTTTTTGCGATATACACGAGTCTATAAAATCTATAGGAAAGTGCATGAACAAAAGATTTTATACAAATGGCCCCTCTATAATTTTCTTTGATAATATCAAAGATGAGACCTTTAGCAATGTATTTGAGGACAAGGGTGCTGTTATCAATGTAATCACTGCCTTTAGGAAGGGCGATATGGACAAGCTGGTTAATAATATTAGGCAGCTAGTGGATCATTTTGCCTCAGCCCGGCCTGTGCCTGAACTGGCCCTTATTCACCTTGACAGTATAATGGCCTCTGTTATCCAGATCCTAAATGAAAGAATAACTGGTATCTGTGAACTAGCAGACCTTTATGCTGCCTATAAAAAAATCCAAGACAAATTAAGTATATATGAGCTAGGAGACCAGGCAATAGACTTTTGCCTCCATTGCAATGACTTTGCCTCTAAACAAAGCAGACACAAAAGTGAAACCATAAACAAGATTATTGCTTTTGTGGACAATCATTTCACCGAACCTATAAAAATAACTGACATAGCTGAGCATTTTTATATTAACCCAGCCTATTTGGGCCAACAATTCATCAAGAAAAAGGGCTGCAGCCTAAACCATTACCTCAATAGCCTCCGTATAGAAAAGTCAAAGGAGCTACTTAAAAATACAAGCCTTAGAATATATGAAATAGCTTCAAGGGTAGGTTTTGAGGACCCTAATTATTTCTCTGCAAAGTTTTATGACTATACAAAAATGACCCCTAGTGATTTTCGAAAATCCTAGCCAGCTAGCTACTGGCCATCCATTACCCATAAGATTGCACAAACAAATCTTAAAATATTGTGAATTTCTTATAGATACTATAATTTTTCAAGAAACACCTATATTTTTTTTAGGTTAGTCCTATCAGTAAAAATTCTATAATGTTTTTAATACCATTATTATATTAATAGGGGGGTAAATGATGAAAAAGTCAAAAATCCTGATTCTATTACTAGTTGTATGTTTAGTAGTAGGAATCATGGCAACTGGCTGCAAGAAAGATGAAGTCGACAAGACACCTGATCCAACAAAGGATCCAACCGGCAAAGAGACCGAAGCACCAAAAAAAGACCCAATCACCTTTACTTACTTCTCAGGTGACCAGAACCAAGCTCCAGCAGAGGGCAACCCTGTTGTTGAAAAGGTTAGGGAGCTCACCGGGGTAACTATCGAGTTTGAATTCCTCGTAGGTGACCTTTTTGAGAAAATGGGTACCATGATATCTGGTCAGGACTTACCAGATCTAATGAACCCAAGCCAGGCTAGAGCATTAGCTATGGAAAACGGGGTCTTTATTGACCTGTCCGACAAAATTGGCAATTATCCAAATATTAAGTCTCACTATGAGCCTTATATGGATAGGTTAAGGAAAAATTCCGGGGAAAGCAAGGACAAGATTTATCTTCTTGACATCTGGGATCGCTACTATGGCGATTGGACACCAGTTGAGCACGGCGGACCAGGCTTCTGGATTCAAAAGGCTGTACTAGCTGATGCTGGCTACCCAATCCCAAAAACTGTTGATGAGTACTTTGACCTATTACTTAACTACAAAGAAAAATATCCTGAGATAGATGGACAACCAACCCTAGGATACGAGGTATTATCCTATGACTGGAGATCCTTCTGTCTGAAAAACCCACCACAGCACCTAATAGGCCATCCCAACGATGGTGACGTTGTGGTAGATAAGGAAACCTATGAAGCTAGCCTATATCAAAACACCGATTATGCCAAGAAATGGTACAAAAAGCTTAACGAAATGTATCACAAGGGCTTAATTTCAGCTGAAACCTTTACACAGGACTATGACGCATACCTCCAAAAGATTTCCCAGGGTCGCGTTCTAGGAATGTTTGACCAGGGCTGGAACTTCCAAGACGGTGTAAATGTACTACTACAAGAAGAAAAGTATGAGAGAACCTACGTTCCGCTACCAATCACATTTGAAGGATATACCGATTCTTATATGGATCCTCCAACATTTGTAGGAGGAAACGGTATGGGTATAACCACCCAGTGCAAGGATGTTGAAAGAGCACTTGAATACATCGACTATTGCTTAAATGAAGATGTACAAAAGCTCTTATCATGGGGCATCGAAGGCGAGCACTATCATGTAGACGAAAATGGTATGTTCTATCGTACAGAGGAGCAACGTGTTAATGCACGTGACCAAGACTGGATTAACAAGAATTTGGGAGACCAGCTATATGCTCAGTTCCCCAAGATCCAGGGTATCTATAGCGATGGTAACTGGTGCGATGCTAACCAACAGCCTAGTGAGTTTGCAGCTACCCGTTCAGAATTCGATAATGAGTTCTTAGATAATTATGGCTTCAAACTAGTTACAGAGTTCTTAACAATGCCAACTGAGGAATCTCCAGCATACTATCCAGTATGGGGATATACAGTGCCTGACGGTTCAGACGCTCAGACAGCATTCAATGAGCTGACAGACCTAGAGAACACCTATCTACCCCGTATAATCATCGCAGATGAAGACAAGTTTGATGCAGCATGGGATGATTACATGGCTAGAATGGAAAAAATCAATACTCAGGCTTACCTAGATTGGGTTAACTCAGAAATTAAGGCTAGGATGGAATAGCCTAGTACTTTAAGTTCCCTCTTTGGTGGATACACAAGCCAAACAGCTTGTGTATCCACATTTAATAATATCTTAAGGTTACCTGGAGAGGTGGAGGTATGTAATGAGAACCGCTACAAGCAAGTCGGTGGGCACTTTAAAGATAAAACCAAAACGTCGGTCCTTAGGCCGTGAGATTATAAGGCAAAGATCATTAGTACTCATGTCCTTACCGATTTTTATTTATGTATTCATATTTAACTATGTACCGCTTTTTGGCTTGACTATGGCCTTTCAAAAGTTTAAGCCAGCAAAAACATTTTTCGAACAAGAATGGGTAGGCTTAGAAAACTTTAAAAAGCTCTTTACCAATGAACATTTTATAAGGGTTCTAAGAAATACCGTTTGTATGAGCCTTATTAATATAATCTTATCCTTTATCTGTGCTATAGGACTTGCTATTTTGATCAATGAGATAAAGCACAAGACTTACAAAAAGGTTGTACAGTCTGTTTCATACCTGCCCCACTTTTTGTCATGGATAATTGTTACTGGTTTAGTTCACAACTTTCTAACATCAGAAGGTGGTCTTTTAAATGACATACTGATGTCATTAGGAATTATAAAAGAAAACGTACATTGGCTTGCAGAACCAAAGTATTTTTGGGGGATAGTTGCAGGCGCACATATTTGGAAGGAAACAGGTTGGAACTCTATTATATATTTAGCAGCCATAAGTGGCATTAATCCTGAGCTTTATGAGGCCGCATATATGGACGGCGCCAACAGATTCCAAAGGATCCGTTATATAACCCTACCTGGAATCAAGTCAACATTTGTAGTCCTGCTGATACTAAACCTAGGCTGGATACTCAATGCAGGCTTTGAGGTCCAGTACCTCTTAGGTAATGGTATAGTCCAGGATGTTTCTGAGACAATTGATATATTTGTTCTTAAGTATGGTATTAGACAGATGAACTATTCCTTTGCTACAGCAGCAGGTATGTTCAAATCGGTTGTTAGTATCATTATGCTTACTGGTGCAAATTTCCTAGCTGGCAAGCTAGGCGAAGATAAATTAATATAAGGGGGGAGAGTATATGGCTCGCAATCATATAAAATCATCCTTATCTAGCAAGATTTTCGATGTTTTAAACTATTTATTCATGTTACTTTTAATGGTAGCTATGATTTATCCTTTCTGGAATACATTTGCTGTATCCCTTAATGATGCGCTCGATAGTATAAAGGGCGGAATATACCTGCTCCCCAGAAAGTTTACCCTATACAACTACGCAACAATGTTTAGTAGGGGTACTTTACTAGATGCTGCCTTTATATCTGTATCTAAAACACTAATAGTAACTATATTAAATGTCTTTTTGTCATCACTGGCAGCCTATGTCCTAAGCCGCAAGAAATTTGTTTTCCGCAAGTTCATGACCATCTTTTTAGTACTAACCATGTATGTAAATGCAGGCCTGATACCTCAGTTCTTTCTATTCCAAAGGCTAGGCCTGATTAACAAGTATTGGGTTTATATCGTACCCAATTTGATTGGTGCCTTTAATGTAATAGTAATTAGGACCTTTATGAATGGACTACCAGAAAGCCTGGCAGAGTCTGCTAGGATAGATGGTGCAGGAGAATTTAGGACCTTTGTACAAATAATTATGCCTCTTTGTAAGCCTGTTTTGGCTACGGTTGCCCTTTGGGTTGCAGTCGGCACCTGGAACTCATGGTTTGATACCTTTATATTTGCATCTAGGTATCAAAAGCTTAGCACCCTACAGTATGAAATGATGAAACTTTTATCCTCGTCAATGATTCAATCTGGTACTGTAATACCGGGCTTGGTCGGACAGACCCAGTCTAGGGTTGTTACCCCAACTGCTATACGAGCTGCGATGACTATTATAGCTGCCCTCCCAATTATTTTTGTGTACCCCTTCTTGCAAAAATACTTTGTCCAGGGTTTACATTTAGGTAGCGTAAAGGGCTGACAATTAAAACTCAATATGCAACCAAATTGCCAAATCCTCCCTTCACTTAGTTGAAGAGAGGATTTTTTTTGCACAAAATATGATTTTTCTCCATGGTATGCTAAAATATAATATACAAAGCTTGAGAAGGGACTAAAGTAGATGCAAAGACGACTACTATGTTTGACAATACTTATAATAGGTATATTATTGATAGGCTCCTGTAAGTCTAGTGCTGGCCTAATCAAGGAAGACCTTTTTGCCATGGACACCTATATCACCTTTACAGCCTATAATAAAGGGCAGGCCAAGGAAGCCATAGAGGCTGCTAAAAAGCGGGTCCAAGAAATAGAAGACCTAATGAGTGCGACAAGGGCTGACTCAGAGCTAAGCAAGATCAACGAAAACGCAGGGCAAAGGCCTGTAAAGGTCTCAGATGACACCTTTTATGTTATTAAAAAGGGGATAGAATATGGGCAATTGACCGATGGTGCCTTTGATATTAGTAGCCTGCCTATCAGTCGCCTTTGGGGCATAGGCAGCGAAAATCCTAGACTACCTGCTTCTGAGGAAATTGCCACAAGCTTAAAGCTGGTGGACTATAGGAGTATAGTTTTAGATGAGCAAGAGAAAACGGTTTTTTTAGAGAAAGAGGGCATGATGTTAGACCTAGGAGGTATAGCCAAGGGCTATGCAGGAGATGAGGCTATGAAGGTCCTAAAGGACTACAAGCTTGAACATGCTATGATAAACCTAGGTGGTGATATAATTACCCTAGGTGGCAAGGCAGATGCTAGCCCCTGGAGGATAGGAATACAAAATCCTAGGCCAGAGGAGGATAATAAGGGGCAGGACTATATAGGGATTTTTGAGATTGTTACTGGCTCTATTGTTACCTCTGGTGACTATCAGCGTTATATAAAGGACATATATGAAAAGCAGGGTATCCGTTACCACCATATTTTCGACCCTGAGACAGGCTATCCTGCGGATAATGGGCTAATAAGCGTTACAATAAAAGGGCCTACGGCAGTCGATAGCGATGCCCTATCAACCTCTGTATTTATTATGGGCGTAGAGGAAGGATTAAGGCTCATAAATTCCCTTGAAAATGTAGAGGCTATGATTGTTACAAAGGATAAAAAACTATATTTTAGCCAGGGCTTTGAAGACCAGGTGAAGTCTATTCATCCCGATTATAATAATTAACCCTAAAAAGGCTTGGCAATAGAAGGAGGACTAGGTGAGACAAGAAGCTACTAGAAAAAAAGTATTGGTTCCATATACACTACCAGAGCAAGGATTAGAGGACTTATGCAGGGACTTTGATGTTACCATGTGGCAGGCAGGCCCTATGCCTTATAGTGAGATTTTGTCTGTAATTGCTGACTATGATGGTCTTTTAGCTGCTGGTACAAGAGTTGATGAACAGTTAATAAGTAAGGCTAAAAGGCTTAAAGTAATTTCTGTTTTTGGGGCAGGCTATGATAATGTTGATATAGAGGCAGCCACAAGGCATGGGATCCCTGTTACCAATATACCTGATACTGTAACAGAGGCCACAGCTGAGCTAGCCATAGGCCTTATGCTATCGGTGCTTAGGCGGATAAGTGAGCTAGATAGAAAGCTAAGACAGGACAAAGATTTTAAATGGCATATGTGTAGGCATATGGGCTCTAACCTATATAACAAGGAGCTAGGTATTATAGGTCTGGGTCGTATAGGTAGAGCAACAGCTAAAAGAGCACTTGCCCTGGGTATGAAGGTATCCTACTACAATCGTAACAGGCTAGATAGACAAACTGAGGCAAGCTACAAGCTAATCTACAAGGAACTAGATGAGCTTTTGTCAACTAGTGATATAATATCCCTACATACACCCCTACATGAAGGGTCCCGCCATCTTATAGGTGAAAGGGAGCTTTCCCTCATAAAGGCAACAGCCTACATAATAAACACGGCAAGAGGCCCAGTTATAGATGAGCAGGCAATGATAAGGGCCCTAGCTGAGGGGAGACTGGCGGGTGCTGGCCTTGATGTATTCGAGCATGAGCCAAAGATACCCCAGCAGCTCTTAGAAATGGACAATGTTGTCCTAACACCCCACATAGGTACTGATACCCATGAGACAAGAGTAGAAATGACAAGGGATGCAGCAAAAAGTATTATAGACATCTTAAGCGGACGCAGGCCTAGCAATATACTCAATCCTGAGGTCCTTGAAAAGCCCTAGGCTAAAAGCCTATTTGCTGAGATAGGTGGGTTTACTAGAATATATCTTGATATTAATATACAATTAGACCCTTAAGAAAAAAATATAGGCAAATAAAAAAAGGAGGCTAGGCATATGTTAAGGGTAGCAATGCTAAGTAGCTGGCATGTTCATGCAGGTGACTATGCAAGAGACCTAAAGGCTATGGACAATGTTCAAATCACTGCTGTATGGGATGAGATAGGAGAACGTGGACGCTGGTGGTCTGAAAACCTTGGTGTAGACTTTGAAAGGGACCTAAAGACCCTGCTTGATAGGAAGGACGTTGATGCAGTAGTAGTGTGCGGGCCTACCAATATGCATAAAGACCATATGATAGCAGCTGCCAAGGCAGGAAAGCATATTTTTACTGAAAAGGTTATGGCCTTAACAGTATCAGAATGTGAGGAAATAGCTGAGGCAGTTAATAAAAGTGGGGTAAAGTTTTGCATTTCCTTTCCCTACAGGACCTTTTCCTCAAGTCTTTTTGCCAAGCAGGCTATTGATCAGGGCCTTTTAGGTGACATAAGCCTGGTTCGGATTAGGAATGCCCATAGTGGGGCAATTGACGCCTGGCTTCCCTCCCATTTTTATAATGCCGATGAAGCAGGTGGTGGCGCCATGATTGATTTAGGTGCCCATCCTATGTACTTAAGCCGCTGGCTCCTAGGTGAACCAAAAAGCATAAGCTCTATGTTTAATAGTATTACCGGCAAGCCTGTGGATGATAATGCAGTTAGCCTAATAGAATTTAAGAACAAGGCAATTGCCATAGTAGAGACTAGCTTTGTATCTAGCCATAGTCCCTTTACCATGGAGCTTTATGGTACTGAGGGTGTGCTCTTAGTAGGTGGCCATGATGATAGGGTTAGGATTAGGTCAAAAAATTATTCTAATATAGATGGTTGGACCATAGTAAATGATCTGCCCTTAGACCTACCCCCTGCAATTAACCAATGGGTCAATGCCATACTAGAGGGTGGCAAGATCCATTTTGGTTTAGAGGAGGGCATTCAGCTGACCCAGCTAATGGAGGCTGCATACATATCCCACAAGGAAGAGCGCAAGGTCTATTTTAAATAAGGAGGAAGCTGGCCGGTGGTAAAGACAATCAATAGTGAAAAGGTATATAGTGGTGGGATCATAGATGTTTACAAGGATAGGATTGTCCTTGAAAATGGTGTTGAGACCAGCCGAGATGTGGTAAGACACAGGCAGGCTGCTGCAGTTGTTGCAGTAAATGACAGGGATGAGCTGGTCATGGTAGAGCAGTTCAGATATCCTATAGGGAAAAAGCAAAGGGAGCTGCCAGCGGGTCTACTAGACCATGGAGAAAGCCCAATAGAGGCTGCAAAAAGGGAGCTATTAGAGGAAACTGGCTACTGTGCACAAAGCTGGACCAAGCTTATATCCCTTTATATGTCTCCTGGTGTACATGATGAACAAATACATATTTTTTTAGCTCAAGACCTAAACAGGTCAGGAAATATTAGCCTTGATGAGGACGAGATCCTAAGCTCCTGCTTAGTCCCATATAAAAAAGTTTTGGACGATATAGAAAAGGGACTAATCACTGATGGTAAAACAATAGTGGGAGTCCTATTTTACCACAAGCTTATCAGTTCTTAGTCTTGACAAAGGACCATAGTGGTTGTAAAATTGTATTTGTCCTTGTTTTAAGCACCCGTAGCTCAGCAGGATAGAGCGTCGGTTTCCTAAACCGCAGGTCGGGGGTTCGAGTCCCTCCGGGTGTGCCAGCAAAGCCCACTAACCATCTAGGTTGGTGGGCTTTGATTTTTGCCTAGTCCTAGACTTGTTAAGTAGGCAGGCTTTGGACATGGCTTGCACTACTTAGGTCTTTTAACTTCATCCATATATCATAATATTTTTATTAAAATAAATAACATATCCTAAGATAGTTAAAGACGGTGACAGCCGTCCTTATTTAATTTCAGAACTAATTAATAAAAAAGCTAAATCCTAATAACAAAATTGATAAATAAAAAGGGCCTGGCCACAGGCTATATAGTCCTCATTGTAGTAGTTGCTTTGGTAGTAATCTATATTGTTTTACTTGTAGTATTTGAGGATAAAATCCGAGAACTGCTAAAAAAGTTTACTAAAAAATCTTAAAGAAAAGTTATAAAGTAATCTAAGGCTGGCCTCTAGCTAGGCTAGCCTATTGTCTAGCTAGCTGTCTTTACTATATAATGGTTTTATAAAATAGCTAGGATGTGTTTATCGTGAAGGACCTAGATTTAGGATTTATAAAATCGGCCTTGCCCTTTTGGGACCAGCTAGAGGAAAAGGACATAGACTTACTAGAGACCAGACTTGTTAAAAGGACCTTTGAAAAGGGCCAGTCAGTCCATGATGGTGGTGACTGTACAGGGCTAGTGCTAGTAAAAGAGGGGCAGCTTAGGACCTTTATCCTATCGGAGACTGGTAGGGAGATCACCCTATTTCGCTTGTTTGAGTGGGATGTTTGCATCTTAACTAGCTCCTGTGTTATGAAAAATATTAGCTTTGATATAAATGCAGAAGCGGAAAAAGACACTGAGATCTACCTATTAGCAGCTGAAGCCTTTAAGAAACTAGCTGAAGGGAATGCCGCTGTTAAGGACTTTAACACTGAGATAATCTCCTCCCGCCTATCTGATCTTATGTGGGTAGTTGAGCAGGTTGTCTTCAAGAGCCTAGACCAGAGGCTGGCAAACTTTCTCCTTGATATGTATTCAATTGAGGGTAGATGTGAGCTACATATTACACACGATGCAATTGCTCGTAACATAGGAAGCGCCAGAGAGGCTGTAACAAGGATGCTAAAGTATTTCCAAGATGAAGGGATCTTGTCCCTATCACGTGGACAAATAAGCTTATCCAATATTGAAAAGCTCCAAGCTATAACTAATTCGTAAAGCTATGAGTCCTCCTCTAGCTTACCCAACTTACCGTTTGACACCTAATGTAACTAGAGAGGACCTTATAATAAAGATGCAGGTATGATAACCCAATTATCATACCTGCATTTTTTTGATATTATAATTATATTTTTTACTCTCCCTATCATAACAATAACCTCTTTAGAAGAAGGGTTACAGTAAACTAACCTTTTGTTAGAAAAAGTAGAATAATGAAAATGATTGTTGCACCCCTTTGGCAACCTTGGTATAATATACATAAATTGCATAGTATATATAGCAAGTAAATAATATGCTCAGACAACCCATGCTCTAAAACTACAGGGATATACACTCATGTAACACAGAAAAATGTAAGAAGTATTGTAAGTACACTAGATACAATAATGAAGAAGGATGATATATAGCCATAGTGGGCATTCGCGAAGTACTTCGCTAATCCCACCAAAAAGTAGGGTATTCACGAACCATAAGTTCGGGAATGCGATAGTT
>Ga0209075_1001227_pt1 | contig 24476 bp, 20 predicted proteins | sample Stecom2011_FD_187523 | JGI IMG/M metagenome (GOLD analysis project Ga0209075, IMG submission 187523) | Agricultural soil microbial communities from Utah to study Nitrogen management - Steer compost 2011 (SPAdes) (version 2) | ecosystem: Environmental > Terrestrial > Soil > Agricultural land...
GTGAGTCTAAGCGTAAATCCCCACCTTTTACCGCCTTCGGGTTAGCGTAGGGCAGGTGAGTAAAGTCTTTTGTTAACGCTGGCTCGCCATGCATGGCAATGGCATGGCTTTTATGGAGGGTCTGTGCTTGCGCGTAGACGCTGCTGAATACTAATAGCAACGGTAGAATGATTTTATACATAACAAGCCCTTGGTTTTATTAATTAATGGCTGGTGTTCATTACGTTAACGTGCAACGTCAGCTGCTGGCCGGGTTGTAGATAACGATTTTTATCAAGGTTATTCCATTGGGTAATTTGTGATACCGAGACTTTAAACTTACTGGCAATTTTAGCCAAAGAATCGCCTTGTCGCACACGGTAATTAATGCGGGTAACGCGCCCTTGGCGTGAGGGGAAATTACTGGCCTGCCAAATCACTAACTTCTCGCCGATATGTAAGGTGTCGCGTGGTGCTTTATTATTCCAACGTGCTAAGGATTGCACTTCAACTTTATGCGCGTGAGCGATGCTCCAAAAGGAATCGCCGGATTTTACGATGTAATCGGTGCGCTGCAAATTATTCGCCGGTGCACGATTTTGTTTTGTATCAAGGCGTTGGTTTTGCGAATAGCGATACTGTTGTAAATTGGCGCTGGCCACAGGAATCATCAAGGTTTGGCCAGCAATAATCACATTGGATCGCAGTTTGTTGATTTCTTTTATCCAATCAATATCACTGTGGTATTTCTTAGCAATACTGTTTAAAGACTCGCCCGAGGCAATAATATGGCGTTGCCAACTGATACGCTGATCTTTGGGTAAATCGGCAAGTGCTTGGCGAAAACCTTCTTCGGCAGCGACAGGCACTTTTAAGGTATAAGCATCGCCCGGCGGTGTAGCCCAGCGATTAAAACCAGGGTTTAAATAATACAGTTCATCAATGCTGATATCGGCTAATTGCGCGGCCTGCATTAAATCCAGCTGATCGTCTAAAGGCACCTCGACAAAATAGGCCTTATTGGGAATGTGCAGCAGCTCAACTTCGTATTCTGCTGCATTGCGGAAAATTTCAGCCAAAGCGATCATTTTAGGCACGTAACCACGGGTTTCTTTAGGCAAACTTAGATGCCAAAAATCCGTCGGTTTACCTTGGCTTTCGTTTTTACGAATAGCGCGGCGAACGGTGCCTTCGCCGGAGTTATAAGCGGCTAGCGCGTGCATCCAATCGCCATCAAAAAAGCGGTGTAAGTACAGCAAATAGCTCATCGCAGCTTGAGTAGAACTTACTGCATCGCGGCGGCCATCATACCACCAGTTTTGATCCAGTCCGAAGCGCTTGCCGGTTGAGGGGATAAATTGCCATAAGCCGGAGGCTTGACCGTGAGAGTAGGCAAAGGGCTCAAAGGCACTTTCGACAATGGGTAATAAAGCAATATCGAAAGGCACATCGTTTTCATGCAGCGTCTCTAGAATATGGTACATATAGCGGCTAGCACGTTGCTGTACGCGCTCCATATAACGAGGATTGCGTAAATACCAGTTTAATTGCGCGTTAACTTCGGCATTATCGACATAGGGTAAAGTTAAACCCGCTTGTAGTCTTGGCCATAGGCTATCTTCAGGTGAAGGCGGGAACAAAAATGCTTCTTGCTCTTCAGAATACGCATATTCATCCAGCGGATAACAATGCCATAAGCCTTCCTCAACCAGCCATTCGATACGTGGGGTTTCTTCCACTTCTTCGAGGGCTTGTTTGGGTTGTACGGTTTGGCAGGCAGCCAGCACCAAAGTAACTAAAGGAAACAGTAAACGAAAATAAGGCATCAAAAATTATTTTTCCACTCGCGTAAAAAGGTGAAAACGTCCAAGCTGCTATCAGATTTCGCATGCTTGCTTAAGGCAGTTTTAATAACTTCTTTTTCTTCCGTGCGTAAAAAAGGATTAGTTTTGCGTTCCTTTGCCAGTGTCGAGGGCAAGGTTGGGTGGTTTTGCTCACGTAAGGCTTGGCATTGTTGTAAGCGTTTTTCTATAGCCGCATTGTTGGGTTCTACTGCTTGGGCAAATAAGAGGTTACTGACGGTGTATTCATGAGCGCAGAATATTTGCGTATTGTTGGGTAGGGCAGCTAACTTATTTAAAGAGTTTAGCATCATCTCAGGCGTGCCCTCGAAGATACGTCCGCAACCGGCTGCAAATAGTGTGTCGCCACAAAACAGCCAGCCATTGTCGGCCTGATAAAATGCAATATGCTCTAAAGTATGGCCGGGCACGTTAAGGGTTTGAAAACTGATGCCAGCAAGGGTGATTTCTTGCTCGCCCTCAATCAGGTGATTAGCGGAAATAGCCTCATGCTTTGGGCCAATAATCGCTATATCGGGGTGTTTTTGTAGTAGGCTAGCAATACCGCCTGTATGGTCAGCATGCCAATGGGTAATTAAAATGCCGGCTAATTGCAGCTGATGTTGCTGTAAAAAATGCTGCACGGGTTTGGCATCACCTGGATCAACAACAATGGCTTTTCCTTTGTGCACAATGGCCCAAATATAGTTATCGTTAAAGGCGAGTATGGGTAAAACAATAGGCATAGTTAAATACTGTCAATCAAAGGCGAGATTATCTCGCATAAAGTGGGCAAGTGGAACCGGAACTGGCGATGAAACTTTTTAAACCGCACAATCTTAAGCATCCAACTTCATTAAAGTCTATGGCATCTTTGATACCGCAACTTGAACAATGGTTCACTTCTAAAGCAGGACAGAGTGTATTGCAAGCCGAACAGCTGCAAATCGATGAATTATTAAAAAATTTGTTTGGCTATCATCTGATGCAAATAAGTAGCTGTCGCGATGTATGCTTGCATAATCAGAGTAAAATACGTCATCGTTTTTCGCTGGGACCTTTAGTGGGTGGTGAGGTGAATGGTGTTTGTGATGAAGAGTTGCCCTTAGAAAGTGAAAGCATTGATGTTGCCGTTTTGCATCACGTGATGGAGCATAGTGCGCAGCCGCACATTTTGCTGCGAGAGGTTTCACGTGTGGTCGTACCTTCGGGCTATGTTATGATTGTCGGCTTTAATCCGTTGAGCATGATGGGTTTGCTATCTTTACGAGATCGCCTACGTAAAAAAGGTATTTGGCAAAACCCTTTGTTTCATGTGCATCGTTTAGCCGATTGGTTAGCAATTATGGGTTTTAGTGTAGAATCAGTACAATACGGCCATTATCGCGTACCGTTGAATAACCTTATGGGTCGTTCCTTACCTTGTGCAAAGTTTTTACAGCGCAACCATTGGCCCTTAGGTAGTTTTTATATCGTACTGGCAAAAAAAGAGGTTTCTCGTTTAACACCAGTGAACTTTCCATCCCGTTTAGTGCAAGCAGGCAGACCTACAGTCGAGGCCTCCTACTATACTGAGCAAAACAATAAAAAGACCCCTTTGAAGTAATGTCTAATAAACAAGTCGTTGAAATTTTTACTGACGGTGCCTGTAAAGGCAACCCAGGCGTGGGTGGTTGGGGTGCTTTATTGCGCTACCAAGGCAAAGAGAAAAGAATCTATGGTGGCGAGGCGCATACAACCAATAACCGCATGGAGTTAATGGCAGCCATTCAGGCTTTAAAATCCTTAACGCGCCCTTGCGATGTGCACCTTACGACGGATTCTGTTTATGTTAAAGACGGCATACAGAAGTGGCTACTGAACTGGAAAAAGAATAACTGGAAAACTAGCCAAAAAAAGCCGGTAAAGAATGTCGATTTATGGCAAGAGCTAGACCGATTGGTTAGCCAACATCGGGTAGACTGGCATTGGGTGAAAGGCCATAGCGGTCATATAGAAAATGAAATCGCCGACGAACTGGCCAATAAAGGTGTGGAAGAGGTGCTTAATGCGACAAATAGCATTTGATACAGAAACAACCGGCTTTTATGTTGAACAGGGCGACCGTGTTCTAGAGATTGGTTGTGTCGAGATTATCGATAGAGAAGTGACCGGGCGAACGTGGCACACCTACATCAACCCCCAGCGTGATAGTGATCCGGGCGCTTTAGCGGTTCACGGTTTAACCACGGAGTTCTTATCCGATAAGCCGCTGTTTGCAGATGTCGCACAAGAGTTTATCGACTTTATTGCCGGCGCAGAAATTATCGCCCATAACGCGACCTTTGATGTGACGTTTTTAGATTATGAGTTACAGCAAACCAAGAAAGGTTTTTCTAAGCTAGAGGATTACTGCGTCATCGTAGATACCTTAGCAATGGCTAAACAAAAGTACCCAGGCTCGGCGAGCAGTTTGGATGCTTTGTGTCGCCGTTTTCAGGTGGACAATAGCGGCCGAGAACTGCATGGCGCTTTAATCGATGCTGACTTACTAGCCCAAGTTTACTTGCTGATGACGGGCGGCCAAACGGGCTTGCAGTTTGATGGCAATAGTGGCTTTGGTGGCCAGCATGGCGCAGAGCCTATACGCCCACTGACGGGCAATTTCAACCTGGCTACCCTAGAAGCATCAATAGAAGAATTAGCATTGCATCAAGAGTATTTGTTAAAACTGAATAAGAAAAGCGGCAAAGATCGACAATGGTAACGTGTGATAAGTCGACAATGCTTAATGAAAAGCGCGAATTGCTGCGGCTTTGTGTGAAAAAACTGCGCTAAACACTGGTTTTAATTCGAACTTTTTAGTAGTTTCTTTATTTCTGATACTCGCTTAAGCTGTGCCGGTACATTAAGGCACTTTGAATATTTAACGACAATAACAAAAAAAGGCATTCTTGTGGCAGACATTATTCCCTTGTCCGTAACGTCAATTAAAATTGTTGAGCCAGAGCTGACAGTAACCTTGCAAAACGCCTCGAAACACTTCGAAGCGTTTATGACGGATCGTAATGCGGTCGATCAGCTAGCCGAAAGTAAAAACCTACTGACCGATGTTGCTGGCGTTTTGAAAATGCTAGAAATACCCGGCGGTTTGTTATTAGCGCAAGAAATGCTGTTATTGCTCGACGATATTATTGAGCAGCCACAGAGAACGGCTGACTTTGCTTTGTCCGCTTTAAGCCAAGCCTTTGTTGCTATGCCTTGTTATCTGGAATATGTACTCGATAGGGAGCAAGCAATTCCAGCGCTAACGCTCACCTTTATCAATGAAGTACGTTCTGCGCGCCGCCAGCCGGTAATCTTTGAAACGCAAATCAGCCCTTATGTGGTTAAAGAGCCTGTTGAGCTTGCCGGTGAACAAGAACCCGCTAGCGACTTACCTGCGCTCATTAAACGCTTACGTCAAATGTATCAAATAGGTCTGATCGGCCTTATTCGTGATGATAATTTGCAGCTCAAACTACAACTGATGCACCGCGCTATGCAGCGATTATCCGCTGCATCAGGCAGTATGCCTATACGAGCGCAGTGGCTATTAACCGAAGCTGTATTAGAAGCTTTGCTCAGTCAAGATTTACAATTGAATTTCACCCGCAAACGCACACTGGCCCTGGTTGATGGCTTGTTACGTCAGTTTGAGCAGTCCAATGCTGCTGCGGATTTGGTTGCCGACCATAAGCTATTAACTGAGTTAGCTTACTTAGTGAAGCTCTCACGCTGTACGCACGCAGCATCAGCCGAAGTGGTAAAGCGCTTAGGATTAGCCGATTTAGCCATTAGCGATCAGTTTTTACAGCGCGAACGTCATATTATGCAGGGGCCGAATGCGGAAACCGTATTAGTGATGGTTGTTGCCTTACGTGAAGAGTTAGCGCTTTGTAAAGAGCAGTTAGAAGTGGCTGCACAAGATAATAGCGGTTCAGTAGATTTTGCCAATATGGCCGGCGTTTTTCAGCGCACCTCTGATGTCTTGTCGGTGATTGGCCTTACTTCTCCTAGCCGCGTATTACGTAGTATGCAAGAAACGGTACAGGCCTGGGTGGGTGAATCGAGCTACGATAAAGAACAATTATTGGCCGTTGCAGATGACTTGCTTTATGTCGAAAGCGCGCTGAATAAACTCAACCGCTTTGACTTAAACTTCACCGCACAACATGAAGACGAAGGCAGTAAGCGTGCATTGATGTCACAAAGCCAGCTTAATGAAGCCGAAAGCATTGTTATCCAAGAGGCACAAGCCGGGATTGCACAGGCTAAAAAGGAGATCAACTCCTTTGTCGAGTCTAATTACGACAAAACCCATATTGAGAGCGTGTTAGAGTCATTGAATTCGGTTCGTGGTGGTGTGGCAATACTTGGCTATAAACGTGCCGCTACGGTATTGGCGAAGTGTGTTGAATTCATCAATGCCAGCATGCAGGAGCAAATCGATGAGAAGCGTGCAGAAGAAATTCTGGAAACCATGGCTGATGCATTAATTTCATTGGAATACTACTTGTCAGAAATTGAGCTGCATGGTGAAGCGCCTGATAACGCCTTACAAATTGCGGAACAAAGTTTAGCGGCTTTAGGTTTTTCTGTTTAGCATAACAAAGCAAAGAGAGTAGGGTATGGATTTCGGTATTGTTAGTATTGTCCTCTTGGTATTGGCCGCTGTATTGGTGTTAGTGGCTAGCAAAGTGTTATTTAAGCGGCATTGGTTTTTACAGTTTTTGCGCGGATTTACCGGCTTTTCCTTGCTAGTTATTGCTACTCTAGCGGTATTGGTCAGTATTAATATCGCCACATATAAACCTTTATCCCAAGGCCAAGTATTAGCGCATATCAGCTTTGCTGAAACCGCACCGCAAGAGTATCAAGCGCTCATTATTCAAACAGGTTTAGGTGAGGAATCTAGCTACGTTTTACGTGGTGATATGTGGCAGGTTGATGCACGCAGCTTAACCATTGCGCTATCGAAAAAACCTTTTTATCAGTTAAATAGCCTTAGCGCCCGTTACTATGCCTTAGAGCAAGAAAACAGTTTGGCTGAAAAGCCGCATATACTAGCAAATAGCGATGTGGGCATTAATCTATGGCGCTATTTTAAAGGTAAATCATTAGGGATTCTGACGGCGAATGATGTCTCAGCCAGTTTTTTGCCGATTGCCGACGGTGCAATGTACACTATTACAATTGGTAGCGATGGCTTAGAAGCAAAGCCTGCGAATGTCGTTGCTGAAAAAGTTATGAATGAGTGGTTGTAAGCTTACTTTATTAATGGGGAATGTGTGGAATTACTAGCTGAATATGGCCTATTTTTGGCCAAAGTTGTCACCATGGTTTTTGCCTTGGTTGTTGTTCTCGGTATTATTGCTGCACAAAAACACAATGGTAAATTACAAAATTTACTGGGTGGCAGTATTCGTATCAAAAAAATCAATAAACAGTTTGAGCAGTTTGAAAAAAACCTCAAGGAAGCGGTCTTAAGTCAAAAGCAATACAAAATCGAGCAACAGCAAAAAAAGAAAGAAGAAAAGCAGCTTAAAAAACAAGATATTAGTCGGCCACGAATTTACTTTTTAGATTTTAATGGCGATGTTGAGGCCAGTCAGGTTGAAAACATTCGTCATGAAGTGACAGCAATTCTCACTATCGCCACCAAAGCCGACGAAGTCGTCGTCAATATCGAAAGTATGGGCGGTATGGTGCATACCTATGGCCTTGCGGCCTCGCAATTACAACGTATACGCGATGCTGGCATTCCGCTCACTGTCTGTATTGATAAAGTAGCCGCAAGTGGCGGTTATTTAATGGCTTGTGTGGCTGATAAAATTTTAGCTGCACCCTTTGCAATTATCGGCTCTATCGGTGTGTTAGCGCAAATACCGAACTTTCATCGTGCCTTGAAAAAGTATGATGTTGATTACGAAATCATGACGGCAGGCGAGTATAAAGCGCCCATTACCATGTTCGGCGAGATTACTGATAAAGGGCGAAACAAGCTGAAAGAAGACTTAGAAAATACTCATGAGTTGTTTAAAGCTTTTATCAGCGAACATAGGCCGCAAGTGGTTATGCAAGACGTTGCTACCGGCGAAGTCTGGTACGGTAAGCAAGCGATTGACAATCAACTCATCGATGGCTTAACCACCAGCGATGATTATTTTATGCAGCATCATAAACAGAAAGATATTTTTCTAGTGAGCTTTGCAGAAAAGAAAAGCCTGCAGGAAAAGTTAGGTTTAGCCGTACAGCACGGCGTGACAGGCTCCATGAAGGCATTGTTAAAGCGTGAGCAAGAGCTTAGCCTTACCAAGATTTAGTCCTATAATAATAACCGCACTGCAGTGCGGAATACTCTAAAGAGAGTGTAGCTTTGAAGGCTCTGGTGAATTTTATCAATGCTAGCGTAGGCTTGGCTGTGCGTCAGCCTATTGCTTGCTTATTGTTCTTTGTAGTCATTACCGGGCTCAGCTTATGGCAGCTGAATACGCTTTCCTTCGATTCCTCAACGGAAAGCTTTCTGCAAGAAAATGACCCCCACCGTCTTGAGTATCTAAAGTTCGAAGATCAATATGGCTTAAGCGCCTACTTTATTGTCATGCTGGAAGACCAGCAGTTATTCTCAGCAGCAGGTGCTGCGCGTTTAAAAAATTTGCATACGGACTTAGAAACCCAAGTAAAAAACCTAGCCAGTGTTGAATCCTTGCTGAATGCGCGCAGTATCAGCAGTGAAGACGACGATATTATCATTGACCAGTTTTTGGCCAGTGATTTGTCGGCCACGATTGATTGGCAGCAAAAACAACAGCAAGCGATTAATACCCCTTACTATCTTAATCGTTTAGTCAGCGCCACCGGCGATGCCGCCGGTATTATCTTGTTTTTAAGCCAATACGATGAAAATAATAGACGGCTTGATATTACACGGGTGCAGCATGTATTGTCGGATATAGAAGCTGTGCTGCAGACCCATCAGGTGAATTTTTCCAAGCCATTATTGGTTGGTGGGTCGCCGGTTATTAGCGCTGTATTAACAAAAACAACCAAAGATGAAATGCTGTTTTTCGTCATCCTAGCGAGCTTGGTTGTTGCGGTTATTCTGTTTGCTATTTTTCGTCGCTTATCAGCGGTTATTTTTCCTTTGCTATGTTTGTTTGCCACCATTGTTATGGTGTTGGCTATCATGGCGCGCTTTCAGTTTTCTGTGCAAATAAGCAGTATTATTTTGCCCTCATTTTTAATGGCTGTAGGGGTGGCAAATGCGGTGCACTTCTTACGCGCTTTTTACCCCGCTTTTAATCGAAGTCACGATCGCTATCAGGCCATTCATGAGGCAGTAGAGCACACCGGCGTTGCAATGTTTTTCACTACCTTGACGACTTCGGTGGGCTTATTTTCGTTTGTTAATTCAAATGTGGCATCGATTGCTAATTTCGGTATTTTTTCAGCCGTTGGCATTTGGCTTGCGTATTTTATTACGCTTTTTTGTTTGCCCGCTATTTTGGTTCTGCTGCCACAAAAAGCGAAACCCATAAAGCAATTGCAAAGCAGTGAAAGGTTACAGAGCTTTGTGCAAGGGTATGTCGCTGTGCTGGATACTTTCAAGCGTAGCATTATTGTTATTGCCGTTGGTGTATTACTGCTTAGTCTTAGCATTGCTAGTCAGCTGCAGTTTAGTTTGAATGTCTTAGAATGGTTTGATGAAGAAAGCGCTGTCCGTACGACCAACACCCAAATTGAGCAACAAATGGGCGGCACCATGCAAGTGGAGATACTCATCCGTAATGCGCAGTCCATTGGTAAGCCATTAACGCTGGAGCAATTGCAGTTGCTCGATGATTGGCTAACAGCTCTGCAGCAAACACCGCCCATGGGTATTCCTATTGATTCAGTCATTAGTGTATTAAATATGCTGAAAGAGGCTAATCAAGTCTTGTTGCCGGAGCTAGGCTATGAGCTACCTATCTCACAGGAGCTCTTAGCGCAGATTTTACTGTTATTGCAGTTCGATGCCGACCATAGCTTAAACAGACTGATGAACACTGATATGAGCGAGGTGCGCATTACCTTATCCATACCCTGGATAGATTCTTTGCAATACGATGCGTTTATTGCTGTGCTAGAGCAAGATTTTGCCCAACAAACACAGCAGCAACTCGATATTACGATGACGGGTATGGCGACACTCACTAATAAGGCCTTTAAAGCACAGATTACCTCCATGCTGGTGAGTTATATCTATGCCGGTGTGGTGATTTTGCTGTTGTTGATCCTGCTGAGTAAAAGTATGCGCTTAGGTTTGCTGATTATGGCACTGCCCAACATTACGCCGATAGCCATAGCTTTAGCAGTGATGCAGGTATTTTCAATACCCTTAGATATTTTTACAATTTTAATCGGCTCTATTGCCATTGGTTTGATCGTTGATGATACCATTCACTTGCTATACACATTCAGGCGCTTTTTAGCCGAATCAGGTAATACGCTGCAAGCGATGACAGCTACCTTACTAACCACAGGTAAGGCATTAAGCGCTACATCGCTAGTATTATGCATAGCCTTTTTAATGTACTGTTTGTCGTCGCTGAATAACCTCATTGCTTTTGGTTATTTAACCGCCTTGTGTATAGTCTTAGCTTTGATTGCGGATATGGTGGTTTTGCCTGCGATTTTACTGTTGATGTTTAAAAATAAAAAAATTGACTAGCCTATGTTTGATATCAAATCCATGTTCGCTCAGCAGCATCCCGAGGTTTATGCCAAGTACCCACGCTTAAGTGCGATGGCGATTGCGATTGCACGTTGGATGTGGAAAGAAAAAGAATTCCAAGCGTTTGCCGAAAAAAATCCCACAGAAGCCCGAATCGAGCTATTGGACAAAGGCTTTGAATATCTTGATTTTGATTTTCTTCTCAATGAGAAGGATAGGGCGAAAATTCCCAAAACAGGACGTTTAATAGTCGTTGCCAATCATTCCTTAGGCTATCTTGATGGTTTGGGTTTGATCAAAAAATTACGTGAAATCAGACCTGATGTGAAGCTGATGCTGAATGAATCACTACACGTGATGTTAGACATGAATGATTACACAATCCCAGTGGACAACCATTTCGGCGCTATCAGTAAAAAATCACTGAGAACTATCTATCAACATTTGGATAATGAAGGTCTACTGATTATTTTCCCGGCGGGAAGGGTGTCTGCTATCAGTTTGAAAGGCTTAAGGGATTTTCCTTGGAATGGTAGTTTTTTGCGCCTTGCTACGCAGAAGAAAGTACCGATATTGCCCGCTTTTGTAGGCGGCAGAAATAGCACAGCTTTTTATTTTTTTAGTGTTATAACAAGGCCACTGAGTAACCGTATTTTGCTGTTCAGAGAGCTTTTGCAAATGAAGCTGATGCGTGAAATGTTCTCTCGCCAAAAGCATCAGCGCTTGCCATTGGTGTTTGGTGATTTTATCCATGCTGAAGAGCTGGAGCAGCAGGGTTTAAGCCAACAAGGCAAGATCGATTATGTTCGCCAAGCCTTGTACGCACTTAAAAAGTAAGTGTTGCTTACTTAGTTTTCGCCAACTGTTGATTTAAAGACTGCTGCATATCTAACAAGATACGCGCTGATTCATTCAGGTAGGGGTCTTCTAAATCAATTTTATTGCTTTCATCGTCACCGTTGTTGGCAACAATGTCTTTTTCGTCCTCTAGCGCTTTATCGTCGTCCTCCTCATCACTAAGGCTATCTAATACAGCTAGTCCCTTGGCTTGACGCTTCTCATTCAATAACTTTAACAGTTCTTTTTTCGCAGTTTCACGTTCACGCAGGCGCACTTGTTCATTCAACGATACATAGTCCGTATTACGGCTTTTATCGTATTCGCTACGCTTTTTGATATAGATGAAATCGGCATCATTGGCGGCGCGTTTTTTCGATAAGGTCGCCAATGGCTCAATAATCGGGTTTAAGTTGTAATAGGCACTGTACTTAGCCGGTGCAATCGAATCGTTGGCTAAGGCTTTATCTAAGAAGCTTTCCCCAATTTTACTTTCATCATATAAAGAGGGTAGAGCGATATCAGGTGTTACCCCTTTACCTTGTGTGCTTTTACCGGATATACGATAAAACTTGGACTCAGTTAGCTTTAATTTACCGTGGCTCAAATCCGTTAAGGATTGCACCGTGCCTTTACCAAACGAGGGCGAACCGACAACGACAGCGCGTTGGTAGTCTTGCATGGCGCCGGCAAAGATTTCAGAGGCCGATGCACTCATACGATTAATGAGTACTACCATTGGGCCATCATAATAGGGTGCAAAAAAGTTTTTCGCTTGTACATAAGTGCGATTATCGGCCTGGCGTATTTGTACGGAAGGGCCTTTCTCAATAAATAAACCGGTTAGCTCATTGGCTTCGCGTAGCGAGCCACCGCCATTATTACGTAGGTCGATAATAATGCCTTCAGCACCTTCTCTGACCAACTCACTTAATAGTTTCGCGGTATCCCGTGTGGTGCTTTTGTAGTTAGGATCGCGTTTGCGCACGGCATCAAAGTCAATATAAAACGTTGGCACATTGAGAATGCCGATTTTACGGCTGACGCCATTTTCATCTTCAAGATTAAGCATGGCCTTCTGTACGGACTGCTCTTCTAGCTTGACCTCATCACGAACAATGGTGATGGTTTTATGCTCGTCATTAGCAATGGATTTTGCTGGGATAACCTCTAAACGTACCGTACTGCCTTTAGGGCCGCGGATTAAATTAACCACCTCGTCTAAACGCCAACCAACCACATCGACCATTTTCTCTTTACCTTGGCCTACAGCAACAATTTTATCCATAGGCTGCAGTTCACCTTGCTTTTGCGCAGGGCCTGCATGGATTAAGCGCACCACTTGAGTGTGTTCATCGCTGGCACTTAATATCGCGCCTATGCCTTCAAGCTTCAAGCTCATGGAGATATCAAAATTATCAGACGAAGCAGGGGAGAGGTAATTGGTATGCGGATCGTATAGCTCGGTAAATGCATTCATATACAGCTGATACACATCATCGCTACGGACTTTCTTTAAACGATCCAACTGGTTTTTATAGCGTTTGCTTAATAACTCAACAATATCATCGGTTTCTTTGTCAGCAAGCTTTAGGCTAAGGGCAGAGGCTTTTAAACGATCATACCAAAGGCTATCAATTTCTTTATCGCTTTTAGGCCACGCAGCTTCACTACGATCTGCTTGCAGAAGCTTATCTTTTTTATAATCGAAAGCGCTTACTGTGGCGGGTAAATCGGCCAAGGTTTTTTCTAGCAGGGCGATATGTTTACTGCGGTATTGATTAAAAATCTCAAAGCCGGGTTTTACGTTGCCGCGTTTTATTGTGTCATCTAATACGGTGCCGTACTTTTTATAAAAGGCGTTAATATCCGCTTGCTGAAAAATTTGTCGATTTGGGTCTAAAGCTTTCAGGTAATTATCCAAGAAGCTTAAAGAGAAGGTGTCGTCGATGGTGTGCTTTTCAAAGTGCTGTATTTGCAGCTTACGTACGACTTCTAAGGTGGTAATTTGTTGCGCATGGCTAGCGCTTAAAGCCGCACTGGTATCAACGGTTTTGTCTGCGTGCACAGTAAACGCGCTTAGCAGTAAAAGTAATGAAAGGTATTTCATAAATGAGGGTCTACTGGACGCTAATGGGGTGCATGCTAAAGCTGGCCGAGCGTAATGCGCATCGGCCATGGCTGCTTTAGTTTTATGATCGGTATTTTCTAAGTATTTTTCTACGAATTTCATAAGGCTCTTTAACTTCTTTACGGGTTTTTTCAACCACGTCTTTTATTTTGTTAAGGCTATCAATGGATTCTTTATAGCTGTCCATCATACAGTCAACCGGGCGTTTTAGATATGCGCTAGGGCTTTCCTGCCTACTGGTTAATAACTCTTTATAGCAACGGTAGTTATCCAAGTACATACGGTAGCTATAGTCTTTAATGATGGCGCTGATTTCGTAAACGCCGACGCTAAATGGCTCTATGGCATCAAAAAAAGCACCCATATTCATCATTTCAGAAAAAGCAAAGTCGCTTGCGGCTTCTTCTAAGTCATCAATGCTGCGGTTAAAGTTTTCTGACAACTCTTTATAGCGCTCTTCAACGAGGGTGGCTAGTGTGGGGTCGTCATTTTGTTGTAGCTTTTCCGATAAGCTTTGCAGCTCAGCATCACTGACGCTCAAGTTGGTTTCTAGAATATAACTGTTTTCTATCTCTATATGAGACTCTAAAAGCTCGATATAGTTTTTACTGAATATTTTTAACTGTTCTTCTTTTAATATGGTTTCTTCTTTTAATAGGCCTTTTAAAGAGCTGATAACCTCTTTAGCTAGCTCGGTAATTTGTACTTGCTCGGCAAGCAGGTTCTCTAAGGGGATATGGCCTTCTTCGCTGCTATCGATAATGCGCTGAATAAATTCGGCTTTGATTCCATGGTTGAAGCGGGCAGGTAAGTAGCTAGCGTGGCTCATCACTTCTAGCATTAATGAGTAGTCTGGCGTCTTGCCGACATCAAACTCGGCTAATTGCTCATGCAGCACCGATAAAATCATTAAAGTGTATTTTTGTTCTTCACGGATGGTGGCAATTATAGCTGGCTCAGGCTTGTTTTCTTGCTGTTCTGCTGCGGCTATTGGTTCTTCGGGTGCCGCATCGTTTTCTACGTTGGTGTTCATGGTGTTCTGCCTACAGTGAAAAAAGAATTAAATTATTTGGGGTTTTAGTATGTTTATTCTAATCAAGATGGATATATTAACAAACATCAAGTGAAGATATTTATTTAACTAACCCAGTGGAGATACACCATGACTGATACAAATACTAAAGATTTTAAAGAAATCGCAGAAAAAGCAAGCGACCTTGCAAAGAACATTTGGTTAGCAGGCTTAGGTGCTTACGGTAAAGCATTTGACGAAGCGCAAGGCCAGTACGACAAGGTTAGCGAAAAAGTAAGCAAAGAATCAAGCCGTTTGTTTGATGAGTTAGTAGCTAAAGGCAAAAAGCTTGAAGGCGAAACTCAAACCAAACTAACTGAAGTTAAAGAGAAGTCAACCTCTACGTTAGAAGAGCGTTTAGCACAAGTTAAAGAAAGCCTGTCTTTCTCTACCAATGCTGATCTAGCTGCAAAAGTAGACGAGTTGTCAGAAAAGTTAGACTTAGTAATCGAAGCCGTAGGCGGTACTGCAGCTCCTAAGAAAGCAGCAGCCCCTAAGAAAGCAGCCGCAAGTGCAGCCGCTGACAAGAAAGAAGCTAAGTAAGTTTTAACTAGCGGTAATGCCGCTAGCTGAGCCGTATGGGGAGCAATAGCTCCCCTTTTTTTTGTCCTAAAAAAACGTTAAGGTAATCCTCCTTACTTTAGGACGTTAATCTATGAAGACGCGCGATCGTATTCTTTTTACCAGTTTGCTTCTATTTAATCAGGAAGGTGAGCAGAATATCACCACTGTCGATATCGCCAATGAAATGGATATCAGCCCCGGCAATTTGTATTACCACTTCAAGGGCAAAGAAAGCATTATCGAAACCTTGTATACCGATTACGATAAGCAACTGACTCTATTATTAAACCAATCCATGGAGAATACACTCAGTGTTGAAGATCATTGGCTGTTTATCTATGTACTGTTTGAAGAAATTTATAAATTCCGGTTTTTCTACTTAAATGTCGCCGACATTATGTTTAAGTATCCGGATGTTGAACGCCGCTTTAGGCGTCTGCTACTACTGAAAATTAAAACCATAGAAGCCTTGTGTAAAAGTTTGCTAGAGCGTTTGGAAGTGGAAGTGGACGAAGGTGATATACGCTTCTTGGCTGAAAATATTGTGCAAAGCATGATGTATTGGTTTGCTTATCAACAGTTAGTTAGGCCGCAAGAAAAAGGTGAGGATCTAGTGCACCTTGGCGTTTATCACATACTTAGCTTGGCTGCGCCTTATATAGGTATCAACCAAGATCAATATTTAGCTATAATCAAAAAACTGTATAAAAAAACATAGGTGATGGTTTAAAAATGGCCTTAAAAGTTGTAATTGTACCGGTGACGGCGTATCAGCAAAATTGCTCGATTATCGTTTGTGAAAAAACTGGCAAAGCTGCGATCGTCGATCCCGGTGGCGAGCCTGACAAATTGCTACAAGCACTAAAAGAGTTAAATGCAACGCCTGAAAAAATTTTTATCACCCACGGCCATTTAGATCATGCTGGCGCCGCTAAGGAAATGGCTGAAATATTACGCGTACCTATTGAAGGCCCGCACAAAGGCGATAAGTTCTGGCTAGATGGGCTGGAAGAATATGCAAAAATGATGCAGTTTCCGCCAACGAGAACGTTTACCCCTGACCGCTGGCTAGAGCAGGGCGATACAGTAAGCTTTGGTGATGTCACCTTGGATGTTCTGCATTGCCCTGGCCACACGCCTGGCCATGTGGTTTTTCATCACCCTGAGAGTCAATTAGCGTGGGTGGGCGATGTTTTATTCCAGGGGTCTATAGGTCGCACCGATTTCCCGCAAGGTAACCATCAAGATTTAATCCAGTCGATTGTTAAGCGCTTATGGCCTCTCGGTGATGATGTGCAGTTTATTCCTGGTCACGGCCCTACGTCCACCTTCGGTCAGGAGCGTAAAACCAACCCTTTTGTCGGCGATAAACGCTTCGGCTAAAGCTCGCATATAAGCTTCACGCTAGGTCGCTCTTTGGGCGACACAGCCAGCCTAGACGTTGCTTGCCATTCAGCTTTGAACCTAAGTTTGCGAAGACTGTGCTTTTAAGCCAAAGCCACGCTATGGCTAGTGTTTAAGGCAACTGTATCGGAAAAAAATCGTACTTATAAGCGATAAATATTTGCTAAGTTGCCCTGTTCACGTTAATCTGCGCGGCTTTTAGTAGTACTCAATCAGATTTTATTGCGCTACAGTAAAAATTTAATAAGTAAGTTTTTACTAGTAAGCTTTAGGGACCATTATGACTTCTCAGCTACTCTTGCGTGAAGGCGTTGAACTCATGTTTTATGGCTTGGGTTTGGTGTTTCTTTTTTTAATATTACTTATCTTTTTCATACAAATGCTAGCAAAATTGCTTGAACGTTTTGTGGTGGTTGAGAAGGTTAGTACAAAAGCAGTGGTTCGTACTGCTAAGCCAACAGTGGGCTCTCCCATTGATAAAGACACGCTACATGCTATTCAAATTGCTATCCAACAGCACCGTGCACAGCACAACTAACACAAGTATAGAAATACGGAGCTTTCCTCTATGACTGTAAAAAAGCCACTAGGAATTACTGATGTAGTCTTACGTGATGCGCACCAATCAATATTGGCAACGCGTCTACGCCTTGAAGATATGCTGCCAATTGCAGAAAAATTAGATCAGGTGGGTTTTTGGTCTGTTGAAACCTGGGGCGGTGCAACATTCGACTCCTGTATCCGTTACTTAGGTGAAGACCCGTGGGAGCGAATCCGCGCATTAAAAGCGGCAATGCCCAATACCCAACAACAAATGCTGCTACGTGGCCAAAACTTGCTAGGCTATCGTCATTATGCTGATGATGTTGTTGATAAGTTTGTAGAGCGCGCCGCAGCCAACGGTGTGGATGTGTTCCGTGTATTTGATGCGATGAACGATCCGCGCAATATCAAACGTGCTCTAGAGGCGGTAAAAGCCAATGGTAAGCATGCGCAGGGTACTATTGCTTATACCACAAGCCCGGTACACACATTACAAATGTGGGTAGATCTTGCCAAGCAAGTAGAAGACTTAGGCGCAGACTCTATTGTCATTAAAGACATGGCCGGTATTTTGAACCCCTATGTGGCCTACGATTTAGTCACCCAGCTGAAAGCAAGTCTAAGCATTCCTGTGCACATGCAGTGCCACGCGACCGCTGGATTATCTACCGCAGCCATTGTAAAAGCCGTTGAAGCAGGCATCGATAATGTCGATACCTCGATTTCTTCTTTATCGATGACGTATGGCCATTCACCAACAGAATCGGTTGTTTCTATTTTCCAAAATACCGAGCATGACACAGGTTTAGACTTAGCCTTGCTTGAGGAAGTAGCAACCTATTTCCGTGAAGTGCGCAAAAAATACGCCAAGTTTGAAGGTACCCTAAAAGGCGTGGATTCACGCATTTTGATTGCTCAGGTTCCAGGTGGCATGCTCACCAATATGGAAGGCCAGTTAAAAGAGCAGGGCGCCAGTGATAAGTTTGATGAAGTGCTCGCAGAAATACCGCGTGTACGTGAAGATTTAGGCTTTATCCCTTTAGTAACCCCAACCTCGCAAATCGTCGGCACACAAGCCGTTATCAACGTGCTGACAGGTGAGCGCTACAAGTCGATTACTAAAGAAACTGCCGGTGTACTTAAAGGTGAATATGGTGCTGCACCTGCGCCGTTTAATCCGGAGTTACAGGCTCGTGCTTTAGATGGTGCAGAAGCAATTACCTGCCGCCCAGCGGATTTAATCGACGATGAAATGGATAAACTCACTGCAGAGCTAAAACAGATTGCCAAAGAAAAAGGCATTAAGTTAGCTCAAGGTGGCCGAGAAGTAGACGACGTACTGACCTATGCATTATTCCCACAAATGGGTCTACGATTCCTAGAAAACCGTGGCAACCCTGATGCTTTTGAGCCCATGCCAACAGGCAAAGAACGTGTGGCCGGTGAGAGTGCAGCAGAAATCTATACCGTCGACGTTAATGGTAAGAGTTACGTCGTGCAGGTAAATGAAGGCGGCGATATAGAAGGCATTAAGCCGATAGCTGCTGAAAAAACCACAGAAAACCCAGCACCTGTTACTGGCGGCGGTGAGCCGCAAGCGGCACCCTTGGCCGGTAATATTTTTAAAGTGTTAGCCAAACCCGGGCAAAACGTTGAAGAAGGTGATGTGCTGATTATTCTGGAAGCCATGAAAATGGAAACGGAAATTCGCGCCTGTCGCAGTGGTGTAATTATCAGTATTGATGTTGCCGTTGGCGATGCAGTTTCTGTAGGCGATTGCCTACTCAATATCGCGTGAGGACCTAAGCTTGGATAAGTTATTAACGTTATGGCATAACACGGGTATCTACCAGATTGAGTTTGGCCAAGCAGCAATGATTGCGATATGCCTAGGTTTGATTTACTTAGCTATTCGCAAGGGTTTTGAGCCTTTGTTGCTGATCCCAATAGGTTTTGGTGGTGTATTAGCGAATATACCCGCGGCAGGTATGGCAGAGGCCGGAGGCTTATTGCAGCTTTTGTACGATGTCGGTTTGCCAACCAGTGTATTCCCGCTATTAATCTTTATGGGCGTCGGTGCAATGACAGATTTTGCCCCCATGCTAGCCAACCCAAAAACCATGTTGTTAGGTGCAGCAGCGCAGTTTGGTATTTTTGCTACTTTATTAGGTGCTTTGGCAATAGGCATGTTGGGTATTCCCGGCTTAGAGTTTACGCTTAAAGAAGCCGCATCCATTGCGATTATTGGTGGTGCAGATGGCCCAACCTCGATTTATGTGGCTGCACGCTTAGCCCCTGATTTACTCGGCCCGATAGCTGTTGCTGCATACTCCTATATGGCCTTAGTGCCGTTGATTCAGCCGCCAATTATGCGTGCCTTAACAACAAAAGAAGAGCGTGCGATTGTCATGGTGCAGCTACGCCCGGTAAGCCAAATAGAGAAAATTATTTTCCCTATCATGCTTTGTTTATTGATCGGTTTGCTCTTGCCAGATGCCGCGCCTTTAGTGGGTATGTTCGCTTTTGGTAATTTAATGCGTGAAAGTGGCGTGGTCGAGCGTTTAGCCGACACTAGCCGCAATTCCTTAATTAACGTGGTTACTATCGCACTAGGGCTAACCGTAGGCGCAAAACTATCAGCCGACTCATTCTTGCAAATGAAAACTATCGGTATTTTGCTATTAGGTATGGTGGCTTTCAGTGGTGGTACTGCAGCGGGTGTATTAATGGCTAAAGTCATGAATATGTTCAGCGCCAATAAAATCAATCCACTGATTGGCTCTGCCGGTGTATCCGCTGTGCCAATGGCCGCACGCGTTTCCAACAAAGTCGGCTTAGAAGCCAACCAGCAAAACTTCCTACTCATGCACGCCATGGGGCCAAACGTGGCAGGTGTAATAGCCTCCGCAGTAGCAGCAGGTGTGCTATTAAGTTTTGTAGGCTAATCATTTAAAAGGCCTTATAAAGCCTGTTCAAAAACCCAATGATACGAAAGTATTGTTGGGTTTTTTTATGTCTCAAAATCTGCAGTGTAGGTCGCGGCTTCAGCCCAGCATAGAAGGGCAATGAGCAACCAGCTGTCGAGATAAATCTCGACCTACAAAAGTTACTGCAGCAAAACCTGTGGGAGCCGATCTTATCGGCGATGCAATTTGCCAAATTGCCTTTAACTTCAGAATCGCGACCGTGGTCGCTCCAACGGAGCAGAGCAGCGTGTTGGAGATGCCATGGCAGCGATTTAAGTAAGCAAACTTAATTAGTGCTTTAAGAAGGCTTTTCTAAACGATGTGATCACTCTATCAAGAATCGAGCTTTGTGTTTACTCAGCGTCAATCACACGAAACGTTAAATTAAAGCGGCTGTCTTTAACACGCTTTTCTTTAGGCACGCTGTGCTGCCAATGGTGTTGTAAAGCGCCTTGCATAATTAATAGGCTGCCGTGCTCTAGTTTGATTTCGATTTTTTCTTGGTGGTTGTCGTTACGGCGCAACAAAAAACGCCGAGTGGCACCAAAATTAATCGATGCAATGATTGGATTTTTACCCAGTTCTTTTTCTGCATCGGTATGCCAAGAGATATGATCATCGCCGCTGCGATACCAGTTCAATAAAACGCTATTAAAGCGAATGCCGCTGATTTTCTCTAGCTCATCACGCAAGTAGTTAAGTAGCGGATTCCAAGCCTTAGGTTGTAGGGTTAAACCAGAATAGGTGTAGGGCTTGTCGCTATCGCCATACCATGCGGATAAACGTGGTAAATACACTTGCTTACCAAACATGGCAATTTTGTCTTGCTGCCATTGGATGTTTTTAAAGTTAACTTGTTGGATATCGGCTGCGTGCCAATCGCTGTGCTGATCGAGGCCTTGCTCGTTTTCAATCAGGCGCATGATGGCTTTATCGCTAACGGCTTTGCTGAAAAATTGGGGTGCATAATAGAGCTCGCCATCGGGCACTGTAATAATATGGCCAATGCCGCTAGGGTGTGGGTGCATAGGGTAGCGTTGTTGATAAAGCGCGTTTTCTTCAGGCAAATCAGCGAATAAATCCTGCATAATTTGCTCCTGTTTTGTTGTGATGGCTAAGGGCTTAAATGCTGATTAGGATAATGTATCGCCGTGCTCTTTAATATGGCTGCGATCAATGCTTAGTATGGAAGAGTTGTTTGTACTGTTGTTTTTTTACAAGCTTGTGAAGCTTTATAATTAGCTCCAGCAATCAGAAAGCTGTAGGTCTGGCTTTAGCCAGACAGTAGCGGGGCGCTACTGTCGAGATAAATCTCGACCTACACACTGTGTGCAAATGGGCTTGTAGCTGTGGGAGCCGATCTTATCGGCGATGGAAATTGTACAATCACCTCGCGGTGATATCGTTGATAAGATCAACTTCCACGATTTATTTGCTGTTACCTAATGTTAACTGCAGTTTTAACCAGACTGTTCGGCCAGGTTCGTTTATGCGCGTGGTTTGGATAAATCCAGGTATACCGCCACCCATGCCATTGCCGCCGGCGCGACTGACAAATTCTGCATAGTTTTTATTGAATAGATTATCGATACCGGTGCTAAGTAATAGTGCAGGGGTGATTTTCCAGCTGGCATTAGCGGAAAACACGCTAAATCCCGAAGATGGGCCAAGGTCTTTGCCGACGATTGTGCCTCTGTCGATGTCGTAGCGGCTTTGCTTGGCAACCGCGCGCATTAAGCCACCTACGGACCACTTATCTGTGCTATAGCTAATGCCTGTGCGCAGCTCTAAAGGCGAGACTTGCGGTAAGGCTTTGCCGGAAATTTTATTGGTGGCGCGTACATAGGATAGGGCAGAGTCGATGGTCCATTCTGGGTTGAATTTATGGCTAATGCTGAACTCACCGCCATAGCTGCGGGCGTTGATATTGTCTACATAGCCGTTCTTTTTCATCATGTGGCTGTAATCAACAATAATATAATCATCTATCGCGCTGTAGAAAACCGATGCCGATAATTCGGTCATTTTTCCCTTATAGAGTAAGCCTGCATCCAGCTGGCTGTTTTTTTCGCTTTTGATGTTAAAGCCGCTGCGGCTGGTTTCGCTTTGCTTGGCAATTAGCTCCCAATAATCGGGGAAACGTTCGCTATGGCCTAAGCCTGTATACAGCATTAAAGGTATATCGTTTAATTGATGCTCATAACGTGCAAAGGCGCTATGTAGGTTTTTACTGCGTTTATCGTTGGCTGTTGGGTTGGGCATTGTCGCCATCATGCTGATGATACTGTCTCGATGGTCCTCGGCTTGCCAGTGGTCTAATCGGTATCCACTTAGAAACGTATCGTTATTTGTTATCTGATAAGTGATTTCGGTGAAAAGCCCTTGCTGGCGAATGGTGGCATCTTTTAATAGGGGCGCGTAAATAGCCGATGGTGGTGCTAAGCGTGAATGATGCGTATTCTCTTGTGCATCAATACCCCATAACCAGTTCACGGTGTCTGAGACAATAAAATCGGCGGAAAAGCGCGCACCGTAAGTATCGCGCGTTACATTGTTATAGCCCATCATGCCTGGCTTACGCAGTTGCTGATCGTCCATTACATGGTCGATGCTATTTGCAAAAGCATGGAATTTTATTGTGTCTAACCAAGGGCTGATGTTTTGTGATTCTAGGCGCAGGTTGATGCTTTCGCGTAAAAACTTTGTGCCGTCCATGCCTCGGTCAGCATAAGCGGCTTCGCCATCACTGTGCGTGTAGGCGAGCTCTATACGGTTATCGTCATTGGGCGTCCAGCCTAAAGCAATATTTGAGCTATAGCGTCGGTAGCTGGAGTGCACTTCGTCACCCTTACCATCTTTGTAATTGTCAGAGGATGAGTTGCTGCCATTAAGGCGTAAATAGCCTAAAGAATTGCCTAGGGTAAGATCGACTAATTGATCGTTTCGATTAAAGCTCGCATTCACGGTGCTCAGGTGAAAGCGATAGCTGGGCTCTGTAAAGCGCTGTAGATCACGCTCGAAAACTATCGTAGCCGCAGAATGGCCCGCACCATAACGTACGGCTTGCGGGCCTTTTATGACGATAACATTGTCGTGTAATTCGGGGTAAATATAGGCGGTGGGGGAGTCCATGCGCATATCGCAAGCACCGAGAATGTTTTCACCATCCAATAATATGCCTAAGCGAGAACCCGCCATACCGCGAAATAAAACATCACCATCGGTGCCGCCTTTTCGGGTAACGGAAAAGCCCGGGATGGTTTTTAAGAAATCAGCGCCATCATGGGCGGGGATAGGCTGTCGCGGCTGCTTGGGATCAATCGCCACCATGCTAGGGGAGTTTAAAGCTTTACCGACCACTAATATCCGTTCAATAGCAGGCTCTGTTGTGGCGTATGCACTGCTTATGCTAAGAATGGCAAGACCTAGCGCGCTTCGAAAAATAAGCATAATAATCCCTTAGAGTAAAAATAAAAGCGCATTATAAAAACTAAGAGCTTAAAGCACGATGCGGCATAATGTCGCAGTGTCTTGCTTGCCTATGGGCTGAATCTGCTTGCGGGCAGGCATGACATCCCCTTATAAATGGTTTAGTCTTTCTGCCATTTTGCAGGGGCTACTTTTAAAGATAATGGCTGAATATGGCAGAACCTCTTATTCTATCGCCTGAATTGGCGCCGCGATTTCAAGTGAGGCAATTAACGCGCTTACGCTGGGGATTGATTGGCTTTGAAATACTGTTTGCCTTGCTGGGCTTGCTTAGCGAGCATGCGGTTAGCAGTTGGCCATTAATTTTCACGCTACTGTGCATTCACGCTGCGAGCAATATCTTGCTGCATTTTTTGCAGCATATTCAGCGCTCTCCTTTACGCTTGTTTACCGCCACTTGCTTAATAGACTTGTTATTGTTGGGTTGCTTATTGGCGCTTTCAGGTGGCAGCAGCAATGGTTTAGTCGCGCTATTATTATTGCCGGTAGCGATAGGCAGTGTTTTATTGCCGGTAGCCAGAAGCTATTTGTTGGCGTGTTTAGCCGTAGCGGTTTATACCTTATTACTGTTGACTGATGATTTAAGCTTATTATCGGGCTGGGTTAGCGATCAGCCTAGTCCAACGGCTGCGGATAGGGGCCATGCTGCACATCCTCTTTTTAGCCAGCATTTGCTGCAGATGTGGTGGGCTTTTGTTTTGTCAGCCGCTTTAATTAGCTGGTTTGTTAGCACCCAAGCCCAGCTTATTCGTGAGAAAGCTAAACAACTCACGCAATTACAGCAGCAGCAATTACAGCAGGAGCAAGCCTTAGCCATTGCCACTTATGCCGCCAATGCCGCGCATCAGTTGGCCACGCCTATTCAAAATATGGCCTTGCTTGCCGATGAATTGGAAGGCGATAAGCCGGTGATGCT
>Ga0209075_1001228_pt1 | contig 24458 bp, 22 predicted proteins | sample Stecom2011_FD_187523 | JGI IMG/M metagenome (GOLD analysis project Ga0209075, IMG submission 187523) | Agricultural soil microbial communities from Utah to study Nitrogen management - Steer compost 2011 (SPAdes) (version 2) | ecosystem: Environmental > Terrestrial > Soil > Agricultural land...
ATCATTATATAATCACCCCCCCGTCATATACTTAACCTCTCCGTTCAACATGACATCCTGACTAAGAACCCTCTTACCAGAGCTATTCAGAGTAAAGTAAATCTTAGTATCATCATAAATGTAGACAGGATCGTTTGGATTAAGACCGGCAAGGTCGAGTCCCACCATTATATCACCCGGCTTTTCGATATCGCGAAAAAACTCCTTATCACTTTCAAACTCACAGGAAACAAGCGTTGAGGCAATTAAAAACACTAAAGAACAATACGGTACCGGTTGAGATAGCCTTTTCATTCTTATCATAAAAACATTTATTAGTGCAGATTTTCAAAGGAAATATTATGCAGAAACAGGTGTTGTGTCAGTAGTTATTATATGGTAATCAATTAGATTGCGGAAGCGGGGGGATTCGAACCCCCGGTACAGTTACCCGTACGACAGTTTAGCAAACTGTTGGTTTCAGCCACTCACCCACACTTCCTTATGGTTATTTTGCTGAAATCGGATGCAAATATACATGTTTGTTTTCAACTTTTCAAAGAAAACATCCATTTTCAAACCGAATATTTATACTTTTGTTCGTTTAGGTAGATTTATTACAATTACTAACTTGATGGAACAGCCAAAAAGAAACAAAAAAAGAACTAATATAATTCTGTTGACTGCAGGCATATTGCTGCTAATCATTATATCAGCAGGGATATATATCTATAATACAATCTTCGAGCCATTTGATCTCACCGAAACAGCTTACATTTACATCGATGAGGAGAAGGATTACAACTATGTAGTGAATCAACTGCAGGAAAAAACACAACTGCCAAACGAAAAAATCTTTCACCTGCTAGCCGACAGGATGAACTATCCAAACAGGATAAAAACAGGGCGCTATGCAATAGTTGACGGCATGACTATGCCTGATGTAATACGACTGTTGCGCTCAGGTGTGCAGGCACCTGTAAATCTCACGTTCAACAATATTCGCACAAAAGAAAACCTTGCAGGCCGCTTTTCTGATCAACTGATGGCAGACAGTCTCTCAATAATAAATGTCCTTAACGACACTGCCGTAGCAGCAAGCTATGGCTTCAACAACCAAACCTTTGGCGCCATGTTTATCCCCAACACTTATGAAGTTTACTGGGACACAAGCGTTGAGAACCTTATTAGCAGAATGAAAAGAGAGTATGATGCATTCTGGAATGAACAGCGAAAAAGCAAAGCAGAGAAGCTTGGCCTTACACCTATGAAAGTATCAATACTCGCTTCCATAGTAGAAGAAGAAGCAACCTATACCGACGAATATTCGACTGTAGCCGGACTATATCTGAACCGTTTAGAAAAAGGCATGCGCCTCGAAGCAGACCCCACAGTAAAATATGCCGTGGGCGATCCCACACTGCGCAGAATCCTGTTCAAACATCTTGAAGTGGAATCTCCTTACAACACATACAAGAACGACGGTCTGCCACCCGGACCAATCAGGATACCATCTATAAAAGGGATTGATGCTGTATTGAATCCAACAGAACACAACTACCTGTTTATGTGTGCAAAAGATGACCTCTCGGGCCGACACAATTTTGCTGTCACTCATGCCGAACATGCAAGAAATGCAAGAGCTTACCAGAGGGCACTGAATGAGAGAGGGATATATTAAAAGATCTCCTGCCTCCATAATTTATCCAGAAAACTCAATACCGGATAAACCTCAATTTTATTCAATAAGCGAGGTTTTTTATCCATGGACACAATTATAAGTTTTGCATCAGGAAACTCCTCCGAAAAAGCCTTAAGACCTTTTGTATGATGAGACTGAACCTCCTCAGTCGATTTAATCTCTATCGCTACTTCCGCATTACCTAAAATTGCATAAACCTCATAACCTGAAGAAGTACGCCAATAAGTAACACCTTCAAGTGGTTTGCAATAACCCAAGTAGGCAATAATCTCCTGCATTATGAAATGCTCAAAAGCATGTCCAAATTCGGGTGAACCGGGATGCATATAAGTTCTCTTTAGTAGAAAATTAGCAACTCCAACATCAAAATAGTAAAACTTTGGTGATTTTATAACCCTCCGCTTTACTTTTCTAGTAAATGCTGGAATTGTATAACCTATAAGTGTTTCTTCCAAAATAGAAAAATACTCTTTCACGGTAGGCGAACTTACGCCACATTCAGATGCAATATTGTTATAGTTTACAATTTCACCATTGCTTAAAGCTGCAATCTCCATAAATCTTGAAAATGTACTTAAATTACGGGTGAGCGCTTCAGCCTTTATCTCTTCCTGCAAGTAATCGCCAACATAAGCATGCAGTCTATTTGTAGCATCAGCCACAAGATAATGACGAGGCAACATACCATTATTACACGCCCTAACTATATCGAAATCCGGTATTTCACTACTCACAAAAGGATAAAGATATTTCCTTACTGCCCTGCCACCCAATAAATTTGCTCCACTTCGACGCATTTTACGAGCGCTTGAACCACTCAAAACAAAACGGAGATTACGATTAGTTATCAGCCAATGAACTTCATCAAGTAATGAAGGTATTTTCTGAATTTCATCAATAATCACCAGTTCGTTTTCCGGAAGCAAGTTTAGCTCTTCACGCAGAAGAGACGGGCGACGATTATATCTCTCAAACTCATCCGACTTTAGTAAATCCACATAGAAGGTATCGGGAAAAATCATTTTAAGTAAAGTACTTTTCCCTGTCTGTCTGGCTCCCCACAGGAAAACTGAATCATTTTCTACATCACTGAGATTAATTTTTCTTGATAACATTGTGACAACTGATATTAGCACACATTATTTACACACAAATATATAACAATTATATGTAAATATAAAGTATCACTTTATTTTCACATGTATTTCTAAAGCACGACTTTACTTTTGCATGAATCAACTGATAGGTTCACAATAAAAAAGCGACCCAAAGGCCGCTTTAAAGTTGTTGTTGGTATCAAAGATACTGAATTCTGAAAGCAATTCACAACATCATGGCACACTATTTGCAAACCTCTTATCATAAATCGAATTTATAAATATAGAACAAAGTATGAGTTTTTTAAATATAGCACAAAATAGATATACTACAAAGAAATATGATCCGAACAGGAAGATTGATGAAGAGACTGTTGAGAAGCTGAAAGAGATTATCAGATTGAGTCCATCATCGATTAATAGCCAGCCATGGAAGTTTACCTTTGTTTCGGATGAGAATATAAAAAGCAAGTTGTCGGAATTCTCATATAACAACAAGCAGAAGGTTAGGGATGCAAGCCATTTAGTGGTATTTAGCATGGTAAAGGATGTGGATACTTTTGAAAATCGCAAGCTGAATTTACTGCCTGAAGGCGCTACTACATACTATAACCGAGTGCTAAAGCCAAAAGGCGATGAGCAGATAATGTCGTGGCTGAAGTCACAGGTGTATCTGTCGTTAGGGTTTTTTCTTAGTGCTGCTGCAAGCATTGGCATTGACTCTACTCCAATGGAAGGAATAAGTACTGATGAGTATGATGCTATTTTAGAGGATAATGAATACAAGACTTTGTTTGCTGTTGCAATTGGTTATCGTGACAAAGATGATTCCAATCAGCCCTCTCAGAAACCCAAGTTTCGTTTGGATAGGGATAAAGTAATCAGAACTATAAAATAATATTTTCTCTCCCGCTCCTTTTATGCTTGATCTCTATCACTTTTCCCAGGTGATAGACAATATTCCAGAAACAGTAGTTACCGTTTTTGCAAGGTTTGAACTCATCATCTATCATATTGAAGCGGATAGGGTATCCATTTTTCTGTAATGCAGGCTGGAAGGTGATATCTTCTATTTCTACAATAAGGATATCACGCTCTCCGTCAGCACCGACGGCAAGGCTCAGAAATTTGTATTCAACGGGTAAATAGGGATAAATACCGTTGTTGTAGATATAGATTTCACTAACGGGGTCACCAGGTAGCAGACTCTCGTTGTAATAGAGTCTGGTATGTCCATCTTCGTGCCAGGTAAGGAGATACTTTTTGTAGGTTGTATCCTTAATCTCCCGTCCTACAGATTTGATTTTCCCGGATATGATGTCATTAAAGTGAGCCTGATTTATTGTCAGGCAAAGCGTATTGTCTTTTATAGGTTTCATAGTTTTCCAAATTACGCTCATTAAAAAATATGACCTGAAAAAACGGGACAGCACAGACAAATATAAACATACTTTTGGAATATTTTCCAAATATTTATATATATTTTTCTCTCTCGGGAGACTTATGGTATTAGGTAATGTTGGGAGATAAATATTGTCTTCTCAACTCACAACTTTCTCTTTATCCTGGGGAATTATCAGATTAAGAATCACACCGATAAGTGCTGATAACCCGATGCCTGTCATGCTGATATTGCCTATCTGCAAAACAGCACCACCAATGCCGGTTGTGAGAATAAGCGATACAATTATCAGGTTGCGGGTATTACTCATATCTGTTTTATTAGTTATCATGTTGTTGATACCTGTTGCTGCTATCATACCAAACAGAAGGAGCATTATACCACCAAGAACGGCTCCGGGTATCGACTTGAGAAAAGCACTAACTTTTCCTATCATAGAGAAAACGATTCCCGTGACAGCTGCAATACGTATTACTGCAGGATCAGTCACTTTTGTAAGTATCATAGCTCCGGTTACTTCAGAGTAGGTTGTAACTGGCGGACCACCAATAATTCCTGCTACTATACATGCTAAACCGTCGCCAAGCATTGTGCGATGGAGTCCCGGTTTTTTCACAAAATCTTTACCTGCAACCTGACTCACTGTATATATATCGCCCACGTGCTCTATTACAGGGGCTATTGCAACAGGAATCATGAACAGAATGGCTCCCCACGAAAACTCAGGCTTCTCAAATCGAGGCAGACTAAACCAAGCAGCTTCTGCTATTCCGGTGAGATCAACTCTCCCTAACAACATTGCAGCTATATAGCCAACAATAATTCCTGCAAATATGGGGATGAGCTTCAGAAGACCTTTGGCAAACAGGCTCACGACTATAGCGGTTGTTAATGATATAACAGCCAGCAACCAGTCCTCTTGTGCCATATTTACCCCTGTGCCGGCGAGTGAGAGTCCGATAAGCATAATCACCGGACCGATTACAACAGGAGGGAAAAGTCGCTTGATAAGTTTTACGCCCTGCCATTTGACAAGTGCACTCATAAGAAAATATACAACTCCTACTGCTGCTATTCCGGAGAGGGTCCCGGCCAGACCGTACAGTTCAGTAGCTTTAACTATAGGAGCTATAAAAGCAAAACTACTGCCTAAGAAAACAGGGACTATACCTTTTGTTACAAGGTGAAAGATTAATGTGCCTATACCTGCGGTGAACAGAGCTGTGGAAGGATCGAGTCCTACCAAGAGAGGTACTAATACTGTTGCTCCGAAAGCAACAAATAGAAATTGCACTCCTACAACAGTTTTATATAATGGAGTGAGATGTTTGTTTTCCATTCAATTGTTAAAATCTTGTTTTGGATGCAAAGATAATACTCTTAAAGTAATTTATCAGGATACTTTTATTGATTTTCTTAATTTATTCGCTCTAATACTGAATTCATTTTCCTTGCCAAATTCAAAAAGCCTGCCCACTTCTCCATTACATACTTTGCATTTGCCATACACCATTACATCATTAAATTTTGTAAGATAAATCTCTTCAATATCGATACCTTTTTGTGCAAAGCCTCTGCAGTGAAGGCAATATACATTATTTGAGACTATGCTTTTGAAAAATTCTTTATCAGATTCGTCAAGCAAAACTGCCAATTGAAACTGATTGATCTTTATTCCAGATTGCCTACTCATAAAAATTGTTTTACAGTACCCTCCTAACTATCGGATTTTAAGTTTAAAGCACAAATATAAATGATATATTTTAATATATATTATATTTTGGAATATATTATATAAAAAAAACAGTAAAGTGTATCGAGGAGAGTTAAGAGCCAACCGTTTGTGTTATATTTAATGAGATTTAATTGTAAAAAATAACACCAAATAGAATGAAATACGGGATTATAAAAAACTAAAAAACGGGCGTTGAAAATTCAACGTCCGTTCTTAATTAATTCCTCTTTATAATACTTAAAAGATGCCTCTTAAATCATCCAGAGTGAAATTCATCGCTTCTATAAATCCGTTTTCATCGATTAAGTAATTTCGGAAACCACGATTCAGTTTAAAATCATAATAAAGTTCTGAATCTGCTCCATTAACTTCACAAAATTGTGAATTTTTGTCGAGGTTATCCATTTCAAACGTTCTCTCTATAACATCTTTGTTAATATCGAAACTAACAGAGAGAAATGTGATGTCTGCATTGTTCATCTTAAGATAATTATGCAGCAAAACATTTGTTGCTCTGGATTGGGCGTCATAAGGTGCCCAGAAGTTAACCACGACTTTTTTGCCTTTAAAATCACTCAGGTTGTATGTATCGCCATCCAAATCCGTTAAAACAATATCAGGTATTATTTCTCCCGGATAATAACCTATTGATGGAGCAGCGTCCTTTACAGAACCTGATGATAGAGCAAGTGAAAAAATTGCTATAAGGCAAAAGTTCACGTACTTCATATAAAATAATTTTGGTTAGTAAATAGGTCTGCAGTGCTTCACGCAGTTGCTAAACCTCTTATTTATAACGACTTTTCGCTAAAAGTCTGTTTTTGTAACGGGCAAAAGTATGTCATTTTTTTGTAATATCGAATTTTTAGGATAAAAAGTTTCATTCTAAATGTTAAATTTCTACACAACCAACTAATACTTAGCCGATAATATGTCACTTTCAAACAATCCACTGATTATGATTGTCGTATTTGTATATCAACATGACAAAGGTGCATTAAACATACTGACAGACTGCTGTGTTAATGTCTGACTGTGAAAAATGACTCAATTGCTTCAATAGATGTATCTTTCAGTACCACATTTTTATCTTTATCCAGCAAATAAAGAGTGGGGATAGCTTTAATATCATATAATTTCTTTTGTGTGATCTGCATACCCTTATCATAGCCGTGTACCCAGTTTGATGGCATCTGAGGCAAATGAGCCAGCCATTCGCCAAGATCTTCATCGGGATAAAGAGTGAGAATAGTGAGCATGGTACGTGTCGGACTATTTAAAGATAAAGCGTCATTGAGAGGCTTGGAGTTGTCAAGTTGGGCTGTTACCGCTTCACATGTAGGGCAACCGGGATTGGAGAACATCAGAAGTATATATTCACTTTGCAGATCATACAGATAGGATGTCTGACCGGATGCCACTGTATAACTGAAGTTGTTAGCCCTGTCACCTACCCTGTTTTTCATTGCCATATCAAGCTGAAACTCGTAAACAGACTTTCTTTCATCACTCAGAACTGACGACCCGGTTATCTCATTTAAAACGGGAATATAAAACTCCTCATTGCGAAACGGTGAATTTGGATCATAGAAATATTTTTCAAATAGCGATACAAAATGCATGTACATTTCTTTATATGCTTCTGCATTGCCAAGTGTTTTTATGAGCGATTCACCTGCAATCTCCTGTGGAACATAGTTCAGGATATTTATATAATCAACAAATGCTTGTTCAGTAATTTCAGGACGCATTATAAGGTCTGTATCACTAAAGTCAAACCTATCCCAATAGTGCATCACAAGGAATTTAGCACGTTCATCTGTATCGGTAAGTGATTCAGGCATATCAGGCAGAACAAACGTATCGGAGACAACAGTTTGGGCAGGTGCCGAAGTCTCAAGCACAGGCAATTCGTGTTGCGCTGACTGGGATTTCTTGCCTGAAGAGCAAGATATTGCAGATAATATAACGATCAGTACAATAATCGATAATAATGAAAGAATATTTCTCATAATACTAAATGCTAATTTTTACTTCTATCCGTAAAGATAAGAAAACCGTAGAAAAAACCGATATTTTTAGTACATTTGTATTTTTACATCTCATCCAATTCATTCATGGATACTTTTATTGTTTCTGCAAGAAAATACAGACCTTCCACTTTTAAAAGTGTTGTTGGCCAAGAGGCTCTCACAACAACACTGAAGAATGCCATTGCCGGGAATAAGCTTGCTCATGCATATCTTTTCAGCGGACCACGCGGTGTAGGTAAAACTACCTGTGCCCGCATTTTCGCGAAAACTATCAATTGCCTCGACCTTACACCTGATAATGAATCATGTAATAAATGTGAGTCGTGCGTAGCTTTTAATCAACAGCGCTCATATAACATTCATGAGCTTGATGCTGCCTCTAACAACGGAGTTGATGATATTCGCTCATTAATAGATCAGGTACGTATCCCCCCGCAGATAGGGAAGTATAAAGTTTATATCATTGATGAGGTCCACATGCTATCACAAGCGGCGTTCAACTCATTTCTGAAAACACTGGAGGAGCCGCCTGCGCATGCCATATTCATACTTGCAACCACAGAGAAGCATAAAATTATTCCAACAATCCTGTCGCGTTGTCAGGTTTATGATTTCAACCGTATAAATATTGCTGATATTGTTGAACATCTGCTGTATGTTGCACAGCAGGAAGGTGTGACGACAGAGCCCGAAGCATTGAATGTAATTGCTCAGAAAGCTGACGGCGGTATGCGTGATGCATTATCTATATTTGATCAGACAGCCAGTTATACTCAAGGAAATATTACATACAAAGCGGTTATCGAGAATCTGAATGTACTTGATTATGAATATTATTTCAAACTAACCGACGCAATTCTTGACGGCAGTGTAGTGGAGTGCCTGCTCATTCTGAATGATATACTAAACCGTGGTTTTGAGGGTCAGTATATTATCAGCGGTGTAGCTTCTCATTTCCGAGACCTTCTGGTATGCAAAGACTCTAAGACTGCTACCCTATTTGAGGTTGGCGCTTCAATAAGAGATCAATATATCGAAACTGCAAAACGGTGTAGTAATGAGTTTCTCTATAAAGCGATTGAAATTGCCAATGAATGTGACCTCAACTATAGGATAAGTAAAAACAGGCGTTTATTGCTTGAACTAACACTCATAAAGCTATGTCAGTTGCAGGAAAGTCCTAAAGAAAAAGAGGAAAAAAAAAGTTCAATAAAAACAATTGAGATTCCTGCTGCTGAAAAAAAAACTAAAATCGATTCATCCGAGAAAGTAGAAGTTGATTCGGAAGACAAAAAAAAGCCTGGACACGAAAAAGAAATAGATAGGCAATCTAATCATGATGAGAAGTCCCGGACAAATACAAAGACGACCGTTCAATCTGCAGAACCTTCATTTAAACAAAACAGGAAGCTTGAAATTCAAACTGAAGACTCATCAAGTGAATCAGTTTCAATAAACAAACAAAAAAAACCTTCTCTAAACGGGATGGGTGTATCTCTTTCATCATTCAGAATTAAGGATGAGGAAAAAAAAGAAGAAAAGAAAGAGAGTACTACCATAAACGGCAACAACTCATTCACTGAAAAGGAGTTGATTGCAGCTTGGAATGAGTATGCCGATAACCTTTTAAAGGAGCCATTGCTTAAAAACACAATGACTCTCTATCAGCCCAAATTGATCAGTGATGTTATTTTTGAGGTAGAGGTTAATACTGAAATAAACAAAGAGTATCTGACAAGCAACAGTTTATCAATTCTCACATTCTTGAGGAGCAGTGTGAAAAATGATGACTTAACTATGACCATAAAGATTGCTGAAGGTAATGCGATAAAAAAGCCTCTTACATCAAGAGAAATATTTGATGAAATGTCAGATAACAACCAGTCACTTCAGAGGTTATCTGATGAATTAGGACTTGAACTGAACTGATTCTAATCTAATCTAAACAATACAGGGTCAGTGATGAAACAGATGCACTTTATTTTACTGATTATCATTCTTCTTTTATCATGCAACGAGGGCAAAGGTGATAAACGACAAATGATAAATCCTAAGGCACCTGCTATTATAACATTACCACCTGACACATTGACTCCTGTGGCCATTCTTCCTGACACTATAATCGATGCTGATTACACTTTTGAAGAGGCTACAAAAGACTCCGGCGCACCTGAAAGTATTATAAACAGTCTGGAACTGGTGGATGTTTTTTATATTTCTACTGACGGTAAGATTCACAAAGGACAGATCGTTACAAACAAACTTATCGCTGACAATATAAAAGAGATATTCAGGTTTATGCTTGATGAGGATTTTATAATAGAAAAAGCTATTCCTATTGCAAGATATGAATGGAATGACAGTCTCTCAATGGCGGACAACAACAGTTACAGTTTTTGCTACAGAAATATATCCTACTCAAAACATGCCGAAGGGATGGCAATTGACATAAACCCTATGTTTAATCCACTTATCTGGAAATACTCAGACAAGCCCAATGAACCTTTGGGAGCAGTATCGGACACAACTGTAAACGGCACACTATACCCCAATCACCCTGTAGTAAATGAATTCCGAAGATTAGGTTTCAGATGGGGGCACAACTTCACTAAATACCATGACGATCATCATTTCGAAAAAAGATGATTATACAGCCATACATTAATAATATATTACCACGTTATAGTATTTTTTCGCTAAAGAAAGTAATAATCCTGAGAAAAACCTGTATTACCTGTATGCCCAGTTTTCACTGTCAAGATTCCTATAATTTATTGCTTCTGCAAGATGAATAGATTTTATGTTTTCGCTTTGATCTATATCAGCAATTGTACGCGAAACTTTAAGTATTCTATCGTATGCCCTTGCTGAAAGAGAACGTCGTTCCATGGCAGCTTTCAAAAGCTTCAACCCTGCCGGATCAGGCTCAGCAAATCGATGAAGCATCCTGCTCGTCATCTGAGCATTACAGTGAACACCCTTCACTTTTCTGAATCTTTGTTTCTGTATCTCACGCGCTTTAATTACTCTGTTTCTGATATCCTCACTCTTTTCAGAAGCAGCTTTGCTTGATATTTTATCGAATGGTACAGGTACAATCTCAATCTGTATATCTATTCTGTCAAGTAGAGGACCGGATATTTTATTAAGGTACTTCAGTACAGATCCACTTGAACATACACACTCCCTGTCAGGATGGTTGTGGTAGCCACAAGGGCAAGGATTCATTGCTGCAACAAGCATAAACCCGGCAGGATATTTAACGCTGTATTTTGATCTGGAAATAGTTATCTCTCTGTCCTCCAAAGGCTGACGCAATACCTCAAGAACGCTCCTGTTGAATTCAGGCAGCTCATCCAGAAACAGTACACCGTTGTGTGCCAGACTTATCTCACCTGGCTGAGGAGAAGCACCACCTCCAACCATAGCAACATTACTGATAGAGTGATGTGGCGTTTGAAACGGGCGTGTAAACATAAGCGAGGAATTTAAATCTGTTCTGCCTGCTACACTGTGTATTTTAGTTGTCTCAAGTGCCTCATCGATTGTAAACGGCGGGAGTATTGAAGGAACCCTCTTAGCCATCATAGATTTACCAGAACCCGGAGGACCAACCATTATAATATTATGTCCACCCGCAGCTGCCACTTCAATTGCGCGTTTAACATTCTCCTGTCCTTTAACATCAGAAAAGTCAAGTTCGTAATTTGAAATATTGTTTCTGAATTCCTTGTCAAGGTCAACTCTTGTAATTTCAGGCAGTTTGACATCATTGAAGAAGTCAACCACTTCAAGAATATTGCTTACACCATACACATCAAGACCTTCTACCACAGCAGCCTCTTTTGCATTTTGCAGAGGAAGTATTAATCCTTTAAAGCCATTCTCCTTTGCCATTATTGCTATTGGCAGTGCGCCTCTTAATGGCAGAATTGTACCATCAAGCGACAGTTCACCCATAATTAAATAATCACACAGCTTATCAGTTTTCACAGATTCGGAAGCAGCAAGGACTCCTATAGCCAGCGGAAGGTCATAAGCAGAACCCTCTTTTCGGATATCGGCAGGTGCCATGTTAATAACAATCTGTTTACGTGGGAACTTCAGTCCGTTTACCTCAAGAGCTGAAACAATACGTTCGTGACTCTCTTTTACTGAAGTATCCGGTAACCCAACAAGGAGAAACCGGATACCTCTGGAGCAGTTTACTTCAATAGTGATTAGAGTTGCGTCTATCCCTTGAACAGCTGCCCCAAATACTTTGACCAGCATCTGTTACAGTTTATCTTATTTAATATATTATTGTTTAATTATCAATCGATTTCCTGACCACTTCTGCCACTTCCTGTGCGGGAACATTCCTCTCCATTATTGTTCCATCAGGACTGACAAGTATGTTAAATGGTATATACTGAACATTTAACAGATCTACAATATCTGATCCCCAGCTTCTTTTTTCAGGTATTATGGTCCAGGTTACTGAATCGTGAGAGGGGTAATCTATAGGATAAATATCAGAATCAATATAAACGGAAACAAACTGAACACTGTCGCTGTTCAACTGCTCATACTCATTTTTGAGTAGATCAATAGTCTCACGCGACTCAACTCCTGAAGTAGATATAAATGAAAGAAGCAGATATTTCCCTTTGTAATCATAAGAACTTATAGTATCACCCTCATAATCTTTTAACTGAAAATAGGGAAGTTGAGCACCTTCGGCAGTACGATTCAGCTTTTCGGAATAAGAATACAACCGGTTTGCTATCCTTGACTGTTTAACATCTCCCTGCATATACCCCAAAACTCTTTCAAGTGCCTGGGGAGAGTCGCTGTTCATAAAGAAGTTACTAATAAGGATTAGGCTGGATATCTTTGTAGGATTCTCTTTTATAAACTCTTCAGCTTTTAAAGTTAACTCATGATTCAGAAGATTCAGGTTGGCAACATCATCATTTATGGACAGTGAATTCACATTCGCGGTATCCGATACACGATCTTTATTCAAATTAATAATCAATTGCCCACGTTGCTTTAACAGATCCTGATTTAGACTCTTGAATGTTGTAAGATCATCGTTTATTTCATTTCCATTTACCCTTATTAAATCAGGAAGCAAAGCATCACCGTTAACTTTCAGTTTCTGACCTTTATCAGCGAAAACTATGGCAGCACTCTCATAATTATTCATGTAAAGAGAGAAAGTAGTTAACGTATCAATATTTACATTATATGAAAAACCACCTTTATTATTTACCGGAATTGTATCAATCACAAGCGTGTCAGATGATAGGTATGTAGCAAGAAGATATGGATAGTCAATATTAGAAATTTTTCCTTTTATGACTGTCTCATCACCCTTACTGCACGATATTGCAAAAAGCATTGAGATACAAATAATTATGCTGACACAGAGTTTAGACATTTTTCTTTTCCTGTTTCGTAATTTTTCAATCAAAATTTTTGTAAGCTGCAAAGGTATTATATTCTCTCAAATATTCAAAGTTTTTCACAATTTTTTATTTGTTTTTTATTTTACTCTTTCAATCCTGTTAAATTATTGAAGAACATAAGAAAATAGTTAGCTTTGCATTGTTAAAAAAACATCTTATGTATTTCTCGATTATAATTCCTGTTTACAATCGCCCCGATGAATTGGATGAACTTCTTTTGAGTCTCTGTAAGCAGACTTATCATCACTTCGAAGTTATAATTGTGGAGGATGGCTCTGAACTTAAAAGTGATAAAGTTGTCAGTAAATATTATGACAGACTATCAATAAACTATTTAGAAAAGCCCAATTCAGGTCCCGGTCTAAGCAGAAATGCAGGAGCCGAACAAGCACAATATGACTGGTTGATCTTCTTTGACTCAGATTGTATTATTCCAGAACATTATCTCGAAAACGTAGCTACACACCTATCTAATAGTAAAACAGATGCGTATGGCGGTCCTGATGCTGCTTTACCAAGCTTCTCAACCACACAAAAAGCAATTAATTATTCTATGACCTCTTTTTTCACTACAGGTGGAATAAGAGGGAGTAAAAAATCAATGGACAAATTCCATCCCAGAAGCTTCAACCTCGGTGTAACGAAAAAAGCTTTTAATTCAATAGAGGGATATGGCAAAATGAGATTTGGGGAAGATATTGATTTCAGTCTGCGTTTGTTAAATGCAGGATATAAAACAGCACTAATTACTGATGCTTTTGTTTATCACAAAAGAAGGTCAACCTTCCGTCAGTTTTTCAAGCAAGTATATAATTCGGGTATAGCCAGAATTAATCTGCACCTTTTACACCCGGGTTCACTAAAACTGGTTCATACTTTACCTGCCTGCTTTGTAATTGGCATGGCCTCTGTATTAATATTGTCTCTTTTTTACCCTCTCCTGCTTTTGCTCCCTTTAGCCTACTCTCTAATTGTTTTTATTGACTCATTATTAATAAACAAATCAATCAGTGTAGCCCTTTACAGTATTGCAGCGTCGTGGATTCAGCTCATCGGTTACGGAACAGGATTTCTATCAGCCGTTTGGAGACGACTAATTCTTAAAAAAGGGGAATTCAAAGCATTTGAGAAAAAATTCTACAAGTAAATCCTATGGATAATATCACTTAAGTTATCTCTGAAAATCTTGTTCACTATATTTTCTCTCCATAAGCCAGATCACCTGCATCACCAATTCCCGGAACGATATATGAGGATTCGTTAAGTCCCGGATCAATTGCTGCTGCCCAGATAGTAGTTTTCTCTTCAGGGAAATGCTCTTTGCAATAGTCAATAGCCTGCTGACTTGCAATAATTGTTGCCACATGAATTTTAGAGGGAATTCCTTTTGTCAGCAAAGCTCTGTACGTAAGTTCCATACTGCTCCCGGTTGCAAGCATCGGGTCAGTAAGAATTAATGTTTTCCCTTCAATTGAAGGTGAAGCTATATATTCTATATGAATATCAAATGTCTGATGACCTGTCTCTTTATATTTTCTGTATGCCGAAACAAATGCATTTTCAGCACCATCGAAATAATTAAGCATACCGTGATGAAAAGGCAGACCCGCTCTCAGAATTGTAGCTATCACTATTTCCTCATCCGGGATATTTGCTTCTGCAACATCAAGTGGAGTGTTAACATGTATTGTTTTATAGGCCAACAGCTTACTGATTTCATAAGCCATTATTTCACCAATCCTCTCAATATTTCTGCGAAAACGAAGCCTGTCGTTCTGGATAGTTATATCTCTTATTTCGCGAAGATAGAGACTGATTAGCGAATTTTGCTCCGAAAAGTTAATTATTTGCATAGGAATGTATATTTTTCGGAGAACAAAGGTACAATTTTTCAACCTTTATCTAAACAATTACACCGTTTTTTTGTTGAATTAGAGGTTCGGAGAAGAAAAAACCATCAATTAAAGAAATATTTCTTTAATTCCTTTTCAAAATAAAATAATTTGTATATTTTTGTACTGTTGTTTTAGGTTTTAAAGCGCAAACAAGTTTTATACGATCATAAACATTAAACCCAAATTATTAAGATGGCAAATTTAGATTTAAGCAAGTACGGAATTGTGGGAGATTTTGAAATCGTTCATAATCCCACCTACGAGACTCTCTTTCAAGATGAGATGAATCCTGCAAATGAAGGTTTCGAAAAAGCTAAGTTAACAAAGAGTGGTGCTACTGCTGTTTACACAGGTAAATTCACCGGTCGTTCTCCAAAAGACAAATACTTTGTAAAGGATGACGTAACAAAAGACACACTATGGTGGGATGGCACAATCAACCGCCCATGTTCAAAAGAAGCATTCAACTATTGCAAGGGACGTGTAACTGATCAGCTTTCTACAGCAAAGAAACTTTATGTTGTTGATACATTCTGCGGTACTAACGAAGATACCCGCATGAAAGTTCGCTTCATTATGGAAGTTGCATGGCAGGCTCATTTTGTTACTAATATGTTTATCCGTCCTTCTCATTACGAACTTGCTCATTATGGAGAGCCTGACTTCGTTTGCTTAAACGGATCTAAAACAACTAACGACAAATGGCAGGAGCACGGATTAAATTCTGAAAACTTCACGCTGTTTGACTTAACAGATAAAATGCAGGTTATTGGTGGTACATGGTACGGCGGCGAAATGAAAAAAGGTATTTTCGCACTAATGAACTACTACCTGCCATTGCGCGGTATCGCTTCTATGCACTGCTCTGCAAACGTAGGTAAAGAAGGTGATGTAGCTATCTTCTTCGGTCTTTCAGGAACAGGTAAAACAACTCTTTCTGCTGACCCAAAACGCTTCTTAATTGGTGACGATGAGCACGGATGGGATGACAATGGTGTTTTCAACTACGAAGGCGGTTGCTATGCTAAGACAGTAAACCTTAGCGAAGAGAACGAACCTGACATCTGGAGAGCTATCCGCAGAGATGCACTTCTTGAAAACGTAGCAGTTGATGATGAAGGTAATATCGATTTCTCTGATATCTCTGCAACTGAAAATACACGTGTATCATATCCAATTCACCACATCAGCAAAATTGTGTTGCCATCACGTGCAGGACATGCTAAAAAGATCATCTATCTTTCAGCTGATGCTTTCGGTGTATTACCTCCGGTATCTATCTTAGATAACAACCAGGCTCAGTACCACTTCCTTTGCGGATTTACAAGCAAGCTGGCAGGTACAGAACGTGGAATCACTGAACCACAGCCATCATTCTCTCCTGCTTTTGGAGAAGCTTTCTTAACTGTTCACCCAACCATTTATGCACAGCGTCTTTCTGAAAAAATGGAACAGCACAATGCAAAAGCATATCTTGTAAATACAGGATGGAACGGAACAGGAAAACGTATCTCTCTTAAAGATACACGCGCTATAATTGATGCTATCATTGATGGTTCAATTGAAGAGGCAGAAACAATTCATGTTCCAATTATGAATCTTACTGCACCTGCAAAATTAAATGGTGTATCTGACATCCTGGATCCACGCTCAACTTACGCAGATAAGAGCGAATGGGAAGCTAAAGCTAAGAAACTTGCCGGTATGTATATTGAAAACTTCAAACAATACACAGATACTGAAGCTGCAAGAGCTTTAATTCCTTCAGGACCACAGTTAGACTAATAAAGTAATTTAATTAAATCCTAATAGGGAAAACATTCTGTTTCCCGACTGCTTTAAAAGAGGCTGTCCCGTTTATCGGGATGGTCTCTTTTTTTATACTACATAACTGCCTGTGTAAACACTATCAGAGGCTACCGACCCATCGGCATTCTTAAACACAATATAAGTTTCAACAACATCCCCACTCCAGTCTTCTGGAAATTTAATCTTTGTTCCTGAGCCTCCCCTTTTGCCTGCATTAATATCATAAACAGCAGCTGTTTTAGTAGAGTTATAAACAAGCACCATCGCCTGATCATCAGGTTTTGCATTCTCCTCAGTTTCCGGATTCCATACGAAATGTATTTCACCATCCTCAACCTTTGCATTTATATCTTTTGCAGGAAATAACGAACCTCTCGAAACAAGAATATTAGGGAAATCCAAATCTACACCATCAGCATAAATTTTAATTGCATTCGACATATTATAAGACATAGCAGCATTAAAAGCACTCCTTCCATCAATCGCGTGATCCTTAAAACCAATCCTGATAATTGGCTTAATAGTACATAGAAACGACTGTGTAACAGTAAACTTATTCCGCTGCTTGGTTTGCCCTTTAGTTCTCGGATTAGTCATTTTTGAGGGGCGACTTTTTATATACTCAACACCTCTGCACGACGAACCCACTACATTTCCAACTTTTCCTGAGAATCCTCCAAGGATCCCCTCCTTCAATTTGCCCATTATTATGATATTTTAAATAAACCCTCTGCCTGCAAGTTAATAAATGTTTTCATAATTATCAAGTTTAAAGCAATAGAAATCCCTGATTAAAATCTTAGTAAATACTAACCAGCTTCTAACCATCTTCTAATTTATATAAGGAATATTAGGAGTTGGTTAGGAGTTTGTACGATCTTTGTTAGAGTTTGGTATGGTTGTATAGTCTTGATATAGATATGAAATATATGTGAATTTGTGAGATGAATAGAATGGTATATATCCACTGTATGTTCGTTCAAAGTTTATTAAAAGAATTAAATTTTTGAAGTAGTAGCGAGTTGGTTAGTGCAACTACCCAACTGAAAGGAATTGATTACTCATTATACTGTAAAGGAATAAAATTCGTTTAAGGAACATACTTTAGATTACATAAAGAGCTGATATACATTATATGATGATTACTAAGGAACATTTGAATAAAAATAAGGAACATTTTTAGATCAGAAGTAATAGCAGTTTTTTAGTAAGAATAAAATGAATTGAACATGAATCAATATAACATTGTTGTCGAGAGTCATGAGTCTACCGTGGTTGCGGAGTATAATTCGCCTTAAAACGCGCTGCAGCTTACCAGAGCGAGTCTGAGCTTGAGAGAACATTAATTGAGCAGCTTCAAAAGCAAGCGTTTGAATATCTTCCTATTAAGAGTGAGAGGGATTTAATTATTAATCTGCGTAATCAATTGGAGAGGCTTAATAATTATCTGTTTAGCGACAATGAATGGGATAATTTTTTCAGGAACAGGGTTGCTAATCAGAATCTGGGGATTGAAGAGAAGACTTTTATTATTCAGGAGGATTTTATTCAGCTGCCTGAGTGTGATGATGATACGGTGAGAAATATCCTGACTTCATTTGATGAGTTTAAGGGAAGAGAGATTCTGACCGAACGGGATGTTCAGGATTACCACAGTGCTTATATAGACCTTTACAGAGAGTTTAGGGAACTTAGTAAACGTGATGCAGAGAACGTGAATGATGATATTGTTTTTGAGATGGAACTCATTAAACAGGTTGAAATTAATATCGATTATATTTTAATGTTGATTAAAAAGTATCATGAGGATCATATTAAGAACAGGGAGATAAAAACTGATATTTATAAAGCTGTTGATTCGAGCGTGGAGTTGAGAAATAAGAAAGATTTGATTGAAACGTTTATTGATTCTCTAACCCCTGCAACTGATGTAGATGATGACTGGCGGAAGTTTGTAGACAGTGCTTTCCGCGATGGTTATGTGCAGACTACAGGTACAGCATTGACAAAAGTGTTGCCTCCAATGTCGAGATTTTCTGCCAAAAGTGAACGCCCTAAGAAAAGGGAGAGTGTATTGGAAAAGATAAATGCATTCTTCAATAAATTTTGGGATATTTCTGGTGGTAAGTTGTTTAATAATTAAAACTTTAAGTTTCAAAAGCTATGAGCAGAGGATTTGTAAAAGAAGGAGATCAGGAAGAAATTCCGATAGTGCCTCCCAGAGCTTTTTTGCCGGAAGGTGAAACAAACTATGTTACCCAGGTGGGTATGAATGAACTATTGGCCGAAAAGGAGAAGCTGGTCAGTGAAAGAGAAAATCTGAGCATAGTAAACGAAGACGAGAAACGAATTGCGGTAAACCATATTAACGCGAAATTGTTTCTGCTGGACAACAGGATTGATACTGCCGTAATTGTCAATTTAGAAGAGCAGGCTCAGAATGAAGTGAGGTTTGGTGCCTCGGTGACACTCAGGATAGAGGAAGCGAATAGAATTAAAACTTTTCAAATTGTTGGTGTTGATGAAGCCGATGTTTCTAAAGGAAAAATATCCTTTGTATCGCCTTTGGCAAGGGCGTTGACTAATAAGAGAATCGGGGACAAAGTCATAATTAAACGAGACAACAAAAGTTTTGTTTATGAAATATTGGATATAACTTATTTGAACATTTAATTTGGTTATAAAGCTTAATAACCATAAATTTACATGTTAATAAATATTTATACTTATAAGTACAATATGAAGAGATTTAATCTGTTTTTTGCAATAGTAATTATGTCACTTACTTTCCTTGGTGCCTGTTCACAGAAGGGAGTAGATTATAAAACATATCCCAATGACCCTATCAATGCACGTATTTATACGCTTGACAATGGTTTAAAGGTATATATGAGCGTAAACACCGAAACTCCACGAATTCAGACTTATGTTGCTGTTCGTGTGGGTGGCAAGAACGACCCGTCGGAGACTACCGGTTTGGCGCACTACTTTGAACACTTGATGTTTAAAGGCACTGAGAAGTTCGGTACACAAGACTATGAGAAAGAAAAACCTCTTCTTGATGAAATTGAGCGACTCTTTGAAGTGTATCGCAGCACAGAAAATGAAGATGAGAGAAGAAGTATTTATCAGGTGATAGACAGTATCTCTTACGAAGCGTCAGAATACGCTATTCCTAACGAGTACGACAAGCTGATGGCATCTATCGGTGCAACGGGTACTAATGCCTATACAGGTTTTGACATGACTGTATATATTGATAATATTCCGTCTAATCAGATCGATAACTGGGCAAGAATTCAAGCCGACAGATTTAGTAATAACGTTATTCGCGGTTTTCATACAGAGTTGGAAACGGTTTACGAAGAAAAGAACATGTCTCTTACCCGCGATGGAAGAAAAGTAAACGAACAGTTAATGGCAGCACTTTTCCCTCATCATCCTTACGGACAACAGACCGTCCTCGGTACTCAGGAGCATCTTAAAAATCCATCAATAACTACTATCAAGGAATATTATCGCACCTATTACGTACCTAACAATATGGCTATTTGTCTGGCAGGTGATTTTGATCCTGATGAAATGATTGGAATTATCGAGCAATATTTCGGAGATATGATGCCTAACCCAGATCTGCCCGAGCTGGAAGTATCTAAAGAGGAGCCTGTTACAGAACCAATAGAGGTTGATGTATTTGGGCTTGAAGCTGAGAACGTTACAATTGGATGGCGTTTTGACGGCTGGTCATCTTCAGATAAAGATATGCTTGATCTTATAAGTATGATTATGAATAATGGGCAAGCGGGACTAATAGATCTTAATCTTATTCAGAAGCAGGAAGTGCTTTCGGCTTATGCAGGAGCAAGCAGTATGGCGGATTATTGCGTATTTATGATGGGTGCTACTCCTAAAGTGGGTCAAAACTTAGAGGAAGCCGGTGGTCTGCTTTTGAATGAAATCAATAATCTAAAGAGTGGCAATTTCTCTGAAGATCTGATTAAAGCATCTGTAAATAACCTTAAACTGGGGGAAATGCGTCGAATAGAAAATAACTCTGCACGTGCCAACTGGTTTGTAAATTCGTTTATTAATGGTACAGAGTGGGATTATGAGTTCTCAAGAGTCGATAGAATCTCTGCAATCACCAAACAACAGATAATAGACTTCGCTAATGAATATTTTGCAGACAATTATGCAGTTATCTATAAACGAGAAGGAAAAGACAATAATATAGTACAGATAGACAAACCGCAAATAACACCTATTGCAACAAACAGGGATGTAAGCAGTGAATTCCTGCGTGAAATACAATCGACAGCAGTGAAGCCAATTGAACCTCTGTTTCTTGATTACGATACAGACTTAAGCAAACTCGAAGCCAAATCTTCTATACCTGTGCTTTATAAGCAAAACGTTACTAATGGGATATTCAGCCTAAACTACGTTTTTGATATGGGCACAAATCATGATAAGGCTTTAGGAACTGCATTTGAATATCTTAAATATCTTGGAACCTCAAACAAATCGCCCGAGCAAATTAAAACAGAATTCTATAATCTTGCTTGCTCATTTGATGTATCATCCAATACGGAAAGAGTATATCTGAGGTTATCGGGATTGGCCGAAAATATGAAGCCTGCAATTGCTTTATTTGAAGAATTATTAGCCGATGCTCAGGTTAATGAAGAGGCTTTTACAAATCTTACAACAGATATTATTAAGAAACGCAAAGACGCAAAACTTAATCAGAGCGAGAACTTTAACCGACTTACTCAATATGCAATATGGGGTTCGGACTCACCGGTTAAAAATATATTGTCTGAAACAGAACTGAAGACTATGAACCCTGATGAGCTGACCGACAGGATTAAAAATCTTAAGAATATTGAACACTTTATTATGTATTATGGTCCCTCTTCTGAACAGGAATTTTTATCAACAATCAACGAACTGCACAATGTAGCCGACACTCTTAATCCTGTTCCGGAAACCGAAAGGTTCAAACATGAGATTACCAATGAGAACAGGGTACTTCTTGCTGAATATGATGCTGCACAAATCTACCTGGGTATGCATTCAAATTCTGAGAAATTATTTGACGTGAATATAGAACCCACCCGCGAAATGTATAACACCTACTTTGGCGGAGGCATGAATGCGATTGTATTCCAGGAATTACGCGAAGCAAGAGGTTTGGCATACACTGCAAGAGCAGGCCTGGATGCACCTTCAAAACAAAAATATCCATATCTAATGCGCACATACATCGCAACACAGAACGATAAAATGAATGATGCTCTGCAGGCTTTTAATTCGATATTAATCGACATGCCTGTTTCTGAAAATGCTTATGAGCTTGCAAAAGAGGGTTTATTAACTCGTCTGCGCACAGATAGAATTACAAAAGAGAATATTCTGTGGAACTACGTTTATGCGCAGGATCTGGGCTTGAATACAGACCGCCGTAAAGCTCTGTTTGAACAGGTTACAACAATGACTCTCAACGATATTAAAGCATTCCAGGAAGAGTGGGTAAAAGATCGCAAATACACCTATTTTATTCTTGGCAAAGAGTCGGATCTCGACCTTCAGGCACTCGGAGAGTACGGACCAATACAACGTGTTTCTCAACAAGAACTGTTTGGTTATTAATTAAATTGTCCCGAAACTTGCTCCCGTTTTACTGAACGCTAGGTACTGGATCTATATTCAGAAGGGGTCATTCCGATGATTTTCTTAAAGAGTCTGTTAAAATAATAGACATTCTCAAATGATAAATCATAGGCTATATCCTTTATAGATTTATCTCCGGTAATTAGTAACAGCTGCGCTCTTTCAATTTTCTTTTGATTTATATATTTTATTGGTGTTGTTTGCATATCGTTCTTAAATATTCGTATAAAGTGATCTTTGGATAAACAGCATATATCCACCAACTCATCAACAGTAATTTGTTTATCAATGTTTTTACGAATGTATCTGATTGCTTTTAAAACCCTGTCATCAACAATTTCATATTTGTTTTTTGATAACACCAGGAATCGCGTCAATAGCTGATATAATATACCTTTTGTTTCTAATAATGCATATACCGGTTTATTACTTTGGTAATTTATACTGCTAATGAGATGCTGTGTATCATCATATACTAAGGGGTCGTAATGAGTTAAACTTATATCTGGATTAATATTAAAAAGGCGTTCTACTAATAAGGCATCTATTTCAGAAGTACTAATCTCCACAGGATACATTAGATCTTCTAAAACACTTATACCGGAAATTTCATTTTCATATATATGTATATAATAGAGTGCAAAATAATCATCACACTCATAGCTATGCAAGGTGAATGGGGGTACCATATATAAAAACTTCGGCTTTAACTCTTGTACTCTACCATTGGGTATATGTAATTTTGCAGAGCCTTCTTTTACTAGATATATTCTGGCAAAAGGACTTTTAACATTTTTATAATTCCAGTCTGCATGATGAACGGCAAATCCGATATTCAGCAGGATAAGCTGTAGCGAGTCAATATCTATCATTTTGCATTTTTCTAAAAGGAAACAATATTAATAACTTAGTACGCAAATTTAATAACTAATGTCGATATTGTATTATATACTGCATAAATTATATTAGACTATTAACATTAATATAATCTTAATTTACAATTAAATGTGAATCTGTTAAATAATTGCCGGTTTACTTAAATATTCCGGTAATTATTATTAGTTTAACACTCTGATATTGTTAATTAAAATTTATACAAGATGAATAAAAAGGAATTTTTCTGTGTTTTTATCAGTTTATTATTTTTAGCTTGTTCACCAAAACATGAAAAAATGCAGGAGGGGATGTATGAACCGACTTGGGAGTCGCTTTCGCAATATGGCAGTGCTCCGGATTGGTTCAGAGATGCTAAGTTTGGGATTTGGGCACATTGGGGACCACAATGTCAGCCGGAGCAGGGCGATTGGTATGCACGCGGCATGTATGACGAGGGTAGCCACCAGTATAAGTGGCATGTTGAGAATTACGGTCACCCCAGCGAGTTTGGCTTTAAGGATGTTATAAATATCTGGAAAGCAGAAAACTGGGATCCCGACAGATTGATGGATTTATATAAGAGGGTTGGCGCAAAGTATTTCTTCACCTTGGGTAATCACCATGATAATCTGGATTTATGGAACAGTAAATACCATGAATGGAACTCTGTAAACATGGGACCCAAGAAAGATATTGTTGGCGGATGGGAGAAGGCTGCACGGGCTAATGACATGTATTTTGGTGTAAGCATTCACTCTGCACATGCGTGGACATGGTATGAAACATCTCAACGAGCTGATAAGG
>Ga0209075_1001229_pt1 | contig 24457 bp, 14 predicted proteins | sample Stecom2011_FD_187523 | JGI IMG/M metagenome (GOLD analysis project Ga0209075, IMG submission 187523) | Agricultural soil microbial communities from Utah to study Nitrogen management - Steer compost 2011 (SPAdes) (version 2) | ecosystem: Environmental > Terrestrial > Soil > Agricultural land...
AAATGAAAACAAAACAACGCATCCTTTTCTTGATTCTAGTCCCCTTACTTACTGCAATTGGTCTTTGGTTTTATCAATATCAAATGAACTACAACGTCGATCATATTTCTAATACTGAAGGCGCATACTTTGTTCAGCAAGAACGTTATGAAGTTGGGGATGTAGTTGACAGTTTAAATGGCGTTTATGTATATTACAATGGCTCTGTAAATCATACGAAAGGCGAAAGCAAAGCCTCTGACGGATACGTTTTTGGGATGAAATATCAAGCTTCTGAATTTATAAAGAGATATTATTACAACTTTTTCAATCATAAAATATCTGTGGATGTAAAAGAAGCTGAAGATTATTTCATTCCAGATTTAAAGGATGGTGAGTTCAATACCGAAGTCAATCTAATTCAATATAAAAATCCTAGCCTACATGCGCCCAAAGAAAACGACATCTTGATTTATTATGCTAACTCTACACATCAAAAGGGATACCTTGCTATTGTTTCAAAAGTTGAAGATGAAAGAATTGAAGTCATTCATCAGAATCCAGGCTGGGTGCATCCTTCTCGTGAAAGATATGCTTTAAAAAAGCAAAACGACGAGTGGAAAATTGACAACGGTCAAGTGATTGGATGGTTGAGGAAAAAGTAAAACAAAAATCAATTTATATTGTTATCTTAGAGCAAGAAAGCAGACAAATATTTTTCATATTACAATAAATTTTATTGAGTCATAAAAAAATGGGAGAAATCGTTAATAAAATCAAGGAAAGCGGACTAATTCAAATGGATTTAGCTGACTTTAAACCACAAGATGATATTGTCTTGTTCGATATTAAAGACCAACTTTGGAAGGGCATTGCATTAAAAGAAAAGGATTTTAGAAACTTTATTAAGACAAATGATTGGAGTCAATATCATGATAAAGTAGTTGGCGTTTATTGCTCAGTTGATGCAATTATTCCTACTTGGGCGTATATGCTTGTCGTCTCTCGGTTAGAGCAAGAAGGCGTAAAAGTTTATATTGGCGATAAAAAAGAGGTGGAAAAACAATTGACTCTTGAAAACATTAAGTCTTTATCGACAAATGAGTATGCAGATGAAAGGATTATTATTAAAGGGTGTTCAGATATTTCACACCCAGCCTTTGCTATGTCTGAATTAGTAAAGCATTTACAGCCTGTTGCAAAAAGTATTATGTATGGAGAACCTTGTTCCACAGTACCTGTATATAAAAAACGATAATACAAAGCTATTTCCTATCACTTTCCGATAAAGTCTGTTGATTTTAAATGAATATATTATTTTCTTTATCTTTGTAAGGTGTCAGAACGGCTAAATAAAATAAGACAAAAAATTACAACTCTTCCCGAAAAACCAGGAGTTTATCAGTATTTTAATAAAGAAGGTGAGATTATTTACATCGGAAAAGCGAAGAATTTAAAAAAAAGAGTGTCTTCGTATTTTACCAAAACAATCGACAATGCCAAAACACGAATTTTAGTCCGCAACATTCACGATTTGTACTTTATCGTTGTAGATAGTGAACAAGACGCCCTACTTCTTGAAAATAGTCTAATTAAAAAACATTTACCAAGATACAACATCCAATTAAAAGATGACAAAACTTATCCTTGGATATGTATTAAAAACGAACGCTTCCCAAGAGTAATTTCAACACGAAGAATCGTAAAAGATGGATCGAAATACTTTGGTCCCTACCCTTCCGTGTATGTGGTAAATACCTTGTTAGAATTGTTTCGAGAATTATTTTATTTACGTACGTGCAACTACGATTTAAGTCAAAAAAACATCGAACAAGGGAAATATCGCCCTTGTTTAGAGCTTCAAATCGGATTTTGTAAGGCGCCATGTATAGGAAAGGAATCTGAACGCACTTACCTTGAATATATCGCACATATTGAACATATTTTAAAAGGAAACATTGCTCCAGTACTTCGCCTACTGAAAAATAAAATGATGTCAGCAGCAGACAATCTAGACTTCGAAGAGGCAGAAAATATCAAACGAAAAATTGAAGCCTTAGAAAAGTACAGAACAAAATCCACTGTGGTCTCTCCAACCATTCAAAAAGTTGATGTAATTACACTTGAAAAAGATGGAAACAAAGTCTATGTAAACTACCTAGTGATTAACAAAGGAGCAATCATACATGGTTTTACAGTTGAAGTAAAAAACGAACTCAATGAACCAGACGAAGATATTATTACTTTTGTTTTGCTTGAAATGCGCGAAAAATTCAACAGTCTTTCAACAGAAATATTAGTGGAAAACGTAAAAAACCTTCAAATTAAAGGACTTGAATTTTTTACTCCACAGAGAGGAGATAAAAAACATTTACTAGACTTATCTAAACGCAACGCAAAATACTTTAAGTTACAAAAGAAAAAACAAGAAGCTTTACGGAGTCCTGAAATTAAAATAGAAAGACTACTCAAAACGATTCAAAACGATTTGAAATTAAAGGAGTTACCTGTACACATGGAATGTTTTGACAATTCTAATATTCATGGCTCCTACCCTGTATCGGCATGTGTAGTTTTTAAAAATGCAAAACCAAGTAAAAAAGATTATCGACATTTTATACCTAAAACAGTCGTTGGTTCCGACGATTATAAGACCATGAAAGAGGTGGTGTATCGTCGATATAAAAGATGTGTAGAAGAAAACCTTTCACTCCCTCAATTAATTGTAATAGATGGTGGAAAAGGTCAACTTGGAGCAGCCATGGAAGCCCTTGAGAAGTTAAATTTACACAACAAAATTGCCGTAATCAGTATTGCAGAACGTTTAGAAGAGATTTTTTTTCCAGGTGATCCCATTCCTTTATATTTAGATAAAAAAAGCGAAAGTTTAAAGGTTATTCAACACATGAGGAACGAAGCTCACCGCTTTGGAATTGAACACCACAGAAACCGAAGAAGTAAAAATGCTTTCGTATCAGAATTAATTCAAATCAAAGGAATTGGAGAAAAAACACAAAATGAATTGATGAGGCATTTCAAAACATTGTCCAATATCAAGGCTGCCAAAGAAGAAGAACTGGCAGAAGTGGTAGGAAAAGCAAAAGCTAAGATTCTGATTGATTATTTTAAAAAATAGAAAGAAATGAAAGTACTATTTATCGATACCGTACACGAAGTTTTGGAGCAGCGTTTAACCAAAGAAGGCTTTAACTGTATAGACGGAACCAGTTGGTCTAGGGAAGAATGCAAAAAAATACTTCCTGAAATGACAGGAATTGTAATTCGTTCACGCTTTCCAATGGATGAGGATTTTCTACAACATGCCACTCAACTAAAATTTATTGCACGCTCTGGCGCTGGAATGGAGAACATAGACTTAAATTATACAGAAAAGCAAAATATTCTTTGTTTTAATGCACCAGAAGGAAACAGAAATGCAGTAGGAGAACATGCACTTTCTATGCTTTTAGCTTTATTTAATCAACTGATAAAGGGTGATCGAGAAGTGCGCCAAGGAATTTGGGATAGAGAAGGGAACAGAGGAATTGAACTAGATGGAAAAACTGTTGGAATTATTGGCTATGGGAACAATGGAAATGCCTTTGCAAAAAAATTAAGTGGTTTTGATGTAAAAGTATTGGCTTTTGATAAATACAAAACAAACTATGGAGACCAATATGCCGAAGAAGCCAGAATGAAGCAAATTTTTGAAGAAGCAGATATATTTTCATTTCACATCCCTCAAACTGAGGAAACACTTTTTATGGGAAACAAAGCTTTTTTAGATAATTTCAAAAAACCTATTTACCTCATCAATTTAGCAAGAGGAAAAATTGTTCGTATAAAAGACCTTTTAGAAGCAATTGATGAAGGAAAAGTGTTGGGCGCTTGCTTAGATGTTTTGGAATTTGAAAGCTCCTCTTTTGAAAGTACTTCTTCTCAAAATGAAAATGAGATTTTTTCAAAACTAATTAATAATGAAAAGGTTATACTTTCGCCGCATGTAGGCGGATGGAGTGTTGAAAGTTACTTCAAATTAAGTAATGTTTTAGCCGATAAAATCTTGTCCCATAAAAATCTTATTTTAAACACAACTACTGACAAGTAAAAACACCGTGAATTGAAAAAAATATAGTAACTTTAAAGGCTATTTCCCTTATAAATGGGTCGATTGTTATCGAAAAAGAAGAAAAGGAAACATGATTAGATTTTTAATACTACTTATATCATTTGCGCTTATTTATAGCGTAAATTCACAATGCGATGATTTAACACCCTCATTCACAATTCATCAGGATTTATTTTGTGGTTCTGGGAATCATACCCTTAGCTTTGAAAACACATCCACTGGAGCAAATAATATAGTCTCCACATACGAGTGGTATGTAAATGGAAATTTAATAGCTTCAACCCACGGCTTAGAAACACCTTCAGATTATGAAATCAATGGAATAGGAACTTACACCATTGAACTTATAGGAACAGATACAATCCCTTGTACTTCATCCACTTCCATGACCGTAGAAGTTGTACCTGAACCTATGGCCAGCTTTACTTTCACCCCTGATAACGAGTGTGCAACAACAGAAATCTCATTCACAAACACTTCTTCAAACACAATACCAGAAACCACATATTTTTGGGATTTTGGCGACGGCAATACTTCCACCTCTCCAAATCCAACGCACGCTTATGTGGAAGGAGGAACGTACACCGTTTCACTTACAGTTACAAATGGTGCTGGATGCGCTCACACAGTGAGTGAAAATGTAACTGCAGATGAAGTTCCTATTTTTGGAATAAATCCAAGTACTGGACAACCTGGCTCTTATGTTGATCAACCTCTTAAATGTTTAACCGCAGGTTCAACAGAAACTACACATACAGTTAATTTCACACACAATACCACAGGAGCTGTAAATTATTTATGGGATTTTGGAGATGGCAATACAAGCACTTCCCCAAATCCAACCCACACTTATACTACGTATGGAGTTTTTCCTGTAACTATGACTGCATTTGGAGCTAACGGGTGTTTTGTGACAAGCACACTTTCTGTTTCTTTTGAGAGATATGTAACAGCAGAAATTCAATTGCAAGGTGAACACTATAGCGGATGTGCGCCTTTTTCTCCAATCTCATTAGTTAACAACTCCACAAATGCGAGTCATTTTGTATGGGATTTCGGAGATGGCTCTATTTATACTTCTTCAGAAATGACACCCCCTAATCATACCTATACAGAAGCTGGGAACTATGAAATCAAACTTTCTGCTTCAAACAGTTGCAACACAGCCAACACTACCATTAGTCCAATTATTATTCTTGATGTACCACAAGTCGACTTTTCGATTATCGGCAATACAAATTGTGCACCAGCCACATTAAATTTTCAAAATAACACTACCAATACAGAACCGCCAAATAATTACTCATGGGACATGGGAAATGGTTCTCAATACAATTGGCTAGTTAATCCTCCTACACAAACCTATGAAACCGCAGGTGAGTATACAATATCCTTAACAGCCAGCAATGCTTGTGGTGACTCCACGTTTTCACATACAATTGTATTAGACACTATTCCTATCGCTGATTTTGAACTCGATCCAGATGAAGGTTGTTCGCCACTTACAGTAAATGTAACCAATACATCCATTGGGAATGTCACCCAGTATCGATGGCAACACCAACTTCCAACGTCAGGAAACTCAGGGTATAGTTACGGAGAAAATTATGGTCCAATCACATATTCCTATAGCCCAGGAAACAGCCCTATCACAAGAACAATCACGCTGAGAGCTTCAAATAGCTGTGGAAGTAGTACCATGACAAAGCCCGTGGTGATTCATAGACCCACCCTTGCACAATTTACAAATTCAGCGAATACTGTTTGCTTCGGAGAAGACATCACATTTACCAACCATAGTTTAGGAGAAGAACTTACTTATGAATGGGATTTTGGAAATGGAAGTGTAAGCACAGAAGTAGGTCCTTACACCATTAACTACGATACGCCAGGCACTTACGAAGTTATGCTCGTGGCTAAAGGATATTGCGGTAATGATACCTTAATCCGAAATGTAGTTGTAAATCCTCCAACAGAATTTGAAATAGAACCGCTCGATACACTTGCTGGATGTTCGCCGTTAACCGTTTCCTTTGAAAATAATTCAACAGGTGTAAACCTTTCTTATCAATGGTTAGTGAATGGTACTTATTATAGTAACTCAAAAGATTTTGGCCCATATACATTTACTGAAACTCCTGGAAATACACCTGTAAATCATACGGTAGAATTAATTGTTACAAGTGATTGTGGAACTTTTTCAAAGGACACCACTATTCTTGTACATCGCCCTACTGAAGCAATATTAAATATCGAACCGCTTGAAGTTTGCCTTGGCGAAAGCATAACACTCACTCAACATTCACTCGGCGAAGAACTTACTTATAAATGGGACTTTGGAAATGGAAATACAAGCACAAATGAAGGTCCACACACCATTGAATACGACAGTGATGGAACATACAACATTCTTTTTGTAGCTTTAGGATATTGTGGAAATGATACTATAAACACATCTGTAACTGTTCATCCTTATCCGATAGCAGACTTTACCCCAGACCTTCCTGACGGTTGTGAAATATTGGAAATGACTTTTACGAACAACTCGACACCAAGCGCTCAACACAACTGGGATTTTGGAACAGATGCAACACCAGTAAACAGCACAAACTTTGATCCAGGAACCGTAAACTTCTCTGGCGCTGGAATAAAAGAAATTGTACTCACGGTTGAAGAAAATGGCTGTGTGAGTAGTACCACAAATCAAATTGAAGTGTTTCCTTTGCCTGTTCTCGACTTCGAACTTGTTCCAAACGAAGGGTGTTCCGATTTAGAAGTACAAATCAACAATCTATCAGATGATAATGGTGTTGAAACATTTTTCTGGGATTTTGGAAACGACAACACGCATACAGGCTACTCTCCAAACAATCAAACCTATATTGCCATTGAAAACGACAGCATTTATACAGTTCAACTTAAAGTAACAAGCGGAGAAGGCTGTGAAGATTCTCTCTCAAAACAGGTGATTGTACACCCAATTCCAGTGGCTGATTTTGATTTTGAAGAAAGTGAAATATGCCAAAATACTCATGCGATTTTCATCAATCATTCTACACCAGGCATGACCTACCACTGGGACTTTGGAGATGGAAACTCTTCTACTGCTGAAAGCCCTACGCATCAATATGCACAAGAAGGAACCTATACTGTAGCATTAACTGTAAGTTCTCCATTCGCATGTTCGGAAACAATCACTAAAGACATTACTATTTATCCAATCGCAGACCCTTTATTTGAAGCTTCAACGGCTTGTTTTGGATACAATACGGAGTTTACAGATTTATCTTCAGGAAACGGACTTAGTACAATTGAAAGTTGGAATTGGAACTTTGGAGATGGCTCTACTTCTACGCTTCAAAATCCAACACATATATACAGTGCTGCAGGAAATTATACGGCTGAACTTAGCATTACTAATAATTTCAACTGTATAACTCACTATAGTCTCCCTGTCATGGTGAATGATATCCCAATCGCTGATTTTTCAATTGCCGATTCATGTCTTGGCGATATTACTCAATTCAACAACTTAACACTTGGAAATACTGTAGGTTATGAATGGGATTTTGGAGATGGTTCACCATTCAATACAAACGACAACCCTACCCATCATTATGCAGATATCGGAGAATATAGCGTCCAATTAGTTGCTTTTGGAGGAAGCGGATGCTCAGACACAATTATTAAAAGTATTTCGATTAATCCTATTCCAACAGCAGACTTTACTTTTATCAGTAATTGTATAAGAGATACAACCCATTTCACCAATACTTCTGCAGGAAACCCAGACCATTTGATATGGGATTTTGGAAACGGAGAAACAGATCAAACAAATAATCCTAGTCCTTCCTTTGTATATGACAACGACGGTGTGTATACAGTATCTTTAACAGCCGAATACGAATCCACAAAATGTAGTCATACAATTACACAATTAGTTGACGCATATCCTAGAACTACACCAGACTTTAGCACAACTACAGCGTGCTTTAAAACAGAGACTGAATTCACCGACGAAACAACAAACAATCCTATCTTGTGGAAATGGGATTTTGGAGATGGCTCACCGATAGAAAACACTCAAAATCCAACATACGCTTACAATGCTCCTGGTGATTATGACGTTACACTGATTACAGAAAATAATTTTGGCTGTGCTGACACCATCGTAAAAACGATAGTCGTGAATGAACTTCCAGTAGCAGACTTTTATTTCGATACAGTGTGCTTAAACGCTTCGACACAATTTATAGACAATGCTGAATTTGCAGTTTCATGGGAATATAGTTTTGGAGATGGGAATTTTAGCAATGACCAAAACCCAATCTACACTTTCTTGACAGATGGAAACCATACAGTGCAACAGGTTGTGACAAATCATTTAGGATGTACAGATACGCTAGTACAAAATGTTATTATTTATCCTAATCCAACCGCAATTTTTACTGCTGATGTAGCTTGCTTATCTTATCCTACTTCATTTGAGAATCAATCGGTAGACGCACTGCATTCTCAGTGGATTTTCGATGATTTATCATCCGTTAGCTCCGAGTTTTCACCCACGCATATTTATTCACAAGATGGAACATTTAACCCTGTTTTAATCGTAGAAAATAGCTTTGGTTGTACAGACACTATTTCCGAAAGTATAACGGTTCTACCTCAACCCATTGCAGACTTTACAAACACCACAGTTTGTGCAAGAGATGTGGTAGAGTTTACAAATACTTCAATTGGAAACCCTATTCAAAATATATGGAATTTCGATGATGGAAGTGGTGATATCCAAGCGGAAGACATCACACATGTTTTTGAATTTGGTGGAACCTATAACGTTTCTTTAATTGTTGAAAACAACGCTGGATGTAGTGATACAATTGTTAAACCTATTGAAGTTTACACAGTTCCTAATGTAGACTTTGTTGCTGATACTGTATGTTACTTGAGTGTGACTCATTTTAATGATTTATCAAACGATGTCTCACCCATTTCCAGTTGGAGCTGGGATTTTGGAGACGGAAACACTTCAGATGATCAAAATCCAACATACATTTATCAATCAGACGGAAGCTTTGATGTTTCCCTAACTGTGACAAACATTCACGGTTGTGACTCTACATTTACTCAGCAAACATTAGTCTCACTAGTCCCTACTGCTGATTTTGAAGTAATTTCAGATTGTTTTGGAGCACCTACAATTTTTACTGATTTATCCACCAACAATCCGGGAATTTATTCATGGGACTTTGGAGATGGAACAACGACAAATGGGGAAGGGAATCAACAACATACCTACACAACCCCAGGAATATATATAGTAGAATTGAAGGTGAAAAGTAGTGATGGTGTATGTAGCGATACTCAATCTAAAATCGTTCACGTTCCCGATGGTGCGGAAGCAGACTTTCTTATTCCTGAGCAAGTTTGTGTAAGTAGTGTTTTCAATTTCTACAATAACAGCTCTGCATCCATAGGAACAATTGACTCCTATGAATGGATAATGAGTGACGGTACGGTTTACTCCACAGAAAATGGAACCCATGCGTTTCATACACCAGGTGTTCACCAAGTCACGTTAAACATTAGTACTTCAGACGGTTGTCAAGCCACTCACACAGTAAGCATTGACGTGCTTCCTGCAACAGAGGCCAATTTTGAATGGAACAATACCTGTTCAAACTCACCAACTCAATTCACGAATACTTCAACAGGCGGAACTACAAACTGGTTCTGGGATTTTGACGATGGAACAACTTCTCAAACTCAATTCCCAACCCACACCTTTACTGAAGAAGGAGTTTATTTTGTCACATTAATTGTTCAAAACCTCTCTGGCTGTGCAGATACCATTATTCAAAAAATTGATATTGATCCAACGCCATTAGTGAACTTCACAAATGACATTGTATGTTATGGAGACATGACTACATTTACAAATCAAACCACAATAAGCTCAGGTCAAATGAATAGTTACGAGTGGATATTTGGTGACGGAGAAGGCACATCTAGCGCAATTCATCCGCAATATGAGTTTACAACTTACACAAATAATCATACTGTAACCTTAATTGCAAATTCTGACAAAGGATGTTCAGACACCATAGTAAAAACAATCGATCTCCTACCAATTGTTGATTTTGATATTGATTTAGGCGACCCAATTGGATGTGCTCCTATAACTATTCACTTTAATAACAACAGCAGTATGCAAGGAGGTTCAATTATAGAATATCATTGGGATTTTGACGACGGATATACTTCTTTTCAACCAGACCCAACACACACGTTCTTAGAAGCAGGAAACTATAATGTAAGTTTAACTGTACAGACGTCAAACGGTTGTGAAATTGTAAAAACAGAAGGATTAGATTTAGAAATATTCCCTTCTCCTACCGCAGCATTTGATGTAAACCCACCAATTACCACAGTGAATGAGTCTTCTATTCGAATCACTGACGAATCAATAGGAGCTGTTCAATGGGAATATGACTTAAACGATGGAAATTATAGCAATTTACCTAGCTTAACGCATATATTCTCCGACGTGCGAGTCTATTACATTACTCAATATGTGCAAAATGAATACGGCTGTACTGACAGTACCCAACGTGCTGTTGAAATTTTAGATGATTTCACTTTGTATGTTCCCAATGCGTTTACACCAGGAGATGCAAATGCAAAAAACGACTACTTTACTTGGGCTGTCTCAGGATTTGAAAGTTTTGAAATAAGCGTTTATAATCGTTGGGGAGAAATTGTCTTCCAAACAAAAGACCCATATAGCTTTTGGGACGGAACCTATAACGGTCAAAGGGCACGAGATGGTGTTTATATTTGGAAAGTGACGGCAATGGATATACTGGGTGAAACACATCACGTCACAGGGCATGTAACTTTGTTAAAGTAAGTGGATTGGATTGAATTCAACACGCAAGAAAACAAAATCATTAGGATTTATTCTTCATCACAATCCTTACCGTTTGTCTTGTTTTTTGCTCCATTAACACTGTTTTGCCTTTTGTAACTTTGTCAATTGTAGCTTGGTCGTAGTGTCGAATCGTAACCAACTCCAAATGATCATTATATTGGACAATATAATCGTCTTGAAGTAATTCCAAAAGCTTTGCTAATCGCTGTTGATCCGTATCTAAGCAAACCGTAAAACTTACAGCTGAATTTTGCATTAAATTAATGGATGCACCCACTTGTGCTAATTTTTTAAAAATATCGCTTAAATTTTCTTCAACCACAAAGGAAAAATCGCGAGAGGTTAATGATAAAAGCACTTGATTTAGCTTAAAAATATAGGATGGTACTAAATCATCATGCGTAGTTAAAGACTGAATAACCGTACCTTCTTCAAGTGGATTAACAAAAGATTTTACGTATAGTGGTAAATTTTTATTTTGTAAAGGTTGAATTGTCTTAGGATGAATAACAGAAGCGCCGTAGTACGCTAACTCAATCGCTTCTTTAAAAGAAATCATGTCTAATTTTACTGTAGAACTAAAGTATTTAGGGTCAGCATTTAACATACCCGGAACATCTTTCCAGATTGTCACACTCTCTGCGTTTGTGCAATAAGCAAGAATAGCTGCTGTAAAATCAGAACCTTCTCTGCCAAGCGTGGTGGTAAAACCTTCATCTGTATGACCAATAAAACCTTGTGTAACACTTATTTGACAGAAAGTGTACTTCTTCATCTCGGAATCAATCAGTTCCTGTGTTTTGTCCCAATCAATTTCAGCCGAACGATATCTGTTATTCGTTCTAATAAATGTGCGCGCATCTCTCCAGCATACAGATAGCTTTTCTCCAGCTAAAAAAGCAGAAATTATCTTTGAAGAAACCAGTTCTCCAATAGATACAATTTGGTCATATTGAAAGTCGAAATTAGCTGCTATCCTACCTTTTTTAACCTCTTTCAAATTGTCAAAAATGGTGTTAATCTCCTTGAAAATGGGATGATTTTTTGAATCGAATAAGGAATTCATTATTTCCAAGTGAAAATTGCGTACTTTTTCAACTTGTTCATCATATTTAACAGTATCTTCAGCATACAAATACGCGACCACCTCTTCAAGTGCGTTTGTAGTTTTACCCATAGCAGAAACAACTACAATTAGCTTTTCATCTTTATAAATGTCTAAAATTGATTTTACATTCCTGACAGCCTCTGCAGACTTAACTGAAGCACCACCAAATTTAAATACTTTCATACTTTTGGTTATTTATACTAAATCGCAATGAATTAACGACTTTCAAACCATGCAAAATTAATCTTATTCTTTTCAGAAGACTAATGTATGCAGTTAAATTTTACAAAATGGCTTCTGCATCTGTCAGTTATCACCGCAAACTTTAAAATTAAATCCAAATGAAAAGATTGAAAAAAGCAAATTTAGCTCCTCTTTTTCGCACCATTAAATAGCATAAACACAGATCTTTACGATTTTAAGGTATTTTTAGGTAATTTTAACCTATAAACTGCAATAAATATTTTAACTTTGTAATTCCATAAAAGTATATAAAAAACAAGATGGACAAAGTTTCATATGTAGGTAATGCTGACGTCAATGCAATTGACAACTTGTACAATATGTACAAAAAAGACCCACACAGCGTAGATGAGGGGTGGAGAAAATTTTTTGAGGGTTTCGATTTCGCTCAAACAAATTATGAAGAAGGAGGTGAAAAAGTTCCTGAGAATTTCCAAAAAGAGTTCAAAGTCATCAACCTTATTGAAGGTTATCGTAAGATTGGGCATCTTTTCACAAAAACGAATCCTGTTAGAGAGCGAAGAAAATACTCTCCGGATCTTTCTTTGGAAAACTTTGGGCTAAGCCAAAAAGACTTAGGTACTGTTTTTCAAGCGGGAGAAAACATAGGAATAGGACCTGCCACACTACAAGAAATTATTAATCATTTAGAAGAGGCATATTGCCAAAGCATCGGTCTCGAATTTCATTATATCCGTAACCCAAAAAGAAAAGAGTGGTTTATGGAAAAACTGGAATTAGATAACCGACCTAAATTTTCTACTGAAGAAAAAAAGGAGATTTTCAGAAAACTCAGTGAAGCTACTTTATTTGAACAATTCCTAAACAGAAAGTATGTAGGACAAAAACGTTTTTCTGTAGAAGGTGGTGAATCTTTTATTTCTGGATTAGACCAAATGATAAAACGTGGTGCTAGTCTTGAGGTAGAGGAGTTCATTATCGGAATGGCTCATAGAGGTCGATTAAGTACACTTGTCAATATCTTCAATAAAGATTTAATTGAACTCTTTGGAGAGTTTGAAGGAAAAGAATTTGACGACGTAGAAAGTTTTGATGGAGATGTTAAATATCATCTTGGCTCAACGAAAAACATTGATGTGAATGGTGCAAATGTTCAACTTACTTTAGCACCGAACCCTTCACATTTAGAGGCTGTCGGACCAGTTGTTCAAGGAATTACTCGTGCGAAAATTGACAATCACTTAAAAAGTGAGAAGAAAATTGTACCTGTTATCATCCACGGTGACGCAGCAATAGCGGCGCAAGGCGTAGTGTATGAAGTGGCGCAAATGGCTGAGTTGGAAGGATACAACACTGGAGGAACCATCCATATTGTGATTAACAACCAAGTAGGATTTACAACCAATTACAAAGATGGTCGATCAAGTACGTACTGTACAGACATTGCTAAAGTAACATTAAGCCCAGTTTTCCATGTGAATGGAGATGATATTGAAGCAGTAGCACAAACTTTCATTATTGCTTTAGAGTACAGACAAAAATTTAATAAAGACATTTATATCGACCTTCTTTCGTACAGAAAATATGGTCATAACGAAGGTGATGAGCCAAAGTTTACACAACCGAAGCTCTACAAAAAAATTGCAAGTCACCCAAATCCAAGAGAGATTTACAAAAAGCAACTCATTGAAGCTGGAGTAATTGATGAAGCATTTGACAAAGCCTTAGTTGAAGAGTTAAATGGAATTCTTGACAAAAACTTCGAGGCTGCGAAAAAAGAAGAGAAAGTAACTGTTCAAAACTTCTTAAAAGATTTGTGGAATGGATTTAAACATGCCACAGAAGAAGACATGCACAAGGATGTGGACACAAAACTTCCTCAAAAAAATATAATTGAACTAGGTAAAAAAGTTGCTACTTTCCCAGAAAATAAAAAGATTTTTAGAAAGATTAAAAAACTGTTTTCTGACCGACTTCAAATGATTGAAGACAACAACCTTGATTGGGGGATGGCAGAAATGATTGCTTATGCTACGTTGTTAACAGAAGGACACCCGATTCGTTTTTCTGGTCAAGATGTGGAAAGAGGAACTTTCTCTCACCGTCATGCAGTGGTTAAAACTGAAGACGATGAAGAGGAAATTATTACCCTCAATTTATTGCAAAAAGATCAAGCTAAAATCGATATCTACAACTCACTACTTAGCGAGTATGCAGTTTTAGGATTTGAGTATGGATATTCTTTAGCACAACCCAATGGTTTAGTGGTTTGGGAAGCTCAATTCGGAGATTTCATGAATGGTGCACAAATTATGATTGACCAGTTCATTACTTCAGGAGAAGACAAATGGAATGTACCTAATGGATTGGTAATGTACTTACCACATGGATATGAAGGACAAGGTTCTGAACACTCTTCTGCAAGAATTGAGAGATTTTTACAAGCATGTGCTAAGAACAATATGGTCGCTGTGAATTTAACAACACCAGCCAACTTTTACCATGTATTAAGACGCCACATCAAACGTAATTTTAGAAAGCCAATGGTGATTTTCACGCCTAAACTCTTATTGCGTTATCCAAAGGCTGTCTCTACAATAGAAGATTTAGCATCAGGTCAATTCCAAGAAGTAATTGATGACCCAAGAAATATTCATAAAACAGCTTCAAGTGTCGTTTTATGTTCTGGAAAGGTATATTACGACATGGTAGAAGAAGCTGAGAAAAGAGGAGTTGACGACATGGCATTCGTTCGTGTAGAGCAACTTTATCCATTGCCAAGAAAGAAAATTGATGAAGTGTTGGCAAAGTATAAAAATGCAGAACACATTATTTGGGGACAAGAAGAGCCTGAAAACATGGGTGCTTGGTCATACATTGCGATGAATATGAGAGATTTAGACTTGAAATGTGTGGCAAGAAATGCTTCTGCATCGCCTGCAACAGGTTCAAAAGAGAAACATCTAAAGCGTGTAGCGAGTTTATTTAACAACTTGTTTGAATACTCAGCTGTAACTGCAAAATAACATTAATTAAACAAAAAGAATATGTCAATATTAGAAATGAAAGTACCAAGCCCAGGAGAATCAATTTCCGAAGTGGAAATTGCAGAATGGCTTGTTTCTGACGGAGATTATGTTGAAAAAGACCAGACTATTGCTGAGGTTGATTCAGATAAGGCGACACTAGAATTACCCGCAGAAGCGGCAGGTACGATAACCTTAAAAGCTGAAGAAGGAGAAGTAGTTGCGGTTGGGCAAGTAGTTTGCTTAATTGACACTTCTGCGACACCTCCAGCTGGAAAAGAAGCTCCTATAGAAGAGGTGAAAACAGAGAAAAAAGAAGAAGTCAAAGAGGAGAAGAAAGCAGCACCAGCAGCACAGCAAAAAGAAGAAGCTGGAAAAGAAACATACGCTACTGGTACGGCATCACCAGCCGCTGCCAAAATAATGAGAGAAAATAAAATCTCTAGCGAACAAATATCTGGCACTGGAAAAGACGGTCGAATTACTAAACAAGATGTAGTGGCTGCAATGGCTGCAGGTTTCGACACTACAAGCGTTGCTGGATGGGGTGGAACAAGAGAGAAATCAAGCCAAAGAATGTCTATGCTTCGTAGAAAAGTGGCTGAACGCTTGGTTGCTGTTAAAAATGAAACAGCAATGCTAACCACATTCAATGAGGTAGATATGAAACCAATCATGGACATTAGAGCAAAGTATAAAAAAGCTTTTGCTGAACACCATGATGTAAATTTAGGCTTTATGTCTTTCTTCACTAAAGCGGTTACAGAGGCACTGAACCTCTTCCCTGCTGTGAATGCACAGATTGAAGGTGACCAAATGATTTTACATGAATATGCTGATATAGGTATTGCAGTTTCATCTCCAAAAGGATTAATGGTTCCTGTAATTCGAAACGCTGAACAAATGACTTTGGCGGAAATTGAAAAGGAAATTAAACGATTGGCTGTGAGAGCAAGAGATGGAAAAATTACCCCAGATGAAATGACAGGAGGTACGTTTACCATCACCAATGGAGGAGTGTTTGGCTCGATGATGTCAACACCAATTATCAATCCTCCACAATCAGCTATTTTAGGGATGCACAATATTATTCAACGCCCTGTAGCTATCGATGGAAAAGTTGAAATACGTCCAATGATGTACTTAGCTCTTTCATACGACCACAGAATTATTGACGGTAAAGAGTCAGTGAGTTTCTTAGTGAAAGTGAAAGAAATGCTTGAAAATCCAGAACGAATGATTTTTGGAAGCAAAGACCCACACGAAATTCTATTGGGATTATAAATAAAAAATTAAAAACCGTTTCTGATATTTTAGAGACGGTTTTTTTTTACACTTCTCAACCTTTTATATCTTAAAAATCTTCTAAAAAAAGTTAAGAACTATGGTTTCAGCAAAATCTTTTCTTATCTTTCCATTATAATTATCATTTTTAGAATAAATAAAAGTGGTTCACATTAAAAAATAAGATTATGAGATTACTTACATTGATTATACTAATGACCAGCAGTTTAGCCTTCTCACAAGCACTGGAAGGAAGCTGGAAGCTTATTGAAAAAAATGGAAAAACCATCACAGATAAAGAAATTATATCCATTTTTCAAGATGGGTATATGGCTTTAGGTGCAAAAGGCATAGAAAAAAACGATTTCTTATTTGCTTATGGAGGTGAATATAAAATTTCAGATTCAAGGTTTTCGCTCATACAAGATTTTAATACAAAAAAGCCAGAATTGATAGGTGTTGAACAACAATATGAAATGAAAATAGATGGAGATAAACTTGAACTTTTTCATACCTCTGCTTCCCTTGTTTGGCAAAAAATAAGTAGCACTAAGGACGATTTAACACGAAACTGGGTGTTTACTGGAAGAGAAAAGGACGGAGAAATTCACACTACTGTACCTGGAGATCGAAGAACAGTAAAAATCTTAAGTGGAAACCGTTTTCAGTGGATTGCATTTAATTCTGAAACAAAAGAATTTAGTGGTACTGGAGGTGGAACCTATGAGTTAAAAGATGGTAAGTACATTGAGCACATCACCTTTTTTTCTCGTAATAACGACCGTGTAGGCGCAGAATTAACGTTTGAATACGAAATTAAAGGTGGAAAGTGGCATCACCGTGGTAAAAGTTCAGCAGGGAACCCAATTTATGAAATATGGTCTCCGTATGAAGAAGCATACAAAAAACAATAAAACTTAGATACTATAATCTAAAACGTAAACTTCATGTTTCTTTCATCCAAAATGGCAAAGCTAATTTTAAAAGTACCATTAGCTTGAATGTGATTTCCATCCGAAAAAACACCATACACGCCGATTCTTAGTCTGCGTTTGGCAAAGGTAAACACACGTTCTAATCCACCATATACTTCATAATGTACCCAGTCATGTTCTGGAACCCATAAATATCCACCACCGACGACAGTAGAAATACGGGTCTTCTTCATAAAAGGAATTTTATTAATTAAAGCACCATTAAAGTGATGGATATAGTGTGATTCAAAATACCAATTTCTAGTTGGAAGGGTAGAGTCTAAACCTTGATAAGAATACATTGGATGAGAAAACAAAATTGGATCGGCTCGCCTGTGATATTGTTCATCTTCAGCACGTAAAATATTTGTATTTAAAAATTTCCCTGTTTTTATATGATATCTCGACGTACCTAAAGTTCCAACATTAAAAGTTTGATGTACACCTACCGTTACATAATCATGATCGACCTCTGAGCCGAAAAGTTGCTTAATTCCTTTTTCATAATTTAAATAAAACATCGGCCATCGTGAGCCTAAAATCACTTTTCTATTGGGTTCTCTCATGTATTTTTGTCCAGGTGTATACCGAAGTGTAAAATCTCCAATCAATGCGTTATAAGCAGTAAACTCAGGAGGCTCTGTATTTCCTAAAGCTTTATCAAACCAACGGATGAATCTTGTCCCTTCAGGCACAGGACGTCGACGTGTATAACTTAAAATAGTTTCCAAGTATAAGCCATTGACAATTTCAAAGTCATGATATAAAGACCCCATCGTTCTAGTAATAAAATTATCCCGTAAAAAAACTTGTGTCAAGGCGTCATAAGATCGGATTAAATCATAATTATGAGAAAAAGTAAAGCCTACTTGAGCTTGTTTAAATGGATTGTATAAATAACGATTAATTGTATAACCTTTTACATCGCCATTCAAAACTCCTACATCTACTCGTGTAAATGAACTTAAAGTGTGTTCATTATCCCATTTTTTAAAGAAATCCACGTCGGGACCAACTCTAGGCCCAGCGATATATAAAGGACGAAGCACACCTGCTAATGAGCTAAACGTCCATTGTGTTTTTTTTGCCCTGTTTCTATAATCCACGCCAAACCAAACTACTTTCCAGAAAGTAACTTTGTTAAATACCGAATCTATTGAGTCTAAATAGCTTTCTTTTTTAAACAAATTGTTGATACTGTCACGTTGCCTTATATAGTTTTGTTCTTCGAAAGTAAGCGGAGTCAAACGTTTAGATGACCAATATACAGAATCGCGTTCATAAGCTTCTTCAGTGGTTACAGCTAATTCATTACTAAAAGTTCCCCGTTCAAATTTTGGATTAAAATTGTAGTTCCTATAATTTACGATAGTGCTTCCTTCAAAAGCTTCTTTTCTGTATTGAACACGATAGGTAAATTCCTGATTTTTCAACAAACTCATCGTGTCTCCAACAATATCAAAGTCTTGCTTAATGGTAAACTCATCGTAAATGAATAAATTACCTTTTATGATTTTAAAGTCAATTTTTTCTAACAGCCAAGTTTTGTCTTGAATCCATAAATAACCCTCCAATGTAGAAGTGGCAATATTTCTTGGTGTAATTTTAATTTGATATAAGGTCGGTTGATTGGCTCGCTCAATTTTATCTACTAATTGATAGTGATACGATAAAATTCCGGCTGTTGAAATCGGCGATTGAATGGGAGATTTACTTAAATCATTTAAATAAAGGATATTTTGAAAAAAGTTAAAGTTAGATCTTGCAGTAGTGGTAAAGTATAAGTAACGATCGTTTCCGTATTGATTAAAGCCTGTTCTTACTTCTTTAATATTGTTTGGCGGTTGATACATTCTCTCCATTTCTACTTCAATCATATTCATTTTATTCAACGCTTCTAATTGTTTTTGTTGGAGTTCTTCTACATCATCATACCGTGCGTCACCCAAGTCTATTTCATCTTCTTTATCGTCATTAAAATTACTTTTTTCATCTTTTGCACGTATATATACTTCACAGGAATGTGCATATTGATGGTGGTCAATCTTATGTTTTATGGCAATGGTTTGCTGTACAATTTCTCTCCCTACATTTCTTCTTTTGACGGAAAACTCAACATCGTCAAGCAAGGTAATCTTTTCGCTAAACAACTGCATATTTAACGTTACATCATCCTCTAAAACGATTAAATAGTGTTCTCTATCCTCAAATCCACTTGCTGAAAACACCAAATAGTATTCTCCAACCTCGAGGCGCATCAAAAACTTTCCTTCAATATCGGCTCGTGTGCGAAGATCGGGTGTGTTTTTTACGTAGACATCTGCATAAGGTATTCCGAGTCCTTGTTCATCGCTTATTACACCTTGAACAACATATTGTCCGTTTGCAAGTTGTCCAAATAACAAACAAAATAAGAGTAATGCAAAATGTAAAAAACGCGACATAAAACTCAAGTTGTCAATCCACAATGTGTAGTTACAAGACAGCGAATATACGTGAAAGTCAATACAATATCAACAGTTTGCATCGTCAATTGACAAAAAACAAATAAAAGGTGAAAGATTACTTTTTGGTTTTATCTCCATCGAGGAAGTCCTGATGTTTAGACATTCTTTTCATCATAAATCTGCGCAATAAAAACACTGAAATTGCAAGTGCTCCCAAGATATAAATCGGAGCCCATCTTTGAAAGCCATCTGTGATTCCTTTATAGGTAACAAAAATGATGATTACTACACCAATGACCAACCAGAAAGCCTGCATTATTTTATTATAAGTTTCCATTGTTTATTCCTTTAAATAGATTTTAGCCGTAGGTTTATAAAATTGTGCGGTATCAAATGCGGGTGTTGTCCATGCACCAACTCCTGATAACATCATATCAGGTGAAGTGATAACAACTGGTTTATCCGTGTAGATAGAGTCTCCCCCTTTGTTCCAATATAAAGCCTCAGTTTTTAATACCTTTTGTTCCTCCACATTTACAAACTCCACACTATCTCTAACGGTGATGTTTCCACTTTCGTTGTCTATTTCCCCAAACAAAGAGGTAAGCACAGATTGAACTTTTCCTTCTTCATTGTAAAAATTCACCTTTAAGCCATCTTTAAATTTAGTCACAGCCTTAGGGTTAGAATACGTTTCAGCAATTACGGCAAATATTTCCACTTGTGCATATCCTGAGTCCGTATAAATAATATGAAGGTTTTCACTCGTTTCATCGGGATTATCAGGGTGGGTGGTTATTCGCTTAACTTTATCCAAATCATTTACACAAGAATAAAAGATTCCTGCCATGATAAACAAGACAGGAATCCAATAAAGTGTATGTGATATTCTTTTCAAAAATTAATACGCCTTAATTGTGTATGTTTTATTCCAGCAACCTAAAGTAACTTGGTCACCTTCCGACAAATCCGCATTAAAGATGTCTGATGAAGTAGGACATTGTCCTCTTAAAGAATTAATCAGAGAAGAGTTTCCAGATCTTTCTGCTAACTCAAGCGCATAGTAATTATTTGCTTTTCTTTCAAATGTAGTTACTCCACAATCGTTCATCATTGCATTCACACTTCTTGCTGCGATTTCGTAACCAGCTCTTGAGTTTTTCCCAGTTACGGCAATTCCAGCATTATGCGCTGCTTGATAATTTCTTGCTCTGTAATGAGCGTTTGCAATTTCAAGTTCAATATCGCTTTTTTCATCGGCATTGTTAGCCATTCCAATTGCATCTCTGAAAGTGCTTATTGCAGCGCTCGTTTGTCCGTTACTTAATTGCATTTTAGCTTTTGCGATTATTGCATCAACTGATGGGTCAATTGCAATGATTGTATCAACGAGCATAACGTACTCTTTACTTTTTGTACATCCTTTGTTTTCAATCAAACTCATAAAGTTTTTAACAGTTGTTTTCTTCGCTTCAATTTCTTGCGGCAACTCACTCATAAACTTATTAATTTCAGGAAGAATTGATTCACAGTCAGTAACTGCTCTATTCATATATGTTGACAAAAAGTTCAGGATATCAGCACCCATTTCTCCTTTGTTTGCATAATCAGAAAGTGCGAAGTATTCAGTGATAATTCTTTTCTTATACTCTTCTTTAGCCTTTTCATCTTGTTCTTGTACCCAAAGATTATAAAGGTTTAGGTAGTACTGCTGTAAATATCCTTTATTTACTTTTTCTTTTTCATGATGTACTCCTATTTCGTATGCCTCATCCGCTTTCTTCATCATTCCAGGCGTACCTTTTCTTAAATAATAAAATGCAAGGTTTGATTGCCAGTCTTTTTGAAGTCCATGCGTTTCTTGTCCTGTTTCATAAACCATTATCAAAGTATCTAAGTAAGCAGCTTGTGTCTCTGGTGTGGTAGCATCAGACATAGATTTTTGAACAGCATATATAAATGGACTATAGAATGCCATTTCTAAAGTGCCGCATTCATCTAAAGCCTTCACATAGTAAGTAACGACTTTTGGAAAATCTTGAACTTTATATGCGTTCCCAGCAATTGCCTTGAATCTAGTACAGTCATCATCTTGAGCAAGTGTAAAAAAGCTAAGACCTGCCATAATGAGTGTTGTAAATACTAATTTTGCTATTTTCATTTTTCTATTTATTAATTAATCTAATTTATACTTTCTAAACCATCTATCATACCCAGGAGCAATATTTATGCCGAGATTGAAGCCAAAATAGTTTTCTTTAATCCCAGTTTTTGAAATTTCACTCCCTAAAACACCATAATTTGCTGAGAAATTGACAGTTGAAACTGCTCTATTCATTACAAATGGAAAGCCTATTCCTAAAGTTACACCTTTATCTGACAATTGTTGTCCATTCACTTGATAAGCTGTATTCACTAAATATCCTCCTATTCTATAGCTCATTTTATGATAAAACTTAACGTATGTTCCACGGTCTAACGACATACGATGCGGAATGTATTCAACCCCCATTCGGAGTGCGTTTGAATTTACATAATTCCCTGTATTTACTCCTACTTCAAACCGTTCGTCATAATCCGCCCAATCTTCCATTGAATAATCCAACAAAACGGTTAGAGAGGGTAAGCGAGAACTTCCTCCGCGTTGATCACCTGTTGGCGTGTAGGTGTAACTCATTCCTATGCCTGTTTTAGCAGGAATGTACACTTCACCTCCACTTCCAATACTGTTTACAATCGTATCGTAAGTGCCAATATTAAAATAGTCGTTAAAAAATATTCGAGTTTCTGACTTTTCAAACTTTGAATTTAATCCAGGTCGATAAGTTCCTGCTAATCTAAATCGATGGTCTGGTGAAGGTTCATAGCTGTATAAAAAACCAGCTTCTACTCCAAAAGATTTTGCACGCAATGCCTTAATGTCCATTCCCCCAGCTTCTGTTCCGCTCACTTTTTGAATGGTTCTTCTTTCATTCTCAATCCTACCGAAGTAATGCTTTCCATTCACACCGATTGAAAAATTATGATTTCTTCCTTGAATAATATTCGCTGAAAAGCCTAAAAGCACTTCATAAATATCTCCTTTTCCCTCATAGATATAAAAAATACTATCTCCAGGTGCAATTACTTCGTGATCGTGAATTTGATAACCTGCTCTACTAAACGGCTTTATTGCTGCAGCAATACCGAAACGATTCGCAAATGGAATCACTAAAGACATATGTGTAATTCCTGTAAACTGACCTTTTGATTCGCCGGCAGGACTGTTAAAAGTTTTCTGATAATGATTTATCCCGACTGAAAACAAAGGTAATTGGTGTGCTAATAATGAATAAGTGGAAGGGTTATATAGATTCACTTGGCTTGAGTCTGTCAAGGCTGTTACTGCATTCCCAAGTCCCATGGTATACGCATCTCCGTAAAAGTTTACATCCCCAATACCTTGGGAGGAATAAGGTGAATTGGTGCTTAGCTGAGACCAACTAAATCCACTACACACCAGCATTAAGGTCAATAATAAACTTCTATACATTATGCTTTAATATTAAATACAAACCTTTTACGGTTAAATTATTATCCGCAAAGATGCTATTTTTTAATTCGATTTCAAATAATTTATAGTCTCCTCCTGTTAAAAAAATTGTTAATCCAGGATATTTCGCTAAATACAAATCGATAAATTTACTAATTTCTGCTTGAACACCGTTTAAAACACCTGACAACATCGATTCTTTTGTTGATTTTCCAACCAAATAATCTATTTTTTCTAAATCTACAAGCGGTAAAGCACCTGTAAACTCGTGCATTGCCCTTAGACGCATCTTATATCCTGGTGAAATTGAGCCACCTTTATACCTTCCTTCTACCACTAAATCAAACTTAATACAAGTTCCTACATCAATCACCAAGGCGCTTTTATTTTTAGCAAAATAGCTTGCTGCAACTGCATTCGCAATTCTGTCAGTACCTAATGTATCTTGTGTTTTATAATCTTCAATTGAGATAGGAAGTGCGGTATTCTCATTTAAAACAAGTGTAGGATGTAGAAGTTCAATCAATTGTTGCTTTTTTTCCTCACTCACTACCGAAGAAAGTATACTCGTATATGTCACACGGTTTTGTAACAACGCATTGATTTTGTCTACTTGATGATATGGAATTGCTACTTGTTGAATGATTTTATCATCCTCAAAGTCAATCACCTTAATTTGTGTATTCCCTGCATCAACGACACAATATTTATCCAATTCAATTTTCACAGTTGCAAATGTACTAACTTGAACTCAAGTTTATACGAGAATAACGATGAATTTCAACTTAAATTCTATTATTGTTCTTAATTAGTTTTTAGTTGGCAGAGCGTGTTAGGAGTTTT
>Ga0209075_1001230_pt1 | contig 24445 bp, 21 predicted proteins | sample Stecom2011_FD_187523 | JGI IMG/M metagenome (GOLD analysis project Ga0209075, IMG submission 187523) | Agricultural soil microbial communities from Utah to study Nitrogen management - Steer compost 2011 (SPAdes) (version 2) | ecosystem: Environmental > Terrestrial > Soil > Agricultural land...
GGCGTCTGAGGCGTTAGAGATAAGCTCACGAAGGAAGATTTCCTTGTTCGAGTACAGAGAATGGATCATCAGGTGAAGCAGTTGCTTCACTTCGGTCTGGAATCCCAGGGTCTCTTTGTTTGTTTCTACCGTCATGGCTGTGTTTTTCTCCTGCTCGGTCTATCTTGGGTGGAGCGGCGTGTTCGGGGCATGCTTTCCAAAACACGCTGTGAATACTTCCCTGTACGCTCTGCTCCGCCATCCATGGCTCCGCAAGGTTTTGGAAAGCATGCCCCGAACACACCACCCGACTATTGCACAATGTCGAAACCTGCACGGAGTCTGGGCGAGCAGGTGGGGACAGGTTTCCGGAACCGTGCGGAGCCATGGGTGAAGAGCGAAAGCTCTTCACGGGCTGGCCATGGACGGCCAGCCCAGGACCCGCAGTGCGCCGCAGGAGCAATAAGCCCTGCGGGGCGGAGCCCGAGCCGAACATGGACGTCTTGAGGCGTGTTTCGGAAACCTGTCCCCACCTGCTTGCCTGCACCGATACAGATCGGGATGACCAAAGAAATGGGGGTCAGCCGGAGCATTTCAACCCCGGTCTGGGAGCAAAAGTCAGTCTTCGAGCAGGAAGTGGGCCCGGGCCGTGGCGATAGGTTGGGAACGGGACTTCTGCCAGGCCGAGATCATCACATTGGCAACCCGGTTGCCCTGGCGGGTCAGGCGGCATTCGGCGTAGGTTTCCCGGTTAAGGCCGGCGCGCAGGTAGTCCAGGGAAAAATCGACGATTCTTGGCATCCGCAAGGTATCTTGAGACATGATCAGGTAGATCGCTGCCGACATTTCCATGAAGCCACCAATCACCCCACCGTGAATCGCCGGCAAAATCGGATTGCCCAGATTCTCTTCCTTCTTTGGCAACCGGAAAATCAGGTCGTCTCCGAACCGGTCGCACTGCAAGCCAATCCAGGTGGCGTAGGGAATGCTCTCCAGCATGCGGGAGAAGTCGCCGGTTTGTTGGGTGTATTTGAGGATTTCCGGGTCGGTCATTCCTCGCCTCCGGTGATCAGGTCTCGATAGGATTTCGGGGTGGCCTCTTTGCCGATTCGCATGAATGTGCCTACGCAGTTGGCAATCGTCTCCCCGCCTTCCTGATAGGCCTCGCAGCGGGTAAAGATGATGTTCTTGGTGATCTTGTAGGTTTCAGCCCGGGCGTAGACAGGTTTTTCGGGTTCGGCCGGGCGCATGTAGTCCACCCGCAAATCCAGGGTTGGGCAAAGCTCGAATTCTTCCAGGGCACAGATCATCACGGAGCCGGAGGCGGTATCCATTAATGTGGTAATGGCACCACCGTGGATAACGCCGGTATCCGGGTTACCAATGATCCTGTCGCTGTACGGCAGTTCCATGACCAGATAACCCTCGCCAGCTTCCTTTGCACTCAGGCCCAGTTGACGGGCCTGGTTGAGGGTGTTCACAAACCGGTTAACCCGGTTGATTCGGGTTTCATCGTTCATTCAGGGATGTCCTGCAATTCAGCTTTTCGGGGTGGTTTCTGCAGCCTGTTTACCGGGTACGGGTTCTTCGAACACTTTCCCGGCACGCAGCGCAACCAACGCATCAGACTGGAATTCCCGGCGGTAAAGCACAACAACCACCAGGGTAGACGCCGCGATAAACACCAGGGGGTGGATAAACCAGGCCACCACGGCCAGGGCGTAATAGTAGGAGCGCAACCCAAGGTTAAACGCATCCCCTGCCAGGTTGCAGATGTTACCGGCGCTGCGGGCAAAAGCTTCCCTGGCAGCGGGGCTGGTTTTCGTGTCGTCCGGTAAGGGCGCGCTGCCTATCATCACCGCCACAAAGTTGTACATGCGCATGGACCAGGTGAACTTGAAGAAGGCATACACGAACACCACCAGCAACACCACCAACCGAAGCTCCCAGATTTCGCGGGTCGGTACGGCGCTGAAAGGCATGGTGGCGAACACTTCCATCGCTTCGCGGGTGTAGCCGAGTGCAGTGATGATACCAGCCAGTATCAGCAGGCAACTGGATGCGAAGAAGGCGCCATTGCGTTCGAGGTTACCGACCACGGAAGCGTCCGATATCCGGTTCTCCCGCTTGAGCATTACCCGCATCCAGTCTTCACGGTACATATCCAGCGTGTTCGAGAGACAGGCGCGAGTATTTGCCCGATTTCGGGAATACCAGGTGTAGCCTACCCAGCACACCAGAAACCAGAACAATGCGATGAGTTCCAGGTAATAGCCCATTCGTGGTTGTCGATCCGTTGTAACGTAGATGGCAGAAAGGTTGCTTAACAATAATACGCGAAGGTGCATGAACCGGCCACAACCCGGGTGGTCTGACACTAAAACACCGCTCGTACTGTGCTATATAATGAATCACTCAAATCAACAATTGCGCGCCCACGGAACCGGTCGCCCAAAGGAGTAGGATGTGAACCCCGGACAAATTCTGAGACTGACGTTACTCTCGGTTATGTTTCTTGCCATCGCGGGCTGTGCCGTAAACCCGGTCACCGGCAAAAAGCAGCTGTCTTTGATCCCTGAAAGCCAGGAATTGGCGCTCGGGGCCGAGCACTACACCCCAACCCAGCAAACCCAGGGTGGGCAGTTTTATCTGGACCCGGAACTGACAGTCTATGTTCGCGAAGTCGGCATGAAGCTGGCCCGGGTAAGCGATCGCCCCGATTTGCCGTACGAATTTGTGGTACTCAATAGCAGCGTACCCAATGCCTGGGCCTTGCCAGGGGGCAAGATCGCCATTAACCGGGGCCTGCTGGTCAAGTTTGAGGATGAAGCCCAGTTGGCCGCGGTGATGGGGCATGAGATTGTCCACGCTGCGGCGCGGCACAGCGTGCAACGCATGCAACAGGGCATGCTGATCAGCGCCGGTGTGGCCGGCCTTGGTTTTGCGCTGTCGGATAACGAATGGGCCGGCCTTATCATGGGGGGTGCGGCCGTGGGCGCCCAACTGGCCCTGGCGCAGTACAGCCAGGGTGATGAGCTGGAATCCGACCACTATGGCATTCGTTACATGAAAGCCGCCGGTTACGACCCCCAGGCAGCGGTTGAGCTGCAAGAGCTCTTTCTGGAATTATCCCAGGGCCGGCAGACCAGTTGGCTGGACGGCATGTTCGCCACCCACCCACCTTCAGCCCGACGGGTTCGGGAGAACCAGGCCCTGGCCTCAGAGCTGGGAACCGGTGGCTTCCGGGGCCGCGACATTTACCAACGGCGCATTGCCCTGCTGAAAGAGCTCCAGCCCGCCTATGACGCCCACGACAAGGCCATGGAACTGGCCTCCAAAGGCGATATGAACGCGGCCCTTGATTCCATCAACAAGGCAATCGAGCAGGAACCGCGCGAGGCCATGTTCTTCGCCCTCAGAGGGCGCATCTATAAAGAGCAGAAGCAGATGGAGAAAGCCCAGGCGGATTTCGACAAGGCGGTGTCGCTGTACCCGGAGATGTTCCAGTACCAGCTCTACAACGGCCTGAACTCACTGGCCATGAATAATCTGGACAAAGCCCGTGGACACCTTGAGCGTGCCAATCAGGTAGTGCCTACGTCCATTGCCTATCTTCGGCTTGGCGATATTGCCAGCCGTCAAAACCATCGGAATGACGCCATTGGGTATTACTCGAAAGCCGCCGAAGCCGGTGGCGATGTGGGTGAGGAAGCCAAAAGGAAGCTAGCCGATCTGTCCCAATAGCATACACCTGACGGGGACAAAAACCGGGGGCTTAACGCTCCCGGTTTTTTTATGGCCCAGCCATTTGCCACGTTGACGCAAAAAAGCCGTCACAGATTGCATTGACATTTAGAGCAATAACTCTAAAAATCAGTCAAACAAACAACAATCGGATGGCGATCATGCTCGTAAAGCGACTTCAACCGATGATTTCCCACGCAAGGCGATCCTATGTGGAACTGATGTTCCAGGTAATGGGCCGGGCCCTGCAGGCAATCAGCGAAGTAGACGAACAAACCCGAAACGAAACTCGCGCCCTGCCCGAAGGATTTCTGTTTGAAATGCAGGTGATGCCCAATGGCCCCAAGCTGATCGTTGAGCACAACGGAGATGGCAAACTGCATTTCCACGGCGACAGTGCTCCCCGGCCGGTGGACCTTTCCATTCAGTTCAAGCATATGGCTCATGCGTTCCTGGTACTGTCATTCCAGGAAAAGACCTCGGTGGCCTTTGCCAACGACCGCATGCTGGTAGATGGTGATGTCAGTTACGCCGTGCGTATGACCCGGGTGCTTAACCGCCTGGAGTCGTTCATCCTACCGAAACTGGTCGCGCAGCGAGCGGTCAAGGAATACCCGGCCAACCTGCATCTGCCTGAAAAACTGATCAGCGGAGCCCGCATTTACCTGAAAGTCGCCACCAACTTTGTCGAGACAGTGAGAGCATAATGACCAACAAATACTACGAGTTCTTCTGCCCGGTAAAAGTGATTGCCGGCAAAGCCGCCCTGGAACACATTCCGTTTGAATTGACCGGCTTGGCCGCCAAGCGCCCGATGATTGTTACCGATAAGGGCGTTCGGGCGGCAGGCCTGCTTGACCCTGTGATTGCCGCTTGCGAAGAAAGCGGACTGGAAATCGTCTCTATTTATGACGACGTACCCCCGGATTCCTCCACAACGGTTGTTCGCGATATCGCCACGGTTTACCGCAAGGAAAAGTGCGATTCCATAATTGCCGTGGGCGGCGGTTCCGCCATTGATACCGGCAAAGCCGTGAACATTCTGGTCTCCGAAGGTGGCGATGACATCGCCAAGTACAGTGGTGCAGGTATTCTGAAGCATCCACTGAAGCCCTTCTTCGTGGTACCAACCACAGCCGGAACGGGCTCTGAAGTCACATCCGTTGCCGTGATTACCGATGAGAAAAAAGGCGTGAAGCTGCCGTTCACCTCTTCGTTCCTGTTGCCGAATGCGGCGATTATCGACCCACGGATGACGCTGACCCTGCCTCCCCATATCACCGCCGCAACCGCCATGGATGCCATGACTCACGCGGTGGAAGCGTTTACCTGCATGGCCAAGAATCCGCTCAGCGATGCCTACGCAACTGCGGCGGTCAAAAAGGTGAGCCAGTCACTTCTGGCGGTGATGGACAACCCCAAAGACGAGAACGGACGGCTTGAACTGGCCCAGGCCTCTACCATGGCCGGCATTGCCTTCTCTAATTCCATGGTTGGCCTGGTGCACTCCCTGGGCCATGCAACCGGCGCCATCTGCCACCTGCCCCATGGCCTGTGCATGAGCCTGTACCTGCCGTATGTACTCGAATTCAATATTGAAAGCATCCGTGAACCCCTGGGCGAACTGCTTCTCTATCTGGAAGGCCCGGAAGTTTACTCGGCAACCCCTGCAGCCCGCCGTGCCGAGGCGAGCATTTCCGCCATCCGCAAGCTCAGGGACGCACTGCACAAGCGCTGTGAGCTGCCCCGTACCCTGAAAGAAACCGGCAAGGTGCTCGAGAGTCAGTTGGAGGCCATCGCCGAGATGGCGCTGGACGACGGCTCTATCATGTTCAACCCGCGGGAGGCCACCAAGGAAGACGCCCTTTCTGTGCTGCGGCGCGCCTGGGCCTGATCTCAGAATTGGCTGGGCTGACCCATCGTTTGATGGGTTAGCCTAAAGTCAGATTCACAATGATTGATTTATAGGAGGAAGTCGTTACTATTTAGCAACGTTCTGGCAGGGAGTTGGCCGGTTAAGTTTGATCTATGTACCGCAGTGGCCTGCAACAACCTGAGTTTCTTTAAATGAAAGATCTATTGTCCAGAGCATCGCTTTTTTCACGACGTAGCCTTGGCATTCTGACGGCGAGCCTGTGCCTGTCCATGGCGGCACACAGTGGCGAAGACCAATCCGGGACCTTCCGTTTCAACATTTCCCCCAACGGCTACCCCCCATACCTGATTGTGGATGGAGAAAAGCCCTCCGGCATCATGTGGGACGTGGTCGCGCTGATCGTGCCGCGCCTCGGTTATGATCTGGAGTTCATGAAAATTCCAAGAAAGCGGGTCGACCAGATGCTGGCCGACGGTTTCCTGGACGGCACCCCCCGTGCCATCGAATGGACGGAAAAGCCCGAGCAGTTTCTATTCACCAACCCGGTTGTCCATGTAGAAGAAGTGTTCTTCTTCGCAAACGGTGCCGAATTTGAGTACAACCACCCGAGCGACCTGTTCGGAAAAACCGTGGTTACTCACCTGGGCTACATGTACCCTGCTCTTGATTCCTACTTCGAAAGTGAACAGATTCGACGTTTTGACGTCTCCCGTGATCGAGATATGTTCCGGTTTCTGCTGCACGGCGAGCGGTTTGATACGGCCCTGGCTGACCGCCTTGTCGGCCAATGGATTCTGAAAACCGAAGGCATGGCGGAACATTTCAGCAGCTCAGAGGCTGCCATCAGCCAGTATGGTTTCCGGATTATGGTGCGCCCGGAGTGGACGGAGTTCGTGCAGGCCTTCAACGAGGAGCTGCAGAGGATTCGCGAGAACGGCGAGCTACAGGCCATTCTCGCGAACTATCGCTGACAGCTTATTCCAGCCGCCGCAACAGCAGCATGGGTGACACACTGAGAACCGGGCGCAACTGCCAGCGCCCGAACAACGCCAGCAGCACCGCGCTGATGAAAGGAATGGGCAGCATCACCTGCCAGTGCCAGCGGAAATTGCCTTCAAACATTCGGAGCTGTAGTGCATACACCGCAGCCTCAGCTGCAAGAACCCCCATTATACCCGCCACGAAGCCCAGCAGGGCAAACTCCAGCATAGTACTGCGGGTAAGCAACGACTGCTGGCCGCCCAGGGTGCGAAGCAAGGCGCCCTCCCGCTGACGGTCCCGTAGCGTGGCACTGACCACCGCCGCCATGACCACCAGGGCCGCCGCCAGGATCAGCGCAAGAATGGCTTCAATGGCCTGGGTAACCTGACGCACAATCTGCTGGATACGCTCAATAATATGATCGATCTCCAGAACCGAGACGGTTGGGAAACGGCGTGAAAACTCGTTCAGCGCCACTTTGTTACCCTCATCCAGATGGAAACTGGTAATCCAGGTACCAGGCATATCCGTCAGCCCACCGCCGGGCGGGAAGGCCATGTAGAAGTTGGGCTTCATGCTGTCCCATTGCACCGTACGAATGCTGGTAACCGGCTCGGTGACTGTTTCCGAACCAATGGTGAAGGTCAGGCGATCCCCCATGACCAGCCCCATACGTTCCGCCAGCTCTGCCTCAACAGACACACCGGTAGTGTCGCCGGGAGCGAACCACTCGCCAGCGACGATTTCGTTGTCTTCCGGCAGTTCTGCCATCCAGGTCAGGTTCAGTTCACGGTTCAGAGCCCCAATGCGTTCATCCTTGCTCACGGCCTCCAGAACCGGCTGATCATTCAGTTCCGTCAAGCGCCCGCGCACCATGGGATAGACCGTATCCAATGGGGCGTCACGCTCTGCCCAGAAGGCTTCCACGTCGTCCACCGCATCCGGCGCGATGTTGATCAGAAAGTGATTGGGGGCATTATCCGGTAACTGGGCCTGCCAGTCGTCCAGCAACGACGTGCGCACCAGAATCAGCGTGGCCGCCAGCATCAGTGTCATGGCAAACACCGCCATTTGCGCCATGCTGGCCTGCCGGTGCCGATACAGGCCCACCAGCGCCAGGCGCCAGGCATTGCCGCCTCCCCGAACACGGCGCAGAACCGCCACCATCAGGCCACCGACCAGCGCCAACACCGCCAACAGGAGTGCCAGACCGCCCAACAAGGCAAACACCAGTGCAACCTCGCCAGCGTATAACCACACCAGACCAAACACGGCGAGAATCGCAATCGCAATATCGGGGATCGCGTCTCGCCCACTTTCCCCGGGCTGCGCTCTCAGAACCCGCATGGCAGCCACATTACGCAGCCGGCGAATGGGCGGATAGGCAAACGCGAACAGGGAAACCAGGGCCGTGAGCAAAGCCGGCAGCAGGGCCGAAGGCGCCAGATGGAAATCGACCGGCTGCTCCAGCACGTCACTCAACAGGCGAACCAGAATCCAGAACAGCGGCAGCGCCACCAGCAGGCCGCCAATCACACCGGCGATACCCCACAGCGCCAACCGGCGCAGGTAAAGGCCGCCAATTCCCCGGCTAGACAGCCCCAGGGTTTTAAGAAGTGCCACGGTATCTCTCTGAGACAAGGCGTACTGACGGCTGGCAACCGCCACGGCCACCGCCGCCAGCAGAACCGCCAGGCTGCCACCGAGCAACAGGAAACGTTCAGCACGCTCAAGGGACCGGGAGAAGGTTTCGCCATCGCGCACACTTTCCCATTCATGGCTCGGTTCGAGGCGTGGCTCCAGCCATTGATAGTAGTCGTCAAGCAGGTTGTCAGGCCCGGCAAACAGATACACATATTCAGCGCGGCTGCCTTCCTGTATCACGCCGGTGCCGGGCACGTCGTCCACATGAATCATCACACGGGGTGCCAGGGAAGACAGCCGGAAGCCGCCGTCCGGCTCCCGAATCAGCAGGCTGGTGATCTCCAGTTCAAGATTGCCCACCTCGAGCGTTTCACCGATTTCCAGCTCCAACAATCGCAGCAACCGGGGGTTAACCCAGATCTCGCCCCGCCCGGGGCCGGCCCCTACGGTTTGGCGCGGGGCATCAGAGCCTGGCTGGATTTCGATCTCGCCACGCAAGGGGTATTCGTCGCTCACGGCCTTGACCGACACCAGCTGGAACCCACCTTCACCGAATACCATCGTGGAGAATTCAATCAGCTGACCGGTCTCCAGGCCCCGATCACGGGCTTCGTCAATCCATTCAGCCGGCACTGGCCGGCCATTTTCCGCTTCAAGCTGACGGTCCGCCGCCAGAAAAGAGCTGGCCGAAGACACCAGGGTTCGCTGCAACTGGTTGGCGAACAGGGCAATGGTGGCCACCGTGGCCACGGCAATCACCAGGGCGACCAGTACAACCCGCACATCACGCTCGCCCCAGTCCCGGCGCACCGACATCAGTTTTTTTGCAGCCGCCATCAGTCAGCCAACTCCCGGGCCGCTTCCGGCTCTGTCAGTACACCGGCTTCAATCTGCAATTGCCGGCCACATCGCGCTGCCAGGTGCTCATCGTGGGTGACCATAACCAGGGTGGTGCCTTGCTCCCGGTTCAGATCCATCAACAGATCCGACACCGCCTGCCCGGTGCGGTTATCCAGGTTGCCGGTGGGCTCATCGGCAAACAGGATAACCGGGTCGGAAGCGAAAGCCCGGGCGATGGCTACCCGCTGCTGCTCACCACCAGACAACTGCCGTGGGGTATGGCTCAGGCGCTCACCCAGCCCTACCCGCTCAAGCAACTCTTTGGCCCGCGCCTCCGGCGATTCCATTCCAGCCAGTTCAAGGGGCAGCATTACGTTCTCCAGCGCGCTCAGAGCCGGCAACAGCTGGAATGACTGGAACACGAAGCCAACCCGGCTCGCCCGGAGCTGTGCTCGCTGGTCTTCCGTCAGGCTGCTGATTTCAGCACCGTCCAGCTCTACTTTCCCTTCAGTCGGTGTGTCCAGCCCGGCGAGCAATCCCAGCAAGGTGGTTTTTCCGGAACCGGAGCGGCCAACAATGGCTACGGACTCTCCCCGATTGATTTCCAGACTGACCCCCTGCAAGATCGTCAAGGTATCAGTTTCCAGGCTCACCCGGTGGGTAAGGTCGGTCACCCGTAACATGGGGTTTGTGGCGGCTAGCTTGGGGTCCGTCATCTGGTTCACGGTGGCTCCGTTGTCTGGTGCTGTGTTTTATTGAATCTGTAAAGGGTATACGAATTTACTATGCATACGGTATCGGCGTTGGTCAGATCATTTACACTCGCGGCACTGATGTTACTGTCGCTCTCCGCCCTGGCCAGCCAGAACACACTGCTGGTGGTCGGCGACAGCCTCAGCGCTGCCTATGGTGTGCCGTCCGAAACAGCCTGGGTACAACTGCTGAGGGACAGGCTTGATGAACAAGGCCTGAACTGGGATGTTGTGAACGCCAGCATCAGCGGCGAGACCACCGATGGCGGGCTTCGGCGATTGCCTGACCTGCTTCAGAAAAACCAGCCAGACGTTGTGATCATCGAGCTTGGCGGTAATGACGGCCTGCGCGGCTTTCCGCCGGATGTGATCGAATCCAACCTGGCTGACATGATCGAGCAGGTACGGGATATCGGTGCCACCCCGGTGCTGGTGGGCATGCAGATTCCACCGAATTACGGCCAGCGTTACACCCGCATGTTTGCGGACATCTTCCCGAAGCTGTCTGACCGCTACGACACGCCTCTGGTTCCCTTCTTTCTTGAAGGCATTTACAACGAGGATGGGTTAATGCAGGAAGACGGCATTCACCCCACCGAGGCTGCCCAGCCGGTACTGCTGGACAACCTATGGCCTCAACTGGAGCCATTAATTCTGGACAGGAACCCCAGCGCCCTGCGCTCTGACCAGTAGTAACCGTCACGGGCCAGCTCGACAAATCCCACATGCCCGCCCCACTTTGGCGCCTCAACGGTAACGTAGGCGCCGAGAACCTTACGACCTTCCGGGAAACACCTGGCTGACAGGAAGGGATCGTCCGCCGCATTGACCATCAACGCCGGTACCCGTATGTCCTTCAACCAAAACAGCGCCGAGCAGCTGGCCCAGTAGTCCTGGGCATCCCGGAAGCCATGCAAGGGTGCGGTGTAGCGGTTATCAAATTGGTGGAAGTTGCGGATGGTCTCAAACCCGGTCACGTCAATCAGGTCCGGAAACCGACGGGCCTTTTCCTGCATTTTGCCGTGCAGATCCCTCAGAAAGCGCTGCATGTAGATCCTGCGACTGGGCAGGGCCAGCATATCCGCGCTACCAGCCAGATCTGCGGGCACCGAATAGGCAACGGCACCGCTGATGCGACTATCAACCCGCTCGCCCTGCTGGCCGAGGTAAAGCAGGGTGAGATTACCGCCCATGCTGAAGCCAGACAGGAACAGGTTGTTGTAGTGGCCCTCCAGCGCGTGGGACACCACCGTATGCAGGTCTTCCGTGGCGCCACTGTGATAGAACCCTGGTTGGCGATTCATCACCCCGCCGCAGGATCGGAAGTTCCAGGCCAGCACATCCCAGCCATCCGCCATTAACGCCCGCGCCAGCCCGAGCACATAGGGGCGCCGGCTGTGGCCTTCCAGACCATGGGACACAATGGCCAGGCGGTCACTGCCTTGACGGTACCAGTCCAGGTGCAGTTCGTCGTTATCCGGCGTCGCCAGAACAGCGGTTTCCGGCTGTGGCATGGTCACGCTACGGAACAGCGTCGGCCACACAGACTGGATGTGCCCGTTACGTAACCAGACCGGTGGGCGGTAGCCCGATTGACTGCGCTTGTGCAAATTTTGACCTTTCTTTTCAGGGGGTTGACGAACACTATTAAAGAACTTAATATGCCCGCCACTTGATGCTGTTCCCCGATAGCTCAGTTGGTAGAGCAACGGACTGTTAATCCGTTTGTCCCTGGTTCGAGCCCAGGTCGGGGAGCCACTTATTCCGAGAAAGCCGCTGATTCAACATCAGCGGCTTTTTCATTTCTACCTCAGAAAACCTCTTCCCGCTGCATGAATTCCTTCAGAACCTGATACAGGGTATAGCCATCCTGACTACCGATCATTTCACGGATGGAATGCATGGCGAACTGCGGCACACCGATATCCAGAGTGGTCACACCCAGATTACCGGCAGTCAGCGGCCCGATGGTGCTGCCACAACCCATGTCACTGCGTACCACAAATGTCTGGTGCGGCAGGCCAAGCTCATCACTGATATGCCGGTACAAAGCGGCCGACCGGCTGTTGGTGGCGTAGCGTTGGTTGTGGTTCACCTTGATGACCGGCCCCTGGTTCAGGATCGGGCCGTGGTTTTCATCGTGTTTGTCCATGAAATTGGGATGCACACCGTGGGCGTTATCCGCGGAAATCATCATGGAACGGGCAATCGCCCTGCCCTTGCCTGCACCACACCAGCGCTCCAGCACGGCTCCCAGGAATGGCCCCTGGGCACCTTCCGCCGACATGCTGCCGACTTCTTCGTGATCATTGCACACCAGCAGCGCGGCTTCATCACCAGAGGTGTTCAACAGCGACTGCAAACCGATATAGCAGCTCAACAGGTTATCAAGCCGGGCAGAAGCCAGAAACTCTTTACGCAGACCCACGAAGGACGCGCCCTGGGCATCGTAGAAACTCAACTCATAGCCCAGCACCTTACGAATCTTCAGGCCGGATTCACTGACCAACTGCTCACGCAGCAAGTCAGCAAATGACGTTGTATCGGTTTCCGGCAGTTGCATAACCACCGGAGGCAGGTCGGTCTGGGCATTCACTGAACGATTGCTGTTGGCTTCACGGTCCAGGTGAATGGCCAGGCTGGGAATAATTGCCACCGGCTTACGGAAGTCCACCAGGGTATCCCGAACCTTACCGTCCTCATCCAGAACCGTAACCCGGCCGGCCAACGACAGATCCCGGTCAAACCACGGGTTCAGCAACACGCCGCCGTACACTTCCACACCCAACTGGAAAAAGCCCTTGCGGCGGATTTCAGGGTTTGGCTTTACCTTCAGGCAGGGGCTGTCGGTATGAGCACCCACCATCCGGATGCCGGAAGTCACTACGTCATTCTTACCGGTGCGGAGGGCAATGATGGAGGAGCCATTGCGAATGGCGTAATAGCCCCGGCCCTGCTCCAGCGCCCACTCTTCCCGCTCGTCCAGCTGCTGAAAACCGGCGGCATCAAGCCTGGACTTCATGGTGCTTACTGCATGCCACGGTGTTGGAGAGGCATTCAGAAATTCAATCAAGTCATTATTAAATTCAGTGTGTTCCATGATCTTCCTGATTGCATGATAATGGCGGCTACAGTATGGCACGAAGCCGGCCCCGCTCCTACCAGGCTGCCGGTTAGTCCCTATACGCACCCAATGATCAACGCCGGAGCCCACTGTGTCGATACCCCGATTCCTGGACATCGAATACTGTCAGACTGACGACGCCCTGTTCCCCGTCGCCATGGCCTGGTCGCTGGCCGACGGCCAGATGAAAACCGTGGTTATTGCCCCGGAGGAAGCCTGGCTGCCAGACGACGGCGATTTGGGCGACTTTGACCTGCGGTACCTGGAAGAACAGGGCGTGCCGCTGCTTGAACTGGTTCAGGAACTCCATCAGGACCTGCCAGACCAGACCGTCTACGTGGATGGCATGGACCCGGATGAAATCCTGATCGACCTGATTTTCAGTGCCGTAAGCCAGGACGCCCCTTTCGAGATTGCCCCGATTTCCGAACTGATTACCAGCCTGGACAGCGACGCCCTTGAAGACCGCCGTCGCCAGCTGATGTTTGACGAAGGCCTGGAACCGCAACTCCCGGAGAATGGCGTTTACGCCCTGCTGATGCTCGCGCAGGAGGAAGGCCTTCTGGCTGACCTTTAAGCGGGCCGGCTGACACGGGGAAGTGTGACCGGCGTCTGCGTAACAAAGCGTTACACAAGGCAGAATCTGGCGTCAGCAACGTTACTGACAGGAAGCCGGATAATAATGAACAAGGTCGCACTACGTTTCCTCAGCTCCAGCCTGATGGCCATCAGCCTCGCCCCATTGGCAGCACAGGCACAAGACACTCCTCGTTCTGACAAGCACTACGTTGGCCTACTGGTGACCGCACTGGAGCACCGCTCTATCGGCGAGCGCACCAAGGAGGATGCCTGGGGCCAAGCCGGTACGCTGGTGATCGGTGGTCACCTGAACGACCTGATTCACGCGGAGATCCGCCTGGGTGGCGGGTTCAATGATGCCGATGTTTCCGGTGGCGACCTGACCCTGGCTGTCGATTACTTCGCCAGCTGGTACATGGGCCTGCACTACCCGATTACCGATTATGCCAACGTGTATGCGCAGGCCGGTTTTACCCACGTAAAAGGCGAGGCAACCCTGCCCAACCGTGAGGAAGGCTACAACGCGCAGTTCCGGGATATCGAGGGCGATTACCCGGACAGCAGTTTCAGCATCAGCTGGCTGGCGGGGGTGGACTTCGAGGTGTTGAGCAACACCTTCCTGGTGTTTGAGGGTGGGCGGTTGTTCAAAGACACTGGCAGTAGTGCCAATACGTTTCAGTTTTCTACGGGGCTGCGTTACGAATTCTGACCCGCGTTGGATTTCCAACGAATCCAGCGCCAGAGTCTGGCGAGGCAGGTGGGGCCTTCTTTCCTGGAATCTCGGAGGCCATGGATGGCCGGAGCGAAGCGCACATGGATGTGCTCGTAGCGTTTCCAGGAAAGAAGGCCCCACCTGCCTCCTCCCCCGATATCAGGCGCGGTGCTGAATGTGCCAGCAGCGGTGAATCTTCTGATTTCTCTGGAAGTCTTTATCCAGCGTACTGGCCGTCACTTCCTTGATTTCAAATTCCGACATCAACTCTTCATCTAGCTTAAATTTCCGAAAGTTGTTGGAGAATATCAACAGGCCGTCACTGGATAACCGCTCCATACACTGACGAACCATGGTGCCATGATCCCTTTGGATATCCAGAACACCAGCCATTCTCGCTGAGTTGGAGAACGTGGGCGGGTCCATGAAGATCAGGTCGAAGGTCTGATTGGCGGTTTTGCGATCCGCCAGCCAGGACAGGCAGTCCGCCTGCTCTACCACGTGCTTGCGCAGGTCGGCGCCATTCAGGGCCAGGTTGTCCTGGGCCCAGCTGACGTAGGTTTTTGACATATCCAGGCTCAGAGACCGGCTGGCGCCGCCAACGGCTGCGTGTACCGTGGCTGCACCGGTGTAACAGAACAGGTTCAGGAAGCGTTTGCCACGGGCGTGCTGCTGAATCCAGTGGCGCACCGGGCGGTGATCCAGGAACAGGCCGGTGTCGAGGTAGTCTTTCAGGTTTACCTTCAGGGTGCAGCCGTGTTCGTGCACGTTGAAGTATTCGCCGGTTGCGGCCTGTTTCTCATACTGTTTGGTGCCGGTTTGACGCTGGCGTTGTTTGCACACCAGATTCTCGGGGGCAACTTCCAGCACTTCCGGTATGACCGCCAGAGCCTCGGCCAGTCGTTCCCGGGCGGCTTTTTCGTCGATAGACTTCGGGGCCAGGTACTCCTGCACGTGTACCCTGCCATCGTATAGATCGATGGCCAACGCGTATTCAGGCATATCAGCATCGTAAAGCCGGTAACAGCTGATACTCTGCTTCCGCGCCCACTGTCCGATGGTTTTCAGGTTCTTGTTCAGGCGATTACGTAGCATGTTTGCCCGTTCGGGGTTGGCAATGCGTGGCATAACCTGCCCGGGCGCGGCCGGGCCTCGGGGTGTTCGGGCGTTTTCAGGCTGTACCTCGAACAACAACAGCTGCGCTGGCAACTTGCCATTAAACAATTTGTATTGCTTGAAGCTTCGCAGGCCAATGGATTTACCGAATTCCGGTGCACCGGTGAACACGGCCAGGCGCCAACCCGGGAGTTCACGCAAGACGGTTTCACCCAGGGTTTGATAGAGCGCGGCCAGCTCTTTGCGCTCGCTCAAGCGTTCACCATAGGGGGGATTGGTCAGCACCAGCCCCTTATCCGCCCAGTCCTGTTGCCGCTCAAACGCAGATGCCGGCCGGGGCTCTACGCTTACGATGTTGTCCAGACCAGCCCGGCGCAGGTTGTTGCGGGCCGTTTCGATCACCCGGGCGTCCTGATCGAAACCGGCAAACGCAGGTATGCGTTTGTTTTTGCCTTCATGTGCGCGGCGCTCGACTTCCTGGCGCAATGCCAGCCAAAGTTCCGGCTGATGCCCTGGCCATTTTTCAAAACCAAAACGCTCAATCTTTCGGCCCGGCGCAATGTCCAGCGCCATCAACGCTGCTTCAATCACCAGCGTTCCGGAGCCACACATGGGATCAACAAAGTCGCCGCCGGCGGCGGCAATTTCCGGCCATCCGGCCCGCAGCAGCAACGCGGCCGCGAGATTTTCCTTCAACGGCGCAAGACCCTGTTCAGTACGGTATCCCCGCATGTGCAAGCTATGCCCGCTAAGGTCCAGCCCAACCGACAGCCGCCCCCGGTTCAGGCGGGCAGAGATGGTGACATCCGGATCTTTTGGTGCGACCGAGGGCCGCGGCAGGCCTGCGCCCCGAATGCTGTCTACGATACCGTCTTTGACTTTCTGGGCACCGAACTGTGTGTTCCGAATTTCTTCGTTCTGCCCCAGGAAAGTCACTCGAAAGCTGCCGTTGACGGGAATGTGCGATTGCCAGTCCAGAGACACCACGCCCTCATAAAGTTCGTCAGCACTACGGGCATCCACCTCGGCAATGTGCAGGATGACCCGGTTGGCCAGCCGGGACCACAAACAGGCGCGATATCCGGCTTCGAGCTCCCCTTCTACCCAGACGCCCGCCGGCGCGTTGCGCACTTGAGCCAGGCCAAAGCTTTCCAGCTCATCGGCCAGGAGATACTCAACACCCTTGGGACAGGTTACGAAAAAGACATGCTTGGACAAAATCAACTCCTGGTTTTCTGGATAGAGCCGGTAAGCCGCCGGAATAGCAGCAAAACCCGAACTCGGGCCGTCATCGTTATTTCACAAACCTATAAGAAAAGCTTCATATAGATGAAATAAATAGTGTACATCCGCGCAAGGTTCGTCTTACCTTGTAGTTGACGCGTCGTTCTGGAAGCCAACATAACCGTGCTTCCGTTAACAGGATCCTGACTGCTCTGGCCGGAACTGGCAATAGTGGGTTATCCCGGACGGGTGCCTTCTTTACCATGGCCACGGCAGATGTGTACACGCTTGTTCTGTTAATCCATCAGTGAGGAACGGCATGAAAAGACAGAAGAGAGACATGTACGCTCGTGCATTCAAGCGGGGTTATCTCGCTGGCGTGTCCGGCAAATCCAAAGACAGCTGCCCGTTAGACCAAGCAGAGGTGCGCCAGGAATGGCTGAACGGGTGGCGAGAAGGCCGCACAGATAACTGGGAGGGCATGACCGGCGTCTCCGGCATCCACAAACTTGCCAACGTAACCGCAACGTGACCGCGGTGTTGGCATACCCCGTTTAACCTGATCTCTTTTTAGTTGTAGCTACACCACAATCTGACGCAGTAACCAGAGCAACCAAAACGGGGCCTCCCGCCCCGTACCATGCGAAGAAGCGCTACGGGGTTCGTTCCCCGCAAGGGCCCGCTCAGCGGGCCCACCTTCTTTCTGGCCTCACTACTTATGCTGTTCTTTCCTGATCGCTTCTACTGCTTCGTTAATCAAAGCTGGGCCTTTGTAAATAAAGCCGGTGTAGATTTGCACCAGTTTCGCCCCAGCCCGGATTTTCTCGGCCGCACTCTCGCCATCAGTGATACCGCCAACGCCAATAATCGGGATTCTGTCCCCCAACTCGGCGTATAACCCCTGAATAACCCGTAAAGACGCCTCGCGCACCGGTGCTCCGCTCAAACCGCCAGCTTCCTGCTCGTGCTTGTGTCCTTGCACCGCTTCCCGGCTGATGGTGGTGTTTGTGGCAATCACACCATCCAGGCCCGCCTCGAGTAATGCCCCGGCGACAAAGCGAACGCCTGCATCATCCATATCCGGGGCAATCTTCACAGCCACCGGTACATAGCGACCAATATTTTTCTCGCAGATCGCCTGTTCGTCTTTGATCGCGTGCAAGAGTTGCTTCAGCGAGTCGCCAAACTGCAGATCACGCAATCCCGGGGTATTCGGCGAGGACACGTTTACCGTGATGTAGTCGGCATGGGGGTAAACTGCGGCGATACCCTTACGGTAGTCCTGTTCGGACTGCTCATTCGGGGTATCTTTGTTCTTGCCCACGTTAATGCCCAGGATACCGCGATAACGACGCTTCTCAACATTGCTCACCAGATGACCAAGGCCTTCATTATTAAAGCCCATGCGGTTGATGATGGCCCGGTGTTCGGGCAGGCGGAACATCCGCGGCTTGGGGTTGCCCGGCTGAGCCAGGGGTGTGACGGTGCCCACTTCAATGAACCCGAAACCCAGGGCTCCCAGGGCATCCAGGTGGTCGGCATTTTTGTCCAGGCCGGCGGCCAGGCCTACCGGATTGGGGAACTCCAGCCCCATGACATTAACCGGGCACGGCTCCGGGCGCTTTGAAAAAATATTGAGAATGCCGGTTTTGTAAGCCAGATCCAGGCCCTTGAGGGCAGCATTATGGGCCTGTTCCGGGGGCAGCCGGAAAAGTAAATTACGTAGCATGCTGTACATCTTGGAGCTCCTTGCCGAGGGGTGGCCGGAGTATACCGGAAGTTTTCCACACCATCCTCCCGAACCTTCAATACAACGTAAAAGCCCATGCCTCAGCGGCTGGCGGGGCTTTTCCACGGAATCTGTGGATAACTCTGTTGAAAATGTCGGGGCAAGCGTCTCGACCCCTTGATAACTGCGCCAGTCTACAAATTGATCATTTTTTGATCAGCTAAATTTTCTATTAAAATCAATGAATTAAAAACTCAAAATAACCATTTGACGACTTTAGTTACAAAGTGGTAGCGGGTAACGACTTTGTCATCATGTGTATAAATCGGCCTGCGGTCCTCAATTAATTCTCCCCAAATTTTCCATTCCTGCCGCTATACTGGCTACCAACAGAATGATCGGAGCCTGAGCCATGGATCAGCCCCCAAAGGCCCATCTACGGACTGACAAGGACTTGCAACAGGAAAAACATGCCGCCTCCCGTGTCACCATCATTGGCATGGTCCTGGATGCAGCCCTTGGCCTGATAAAAGTTATTGGCGGCACTCTTTTTCATTCCCACGCTCTGGTGGTGGATGGCATCCACTCGTTTACCGACGTTATCTCAGACTGGGTTGTGCTTGCAGTGATGCGGCTGTCACGTAAAGGCCCGGATGATGACCATCCCTACGGACATCAGCGCATCGAGACGCTAGGCACACTCCTGCTGGGGAGCATACTGATCGCCGTGGGCGCTGCCCTGGCCTGGGAGAACATTCTGCGCCTGATCTCCGGCGAGGATCTCGCGGTACCGGGCTGGCCGGTTCTGGTTGCTGCGGGTGTATCGGTCGCCTCCAAAGAGTGGATCTACCGTTATACCCGCCATGTGGGCATGAAAATTCGATCTGACCTGCTGATCGCCAACGCCTGGCACAGCCGCACCGACGCGTTTTCCTCGGTGGTGGTTCTGGTTGCCACTGCCGGTGCAATGACCGGATACGTTTGGCTGGATACAGTCGCAGCCGTGATCATCTCCGGCATCATTATCCACATCGGCTGGAAGTTCACCTGGGATAGCGTTAAGGAGCTCGTCGATACCGGACTGTCTGCGGAGGATACCCGGGTATTGCGCGCCATTGCCATGGACACGGACGGCGTGCGCAATGTTCACGAGCTGCGCAGTCGACGTATGGGGCACGACATTTTATTGGATGTCCACCTGGTTGTCCGGCCTGAGATAAGCGTATCTGAGGGACATCAGATCGGCATGAAGGTGGTTTCCGGCATGAGGGATGCCATCGATAATATCCGGGACATCAACTTTCATATCGATGCCGAGAACGACGAACACACACCGCATCAGACCGACCCGCATTTACCCAGCCGCGAGGATATCCGCCACTTGCTGTCGCAGCAGCTCGGTGAGCTGCCGCCGCACAGCCGGCTGAGACTGCATTACCTCAAAAACCGGGTTCACATCGAAGTCTTCCTGGACGAACAGCATGCGGCACCCGCGTTGACCACCGAAAGTATTCGGGAGGTACTTTCCCCCTATCCCTGGTTTGGTTCAGTCCGGGTTTGGGTGTCTGCAAGCTGATCAAGCGCCGGTATTACCGGCGCCGGTTTTCTTCCATACGGGACAGGAACTCCTGCATGACCAGGGTATAAAGCTCGCCGCCAAGGAATTTGTCTTCCACACCGGAATCGATACTTGGGTTGTCGTTTACTTCAATCACGGCTACCCGGTTCCCCGCCTGTTTGATGTCGACACCATAGAGACCGTTGCCAATCAATCGGGTGGAATTAAGGGCAGCCTGAATCACATTCCGGGGCACTTCATAGGTCGGCATGGTCTCAAAACCGCCGCTTTCCACCGCGGCGCCACCGTGTTGGTAGATCTGCCAGTGCCCTTTCACCATCATGTATTTGCACGCATAAATTGCCCGTCCGCCCAATACACCAATGCGCCAGTCGTACTCGGTGTAGAAATACTCCTGGGCCAACACCAGCGCCGATTGTTTGAATAACTCCTTAAGGCCAGCCCGCAGCTCTTTCTCATCCTTGGCTTTGGCCACGCCCCTTGAGAAGGCCCCGTCCGGAATCTTGATAACAACCGGAAAACCCAGTTCGCTGACCACCTGATCAACCGCATCTTTCTGATCTTTGGACAGGATCAGTGTTTTTGGGGTTGGCACCTTGTTGTTCTTCAGCAGGTCCGCCAGGAACACTTTGTTGGTGCAACGCAGTATCGAGACCGGGTCATCAATAACCACCATACCTTCCGCCTCTGCCTTGCGGGCAAACCGGTAGGTGTGATGATCAATCGCGGTGGTTTCCCGAATGAACAGGCCATCGTATTCCGGCAACCGCATGTAATCCCGGCGGGTAATGCGCTCCACGTTAATGCCCAGTTTGCGCCCTGCCCGCTCGAACCGTTTCAGGGCAGCTTCGTCACTCGGGGGCATTTCCTCTTCCGGATTCACCAGCATGGCCAGGTCAAAACGATAGCGCCGGCGCGTTCTCGGCTTGCGCCAGATCATGCTGCTAAAACGATCCAGCGCTGCCGCAAACACATCCTGCTCGCGCTCATCCAGATCCGCCGGGGCGGCCGGTTTCATGGATTCGATCTGCCACTGCTTGCGGTGGCGGAACACCACTTCCAGAATCGGGCAGGGAAAGCGCTCAAACAAGGCCCGGGCTACCGGCTTGAGATCCGCATGCTCTGCGTGGCCAAAATAGGTGCGAATGCGCACTTCGTGGGTGGCATCCCGCTCATCAGTGGCCGGGTCAATTTCCCGGGCTTCCTGCTCCAGCCAACGAATGACGCTGTGATCCAGCTCCTCCAGCTCCAGCGAGAACAAGCCCTTGCGGCTTAAATCGTTCAAGGTCATCACCGAGGGCACCACATGGTGGCCCCGGGCCTCTGCCAACAAAGAGCAGTAATAACCCCGGCTCAGGTATTTCGCGCTCTGGCAAAGGTTGATCACACGCACCCGGCTATTGGCGGGGGCGGAAAAATTCAGATACTGATCAAAGGTCAGTACATCCTCGCTGGGGTAATAGGGTGACCAGTCTTTGGCACGGTCCACAACGATTAACAAACGGGACATTAAAGGCATTCCTCCCTGAAAGGTTCAGCCGGGTAATGGGCGCAACAATACGCCGCTGTGACGTCTGGTACAATCCGGGCCGGATGCGTGCTTTTACGCATGATCGCCTGCTATCGAAACCAACCTGTCTCTACCATAATAGCTGCGGTGGAAGTGCTCGCCAGCTTCTGCGATTTTCGCGACCGGGATTTGTTAACCATGCATGATGTTTTGCTTCGACAAGCAGTCGCCGACGATCTGACTGCCCTGGTGCAGCTGGAAAATCGGTGTTTTACCGAAGACCGTATTTCCCGACGCAGTTTCCGACGGTTTCTGGAAATGCCAAGGGACCGCCTGATAGTGGCGGAGCAAGGGTCCGAGCTGGTGGGCTATTGCCTGGTATTGATGAATGCCGCCACCCGTTTGGCGCGGATTTATTCAATCGCTGTATCGCCAACCGTTCGTGGCAGAGGCGTGGGCGAGCAATTGGTGCGGGAAGCGGAGAAGGAAGCCGTAGAGGCAGACCGCATCATCATGCGCCTGGAGGTTCGGGAAGATAACGCCGGTGCCATCAATCTATACAAACGATTGGGCTATCGCCAATTCGGTACCTACCGGGACTATTACGAAGACCATGGCGATGCCCTGCGCTTCGAACGGCGTATTCTTTACTACGAACCTTCCCGGGAGTATCTCCCGGTACCCTATTACCCCCAAACCACCGAGTTTACCTGCGGTCCCTCTGCCCTGATCATGGCCATGGCTGCCCTGGACGAAGACCAGCAGCTGAACACCCTGGAAGAATTGAAGATCTGGCGAGAGGCCACGACGATCTTCATGCTCGCCGGTCACGGTGGCTGCGGACCCCATGGCCTGGCCTTGTCAGCCTGGCACCGAGGCTTTGAGGCCAGCGCCTGGATCAGTCAGGAAGGCGCCCTGTTTAAGGATACCGTGCGTAACGACGATAAAAAGCGGGTATTGGAACTGGTGCATGAAGGCTTCCTGCACGATATTGGTCAGACCGGCATCCAGCTGCACCACGACCCACTGACCCTGGAAGCCATGGAAGCCGCACTGCACGAGGGCCGCATCCCGGTCATCCTGATCAGTACCTGGCAGCTCAACCGCAGTCGTGTACCCCACTGGGTGACCGTATGCGCCATGGATGAAGACTTTGTGTACCTGCACGACCCGGAAATCGACACTGACGTGGGCGAGACCGTCGCCGACAAACAATACTTACCTGTCGACAAACGGGTATTTGGCAAGATGTCCAGCTACGGCCGCAACCAACCCTTGCAGGCGGCCGTGATCGTCGGGCCGAAACGGCCCTGATCAGCCGGTACGAATCGCCGCTTCCTTGAGTTCGGAAATCTGGTCCCGCAATCGCGCTGCGGTTTCGAAATCCAGGTCTGCGGCGGCCTTGTACATGTCGTCCTCCAGGCGCGTCACTTCCTTGAGCAACTCTTCCGGAGAGCGCTTGCCTGCCTTGACCATATAACCTTCCGCCTCTTCCGCGGCCCTCTGGCCCGGGCGTTCCGCCTTACGGCGACCGCGTCCACCGCCGGTGGCTCCCTCCATGACATCGGCGATCTTCTTGTTCAGGCCTTTCGGGGTAATACCGTGCTCTTCGTTATGGGCCGTCTGCTTCGCTCGCCGGCGTTCGGTTTCGTCAATGGCTCGCTGCATGGAGCCGGTAATGCGGTCCCCGTATAGAATGGCTTTGCCATTGAGGTTACGGGCGGCGCGGCCAATGGTCTGGATCAACGAGCGTTCGCTGCGCAGGAAGCCTTCCTTGTCTGCATCCAGAATCGCCACCAGAGACACTTCCGGCATATCCAGGCCTTCCCGCAACAGGTTGATGCCCACCAGCACATCAAACTCGCCCCGGCGTAAATCCCGGATAATCTCGACGCGCTCCACGGTGTCGATGTCTGAGTGCAGATACCGAACGCGAATGTCGTGTTCCATAAGGAAATCGGTAAGGTCTTCGGCCATGCGCTTGGTCAGGGTAGTGACCAGCACCCGCTCCTCCACCGCCACCCGTGCGTGGATTTCCGAGAGCAGGTCATCCACCTGGGTAGACGCTGGCCGCACCTCGATCACCGGGTCCAGCAGGCCGGTCGGCCGAACCACCTGCTCCACCACCTGGCCGGCGTGCTCCGCTTCATAGTTACCCGGCGTGGCCGACACGAAGATCATCTGGGGGGCAATCCGCTCCCACTCCTCAAACCGCATGGGCCGGTTATCCAGTGCCGACGGCAGGCGAAAACCATACTCCACCAGCGTTTCCTTCCGGGACCGGTCACCTTTATACATGGCACCAATCTGCGGAATGGTCACGTGGGACTCGTCCACCACCAGCAAAGCGTTCGGCGGAAGGTAGTCAAACAAGGTGGGAGGCGGCTCGCCGGCGCGCGGCCAGACAGGTAACGGGAGTAGTTCTCGATGCCGTTGCAGTAACCCAGCTCCATCATCATTTCCATGTCGTAGCGGGTGCGTTCCTCAAGGCGCTGGGCCTCCACCAGCCGGTGGTTATCCCGCAACTGCTGCAAACGCACGTCCAGCTCAGCACGGATATTCTCGACCGCATCCAGCACCTTCTGCCGGGGCGTCACATAGTGAGACTTCGGATAGATGGTTACCCGTGGCACACGGCGCAGTACCTCACCGGTCAGCGGATCGAAGTAGCTGAGGTTCTCCACTTCATCGTCAAACAATTCGATGCGAATGGCTTCCCGCTCCGATTCCGCCGGGAACACATCAATCACATCGCCCCGAACCCGGTAGTTGGCGCGGTGGAACTCTATGTCGTTACGGGTGTACTGGAGCTCTGCCAGCCGGCGCAGAATCGAGCGCTGATCTATCTGATCACCCCGGTCAAGGTGCAGCATCATCTTCAGGTAAGATTCCGGATCACCCAAACCGTAGATGGACGACACCGTCGCCACGATGATCGCATCCGGCCGTTCCAGCAACGCCTTGGTGGCAGACAAACGCATTTGTTCAATGTGTTCGTTGATGGAGGCATCTTTCTCGATGAAGGTATCAGACGACGGCACATAGGCTTCCGGCTG
>Ga0209075_1001231_pt1 | contig 24437 bp, 18 predicted proteins | sample Stecom2011_FD_187523 | JGI IMG/M metagenome (GOLD analysis project Ga0209075, IMG submission 187523) | Agricultural soil microbial communities from Utah to study Nitrogen management - Steer compost 2011 (SPAdes) (version 2) | ecosystem: Environmental > Terrestrial > Soil > Agricultural land...
GAATTCTATCGTGAGTTATATCCGATGCAATTCGAGGAGCCGCTTTTCAACATCCACTTGAATGTAGATTATCCGTTTAACCTGACAGGAATTTTATATTTCCCGAAGCTCACCAACGATATGAGCATCCAGAAGGATAAAATTCAATTGTATCAAAACCAAGTTTTTGTAACGGATAACGTAGAAGGAATTGTACCTGAATTTTTAACGCTCCTTCGCGGGGTTATCGACAGCCCGGATATTCCATTAAACGTTTCCCGAAGCTACTTGCAAGCTGACGGCGCGGTTAAGAAAATATCGAGCTACATCACAAGAAAAGTTGCCGACAAACTGAAAAGCCTCTTCAACAACGATCGAAAAGGATTTGAAGAAAAATGGGACGACATTAAAATAGTCATCGAATACGGTATGCTCACAGAAGACCGTTTTTATGACAGAGCTAAAGATTTTACACTTTACCCAACTGTTGATAAATCCTACTTTACCTTCGATGAATTAAAAGATAAGATCAAGGATGTACAAACCGATAAGGACGACACCCTGGTTATTCTTTACGCTTCGAATAAAGAAGAACAGCATGCGTATATCGAAAGCGCTAAGGAAAAAGGCTATGAAGTATTGTTACTCGACTCGCCTATTATTGCGCACGTACTTCAGAAGTTAGAAACTCAAGAAGAGAAAATATCTTTTGTACGTGTAGATAGTGATCACATCGACAACTTGATCAAAAAAGACGAAGCGCAAGTTTCAAAACTTTCTGATGACGAAAAAGAAACGCTTAAAACGTTTTTAGACGGTGTTGTACCGAAGGAAAAATTCACAGTTCAGTTAGAAGCTTTAGACAGTACAGCCAGTCCGTTTATTATTACCGAACCCGAGTTTATGCGACGCATGAAAGACATGCAGCAAACAGGTGGTGGCGGTATGTTTGGTATGGGCAACTTTCCTGAGATGTACAATTTAGTGGTCAATACAAACCACGAATTGGTCGGAGAAATTCTCAATACCAAAACAAATAAAAAGAAAACGCGATTGGTAAACCAAGCTTTAGACTTAGCCAAACTTGGCAAGAACCTACTAAAAGGAGAAGAGCTTACCGAGTTCATCAAACGAAGCTACGAGATGATTAAATAATCACCTTTCATCCACTCTTTAAAAGCCATTTCGATTTTCGGAATGGCTTTTTTTATATTTCCTGTTTTCTTAAATATTTGAAAATAATGTTTACATTTAGCCAAAACCCCCAATATTATGACGAAACATTTATTCATTTTTTCCGCAGTATTACTTTTGAGCGGAACAAGTATTTACGCACAAGAAATTAGAAAAGCATCGGTTCAAGCCGATGGTTCTATTACTTCAGAAGTAGTGGAAATTAGAACAGGAAATCAACCAGAAACCTTGAACAACGACCAAATGGAGAATTTCCCTGTCGGGTTTCTTGCCAATCCCACGTTCAAAAACTCTAGAGGAGTTACCCTAGAAGACATTGATGGCGACGGCATCCACGAGATCTTTCACGCGGCTGACGGAATGATTTATGCCATTAAAGACAATGGCGATATTCTGTGGAGCAAAGCTGTAGATGGTGTTGCAACCTATCCGCCTACTGTTGTGGATTTGAATGGGGATGGGAACTATCAGGTTATCCAAACTACCGCAGGAGTACCTCTAAACGGTCGCGTGTATCTATTAGATGCCAACACCGGCGACGACTATACGGGTTGGCCGTTAAACTTCAACAACAACATGATGTTGAGTGCAGCTTCTACTGCCGACTTAACCGGAAACGGTGTTATGGATATTGTGTTTTCCGAGAGAATTTCAAGCACAGAAGGACACGTTCATGCGGTAGACATCGATGGAAATCCGATTAACGAAAATTGGCCTTTCGTCACTCCGGGAACCCCTGCCGTTACCCCTTCATTGGGCGACATCAACAACGACGGAACGATGGATGTTGTGTTTGCAATTTCTTCCGGAAGCTATTACGCCATCGATAGCGCAACTGGCGATCCGCTTCAAGGGTTTCCAAAAGTGTTTACCGATCGCGGCTTTTCATACCAATCGCCAATTTTAGTCGACTTAACAGGTGATGAAAATCTAGAAATAGTAGCTGCAAATCACGGAGATACTCCAGGTTTTTTTGTTTTGGATTACCAAGGCAATGTTTTGGACGGATGGCCTCACAATATCGGCGGCTGGACCTACACGCCGCCCACAGTTGCTGATATAGAGGGTGATGGTGAGTATGAATTATTCTTTTCCGACCGGATTACCGGAAACCCAGGCGAGGAATTTCAAGTTATTTATGCCTACGATAAAGATGGTGTAATGATAGAAGATATGTCGGTTACGAAATACGGAGGAACTGAAGGTGTTATGACCATCGCAGATATTAATAACGATGGCGTAATGGATATTGTTTTCCCGAGTATTATGACTGAAGACGATCACGGATTTATCCATGCCTATGCTTTAGATGGCTCTGGTGAATTAGATGGATTCCCAAAACGCCCGAAAGGATTTACATTTTTGAATGGTGCCGTCTTGGGTGCTACTGAAGACAATATGTTGAAGTTAGTTGCCAATTCCCACACCACATTTACTGAAGCTGATTCTACTTTTGTCAATGTGTATGAAATGAACGTTCCCTACGATCCAGACAAAATTCTTAGCAATGGCTATAAAGGAGATAATACACGGTCTGGATTAGTCGTTGCCGATAATACTACGGCAACTCCAGATTTCGATAAAATATCGATTACGGTTTATCCAAATCCATCGAATGGAAAAATCGTCATTAACAGTCCGATGACTATTCGAAAAGGAACCCTACAACTCATCGGATTGGATGGCAAATTAGTTTTTCTAGACAAAGATCTATCTCTCTTGGAAGGCAACAACAGTTTCGATTTTAGCACGATACAATCGGGGGTTTATATCCTAACGTTAAGCGATGGAGTATCACACGTTGTTGAAAAGCTCATCATTAAATAAGGCTTCATTAATAAGGCCCAATTAAAACAGCAAGGATGGCGTATTTATATGCGCCATCTATTGTTACTAGCACATCGGAATAATTGGTCGAATTGCCACGATAGACCTTATTATCCTTTATTGTTAAGAGACAATCGGAGAAATTGGTGGAGTTGCCCGCATAGATTTTTCCATCCTTAATCGTGTAGAGCACATTGGAGTAGTTGGTGTGATTGCCACGATATATTTTATCGTTCTTTATCGTAAAAAGACAGTTGGAATAGTTTGTTGAATTGCCTTGATATATCTTGTTATCCTTTATGGTAAATAAGCAATCGGAGTAATTGGTGGAGTTGCCCGAATAGATTTTACCTCCGGTTAACGTGTATAAACAACTCGAGTAATTGGTCTGATTGCCGTCGTAAATCTTAGTCTGGGCAGATACCGGCAAAACAGTTAGAACGACGCATACGAACGCGAAGATATATTTCATTGTATAAAAAAGAATTGAATAGTGAAATCGTACCAAGTCGAATGATGCAAAATAAGTGCCACTTAAGTGCCACTAAAGATTAGCAAACTTCAACCAACTAGAGTGTCCACAAAAAAATCCGCCAGACCTGAATCTAGCGGATTTTCCATTACTATTAAAATGCACGTAATCTCAAAGAATTACAGATCCTCTTCGTCACGCAATCTTTGGATGTATTGTGCTTTTTGCATCTGTGCTCTTTTCTTAACAGAGGGCTTCGTATATTGTTGTCTTGCACGAAGCTGACGCATAGTGCCGGTTCTATCGAACTTACGCTTAAAACGCTTTAGCGCTCTATCGATATTTTCTCCGTCTTTTACTGGTATTATTAACATAGTGTCATCACCTCCTCTCTTTTGGGAGGGCAAAAATAATTAAATTAATCTGTTATCAACTATCTAACAGAAGGTTTTTTGCAAAAAATGTAAATTCTTATTGCTCTTCGAATAAAGTTGCCCGTTTACTCAGGTCGTAAATCAACTTTTCTTCTTCTTCGCTCTCTAACAATACGTTGTAGTCTCTCCAAAAATCCGCATTATACGGTTTCGGCGAAAAGATATCTGCAGACCACTGGTTATTGCGATACTCTTCAGCCAAAATCTCAGGGTCTTTGATAATATCAGAAAACAAAATCTCTTGAATGGTAAAATAGTACTGCTCCCCTTTATCAAATCCGGGTGCAGATTCGGTTTTCTCTCGTTCCGATGAGCGATCGCCGATGTTCACCAATTTCGGAGTTTCATAATATAGGTAGTTCGGATACATCCTATCCTCAAAATCTCTATAGGTGATGATTAACTTATGAAGCAACTGGGTGTCGAAAAGACTTTTACTGCGTCTCTTCTGAATATCGGAAGCAGCAATCAGTTCATATTCCAGCTTCTTAATCGCGAAATTGTCGTAGAACACATATACCCATCCTTGAGGCGCGAAACCTTCGTTATAAATCCCAGGCGTATTTAGGCCCACAAAGTCCTCGCCTCCCGCAATTTTAATCTGATAGATTCGTCTGCCATTTTCCACTAACGTATCCGTAATTTCGAATTGATGTCCTTTTAGCATATTCTTTCCAAACAGCGCGCCCAGTGCATCGACATTGCGAATGGGATTTAATTTTCCTTGGAAAAGATTGTCCAATCCATTCACCCGTGTGTCGTTCCATCGAATCCCTTCGATTAGTTTTGAGGTCTTAACAGCACTTGTTCTCGTTGTTGGTGGCGCTGAGATTCCCTTACTTTTCAGATAAGCAGCATACGTAAACAAACTATCAACATCTCTTAGGTCGTAGCTTTTCCGAATTTCATCTACATTGATTTTCAGATTTTCCTTTGTGCTTTGCCCTGGGTTTTCATCGAATAAGGTTATGGCAGCCTCTATCAACCATTTGTATTCTTTCTTGTTGCGCTCTTTATGACGAAGGAAACCTTTTTGCATATAAGCGTCTTCGGGCAAGTTGCGAGGCAATCGCTCAATAGCACGTTCCATCACCTCATTTCCAGTTTTAGGGCGGGTATCGGCAACCAATACTACTTCGTCTAAAGGTGCGATATCTTCCTCAAGGAAAACGTCCATTCCGTCCTCAAAATCTGCAATTGCCGTCTTAAAACTCTTAAATCCTATTGACGAAATCACAAGCGTATCCGCTAGATTTGCTTCCGGTACTCTGAGAGAAAACTTTCCGTCGGCATTGGTAATCGTTCCTATACTCGTATTTTCGATATAAACACTTGCGCTTTCTATCGCTTCATACGTCATAAAGTCCGTTACTTTCCCCTTGATTTCAGTCTGCGCATAACTGCTTAGACCGAAAAGAAATACTGAAAAAATCAAAAAGAGTTTAAAGCCTGAACGTTTCATCTATGGCGATTTTTTAAAAGTTACAACAATGGATTGCTATGGCAGCATCTACTTAGACACGGCTGGAGCTTCTAATAAAACATATCCGTTTTCACTTAGGTAGCTGGTTTATACGATACTCCGTCGATGACCATTTTGGAGATAATTTCACGTAAAATTTCTGACGTTCCTCCGCCAATGGGTCCTAACCTGCTATCGCGCAGCAAACGGGCCAAAGGATAGTCTTCCATATACCCATAGCCTCCTAAAAATTGCAAGCACTCGGTCATCACCTCATCCGCTATTTTGGTAGAAATAAGTTTGCTCATCGTAGCTTCTTTTACCACATATTCGCCGTCGTTGAGTCGTTTGGCGGTTACGTAGTTGAAGGTTTTGCACACTTCCACCTCACTGGCCAATTGCGCCATTCTGTGTCGCAGCGCCTGAAATTTTGAGATGCTCTTTCCAAAAGCGGTGCGCTCTTTCATATATTGGATGGTATATTCTATGGCATACTCACTTCGCGCATGGGCATTAACTCCCATAATCAATCGTTCTAATGCAAAGTGCTGCATGATGTATGGGAAACCCATATTCAATTCACCCATAAGGTTTTCTGCAGGAATTTCGACATTGTCGAATGCAATCTCAGCAGTATCGCTCGCACGCCATCCTAACTTGTCGAGTTTTGTAGCGGAAACCCCTGGCGTATCGGCATCGACAACAAAAATACTGATGCCTTTATTGCCTAATTCTGGCGATGTTTTGGCTGCGACTATCATATAATCGGCATAGACGCCATTCGTTATAAAAGTCTTGGAACCGTTTAATACGTAAGAATCTCCTTTTTTTATTGCTGTGGTTCGCATTCCGGCCACGTCACTACCACCGAAGGGTTCGGTAATACACAGACACCCGATCATATCGCCGTTGATACTCGGGGTTAAATATTTTTCCTTTTGTTCATGATTGGCTTCTTTCTTCAAGTGTGTCATGGCTAAATAGCCGTGTGCCCACATGGCTGCGGCAAAACCACCGGAATTAATCCTTTGAAGCTCTTCCAAAAAGATTACGGTGTAGAACAAATCGAGATCTAGTCCGCCGTACTCTTCGGCTTGATAAATACCGAAATAGCCCATCTCTCCAAACTTCTTCCAAATAAACCGTTCGATCGTACCCGTCTTTTCCCATTTTTCAATGTGTGGCACGACTTCTTTTTGAAGAAATTCTCTGAAACTCTCTCTGAAAGCTCGGTGTTCTTCGGTCAAATACATGGTATTCAAACTCATCTATATACGCAAATTATTAGGTCTTTCGACACTGTGTTAACATTTTACTCAAACGACAAATATAGCTGAATTAGCTGTAACTTTCTCGGCGTTATCCCGTCAATTTTAGACAGTTCATCAGGTGCTTCAACTTTTTCTCGAAGACGTCTGTATTCCCAAATTTGTTTTGCCAAATTAAAAGAGACGCCAGGGATGGTTGCAATATCCGAAGCCGAGGCCGTGTTGATATTTATCTTGACAATTTCTCTTGGTGTTTTCAGCGCAAACAAATTTAAGGTGCGCTGCACAACGGCAGAATCTACTCCATAAATCGCGTAGAGTTCGGATTCTGATGCAAATCCATTCGCCTGCTCTCGATATTGAATGATACGATTACTGAGTACTTCTCCAATACCGCTCACTTGCCGCAATTCGACAGCTGTTGCTATATTGAGGTCTATTTTCTCGCTGTGTGGTTTTTCTGTAAATCGGTATGCATCCTTAGATTTTTTCTCTGGTGCTGGATTGGCAACCCACTCTGGGAACTTGAAGTAGGGACTGATTGCGTTCAGGAAAGAATCTGAAACTTGAGTTACTTTTTGAAAATCATCTGCCGAATTTATCCAATTTCCAGATTCTCGAAACTGCAGCAACCGATCGATTTCTTCGTTGGACATTCCGATAACCGACCCGCGGTAGTCCGTTAGGTAATTTGGGTTAAACGGATATAGTCGTGGCGTTCTCTTTTCGATTTCTATCAATCGCAAGGAATCCAATTCTCTTTGAACCGCTACGATTTCCTCTGAATCGAGATCTAATAGGTCTTCGTCTGAAAAATCGACAAACCAATACACGCACATTAAAGAAATAATGAGCAGGAGCAGAAGTACAATTCCTTTTCGTTGCTGTTTTGTAAATGTAAGATAAGACCTCATCGCCATCGTCAAAATGTTTATATCGCATTACAAACAAGGAGTCAGGATATGGCATTAGGCAACTACGGAATTTTACAGATGTTCATTTAAGTCTTCTAGGCCTTCGTCTATGGCTTCATCTTTAATTTTGATGGCCTTCATGTATTTTTTCAATTCTTTGCGAATGACTGGCGTAAGAATAATAACACCAATTATATTCGGTACCACCATTGCAAAAATCATAGCGTCAGAGAAATCGATGACCGACCCTAAGCTAATCACTGCCCCTATCCAGATAAAGATACAAAATAACATCTTATAAATCAGCTCAGTAACCTTACCTCTTCCGAAGAGAAAAACCCAACCTTGCATGCCGTAATAAGACCAAGAAATCATGGTAGAAAATGCAAAGAGAATAACCGCTATGGTCAACACGATGGAGAAGTGTGGAATCACACTGTCGAAAGCAGAGGCGGTAAGTTCGACGCCTTCTTTCACTTCGACTCCGTACTGCAAAATATTGTTATCGAAATTCGTGATAATGATCACCAGCGACGTCATCGTACAAATGACTACGGTATCGATAAAGGGTTCTAACAGGGCTACAATTCCTTCCGAAGCGGGATATTTCGTCCGCACGGCCGCATGCGCAATAGCTGCCGAACCAACACCAGCTTCATTGGAAAATGCTCCCCTTCTAAATCCTTGAATTAAGACTCCAACCGCCCCACCAGCAATACCGAGCCCAGTCCAAGCACCTTCGAAAATTAGACCAAACGCACTTCCGATATATTTGTAGTTGATGGCTAAAATAACAACTGCGGCCAACACATAGATTGCCGCCATAAACGGAACCACTTTTTCAGTTACCATTGCAATGCGCTTAATACCGCCAATAATGACTATTCCGACGATGATAGCAATAACAGCTCCGAACCACATGGAAGCGGATGTTCCTTCGAGCGCGAAGAGTTTTACAAATTGTGCCGCGGCTTGGTTGGATTGAAACATATTGCCGCCTCCGAAGGATCCTCCAATTACAAAAATGGCGAATAGCACAGCCAATATTTTTCCTACGCCTCCCATTCCTTTTTGTGCCAATCCTTTCTTAAGGTAATACATCGGTCCGCCATAAACCGTTCCGTCGGGCCCTACATCGCGATATTTTACACCTAAGGTACACTCAGCAAATTTTGACGCCATCCCCAATAAACCAGCAATAATCATCCAGAAAGTGGCTCCGGGTCCTCCAATGGAAACTGCAACAGCCACTCCTGCTATATTTCCTAAGCCCACCGTAGCCGACAAGGCTGCCGTTAAGGCTTGGAAGTGCGATACTTCGCCATCGGCACCTTCATCGCGGATGGTTTCGACGATATCGGCTTGCTCATTAGGAGTTACATCGCCGTATAGCGTATCTGCACCGTGTTTTTCAATATCCTCATATTTGCCTCTTACTACCCGAACCGCCGTAATAAAGCCTGTGATATTTATCAGCTTAAAGTAGATTGTGAAATACAGCGCACCTCCAATCAGCACGAATAAAACCCAAGGAATTTTAAACTCCTCTGTAATCGGAATTTCGTAGAAAATACCTTCGACAAACCAGCCGGTATATTTTTCAAATTGGATGTCGATTCTCTCGGCGGTTGTAGTTTCTTGAGCAAATGAAAACATCGAAACAAGTAACGCGATGGCGGTAAGAAGATATTTCTTCATAGAGGTTTTAGTATTGATGAGATCTTTAGTCTTTAAAGCAGAGCAATATGGAAAAAATATCTTGGAATCTCAAGATATTACCTCGAAATCTGTTAACAATTTGCCAATTTCTCTTGTTCTTCTCGAAAAGAAATTCGCTTACAACACGCTATCTATTACAAGTCGAAAACAGATGTGCGCTTGGTATAGACTAAATCCTTCAGCTTTAATACGAATGCTAAAGTCAGGTAGATTGCGAAACCCAGCCCCAATGTAAAAAAGGACACATAAATAAAGAAAAGCCGCACAAACTTGGCACGCATTCCAAGGCGATCTGCCAAACGCGAAGAAACGTAGAATCCTCGTTTTTCGAAGTAGTGACGTAAAGAATATACAAGTTTCAACATAGCGTAACAAAGTTCATCATTTCCCGCCAAACCAACAAACAGGTGGTTATTTAGATTGCCGCGACAGTTTGTTAAAACTACTTTCTAGCTCCGACAATAGTATGGCCAACGGCACATTGCAAACATTTATTCTTGTCGCAATATTCATTCTTTAATTCCAACAGGGCTTGACTTTGAAGGGAGTTCGATGCCATTGTACGAATTGCATTAAACTTCTTTACAATGCTATTCTCTTCGGAAGCCATTTCGGAAGCAATTTTCATTACCGCATCCAACACATCTTGACCTTGCTGCCTGGCATAGGAAAACTTTATCGGTAGCACTGTGTTTATAATCAGTAAGTCGATAAATTTCCGTGTCAGTTTCTTTTTTCGTTTCCCCGACACCACACCGAAATTGTAATGGTTGGTCCAATAATCATTGGTGCTCAAATCGAAAAACTGATAATATTCCGAAAGTTTCTTCAGGCTTATTATTTGGGCAAAAAGCTGCTGATGCTTGTTGTAAAGCACCGCCAACTGAGATAATCTTATCGTTGGAAAGTTGGGCGGGCGCAATCGAAAATACTTCGGCGCAATAACCGATCGATTGTCGAGCGCAAATTTGTGTTTTAGATAGGCATACTTCGCTTTAAGCTCGAGAAAATAACCGTCTTCAATTTCCCGATCTAAAAGTCCGGCTTGGCCCAGCAACAAAGCTTCGAGCTCTTCGCTGTTATGACTACATTTCCTAACCACCTGAAACGGTATCGATTGGGCGATGCTGAAAAACGAATCGCCGTTAACTTTTAATCCAAAGTTCTTGCACAGCAATCGAAATAATAAAGCTTCCCAATGGTTCTGAGAAGCTTGAAGTTCGCGGTGCAACAGCACTTCTTTTCGCTCCAGTCGTTCGAAATAAAGGCGCTCTAACCAGTTGTCAACGATAAACGAATCGATTTCGGCCAACTCGTTTTCGCAGTTAATCCACTTTTTCTGTTTTGAGAATAAGTTTTGATATTGGCCAACAGTTTCGGCAGCAATAAAATCCTTTACCACGAAGGTAGGAATTGTCGAGCCGTCTTTACGAAACACTTCGGCGTCGTGTTCCCAGACCACATGAAGAATAACATTGTCGTAGGCAGTATCTTTTTCGTGTCCGTGCGCATACCAATCGGACGATTTGATATGAATTTCAACATTTCCTGCCCATAATTGGTTGTTCAATTCGAGTTGTGCGTTGAAAAAATCAGGACCAGCATGATGATTATGACTGCCTGGAATGCGGATGTGGAGCGTTTCGCCGTCGGTGGTAGAAAATGTTGTTTTACGGAATTTCTGAAACTTCCACACATAATGTAGAAAATCCTCTCTCATTTTAAAATCGCCTTAGAACGGGGAAGTTAAAAGGATTAAGGATTAAATATAAGAAATATTTAGCTGTGTTCCTCGACTTGCTTTTCCGTCTTCGCGGAAGTAGTCTTCTTTTTGCTTCGTTTTTCTGGAATGGTATCGACAAAGAGGATGCGATTCCATTTATACAACCGTCGGTTTAAAACAATGTAGCGCACAATGCCAACGGCCAAAAATATCACACACACAATTAGCGCAGTATAGCCCAACCAGTGAATGGTTGCAAAATCGTCTATTTGCAATAAACCAATACCGCCTAATAACAGGTATAGCGAAGAACGAATGTAGGACAATAACGTGCGTTCATTCGCCAACTTTGTGCGCTCCAACGCCAGAATTTCATTTGTGTTGACCGGAACGGGCTTTGTTCTTAAAAATCGGAATAGTCTTCTTGCTTCGTTTTTCATAATCTACTATAATTCAATCTACAACCTCTATGAAACGAGCGGGAAGCAGGCCAGGATTTTTCAGCGTTCACATCTTGTATAACCCACTAGCTCTCCTTCAAACATACGGATTAATCTTCTATAAATCCGTGTTCGCGCATCCATTCGTCGTTATACATCTTGCCCACATAACGGCTACCATGGTCGTGGAAAAGCACGACAACAACATCGTCTTTCGTGAAATGCTCTTTCAATTGAAGCAAGCCTTTAATAGCTGCTCCAGCGGAATTCCCTAAGAAAAACCCTTCCTCTTTCGCGAGTTTTTGCGTGTATATGGCAGCGTCTTTATCAGTCACTTTCACAAAACCATCGATAATATCGAAATCCACATTTTCTGGAAGGATGTCTTCTCCAATCCCTTCTGTGATATACGGATAGATTTCATCTTCATCAAAAATACCCGTTTCGTGGTATTTTTTAAACACACTTCCATAGGTGTCCACACCCCACACCTTCACGTTTGGATTTTGCTCTTTCAAATATCTTCCAATACCGCTAATCGTACCGCCAGTACCAACGCCAACCACAAAATGAGTGACCTTACCATCAGTTTGCTTCCAAATTTCGGGACCTGTACTTTCGTAGTGTGCTTTTGTATTGCTCGGGTTGTCATATTGGTTTACATACCAACTATTGGGTGTTTCTTCCGCCAAGCGTCGAGATACGGAATAATAACTTCGCGGATCGTCTGGCGCAACTTCTGTAGGACAAACAACCACTTCGCTTCCCATTGCGCGCAGCACGTCTATTTTCTCCTGACTCTGCTTATCGCTGATGACACAAATCATTTTGTATCCTTTTACAATTGCCACAAGCGCCAAGCCCATTCCCGTATTTCCTGAAGTACCTTCGATGATGGTTCCTCCTGGTTTTAGTCTGCCATCGGCTTCAGCATCCTCTACCATTTTCAACGCCATTCGGTCCTTTACGGAGTTTCCGGGGTTGAAAGTTTCGTATTTTGCCAATACCAAAGCAGGAATGTCGGCTACTATTTTATTCATTTTAACTAAAGGCGTGTTCCCGATAGTTCCTAAGATGTTTTCTGCGTATTCCATAACAAATTTTAAGGTTGCAAAGGTACAAAAAATCTATATCGCAACGGAAGCAATCCAAAATGGATTGTCATCAGGCGATATCAAGAAAATATGGATAATAGAATTTCTCAATCGAAGTGAATGGCTTTGACTGGCGATATTTTTGTGATGAGAATGGCCCCAACTAAAAGCATCACCAAGCACAAAAAGAATGTACCAAAATTCATCAAAGCGATATACCCCCAATTTAAGTACACCGGCGCTTCGGTGACGTAATAGGTGTTGGGGTCGAGTGGAATTACCTTTCCGTATTTCTGAAGCATCAACAAGCCTAAACCAATCGCATTTCCCCACGCCAGACCGAGCAAGATTAAATACATGGCATTGTGCAGAAAGATTTTCCGCACACTTCTGTCTGACGCCCCCACCGCTTTAAGAATACCGATCATTCGGGTGCGCTCTAAAATCATCACCAACAAGGCTGTTATCATATTGATTCCGGCAACCAAAATCATAATTCCGATGATGGCCAAAATATTAAAGTCGAACAGGTCGAGCCATTCAAAAATAGACGCAAATTTACCCCGAATGGTTTGGGCATCCAGCGAACTATCGATTCCCATATACACTTGATGACCGATGGCTTCAATTTCAGAGAAATCATCAACAAAAACTTCAAAGGTGCCAATCTGGTCGTCTTCCCATCGATTCAACATTTGTATATGCCGAATGTCTGCCATCACAAACTGCTCATCGAATTCCTGAAAACCACTGTTGTATATCCCAACGACTTCAAAACCACGACTTCGAGGGTTTTTAGATATCTCATCATTCAGAAAAAAAGCGGTAATCCTATCGCCAATGCCAAAGTGCATTCTATTGGCCAAGTATTCCGAAATCAAAACCTCCTGATTCAGCTCGCCTTCAAAATTTGGCAGCCGTCCTTCGATTAAATACTCTTCAAATGCGCTCCAATCATAATCCGTGCCCACGCCCTTTACAACCACACCTTCGAAATCGGTTTCGGTGCGAATCACTCCGCCTTTAGAAGCAGTAGCTTGAACGTGTCTGATGCCTTCCACATCCTTAAATTCAGGATAAAAAGGTTGATTTTTTGATATCGGATGTTGGGAATCGTTAGAGAAATTGGTGTCGTAATAGCTAATGATGATATCGCCGTTAAAAGCCGAAACTTTTTCGCGGATCTTGTTCTGAAGTCCTAACCCCGTTGCAATGGCGATGAGCATCATCACCACACCGATAGCAATAGCTGCAATTGCTATTTTTATTATCGGAGCCGAAATACTATTTTTACGGTCCTTGGAGGTAATGAGACGCCGAGCGATGTAAAATTCAAAATTCAAAATAATCTTATGAAATTTACTTTTTTCAAAAATACTGTATTATTGATTGTTTTGACAGTTTTCGCCTGTGGAAGTTCGGCAGAAAAGAAAGAAATCCCTGAAGATAGCGCACAAAAAGAGACAACACATGCAGATAAAGACATCCTGATGGGTGCCGAGCAGTTTGATCTTTACGCGAAACATCTCAACGGAAAAAATGTCGCAGTGGTTGCGAATCAAACGTCCTTTCTACAAAATGAAAACCTACATTTAGTTGATTTTTTAATTTCGAAAGAATTAACTGTCAACAAAGTTTTTGCGCCAGAACACGGATTTAGAGGAACGGCCGACGCGGGCGAGCACGTTAAAGACGGCATCGATTCCAAAACTGACGTACCGTTGATTTCCCTCTATGGCAGCAACAAAAAACCTACCCAAGAGCAACTTAAAGACGTAGATATTGTCATCTTCGACATTCAAGATGTCGGTGCGCGGTTTTACACCTACATTTCTACACTTCACTACGTGATGGAAGCCTGTGCCGAAGCTGGCATTCCGGTGATGGTTTTAGACCGACCCAATCCGAACGGACATTATATAGACGGACCAATTTTAGAAATGAAACATCAGAGTTTTGTGGGCATGCACCCCATTCCCGTAGTTCACGGGATGACCATTGGCGAATATGCGCAAATGATTAATGGTGAAGGTTGGTTGCAGCATCAAATGGAATGCGACCTGATCGTAATTGAAATGAAAAACTACCACCATAAAAAACCGTATTCCCTCCCGATTAAACCTTCGCCCAACTTACCGAATGATCAATCGATAAACCTGTATCCAAGCTTGTGCTTTTTTGAAGGAACTTTCGTGAATGCCGGACGAGGAACCGACATGCAGTTTCAAGTTTTTGGCGCGCCAAGTTTGCCGGCAGCCCAATTTCCATTCACCTACACGCCCCAATCCAACGAAGGCGCAAAACATCCAAAATTCAAAGGACAGCTTTGCAATGGGAAAGACTTAAGACACCATCCACCTTTAGATCATTTGAACTTGGAATGGGTGATCGAAGTGTATGAAGCCCATGGAAGCAAATCGGATTTCTTCACCTCATTTTTTACGTTGCTGGCAGGAACGGAAAAACTACAACAGCAAATTGAGCAAGGGCTTTCGGCCTCAGCCATTCGTGATTCGTGGAAAGACGGACTCACAGACTTTAGAAAAATACGTGCGAAGTATGTTTTGTATGAATAATATTTTGAGATGCTATCGGTAGCCTCCTACCTTGCGGAAATTGACCTGCCCACATTTCCCATTTACGCTTTTTAATTTTACGGCAGAATCCATCCTAGAAATCCTTACTTTTGCAACTTTAATCTGAGCACATGATTTACATCGATCCTAAAATATTAGACAAGGTCAACAAATGGTTAACGCCTTTTTTTGATGCCGACACCCAACAGGAAATAAAAGAAATGATAGCCAACGATCCGCAAAATTTGGAGGACAGCTTTTATAAAAGCTTGGCTTTCGGAACAGGTGGCATGCGTGGCATTATGGGGCCTGGCGACAATAGAATCAATAAATATACCTTAGGAAAAAATACGCAGGGACTTTCAAATTATCTGAAGGCGCAATTTCCGAAGCAACAGATAAAAGTTGCCATTGCTTTCGACTGCCGCCACAACAGCAAGGAATTCGCAAAAGTGGTAGCGGATGTATTTTCGGCCAACGGAATTAAAGTTTACTTGTTTTCGGATTTGCGGCCCACACCCGAACTTTCTTTTGCAGTGAAGCATTTAGGTTGTCAAGCAGGAATTGTTTTAACCGCTTCGCACAACCCACCTGAGTACAACGGATACAAGGTGTATTGGGAAGACGGCGGCCAACTCGTTCCGCCTCAGGATGGTGAAATCATCGCCGAAATACAATCCTTGAACTATGAGGATGTGCAATTTGAAGGAAATAGCGATTTAATAACCTATATCGATTCCGAAGTCGATGAAGCTTTTGCGACGGCATCGGTTAAAAACGGAAGCTTCAACACATCGGATGAAGCCAAGAAAAACTTAAAAGTTGTTTTCACTTCGTTACACGGCACCTCCATTACGATGGTTCCGAAAGTATTGGAGCAAGCAGGATATTCGCAAGTATCTATTGTTGAAGAACAGGCCACGCCCGACGGCGATTTTCCAACCGTAAAATCACCAAACCCGGAAGAACCCGCCGCGCTAAAAATGGCGTTGGAACAAGCCGAAAGAGAACAAGCCGACATCGTGATTGGCACCGACCCCGATTGCGACCGATTGGGTATTGCCGTTCGAAACGATCAGAACGAAATGCAGCTGCTGAACGGAAACCAGACGATGGTGCTGATGACCTACTTCTTGTTAGAGCAATGGCAAAAAGCAGGCAGACTGACCGGAAACCAATTTGTAGCTTCGACCGTAGTTTCTACGCCGATGATTGCAGAAATCGCAGCACATTTCGATGTTCAATATTTAGAAGGCCTCACCGGATTTAAGTGGATTGCCAAGATGATCAAAGACCATCCTGAGCTTGAGTTTGTTGGCGGTGGCGAGGAAAGTTTTGGATTTTTGGTGGGCGATTTTGTTCGCGACAAAGACGCTGTAACGGCCACTCTGCTGGCGTGCGAAATTGCAGCGCAGAAAAAAGAAGCAGGCAGCAGTATGTTTGCCTATATGAACGCCATCTACGACGAAATAGGAAATTACCGAGAGCACTTGATTTCCTTGACTAAAAAAGGAAAACAAGGTGCAGAAGAAATCAGCGAAATGATGAAAAACCTACGCGAAAATCCCTTTGCGGAAATTGCAGGTGAAAAAGTTGTTCAGATTGATGACATCGCAATAGGCGAACGATTTAACACAGTTGAAAAAACAAAATCTGTGCTTGATTTACCAGAATCGAACGTGTTGATATACTACACCGAAAACGGCAGTAAAATTGCCGCGCGGCCCAGTGGAACCGAACCCAAAATTAAATTCTACATCAGCGTAAACACATCGGAAAAAGAAAACACCTCTGAAATACTTCAGAAAAAAATCGATGCTATTATGGCACATCTAAACTTGGATTCATGAATTATTTCAAGAAAATACTGCGATACGCTTATCCGTATAAGAAGTTCGCATTTCTAAACATCTTTTTCAACATTCTGTATGCGCTTTTCAGTACATTGTCTTTCGTAGCGTTGATTCCTGTTTTGGAAATCATCTTCAGCGAAAAAAGAGAGCCTATCGCCCGACCAGTCTATGAAGGTCTTGCAAGTGCGAAAGACTACGCGCAAGAATACCTCAATTATTTCATTATAGAAAACATCAATAATCACGGTGAATTCAAGGTACTTATGGGAATGGTAGGCATCATCATCGGCTTGTTCCTTCTAAAAAACCTCAGCAACTACTTGGCGATGTTTTACTCCACGTTTATGCGAAATGGCGTTTTGAAAGATTTGCGAAACGACCTGTATAAAAAAGTCATTCACTTTCCGTTAGCGTTTTATTCCGAAAAGAGAAAAGGCGATACTATTTCGCGTTTGAGCAGTGATGTTGACGAAGTAAAAAACTCGGTGCTATCGGTTTTGGAAATGATTGTGAGAGAACCCTTGACCATAATTTTCTCTTTGGCAACCATGTTGTTTATCAGTCCGAAACTAACGTTGTTCGTCTTTTTGTTTTTACCCATTTCCGGATTTTTAATTTCAAGATTGGGTCGAGCATTAAAAAGAGGGTCGCTTCAAGTGCAAACTGAACAAGGAGTTTTCCTTTCCATTTTGGAAGAAACTATGGGCGGCTTGCGAATCATCAAAGGATTTCACGCCGAAAAACAATTCCAAAAGAAATTTGAAGAAAGCAACCAACGATTTTATAAATATTCGAACTCCGTTTTAAACCGACAAAATTTGGCATCGCCAATGAGCGAATTGTTGGGCATCATCACCATCGGGATTTTATTGGTCTATGGTGGCTATTTGGTGTTTATCGACCAAACCTTGGAAGCCAGTTTTTTCATCGGATATATTATGTTGGCCTATAACATTCTAACCCCTGCAAAGGCAATCGCCAAAGCGAGCTATTCGATAAAACGTGCGGACGGATCGGCGCATCGAATTTTGGAATTGCTGGAATCTGAAAACGCGATCGTCGAAATAGAAAATCCTGTGATAAAAACGGATTTTGAAAAGACGATTTCCATCAAAAACATTTCGTTCAAATACGAAGATGCGTATGTGTTGAAGAACTTTTCGTTAGAAATTCCGAAAGGAAAAACAGTAGCTTTGGTAGGTCAATCCGGAAGTGGAAAAAGTACGATAGCCAACTTGCTCACACGGTTCTACGACGTCAATGAGGGCAGCATCGAAATTGATGGTGTTGACATTAAGAATATGTCTAAAACATCACTGCGATCCTTAATGGGCATAGTGACGCAAGACTCGATCCTGTTCAACGATACGGTGGCAAACAACCTCCGTCTTGGGAAACCAGATGCTACGGAGAACGAATTAAGAGAAGCTGCGGAAATTAGTAATTCGTATGAATTTATCAAAGAGTTGCCCGAAGGATTCGACACCAATATTGGTGATAGCGGCGGCAAATTAAGTGGAGGTCAAAAACAACGCCTGAGCATTGCACGAGCGGTTTTGAAAAACCCGCCGATTATGATTTTAGACGAAGCTACTTCCGCTTTAGATACTGAAAGTGAAAGATTGGTTCAAGATGCGTTGGAAAATATGATGCGCAACCGCACATCGGTGGTCATCGCCCACCGACTCTCGACCATTCAAGATGCCGACTTAATCGTGGTTCTTTCTAAAGGTGAAATTGTAGAGCAAGGAAAACACAACGAGCTATTGGCGCAAAAAGGAGTCTATTATAACTTGGTGAAAATGCAGTCATTAGACGGGTCGAAAGAAGAGTAATGAATACAAAACAGCGATTAATCAATCGGCTAAAGTGGTATTATCCGCTGGAAAAGATCCATACTTTCGTAACTTTTCCGTTCTTTATTGCCCTTGTTTTATATGTCTATCCAATAAGAGAAACCATTTTTATTGTTTATGGCTTATTGGTTTGCATCTACATCCTTTACCAAGGACAGAAATATTGGAAAATAAAGCTATTTCGTTTAAGAAACGAGCCTATCGATCAGGAGAGGAACCTACTGTTCTTCAAAAAATCAAGAAAAATAAACGTGATTTTAATTGGTTTGATTCCCCTCTTCTTAGCAATCCAACTGTGGTTGCAGGATTGGAAAATAACCATGGACAAGTTATTCTTCTTTAGTGTTTTAGTCAATGTTTTCGCCGTGTTGGAACATATCAATTACTATCACATTCAAATAATGATCGATAATAAATATGACCTCCTATACGTCCTTCGAAATAAAAAATTGAAACCAGCAAGTCTAGCGAATGACCTCAGACGCAAGCAGTTCTAAGACACTTTTATTTTAGAATATTTTTGGCTTTAAAGCTTCAGGTTTTAAAGCCTTCCATCGACCATGTTGCGTTCTAAGAATGACTTCACATCAAAAATAACACAGGTATCCGATCGGTATTTAGCGAAATCCAACGATAGGAAATCATTATGTGCAACGGTTACAATAACGGCGCTGTAGTTTTTCTTTAATGCTGATTTATCTTTCAAATCGATTCCGAAAACATCTTTAACTTCCGAAGCATCGGCCCACGGATCGTAAACATCGACATTCAGGTTGTATTTTTCCAATTCGTGAACAACATCAATGGCTTTACTATTTCGGATGTCTGGACAATTTTCTTTAAATGTGATTCCCATCACCAGCACATTTCCGTTTTTAATCTTGCAATCTTTAGAAATCATCAACTTTACAACTTCTTGAGCTACGTAGTTACCCATTCCGTCGTTCATTCTTCTACCCGCTAAAATAATTTCTGGATTGTACCCTTCTTCCAAAGCTTTTTGCGCCAAATAATATGGATCAACGCCGATACAGTGTCCTCCAACCAATCCGGGTGTAAACTTGAGGAAATTCCATTTTGTCGCTGCGGCGTCGAGTACATCCTGTGTATCGATATCGAGCAATCTGAAGATTTTAGACAATTCGTTTACGAATGCAATGTTGATATCGCGCTGCGAATTTTCGATTACTTTTGCGGCTTCAGCCACTTTAATCGAAGGCGCCAAATGCGTTCCTGCTGCAATTACAGAAGCGTATAAGGAATCGATATATGTTGATGATTCTGGTGTAGAACCCGAAGTAACTTTAATAATTTTTGTTACCGTGCGTTCTTTATCACCTGGATTGATGCGCTCTGGTGAATAGCCAACATAGAAATCCTCGTTGAAGGTAAGTCCTGAGTACTCTTCCAGAATCGGCACACAAATATCCTCAGTAACGCCTGGATAAACCGTGGATTCGTAAACCACGACATCTCCTTTTTTCAGCACTTTCCCGATAGTCTCACTCGCTTTTTGCAGCGGTGTCAACACGGGCTGATGATATTTATTGGTTGGCGTTGGAACGGTAACAACATAGACTTCAGCATCTTTGATATCGGCAACATCGTCGGTTACCACAAGACCTTTATCGCCTTCGTAGGCGAGCACTTTTTGAAGTTCTTCATCAGGAAGTTCTAGCGTCACGTCTGTACCTTCACGCAATTGTTTGACGCGTTGTGGGTTTATGTCGAAGCCGATGACAATGTATTTTTCGGCGAACGCTGCGGCAAGGGGAAGTCCCACATAGCCAAGTCCGACGACTGCAATGGTTGGATTTTCTTTCATAAAAAATTGAATTTTTTTACTGCTCTACGCGCGTAAAAATTTAAGGTGCAAAAATAAGAATTTTTAATTGAATAACCGCTTAAGAAATGAAGCTCTCGGTAAATTATTCATTTTTGAGTTTACTTTTCAGTTTACTCCAAAATGACTGAGGGGTATCGGCGTCGTGATATCCCTGATAACCATATCCATATCGGCTGTGCGAACCATAACCGTAGTTGTAGTTATAGCCATATCCATAACCTCCTCGACCAATATCTCCATTCATCACCACACTGATATTTTCAACCTCACCTTTTCGGTATTTTTCATTGATGTATGCAAACATATTTTTGCTTGTATAGTTATACCGAGCGATATACAGGGTTGCATCCACGTGTTTCGAAATGTCTAAGGAGTCTGTTACAAGGCCGATAGGAGGTGAATCTAATACGATATAGTCATAGCGTTCTTTTAACATCTCCAACATCTCTTTAAACCGATCTCCGATAAGCAATTCGGAAGGATTAGGTGGTGTTCGTCCAGAAGTAATAATATCCAAGTTTTCGTAATCACTTTTCTGGGTGATTTCATCGAGTGTTTTTTCTTTAATTAGAAAATCGACGACCCCAAATGTATTATCCATATTGATGTATTTAGAAACTTTTGGTTTCCGAAGATCTAAATCCACAATTACTGCTCGTTTATCGCTCAATGCAAAGACAGAAGCTAAATTTATGGCGCAGAAAGACTTTCCCTCTCCACTGATTGAAGAGGTAATCAACACCGTTTTTGCACCAACAACCCCGCGTTCTTTATATAAAAACTGAAGACTCGACCTCAGGTTTCTGAATGCTTCAGAAATAGCTGATTTCGGACTGTCTAAGACCGCCAGATTACTGTCACCTTTACTTTTACCTACCATCCCTAACACAGGAATGGGCGTGATTTTTTCCAATTGCTTAATATCGCGAATCTTTGTGTCGAAAAACACGCGTGCAAAAACGATAAAAACAGGAATGAAAAATCCGTAGAGTCCAGCCATCACGTAGTTGAGTTGGGTATTAGGTCCAATTTTTCCGCCACCTGTATCTTTGGCTGGATCTATAACCATCACATCACTTACGTTCGCGGCTTTTACTAATCCTGCTTCGCTTCGTTTAGATAGAAAGAGACTATACGTACTTTCACTGAGGTTATAGCGACGTTCAATATTTAATAAATCCTGTTGTTCTTTCGGAAGTCTTCGAATATCGCTTTCGAATTGTGCAATATCCTGCTGAATGGTATTTAACTCTCTGTTTTTCAAGCTGTTTGTTGACCGAATATTTTCTAACAAAACAGTTTTAATCGCATTGATCTGCCTGTCGATATCATTAAAGATAGGTGCGTCTTCCTTGAAAGAATATTGAAGTTTATTTCGCTCTTCTGCTAGGGTAATAATTTTACCGACGCCAGACACGATGCTCGATTCGGAAATACCAGCCACAGACGGGGCCGGAACATCACTATAATCCGAACGCGTGGTTAAGTATTTCTCTAAAATATTGTAATAATCCAATTCGCGATTCACCATTTCTCTACGCACGTCGAGTTCATTAAGTCTAGCGCTGATTTCCGCTCCTTCGCGTTCCAGATCCATAATGGAATGCTTGTGTTTAAACTGATTTAACTCATCTTCAACATTCGAGAGCTCCACCGATTTTTGCGCCAAACTACTGTCGATAAACTTGATTGTCTTGGTGGCAAAAAGATTTTTTCTCTTCAACATATCATCACTCAGCACTTGCACCGAGGCATTGAGATAATCTACTAATTTAGCTTTGTTATTTCCTGTCAATCCCATTCTCAAAACCGATGCTGCTCTATTTTCTGGAGCTACACGAACGCCAAGATAGCTAGCAACAGTTTGGTTAAAATCCTTAAAAACCAAGTAATAGGGTGTTCCGGGATTAGAAATCACTTCGGGATTTGGCAACAGCGTACCGCTAAAAAATGGTTCTGATATGCTTTGACCGATTTTATAATCTTTGGAATAGGTCCCTTCTTCAATAAATCGCAACAGTTTCTCTTTGGTGGAATAATTTTGTAATTCAACCTCTTCGGCATCATCAAACGATACCGAAAGATTAAAATTAACAGAGTCTTTAAACACGATCTTTATGGGAACATCGAGAACTTGCCATTGCGATGTATCGACGTTTACTGTAAATGGCGTTTGTTTATATGCATCTAACCACTGATATTTTCCTTCTCTAAGGTAGGTTAGATAATATTGTAATCTATCGACAACTTTCTCGTTATGCGATCTGGATTTCAAGGTAATAACCGAGGTATTGACCTTATCTGTGGTTCCTCCCCAATTGAAGGTTAAACTTGTGTTGGTTGTGAAAAATGGATTTTGATCATCGCGAATCGATACCAAATTTTCGATCAGGAAAATTGGAAGTTTTCTAACATTTATGTAGTAAGCCGTTGCGAAAGCAATGATAAATGATATTAAAAACAGCGGCCAATGATTCAGAAGGCTATAAAGATATCCTTTAAAATCGAAGGTAGACTGTCTTTCGTTTATGTCATATCCGTCTTTCATATACTTTTAAAGTCTATTGATAAGTAATAGGGTGGTTGAAATAGCGCCGACAATTGTAGCGATGGTCCGAATCGATTCGAATCCAGTTGTTCCCGAACCCCATGATTTTTGCTTAAGTGGATTTACCAATATCAAATCATTGGGTTTAATATAATAATAAGGAGAATTCATGGCGTCTATTTTTGTCAAATCAATACGGTGCACACGTTGTCCGGCAGGATATTGACGGACGATAACCACATCACTTCGATTACCCTCTATGGTAATATCACCACTATTGGCAATGGCTTCCATAATACTTACTTGATCGCGATAAATAATATTTGAACCTGGTCGGTTTATTTCTCCATTGATGGTATAGCGGATTCCCGATAATTTGACTGTTACAAAAAGGTTTGCTTCTTCCTTAAAAAAGTCTTCCATCAAGCGCTCTTCCAGCATCTCTCTAATCTCATCGACTGTATATCCTAACACATTGATTTTACCCAAAATTGGAATTCGAATATTTCCGTGAACATCCACTACGAATCCATCATAATAAAGTCTTTCTTCTCCTGTAGCATTCGGGTTCGCATCACTGATAGGATTAAATATTCCTACCGTTTCTTGATCGAGCACTTTAATTCGAATACTCAACAAATCATGCACCTGCAATCGGTAAGGTTCTTGGAGTTTTCTTACAAACATCAATGAATCGGCTGCCGATGAATCCTCCTGAAAATACGTCAACTGTTTGGTTGATATACACGATGTCGTAATTAGGGTAAAAAAAAGAAATATTATAAAATAGACAGGCTTCATATATTGCAATCATTGGCGGTCAACAAATATAAAGTAACATGTGGAATAATGAAATTTAATCCGAACATTGTATGGTATCTAATATTAAGAATAGAAACGGTGTCGCGTCTTATACTATAACAGGGCGTTTCACACAGCGCAACTCCAATTTGAGTGGATTATTATTTTAGAAAGCAGAAAAAAATGCCCCTTGTATTGAAGACTTCTTAAATCATTTTTTTCAGTTTTCCGCTATGAGCGAAGAAAAACAGCTATTTATCGCAGCCCCTGCTTTTTTTCATTTTGTTGTCATCTAATATTTGTTTATTTTTGCACGCTTCTTTGGCAGTTTGGCTAAAGAAAGCATACTTTTTTCGGGATGTAGCGCAGCCTGGTAGCGTACTTGCATGGGGTGCAAGGGGTCGCTGGTTCGAATCCAGTCATCCCGACAA
>Ga0209075_1001232_pt1 | contig 24417 bp, 20 predicted proteins | sample Stecom2011_FD_187523 | JGI IMG/M metagenome (GOLD analysis project Ga0209075, IMG submission 187523) | Agricultural soil microbial communities from Utah to study Nitrogen management - Steer compost 2011 (SPAdes) (version 2) | ecosystem: Environmental > Terrestrial > Soil > Agricultural land...
TGTTGCACGAAGACCACCTGGGTAACCGGGGCAACCTGCGCAACGGCGGCGTGCAGTGGATGACCGCCGGCCGGGGCATTGTGCACTCGGAAATGCCGCAGCAGGAATCCGGCCTGATGCGCGGTTTTCAGCTCTGGCTTAACCTGCCGGCCGCCGAGAAAATGAAGCCGGCCGGTTACCGGGACATACAGCCGGAAGATATTCCCACTTTCAGTCAGGAGGGTGCCACGGTAAAACTGATTGCCGGAGAAATGGTTGTCAGCGGCGCTCAGGTGTCTGGCGCGGTAACCGGCGGCAGCACCGATGCGATGTATGCCGACATCCAGTTGGAGCCCAACACCCGCCTGTCATTGCCGGTGCCGGCCAGCCATAACGCCCTGCTCTACCTGTATGACGGTGCCGCCAGCCTGGTCACGGGCGAGGAACAAACCATGCTGCAGGACTCCGCGGCCAGCGTGCTGGCTGAAGGTGATGAGGTGCTGCTGGCCACGGGCAGCCAGCCAGCCCGGTTGCTGCTGATCGCCGGCAAGCCCATCGGCGAGCCGATCGTGCAATACGGCCCGTTTGTGATGAACACCCGGGAAGAAATCGAACAGACCCTGCGGGACTACCAGAGCGGCCGGCTGACCGCCTGAGCCTCAGGCGAAGGCCTTGCCGGCCATCAGCTTCTGCACCATGGGCCGGACAATCAGGTCCATGGCCAGCGCCATTTTGGTACCGGGAATCACCAGGGTGTCGTGACGGGACAGGCTGCTGTGGGGGATCACCTGCAGCAGCCAGGCAAAGTCGACATCTGTGGCCTCCCGGAAGTGGATCACCACCATGCTCTCGTCTTCGGTGGGCACATCCCGGGCAATAAACGGGTTAGAAGTGTCCACCAGCGGGATGCGCTGGAAGTTGATGTGGGTATGGGAGAACTGCGGCACGATGTCGTGTACGTAGTCGTTCATCCGGTTAATGATGGTCTTGACCACCGCATCCGGGCTGTAACCCCGCTGGTTGGTGTCCCGGTGGATTTTCTGGATCCACTCCAGGTTCACAATGGGCACCACGCCGATCAGCAGATCCACAAACTGGGCAATGTTGTAGTTTTCGCTCACCAACCCGCCGTGCAATCCCTCGTAGAACAGCAAGTCGGTGTCCGCCGGCAGTGAACGCCAGGGCGTAAAGGTGCCCGGCTTGAAACCGGCGGCGATCAGTTCGCGGTCTTCATCGTGCACATACTGACGGCAGCGGCCATTGCCGGTGTGGCTGTAGTCGTACATCAGCGCTTCCAGCCGGTCCATGTGGTTGGCCGCGAGGGCAAAGTGGTTGCGCTCCCCGAACTGGCCCTTGGCCGCCAGCCGGGCCATCTGCTCCCGGGTGTAGCGATGGAAACTGTCACCGCTGACCATGGCTGCGCGGATATCTTCACTGGCAAACAACCGGCTGAAAATCTGGCCGGTGGTGCTGGTGCCCGCCCCGGAAGACCCGGTAACGGCAATAATCGGATGGCGTTTGGACATAAACGGCAAGGCTCCGGGATCAGGTCAGGCTCTCGAGCAGGCGCGGTTTCTCGATCGCAAAGCCCTGAGCATAGTCCACTCCCAGCTGTCTCAACAGATCCAGCACCTCCCGCGACTCCACCTGCGAGGCAATCACTTCCCGCTCCATGTAGTGGGCCATGTCGACCATGGACTTCACCATGGTCTGGTCGGTCTTGCTGGACGCGAGCTGGCTGGTAAAGGCACTGTCGATCTTGATCAGGTCAACCGGCAGCGAACGCATAAGCTGGAACGACCCGGGGCCGCTGCCAAAATTACCCAGACAGAAACGGCAGCCCAGCTCTTTCATTTCCGCCATAAAATCTGCCACCGCCTGAAGATCGTTGATGGTCGACGCTTCGGTCAGTTCGAACCAGAGCCGCTCGATGGGCGCATCCTGCTCGCTGAGTTTTTCGTAAATGAACTCCAGCAGCGACTGGTCATTCAGAGAGTGGCCGGACAGGTTGATACAGATACCAGCCACGGCACGGGGATCCGGAGCCTCAACCCGCAACCAGTCCAGCATATGCCCCACCACCCAGCGGTCTACCACCTGCATCCGGTCGTAGCGTTCGGCCATGCGGATAAAGTCCTGGCCGCTGATCAGCTGGCCGCTGTCATCGTACATGCTGATCAGCACTTCGTACTGGGACGGCAATCTGGCAGAGCCATGCAGCGGGATGATTTTCTGGCAGCGCAGCAGCATACGCTCGTCGGCAGGGTTCTGCAGGTTCGCCAGCCGCGCGGCAATCTGCTCCTGACGGTCCTGGTCGGCTTTTTCCGGCGCATACTCCGCGATAGTGCCCTCACCTTTCTTGCGGGCTGCCGCCAGGGCCTGTTCGGAAGCGCGCAACCAGCGCTCGCCGTTGATCAGCACCGGCAGGTCCGGCACCAGGCCCACGTTGGCAGACAGCGCGTACTGATTGCCGCCGAACTCAAACCGCTCGGCTTCAAGGGTGCCAATCAGCGCCTTGGCAATGGCATTGCCCTGTTCAGCAGACACCAGCATGGCGAACTCGTTACCGGCCAGGCGCGCCACCGGCCGGCCACTCTCGGCTTGTCGGCACAGGATATCTGCCAGCCGTTTCAGCACCTCGTCACCGGCCTGGTAGCCGGCGGTGTCGTTCAGCAAGCGGAAACCGCGCAGGTCCAGATACAGCAAGGCCTGATTTTCTTCCCGCCCGGCCAGCTGCTGGTCGAGCATGCGCTCGAACTCCCGGCGGTTCAGCAGGCCGGTGAGCTGGTCGTGACTGGACGCCCAGGACAGCTGGTCGTATACATCCTTGACCATGCGGTCGATGCTTTCATCCACCAGCGGCCGGTCATACTCGTCATCAGGAACCATCACACCCTGGCGCATCTGCCGGGCCAGGTCTTCCAGGGCCAGCTCCACAACCCGCATACCCTGATGGTTCACAAAGACAAAGCGCCCGGAGTCAGGGCCAATCCACACCAGCCGGATGTGCTGGGGCTGTTCCGGCTGGCTCATATCCTGCAGCCAGCATCCTGTCTGCAACTGCCGGGCGCGGGTAATCCAGCGCTGGAGGTTACGGCGCTCCAGCTCACTCAAGCCATCCTGATCCGGCACCGCCGGTGCGGGCGCAGCATCGGGCACATCCACCATCTCCGGCGGCTCTTCCGGGGCCCGGACCAGGAACAGTTTGAGCTCATCCCGAATGCGGGAAGAAGGCATGTGGGTACCGTAAATCGACCCGAGGCCATCCTGGATCAGCCGCAACAGTTCCGGCAGGTTGACCTCCATCCCCGGATCTTCGGCGAACGCCTTCAGAGTATCGATTACCCCGAGATAATCAGCCCAAAGCGGACTGTCTGGCCCCTGACGGATCCAGACCAGCGACAGCAGGTCGCGCCAGCCGCCGTCCAGCAGGGTTATCAGGGCCCGGGGCACTCTCCGGCCGGCAATTTTCCGGTTAACCGCGACGTTAACTGCCTCCCGGGATTCGGCTACTTTCTGGGCCCCTTCTGCCGCAGCGCTCACCCGTTCGACATTGCGCCGATAGATCTGGGTCTGCCGCTCAATCAGGGCATCCAGCTCAGCCAATGTCTGCTCGAACAGCCCGGGATCCTGCTCGAACTCCGTGGCAATCCGGTGCACCAGTTCATCAACCCGTCGCTGTATGACCGGGTTGACCCGGCCGCCCCGGACGCCGAGCTGAGCCAGCCGGTTCATCACCTCCCTCACCGGGCTGTCGTGATCCTCGAAGAACGCCGGATCACGCATTACAACCTTCAGCACCGGCACTTCCAGGCGGCGCATAATGGCCTGGGCATGATCACTGAGTTTCGGGCTGGCCAATACACTCTGGAAAAAGCGGTCGACGACATCCAGGGTTTCCGCTTGTTCCGGGTTCAGGCCGGCATCACTGGCCGCCTCCCGAACCTTGCCAAGCACCCGCTGTTTCAGCGAGATGCCATCGTCTTCGCCGCCAACGCCCTGCAGCTGCAACTCCTGCAACTCACGGTACAGCTCGCCCGATGACAATGGCCGGGCGTCAGCCTGCATGGCAGCGACAGCAGGTTCCCCGGCAGCCATTCGACTGGCCTGCAAGGTAGCCAGCAGGTTGCGCACCGTGGCGAACGCCGTCCTTGCTGACTGGGAGTACCCGGGGAAGTCACCACCGGCCCGGTCGCTGGCCTGGGCGACATTGTCTTCTGCTGTGCGCTCCGGAGCGTTAGGAGCCGGGACGGGTGTTTTAGCCGGCGCCGGCTCTGGCGGGCGCTTTGCCGGCTTGCTTTCCGGTTGTTCGCTGAGATAGCGGGAGAGGTCCAGGTCCGGCAAGATACCGTGCCGGATCAGGATGTTATTGAGCTCCCGGTACATCGGCCCGAGTTCCCGAAGAACGGTGAGCTCGAACACCTTCAGGCACACCTTTTCGATGTCCCGGGACAGGTTGAGCTGGGCCAGTGCATTATGGAAAGCTTCACAAACCAGGGCCGGCCCCAGGGGATTGTGGTGACCGGTCCGGTTGGCAATCTTGAGGTGGTCCAGGCGCAGTTTCAGTTGCAGCAACTCACCGCGATACTGTGTATCGGCCCGGGTGACCATCACCCGTACCGCCAGCCACTCCTCGAATTCATTCTTGTCCACCACCGACAACGCCGCCCCGGCCGCACCTCTGGGCTCCGGCTTCAACGGGGACTGCAGGCTTGCTGCCATCTGGTGCCAGATCACCCGCTGCCGGCTGTGGATTTGCCCTGCGGCTTCAAGGTAATCGTGGCTTTGCTGGTCGTGCCCGGCCTTGCGTGCCGAGGCCTTAAGCTCTTCGGACATCTGCACAATGCAGGCGTCCATCAACGGCTCGATATAATGGGTGATTGCCCGGGCGGCCTGATGAAGCACAAACTGAACCCGCTCAGACGGCGCCTTGAGCGACGAGCGGTCCTGGTCCCGGTTTGCACCGCACAGCTTCAGCATGGCGTTCACCGCTTCCGGGTCAGAGCGGGTAAAGCTGACCCCCATCGCCCCCTGAGTGCGCCGGGTGGGGGTTACATGGAGTTCGTAACGGCGGTTTCCCTCGAGCCCGCGAAAACGCACAATCAGCTCGTTCGGCGGCTCATCGGCAAAGGCCCGTTCCAGTTTTCGGGACGTCTCATCGGAATAACGGATGTACATCCCCTCTGCACAGAAGTCAGCGATCTGGCAGGGCAGCACGTTGCCGCTGCCAATATCGAGTTGGGCTGCGAGCTTTATGGGCTGTCGGGTACTGCTACGACGTTCTTTCGGATCCATGAAATTCCTGACCAGTTACCAAGCCGACGGCGCTTGTGTGCAATGCAGATGCACCGTGACCGTGCGAGTGTTTCATCATAACATTCCATGTCATGAAACAGCTTATTCAGATCAATCTTCTTTTACTACTGTTGACCGGCATATCCGGGTGCTCGACCTTTGGCTACTACAGCCAGGCCATCGGCGGCCACCTGTCACTGATGATGCGGGGCGAGTCGGTACAAAGCCTGCAAAAACAGCCGGACACAGCACCGGAATTGCGGCAGAAACTGGAGCTCGCCGAGGCTGCGCGCCGCTTCGCCCGCCACCAACTGAACCTGCCCGTGGGCGATGCGTTTACCGAGTTCGTGGAGCTGGGCCGGCCTTGGGTAGTGGTCAACCTGGTGGCCGTACCCGAGTTTTCCCTGGAGCCCCACCGCTGGTGCTATCCGGTGCTGGGCTGTCAGGCTTACCGGGGCTACTTCAAACTCGAGCGGGCCCGCAAGGAAGAAGCCCGGTTCCGCCAGCAGGGCTACGATACCTTTATCGGCGGGGTAACGGCCTATTCAACCCTGGGCTGGTTTGATGATCCGCTGCATACCGGCTTTACCAGCCTGTCTGATGACCGCATGGTGGCCCTGATGTTCCACGAACTGGCGCATCAGGTGGTCTACATGGCCGGGGATACCGCATTTAACGAAAGCTTTGCCACGGCGGTGGAGCTGGAGGGGTTACGCCTGTGGCTAGAGCAACAGGGCAGCGCTGGGGATTTTCGTTTGGCCCTGAACCGGCAGGAACACCGAAACCGCACCCTGGCGCTGGTTGAGGCCGCCACCGCAGAGCTGGAACAACTGTACGGCCAGCAGGGTGAACTTGCACCGGAACAGCTGCGCCAGCGCAAAGCGGACCTGCTGGGGCAGCTGGCTCAGGCCTACGCCCGACTGGCCGATGACTACCCGGAGCCGGGGCCTTTCGGGGCGCCGCCGGTGCAGCTGAACAATGCCAATCTGGCCTTGTTCCGCCAGTACAACCAGCATGTGCCGGCGTTCAGGCAGTTGTTACGGGATCTGGACTACGACTTCGGGGCTTTCTACCGGCAGGTAGAACAGCTGTCGAGCCAGCCGGAACCCCAACGCCGGGCCCGGCTGAGTGAGCTGTCACATCGGTTTGACGAACACTTTTGAGTTGCGCTGGGTGTTGTAGGCCGCCAGCTTCGGACCAGGCAGGTCCTGCACGGCAGTGGGTTCGAAGCCCCGCTCCCGGAACCAGTGTTCGGTCTGGGTAGTGAGTACAAACAATTTGCGGATGCCCTGACTGCGGGCCAGCTTTTCCACCATGGCCAGGATGTCATCACCCCGCCCGGCACGGCGATAGGACGGGTCAACGGCGAAGCATGAAAGCTCACCCGCGCCTTCATCCGGATAGTTGTACAGGGCGGCGCAACCCACAATGGTGCCGTCCCGCTCTGCCACCACAAACCGGTCGATTTCGGTTTCCAGCATTTCCCGGGAGCGGCGCACCAGTACACCCTGCTCTTCCAGCGGCTGGATCAGTTCCAGTATACCGCCAATGTCTTCCACCCGGGCCTGGCGAATCTGCTCGTAGTTGTCGCCGCTGACCAGGGTGCCGGAGCCGTCCCGGGTGAACAGCTCTTCCAGCAGGGCGCCGTCTTCGGCGTAACTGATGATATGGGCCCGACGCACCCCTTTAACACAGGCATCGCAGGCGGCTTTCAGCAGCGTAGCGTCATGGCCGGTCACGGTGTTGTCATTCAGCCGCTCGGAGGCCTGGCGCGCAGACAATTCCCGGATCAGCGAGCCATCTTCATCCAGCAGGCCTTCGTCATCAATGAACACGATCAGTTTTTCTGCCTGCAGCGCCGCGGCCACCTGGCTGCCAACATCTTCGTAGGACAGGTTGAAGGCGTCGCCGGTGGGTGAATAGCCCATGGGCGGCAACAGCACTATGTGGCCCAGCTCCAGCATCTGCTCGATACCCCGGCTGTCGACCCGGCGCACCCGGCCGGTGTAGCCGTAATCAATACCATCCAGAACCCCGACCGGCTTGGCGGTAACATAGTTGCCACTGCTGACGCGGATCCGGGCGTTGTGCATCGGCGAATTCACCAACCCCATGGACAGCTGGCTTTCAATATAAGCACGCAAGCCGCCAATGGCTTCCATAACCAGCGGCAGATGGTCGTCGGGGGTAACTCTGAGCCCGCGGGAGAATGTTGATTCGAGACCGGCATCATCCAGTCGCGACTGGATCTGCGGGCGGCCACCAAAAGCCACCACCAGGCGCACACCCAGGCTGCTGAGCAGGGCGATATCGTGGATGATATTGATGAAGTTCCGGTGTTCAATGGCGTCGCCAGGCATGGTCAACACCACCGTTCGCCCGCGATGGGCGTTGATGTACGGTGATGAGTGCCGGAACCCGTGTAGCCAGTCGTTCGATTTCAATCCAGTCTCCCTGTTCATCCGGTGCAGAACTGCCTGATCAGTCCCTGCAGAATATCCACCGTGGGCTGCAATTGCGACAATTCCAGGTACTCGTCAGGCTGGTGCGCCTGGTCAATAGAGCCTGGCCCCATCACCAGGGTTTCCAGCCCCAGCTTCTGCAACCAGGGCGCCTCGGTGGCAAAGGCCACGGCGTGGGCCTTGTGACCGGTGAGTTTTTCACAGGCCTGTACCAGGGCTGCATCGGCCGGCGTCTCGAACGGCGGTACGCCATCAAACAATGGCTCGAAACTGAGCGCCAGCTGGCGCCGCTCGGCCAGCGGCTGGATGCGGTTCAGGATCGCCTGGCGCAGGTTGTCCATGTCCATGCCCGGCAAAGGGCGCAGATCAAAGTGCAGCTCGCAGCGGGCACAGATACGATTGGGGTTATCGCCGCCGTGGATACAACCAAGGTTAAGGGTGGGCACCTGCACCTTGAACGCTGGGTTACGGTACTTTTCCTGCCACTGGCTGCGCAGTGCCAGCAGCTCGGTCATGGCTTCGTGCATGCCCTCCAGGGCATTACGCCCCAGGTCAGGATTCGATGAATGGCCGGACTGCCCCTCGAAGCTCAGCCGCTCCATCATGATGCCTTTGTGCATGCGCACCGGGCGGAGGTTGGTGGGTTCGCCAATCACCGCGTAGCGGGCCTTGGGCTTGCCCGCCTCGGCCAGCGCCCGGGCCCCGTTCATCGAGCTTTCTTCGTCGGCGGTGGCAAGAATAATCAGAGGCTGCTTCAGGGGCTGGCCGACGAAGGCTTTCGCCGCCTCGATCGCGAGCGGAAAAAAACCTTTCATATCGCAGGCGCCCAGGCCATACCAGCGATTGTCTTTTTCGGTCAGGGTGAAGGGATCGCTGTGCCAGCGCTGGTCGTCAAAGGGCACGGTATCGGTATGGCCAGACAGCACCAACCCGCCGGGGCCACTGCCCAGAGTGGCAATCAGGTTGTACTTGCCGGGCATGCCCGGCACATCCAGGATCTCGATGGCAAAGCCCAGCGCTTCCAGCCACTCGGCCAAGGTTCGAACCACGGCCTCGTTACTGTGGTCCCAATCCGGCGACGCACTGCTGATCGATGGCAGGGCAATCAATCGGGCCAGCATATCCCGGATACCCGGCACGCTGGCTGTATTGTCGGTGTTCACCATCCCGGCCTCCCGGCTGTTGGCATCAATTTGCCCGGCCGCGCCGCCAGACTTCGAACTGGCTGATGGCACGGATCAGGATCGGGTAGGATACTTCGCCGCCACCCACCGAACGGGTAATGTCCATTTCCCTCTCTCCGACCATATCGAGCCGGCCTTCAACCTGGTTGCCGTTCGACAGGGTGACCCGAACCTGCCGGCCGATCCAGTCCGCCGCGTTTTCGGGATCTTCTTCATACCACTGCTGCTTGCCCGGCTCTTCCTGCACGGCTACCGGCTCCATGGCTTCAGCGGGCAGTGCCTGCTCAACCACCGCAATGGCGGTCAGGTAGACATCCGGAACGGTGGCGCCGTTGTAGGTTACCGGCCAGGCAGCCTCCGGATTGTCTTCGGTGCGCACCGGGATATCCGGCATACCAGTGGTGGCAACAACCGGGAATACCAGCTCGCCACCTTCGGTCAGCCACTGGCGATACAATGCCACCAACTGGTCACTGGCCTGGAGCCCTCGGGCCTGAAGCCCGGACTCCAGTGCCGTTGCCGCCTTGCCCGCCCACTCGTTCACCGTGAGCCCGGTTTCCCGGCCACAGTAGGCTGACAACCGGCGCATCAGGCCACCATCACGCAGTGTCACACTGGCAGGCGCTTCGGCATCGGCCAGGGCCAGCCCTGAATCCATCAGTCGCACGCGGGCGCCGGGCCAGTGGACTTCGAGGCTGCCGGTGTCCACGGTATTCAGTTCCGCTCGCAGGCCTTCACTGTCCTGACTCAGCAACAGGTCACCACGAATGGCTTCGATACCCATGCGAGTGAGGTCGCCGCTGCCCAGCTGCTGGCGCGGATCCGGGGCACAGGACAGCACAATCAGGGGAGCAAGCGCCGCTTCAGCCTCAGCGCTGGCCGTCACCCAATTGCGGAACATGATCGGTTCCAGCGCCATGCTGGCCTGCTCTACCTTCAGCTGCCAGTCAGCGGGCAGCGGTTCCGGGTACATCAGCGCCGTCAGCAAACTCACCGGTGAGCCGGCATCCAGCTCCACCAGCCCAAGCTTCAACGGCTGGGTCAACCGGAAATCCTGCCAGCTGGCCTGCTTCAGCAGCAACCGGCCATCCAGCGCGGAGCCGATGCTGCCCCGCTGCAATACTCCGGCTTCCGAGAGCGCCGTGCGTGCCTCCGCCAGGCGCTGATCTGCCAGCCACCAGACACCGGCCTTGAAGCCGGCAAACACCACCAGGGCCAGGATGATCAGAAAGGACAACAGGCGCTTCATGCCACGGATACTCCCGGTTATCGGCTTCAGTTACGGGAAATCAGGGTACCGACACCCTCGTCGGTAAAGATTTCCAGCAGACAGGCGTGGGCTACCCGGCCATCGATGATGTGGGAGGTACGCACACCGTTTTCCACCGCACTCAGGGCACAACGGATTTTCGGCAGCATGCCGCCGTGGATAGTGCCGTCTTCAATCAGGTCGTTGACCTGCTGCGCCGTCAGGCCGGTCAGCACCTTGTCATCCTTGCTCTTCAGGCCAGAGACGTTAGTCAGCAGAATCAGCTTTTCCGCTTTCATGGCCTCCGCCACCTTGCCGGCCACCAGGTCCGCATTGATGTTGTAGGAAGTGCCGTCCGGGCCGACACCAATAGGCGCGATCACCGGAATCACGTTGCTGCGGGTGAGCATGTCGATCACATCCACGTTCACGCTGGCCACTTCGCCCACGTGGCCGATGTCGATGATTTCCGGGCGCTCCAGCTCCGGGGACCGATCCACCACTTCCAGCTTGCGGGCCCGGATCAGGTTGGCGTCTTTTCCGGTCAGGCCCACGGCGGTGCCGCCCTGGGCGTTGATCAGGGAAACAATTTCCTTGTTGACCTGGCCACCGAGCACCATCTCTACCACGTCCATGGTTTCCGCGTCGGTCACCCGCATGCCGTTCACAAAGCGGGACTTGATGTTCAGCCGCTCCAGCAGTTCTCCGATCTGGGGGCCGCCGCCGTGCACCACGATGGGGTTGATACCGACCAGCTTCATCAACACCACGTCGCGGGCAAAGCTGCTTTTCAGCTCTTCATTTTCCATGGCGTTGCCGCCGTACTTGATAACAACCGTCTTGCCGGTAAACCGTTGGATATAGGGCAGGCCCCGGCTCAGTACCGAGGCCACCTGCATTGCTGTTTCACGATCCAGCGCCATGGTGATGTGTTAATCCTTACTGTCAGAGAATGGTTTCAATCAGAACCCGGCAACCAGGTCCGGTGCCGCTTTCTGTAACTGTTCCCGGAACACGGACTTGATCCGCTCCAGGGCTTCTTCGGTTTCTGCCTCGAACCGCAATACCAGTACCGGTGTCGTATTAGATGCCCGGCACAGGCCCCAGCCATCGGTGTAATCCACCCGCAGTCCGTCAATATTGCTGATGTTGCCATCACCAAAATCAGCCTGCTGTTCCAGCCGCTCGATAATGGCAAATTTATCGCTTTCAGTAACTTCGACATTCAGCTCCGGGGTGCTGATGTCTTCCGGGAAATCCTCGAACACCTCGTCGCTGTGGCGATCTTCAATGCCCAGGATTTCCAGCAACCGGGCGGCGGTATACAGGCCATCATCAAAGCCGTACCAGCGCTCGGCAAAGAAGATGTGCCCGCTCAGTTCACCCGCCAGCAAGGCCCCGGTTTCCTGCATCTTGGCTTTCATCAGGGAATGGCCGCTCTTCCACATAATGGGCCGGCCACCGGCTTCGGAAATTACTCCGGCCAGGCGCCGGCTGCATTTTACGTCGTACAGCACATCGGCACCGGGATTGCGGGATACCACATCCCGGGCAAACAACATCAGCAGGCGGTCCGGCCAGATGATCTTGCCGGTGTTGGTGACAACACCCAGCCGGTCGCCGTCGCCGTCAAAGGCCAGCCCGATATCAGCCCCGGTTTCCTGAACCCTGGCGATCAGGTCCTGCAGGTTTTCCGGCTTGCCCGGATCCGGGTGATGGTTTGGGAAATCGCCATCAACGTCGCAATACAGCGGTGTAACCTCGCAACCCAGCTCTTCGAGCAGCATGGGGCCAAGCTCACCGGCGATACCGTTACCGGCATCCACCACCACCTTGAGGGGGGCTGCCACTGCAATATCTCCGACGATCCGGTCCAGGTAGGCCCGGCGGACATCCTCGTGGGAGAGGCTCCCCTGACCGACGCCGAAGTCGGCATTCTGGATACGGCCGTACAGACCCTGGATGGCGTCGCCCGACAGGGTTTCGCCTCCGAGCATAATCTTCAGGCCATTATAGTTCGCCGGGTTGTGGCTGCCGGTCACCATCACACCGGAGCCAGTCTCCAGGTGGTGGGTGGCAAAATACAGTACCGGCGTGGGTACTGCGCCCACCTGAATAACGTTGCAGCCGGTCGACATCACCCCTCTGGACAGGGCCTGCGCCAGGCCCGGACTGGAATGCCGGCCATCGTAACCGATGCACAGTGAGTCAATACCGCGGCTCCCGGCCTCGGAACCGATGGCCCGGCCGATAACCTCCACCACATCATCGGTCAGACTTTCGCCGACAATGCCGCGAATGTCGTAGGCCCGGAAAATTTCCGGCCGGACTTCCACTTCTGCCAGCACCAGCTCATCCTGCCCGTCCTGCCAGTCCTGCTCGAGCAGGCCCTCATCAAACAGCTCATCGTCGAACAGCGGAGCATCGCCGAAGCCCAGCACATCTTCGTCGCCGTCCATCATGTCGACTTCGGGGATATCATCCTTGAATGCTGCCGGGGAGCTTGTCGCGGAGGCCGCTGCGCCGGCCCTGGCGGATTTGCCGTTACCATTCTGGCCCGCCTTCGCGAGGCGACCTTCCACCACCAGGGACAGCCGGAGCAGCACTTCTCCGGCGGATACCACCGTATCCCAGCGTAAAGCCGGCAGCCGGAGTCGCTCGCCGGAAAACGCCTTGTGGGCCCATTGGGTCAGCGCCGACATGTCTTCCCGAATACTTCTCTGGGCCGCGCTCAGTAACAGCCAGACCACCACTGCCGCCAGTAATGCCGGCAGGCCGATCAGCAACGCCAGTGTAACCGGGCTGATCGCAGCCCCGGGAGCTGAGGCCGCTGTGTACACGACCGACCAGTCCGAGTTGGTTAACGGACGGGATTCTGCCGGACCGCCGCCCTGGCCGTTACTGGCCACGGTACCGGAGCTGCCGGAAATGGTCTGTACCAGCGCCAGCTGGCCTCCCAGCCGACTGTTGGACACCGCCAGCAAGGGCCCCAACCGGGACGCATCGAACACCGCCAGCACGGTACCGGCCACGGCATTGCTTGCCGGGTTACGGACTGCCGCGGCAAACTGTACATACCACTGACCGTCTCTGGGGAAAGCATCGGGGGTCAGCGGAAGGCCACGCTCTGCCCGCCGCGCTAGTTCTGCGCCAGCAAAACCCAGCAGGGAGCCGTTGTCCCCGGTCCGGGGAATGGCGCCGTAAGGAAACACAAATACTGCACTGGCACCGGGCAAGCTGCCCTGAAGCTCGCTGGACAGTTCGCGGGCGCCGGCTTGCCCGGCGAGGCTTCGGAGCACATAGGGCTGGCTGGCAATGGCCTGAACCTGCTCCTGTTGCGCGGCAAAATACTGGTTCAGCCGTTGCTGGGCGCTGTCGGCCTCAACCTGGCGGGCCATCTGGTGATGCCGCTCCGCCGCCGGCATTGCTGCCAGAAAATGCACCGCCACTACAGCCGCTGCACCGGCCAGCACCACAATCAGGGCCTGCTTGAGGGCTAACGGCCCGAGACGGCGCAAACCCTTGGCCGCCGGCTCCGATGTTTTTGTCCCGTCTTGCACCGGGCCCTGTTCCAGCTTCAGGTCCTGAACGGCCTCTTTTGTTTTCTTTTTACCGAATTTCATAACCCATCCCGCAGTTATTATTACGTCCCGGTGCTGTTTTTCTCTGCGAAGTATAGCTGCCCGCCACGCTGGCGGCTTTCAGCTTTTCAGTGTGTGGTCATTGACTACCGGTAGAGCCAAACCCGCCGGCACCCCGCTCGCTGGCGTGGAACTCGGACACCACTTCAAACTCTGCCTGCACTACCGGCACCAGCACCAGCTGAGCGATGCGTTCGCCGACTTCGATGGTGAACGGGGTCTGACCCCGGTTCCAGCAGGACACCATCAACTCCCCCTGATAATCCGAATCGATCAGCCCCACCAGGTTACCCAGCACAATACCGTGTTTGTGGCCCAGGCCACTGCGGGGCAGAATCATGGCCGCCAGCGCCGGATCTTCGATGTAGATCGAAAGGCCCGTGGGAATCAGGTGCGTTTCACCCGGCGCCACCGTCAGCGGCTGCGGTACACAGGCCCGGAGGTCCAGGCCTGCCGAGCCATCGGTGGCGTAGGAGGGAAACGGAATGGCAGATCCGATACGGTCGTCCAGAATCCGGACCTGCAAGTTCTTTTTGGTCATGTTCTTTCCATCCTGTCACTGTGCCTGGCAATGAGCGCAACCAGTCGCTCTGCGATGGCCTGCTTGCTGTCCGGGCCGATGGACTCCTGCCCTTCCGGCCAGAAGACCGTGACGGCATTCTGGTCGCTGTTGAAACCCAGCCCCGGTGCGGAAACGTCGTTGGCTACGATCATATCCAGTTTCTTGCGCTGCATCTTGTCAGTAGCGTAGCGGGCCACATCGGTGGTCTCCGCCGCAAAGCCCACGGTAAACGGCGCATCGGACCTGGCCGCAATGGTGGCCAGGGTGTCCGGGTTACGCACCAGCGCCAGGCTCATGGCCTCGCTGGTTTTCTTGATCTTGTCGCCGGCGCAGTTTTCCGGCCGGTAATCGGCCACCGCAGCGGTGGCAATAAAGACATCGCAGCCTTCAGTCACCGCCTGCTCAGAAGCCCGCAACATATCCTCGGCCGTCACCACTGGCCGGACTTCCACCCCCGCCGGAGCAGGGATATTCACCGGGCCACTGACCAGCACCACCCGGGCTCCGGCCGCGGCTGCGGCACGGGCGATGGCATATCCCATTTTGCCGGAACTGTGGTTGGAGATATAACGCACCGGATCAATCGGCTCCCGGGTTGGCCCTGCGGTAATCACCAGCCGGCGACCGGCAAGCGCTCCCGTGGCCACGGCTGCCGGCTGCGCGATAATCATCCGGGCCAGGGCTTCCGGCTCCAGCATCCGGCCGGGGCCGGTATCGCCACAGGCCTGCTCGCCCTGATCTGGCCCCCACAGGGTAATCTGTGGATCTTCCGTGAGCAGCTGCACGTTGCGTTGGGTGCGGAAATTTTTCCACATGGCCTGGTTCATGGCCGGCGCGACGGCTATCGGCGCCTCGGTAGCACAGCACACAGTGGTCAGCAGGTCGTCTGCCATGCCCTGGGCCAGCCGGGCCATAAAGTCCGCAGAGGCCGGCGCCACCACTACCTGATCAGCCCACTTGGCCAGCTCGATATGACCCATGCCGGCTTCCGCTTCCGGGTCCAGCAACGAGGTGCGAACCGGCTCGCCGCTGAGCGCCTGGAAAGTCAGGGGGGTAACGAATGCCTCGGCACCGCGGGTCATTACAACCCGCACTTCCAGCCCGGCCTTTTTCAGCAATCGGACCAGCTCGGCACTTTTGTAGGCGGCAATGCCACCGGTGATTCCCAGCAGTATTCGCTTGGCAGCCATGGGGGGCTCCGTATTCCCGTAAAATGAAAGGGTTATAAGATAGCACGCCCGGAGCCGCGCAGGCAGCCTGTGCCCTGATCCGTTCGTTTACCAAATGTTACCTTTTCGGGTAACCTTTGTAATTCTGAGAACCCGGTGCAGGACGCATCGCCCATAAACTCCAAAAGCAAGGACGCCCAGATGACCCATTCCAGCTGGCCCACCGACGAGCGGCCCAGAGAACGCCTGCTCGCCCATGGTGCCCAATCCCTGTCTGACGCCGAACTCCTGGCCATTTTCCTGCGTACCGGCACCACCGGCATGCCGGTAATGGCCCTGGCCCGCCACCTGATCGATGAGTTCTCCGGTCTGCGCGGCCTGATGACCGCCTCCCGCCGGCAGTTTTTGCAGGTTAAAGGCCTGGGCACGGCCAAATACGCCCAGGTACAGGCGGCCATGGAAATGGCCCGGCGGGTGATGGACGAGCCGCTGCGCCAGGGTGACCCACTGCGCTCACCGGCCGACACCCGGCGCTTTCTCACCAGCCGGCTGGGCACCTACCCCCACGAAGTCTTTGCCGGGCTGTTCCTAGATAACCGGCATCGGGTGATCCAGTACCGCGAACTGTTCCGCGGCACCATTGACGGCGCCGCCGTGTACCCCCGGGAAGTGGTGCGCCAGGCCCTGGAAGACAATGCGGCGGCGGTGATCTTCGCCCACAATCACCCCAGTGGTGTGGCCGAACCCAGCCAGGCCGACATTTCGCTGACCCGCCGCCTGAAAGAAGCACTCGGACTGGTGGATATCAGGGTTCTTGACCATATGGTTATCGGCCACGGTGAGGTAATATCGCTGGCTGAACGAGGATTGATGTAGCTGCAGGCAGGTCGCCACCAGAAAACTGGACAATTTCCCAACAATTTTTTGCGTTGGGTAGCCAGTTCTGGTATAAAAGCGTCCCTTTCTGGCGGCGTCTGGCGAGCAGCGTTCAGTTTAGAGGCGCGAACCGGTGGCAGTTATCGCTCCGGAGCAACCAGAGACGCATTAAATAACGAATTCGTATTAATAGACCATTGCTCAGGTCGGAGGCAAGTATGTCCAGAGTTTGTCAGGTTACCGGTAAGCGTCCGGTTACCGGTAACAATGTATCCCACGCGATGAATCACACTCGTCGTCGTTTTCTGCCGAATCTGCAGAACCACCGCTTCTGGGTTGAAACCGAGAAGCGTTTCGTGAAGCTGCGCGTATCCACCAAGGGCATGCGCATCATCGACAAAAAAGGCATTGACGCTGTGCTGGCCGATCTTCGCGCCCGCGGCGAGAAAGTTTAAGGAGCCGCATCATGCGCGAGAAAATCAAGCTGGTATCTTCAGCAGGCACTGGTCACTTCTACACGACCAAAAAGAACAAGCGTAACACCCCGGAAAAAATCGAACTGAAAAAGTACGATCCGGTTGTTCGCAAGCACGTTGCTTACAAGGAAGCCAAGATCAAGTAATTGATCCTGGCTCCATTAAAAAACCCGGCTACGGCCGGGTTTTTTAATGGCTGGAAGAGCATCAGAAAGTCGCAAGATAGCCTTTCGGCAAGGCAATATCCATAGCGATAGGCAAGTGGTCGGACACCGGATAGCTGATCACCTCGGCGCGCCGGATCTCCAACGACGGACTGACCAGAATATGATCCAGCGCCTTCTCCGGCCGCCAGCTCGGGAAACTGTGGGCAGTGCCGGGCAAGGGAATCAGGTTGGTCTCTTTCAGCGGAGTCTGCGTCAACAACTGCTCTGCATGGGCATTCATGTCCCCCATCAGCACTACGTGCCGATAATCAGCAATAAGGTCTCGCACATAACCCAGTTGCCGCTGTTGCGCCGCCTTGCTGAGCGACAGGTGCATCTGCACCAGGATCAGCGGGTCATCCTCGGCACCATATCGGGCGATAATAGCGCCACGGCCGGGAATCAGGCCTGGCAACTTGTGCTCGGTTACGTCCAGCGGCCGGAACCGACTGAGCAGGCCGTTACTGTGCTGGGCAATCTGGCCAAGATTGCGATTCAGTTGTTGATACCAGTAGGGAATGCCGGCGGCTTCCGCCAGGTACTGAACCTGGTTGATATAGCCGCTGCGCAGGCTCCCGCCATCACACTCCTGCAACGCCACCACATCGTATTGCCGCAACAGCGTAGCAATGCGGTCGAGGTTCTCGATACGCCGGCGGTTGGGCAGGAAATGCTGCCAGCTGCGGGTAACATAATGGTGGTACGAAGAAGTGTTGATGCCCACCTGGATATTGAAGGTGAGCAGGCGGATGTGACGATGGGGCTCAAACTCGGGCACATGCTCGCTGCCCGAACAGGTACCCCGCGGGCTTTCCTGTGGTTTCAGAATCTCTCGAATCTGATTGCGCATCCGTTTATACATGCGTGGAAATCCCCGGGTAGCTCCAGAAGGCTGCCAGCCGTTCCGGCCGGACAGCCATTGCGGCGTTACTACTCAGTGCCAGCCCGCTCCTGCTCTGCCAGATACTCAACAACCTGCAGCACATTCTCATGGCTGCCAGCCATGGAGGCACTGACCACATACTTGCCATTGACCAGCATAGTCGGCGTCCCGGTGATGCGTGCACCACGGATCTTGGACTGGGCCTGCTGCACCCTGGCACGAACACCAAAGCTGTTGTAGGTGTTGACAAACTCCTGCGCATCTACGCCATAGTCAGCCACGAAATCCGCCAGCGCCTCTGCCGAGTTCAGCGGGCGGCGCTCGCCGGCCAGGGCCGAAAACAGGGCGTCGTGCACTTTGTCCAGTTCACCCATGGCTTCCAGCGCATAGAAGGCAAAGGCATGGGGCTCCCAGCTCTGGCCCAACGCGGCGGGCAGGCGAACGTAGTTCACATACTCCGGCGCCTTCTCTTCCCAGGCTTCTGCCAGTGGCTTGAAGTTATAGCAGTGCGGGCAGCCATACCAGAACACCTCAGCCACCTCGACACCGCTATCCGAGGCGGTGCGCACCGGGTTATCCAGGGTGCGATAGTGTTTGCCGTCCTGCCAGGACTGGGCACTTGCCACACCTGAAGCAAGCAGGGCGACAGCGAGGACTACAACAGAGCCAAAGCTTCTGATCATCGGGAATCTCCGAGCCGTGATTATGAGTTATCGGGAATTATGACCCAGCATACGGAAAAAGTTCCACCGCAGGCCATCAGCAAATAGTTACGTTACAGAAATGTGCACAACAAAAACCCCGCCGGGGCGGGGTTTTTGACGCAGCATAACCGGGAACGATCAGTTCAGGCCGGAAATGTAATTGGCAACGGCCTTAATTTCCGCGTCGGTCAGCTTGGATGCTACATCGACCATGATGGTCGCGTTCGCTCCGCCAGCACGCTCACCGGAACGGTAGGCGTTCAGCTGCTTGGCAACATATTCGGCATTCTGCCCACCCAGCGCAGGGTAGCCCGCGGGCTCGTTACCGGCACCTCGAGGGTTGTGACAACCGGCACAGGCAGGAACACCTGATGCCATGTTACCGCCACGGTACAGTGCCTGCCCCTGCTCAACCAGCTCCGGGTCAGCCTGGGCAACAACCATATCATGCTGGTTGAAGTAGGCCGCCAGGTTCTGGAGGTCCTGGTCGGACATGGCGTCCAGCATACCAGTCATCTCAGGAACCGGGCGATCGCCGTTCTTGATATCTACCAGTTGCAGGTAGGTATAGCGCTCGCCGATACCGGACAGTTTCGGGTACGCCGCCATAATCGGCTTGGCACCGCCCTGACCGTGACAGCTGGCACATACCGCTGCATTCTGTTCACCCGCTGCCGGATCTCCTGCCCCGTGAGCCATTGCTGTCAGGCCAACTCCGAGAACAACTCCTGCGATCAGTCTTTTCATGCTCGCTCCGCTTCTCTCATCTTTGCATCTTGAAAGTATTCTTCGTTGTGCAACCGGCAAGCACTGACAAAACAGGCTCATAACCGGGGCTAAAGCGGTAACGCGAGGCGTCCCGCCCTGAATTGGTGTAGCATTATACATTAATCGCCGATAACTGAAATCCAAAGGAACGCCAACCGTCGTGGACTCTGATCTGACTCAAAAAAGCCTCTCATTCAACAGCGCCCGATTTCTGATCAGTGCGTCACGGCTGGATGAATGCCCACCGGATTTCGGCGCTGAAGTGGCCTTTGCCGGCCGCTCAAATGCCGGCAAATCCAGCGCCCTGAACGCCATCACCGCCAACGGCAAGCTGGCCCGCACCAGTAAAACGCCGGGGCGCACCCGGCTGATCAACTTTTTCACCCTGAATCGCGAAAACATGCGCCTGGTGGATCTGCCCGGCTACGGCTACGCCAAGGTTTCCCGCGACATGAAAGACGACTGGCAGAAACACCTGGGCCACTACCTGAACGAGCGTCGCTGCCTGCGCGGCCTGGTTTTGGTGATGGATATCCGCCACCCGCTGACCGACTTCGACCAGATGATGGTGGACTGGTGCGAACACAATAACCTGCCCCTGATGATCCTGGCCACCAAGGCCGACAAGCTGAAATTCGGGCAAGCCAAGACTGCCATGCTGGGCATCGCCGGCAAACTCAAGCCTTTTAGCTGCGTACAGCACCTGATCATGTTCTCGGCCACCTCGAAGCGGGGCGTCGACGAATGCCGCGAGGCCCTGACCGACTGGCTGGAAGCGCCTGAAGCGGAAGAGACAGAAGAATAAGCAGAAGAAAAAGAAAAAACCGGCCTGCAAAGACGCAGGCCGGCGAAACGTCAGGGTTTGCGACGTGCTAAACCTGAGAACTCACTCAGGAGACGCAGAAAAGTCCGATTTCCCACGTCACTACCTGTGACACCGCACTCTTCCAAAAGTTCAACATCTGCTCAAAAAATAACCGCCAGCTACAATCAAGCCGGCACCGCCTCCGGCAAAACCGGGCGATACTTCTCTCGCAGTACCATCACCCGCTCACGGTATTCAGGCGTCAGGTACGGTATTTCCAGCGTCAGCACCTGGTAAATGCCCTGCTTCAGCTCGGTCAGAGTCAGGCTGGCCGACTCCTCGCTGGCGTGGGCCGTTTTCAGGAATGCCATCCAGTTAGTGATTACCAGCCAGACATTCAGTGACATGGCCGAACGCAGCTCTTCGGGCTGAGGCTCGATAATGCCCGCTTCCGCCAGCTTGCCGAAAATCCGGTTAATGGCAGCCAGGCAGCGGTTGGTAAATTCCCGGTAGTCCCGGCGCAGGCGCGGATCGCTGTCGAGCAGGTATTCAAGGTCCCGGTGGAAGAACCGGTAACTCCAGAGTCCGTCAAAGACCGACTCCAGGTAAAAGGTCAGGTCTTCCAGCGTAATGGCCCGGTCTTCGGGGATATCCAGGTAGTAATCCACCAGATTTTCATATTCCTGGAAGATCTCGTAAATGATGTCGGACTTGTTCCGGAAGTGGTAATACAGGTTGCCCGGAGAAATGGCCAGGTGCGCGGCAATATGGTTGGTGGTGATATTGCGCTCACCCCGCTCGTTGAACAGCTCCAGACTGGAAAGCAGAATTTTGTCTCTGGTTTTCATTCGCCCGCCGGTGTTTGTTGTTATCTGTCTCGCAGATGGCCCGATGGGCTATCCACCGCTTCTTGACTGCCTAGAGTATATACTCTAATAATAGCCGCAAGTGCAAATCCACCGGATTGCAGCCACCGATAACAACAAGCTGTACAGGCAGGCCTGACGGCAAGGGGAGAGAAAATGGGAGCCACCGTTGTTCAGCTCACCGAGAGCAAGAAACAGATCCAGCACACCCACCGGGTTTTCGAAGAGCAGAAAAAAGCCTTCCGCGCCAACCCGATGCCATCCCTCACCGAGCGCAAGGAAAACCTGAAACGCCTGAAGCGCGCCCTGCTGAGCAACCAGGACCGGCTCACCGATGCCATCGACCGGGACTTCAGCTGCCGTTCGAAGGATGAATCCCTGATTGCCGAAGTCATGCCGTCCATTCAGGGCATCAACTACACCCTGAAGAACCTGGGCGACTGGATGAAGCCGTCCAAGCGCCATGTCTCGGTACTGTTCCAGCCGGCCAGCAACAAGGTGCACTACCAGCCCAAGGGCGTGGTGGGCGTGATCGTGCCCTGGAACTACCCCCTGTACCTGGCGGTAGGCCCGCTGGTGGCCTCGCTGGCTGCGGGCAACCGCACCATGATCAAAATGTCCGAGTACACGCCGCACACCTCGGCCCTGTTCAAGGAAATCATCGAATCCATGTTCCCGGAGGAAATGGTCTCAGTGATCACCGGCGAGGCCGACGTCGCCGCAGACTTTTCCCAGCGCCCGTTTGATCACCTCTTATTTACCGGCTCTACATCGGTAGGCAAGCTGGTGATGCGGGCCGCGGCCGAAAACCTGACTCCGGTGACCCTGGAACTGGGCGGCAAATCCCCTGCCATCGTGTCGCCGGATGTGCCCATGGAAGACGCCGCCCAGCGCATCGCCTTCGGCAAGGCCTTCAACGCCGGCCAGACCTGCGTGGCACCGGACTACGTGCTGTGCCCGGCCGACCGGGTGCAGGCCTTCGTGGATGAATTCCGCGCCCGGTTCGCCGAAATGTACCCCAGTCTGCGGGACAACGACGACTACACCGCCATCATCAACGAACGCCAGTACGACCGCTTGCAGGGTTACCTTGAAGATGCCCGGGCCAAGGGCGCCGAACTGGTGGAAATCAACCCCGCCAACGAAGACATGAAGGAAGGCACCCGCAAGATCCCGCTGACCCTGGTGCTGAAAACCACGCCGGACATGAAAGTGATGCAGGACGAGATCTTCGGCCCGATCCTGCCGGTGATCAGCTACAGCGGCCTGGACGAAGCCATCCACTACATCAACGAACGGCCGCGTCCGCTGGCCCTGTACTTCTTCGGCTACGACAAAACCCAGCAGCAGCACGTGGTGGACAACACCCACTCCGGTGGCATGTGCATCAACGATGCCCTGATGCACGTAGCGCAGGACGACCTGCCCTTCGGCGGTATCGGCGACTCCGGCATGGGCCACTACCACGGCCGCGAAGGCTTCCTGACCTTCTCGCACCACCGGGCCATCTTCACCAAGCAGAAGTTCAACAGCGGCAAATACGTGTATGCACCCCACGGCACCGCTGCCCATCGCATGGTCTACAAATTCTTTATCCGGTGAGCCCCATGAACCGACGCAGTTTCCTGAAAACCGGGGTAGGCGGCGCCGTCTTCCTCGGCACCGTCAGCCTCACCGCCGGCCTGTCCGGCTGCGCCACCGCGCCGGCCGGGCGAGTCAGTGCGGTCGACAGCCGCATGGACGCCAGCTACCGCTTCCAGTTTCTGAGCAAGGACGACATCGCGCTGTTCGAAGCCCTGTTACCGGCCATGTTCACCGGCGCCCTGCCGGAAGAACCGAACCAGCGCCAGTTTGCCGTTGCGGCCACCATCGAGCGCATCGACCAGGGCATCGTCCAGTTCGGCGCCCCCAACCAGAAAGAACTGCGCAAGCTGTTCGACCTGCTGAACTTTGCCCCCACCCGGGTCACCCTGGCCCGGGTCTGGTCCGACTGGCCATCCGTGACCACCGGCGAAGCCGACGCCTTCCTGAACCGCTGGCGCAACAGCCGGATCGGCCTGCTCAACAACGGCTACATCGCCCTCAGCAAGATCTGCAACGTGGCCTTCTACGGCCACCAGAACCAGTGGCACCTGACCGGATATCCCGGGCCACAGGAATGGATCGTGAACGTCTTACCCCAGTTCAAAAACACCTGACAGACCCCGGATTACGGAGCGCAGCATGTCCATGAATGATCCCATTGCCCGGGGCCTGGCCGCCGGCTGGAAGGTTACCGACGCCAGCACCCTCACCAGCAACCAGACCGCAGAAGCCGATGTGGTCGTCATCGGCACCGGTGCCGGTGGCGGCACCACCGCAGAAATCCTGGCCCGGCAAGGCCTGGCCGTTATCCTGGTGGAAGAGGGCCGGCTGTATTACCAGAAAGACTTCAAGATGGACGAACTGACGTCCTACGCCAACCTCTACCAGGAAGGCATGAGTCGAACCACCGCCGACGGTGCCATCGCCATACTGCAGGGCCGCTGCGTAGGCGGCTCCACCACCGTCAACTGGACCAGCAGCTTCCGCACCCCGGACGAAACCCTCACCTACTGGAGCCGGCAATTCGGCCTCGACGGCCTGGCGCCCGACGCCATGGCCCCCTGGTTCCAGGGCCGGGAAGAGCGCCACACCATGGCGCCCTGGCAAACCGAGCCCAACCTGAACAACGACATCCTGCGCCAGGGCTGTGAAAAGCTCGGCTACTCCTGGCAGGTGATTCCCAGAAACGTCAAAGGCTGCTGGAACTCCGGCTACTGCGGCGTCGGCTGCCCCACCAACGCCAAGCAGGGCGCCCTGCTGACCACCATCCCCGGCGCCCTCGACAACAACGCCCGCCTGTACCACGGCCTGCGCGCCGACAAACTGGTGATGAACCAGGACCGCATCGACCACCTGCAGGCCAGCGCCATGGGGCCAGACGGCGTCACCCCCTCCGGCGTCACGGTCACCCTCAAGGCCCGGCACTTTGTCGTCGCCGCCAGCGCCATCGGATCGCCCGGCCTGCTACTGCGCTCGCAACTGCCCGACCCGTACCAGCGCGTAGGCAAACGCTCCTTCATCCACCCGGTCAACGCCACCGTCGCCCGCATGCCAGCCAACGTGGACCCCTTCTACGGCGCGCCCCAGTCCATCTACTCGGACCAGTTCAACTTCAGCCAGGGCGTAGACGGCCCCGTGGGATACAAACTCGAAGTACCGCCCCTGCACCCGGCCATGGCCGCCGGCGTCGTCCCCGGCCACGGCCCGG
>Ga0209075_1001233_pt1 | contig 24396 bp, 21 predicted proteins | sample Stecom2011_FD_187523 | JGI IMG/M metagenome (GOLD analysis project Ga0209075, IMG submission 187523) | Agricultural soil microbial communities from Utah to study Nitrogen management - Steer compost 2011 (SPAdes) (version 2) | ecosystem: Environmental > Terrestrial > Soil > Agricultural land...
CCAGGTTGTCCAGCATCACAGAACCGATGTTGGCACCGCCTACCAGGATTTCGCCGATGGCCATATCAGCCGCGAAAGTCTGCAGATCGATTGCCAGAGCATCGCCGGTACCACTCAGACGGGTGTCCTTGTACACGTCCAGAACGATATCGGCACCGAGGGTCAGTACGTTGGCATTACCTGCGTTACCCGCAAGATCTTTGCCCATATAGCCCGCACCTGTCATCTTCAGGTCGCGGATGCCAACGCCGAGGAAATCAACGTCAACGTCGAGGTCAGAAATACCCACCTTGGTGCTCAGGGTGAGAGTGTCGGTTGCGGTATCGACGCGGATACCCACTTTGGTGAACGCGCCCACCATGTTGAAGTTGCTGGCGAGCACGGTGGAGTCGGTGTGGCCCTGCAGGGTCCATTCACCGGTGCTTACGCCGAAGTCGATTGGTGCAGCGGTCAGCGGCGAAACGTCGATGTTGGCATCGCCGTCCTCAAGTACGTCGATGACCAGTGCAATGTTGTCGATCAGGTCACTGGTTTCGCCAAAGAGGAGGTCACGGAAGTCCGTGATTTCGGTGAACAGATCGGTTGTGTTGGCACCACCGATTTTGATGTCCTTGACCGACAGTGAGCCTTCATCGGTATAGATAAACTCACCGATTTCGACCCGGGTTTCCAGTTCGATGGTCACACCGGCCTGGCCGGTGATATTACTCATCTGAACGTCGTCAATGGGTTTCAGACCAGCCTGGGCAGCAAACGGAAGGCCTGCTACAGCCAGCACTAACATCGATTTTTTCAGGCTTTTCATTTCGTTAGTCCTTTTTTTGATTTTTGTCTTTCTTGTTGCGGGTTACAGCCAGCAATTGCTGGCTGTAACCCAATCCGGCCAGGCCGGAATTTTTATTGCTGTGGAGTCAGGTTCAGATTGATGGTGTTACCAGGGCCAGTCATGATCTGGTTCAGCAGGCCGGTGAGCAGGCCGCAGTTTTCCAGTGCGCCGAGGGTGTAAACACCGCTCACGGGGCCACCGGTTGCCGGGGAGAAGCTGCTACCTTCCGGCGAAGTCAGATCGATGCTGATCGGATCACGGGTCTGACACTTGGAGCCGCCGCCAATCTGGAGAGGAAGGCCCAGGATCTTGATGGATACCTTGGGTATTTTCACATACAGCTTGGAGTTGGCTGTCAGCTTGCCATTGGTGAGTGAGCCGGTGGTAACGGCTGCCTGTTCGAAGGCAACGTTTGCGGCCGCGCTGATCTTGGCGAACAGGATTTTGATCGAGAAGTTGCCAGAGGTCGGCTGCAGCTGCAGGTCAGCTTCGAAATCGCCGGTCATCAGATCCAGGATGCTGGCGATGGAGCCGGTCAGAGGCAGGGTGCCGTTAGGACCTTTGATCAGCGTAGAACCTTCCAGGTCCAGGAGGAGGTCAAGGGTGCCGCCGCCAGTGGACTCTTCATAAGACTCGGCGCTAACCGGTACGGTGACACTTGCGTTCTCTTCGTCGCTGGAGTTGATCACCAGAGCGGCGTTATAAACGCCAGGTGCACCCGCGGCAAAGTTCAGCTCAACCGAGCAGCTTTCGCCAGCGGCAACGGTGGTACAGTTGTTGGTCTGGGTGAAATCTGCCGCATTGTCGCCTTGCAGCTCGATGCTGTTGATCTGCAGAGCCGCATTGCCACTGTTGGCAATAGCAACCTGAGCCGATTGACTGGTGCCTGACAGAACACGGCCAAGGTCAACAGACGCCGGGCTCACGGAGATTTCCGCAGTCGGTGCCAGGGTGCCACGGCCAGACAGAGCAACGTCTACGCTCGGTGTGTCGGCATCGGTGGACTCAATGGTCAGGGTAGCGCTACGAGTGCCGTCGGTGCTCGGAGCGAAGGTCACGTCAACAGAACAGGAGGCTGCAGGCTCAAGACCGGCTGCGCAGTCGCTGGTCTGGGTGAATACGTCAGCATCAGCGCCACTGATGGTGATGTTGTTCAGGCCCAGAGCGGCAGTACCGGTGTTGGTGATCGTTACGGACTGCTGGGCGCTCAGGCCAGCCTGTACTGAGCCAAAGGCCAGCTCTTCGGCACCAACGGTGATGCGCGGTGTCTCAACCGCTTCGCCGCCTACGGTCACGACCTGCAGGAGGTTGTCCTGGCCTGGCAGCTGAACACAGTCGGTGGTGATTTCACCGATGGGTGGAGGCGCAATCGCGCCACTGGCGGTACGTGCCACGAGTTCGAGCCTCAGGGCACCAACGCGGATTTCATTTTCGCCAACGTCTTCAGCGGTGATCAGGTGATCAGGCGAGAAGCCGGTAGCGGGGACTTCGAACTCACCGGCTGTGTCCGGAATCGGGGTGGGAGGGATGTCCAGAACCACGATCTGTTCGACGGTACGGCCCGGTGTGACCACTGTGTTGTAGCTGGTGGCGACCCCTTCGAGGGTGGCTGACTGAACCAGCTTGAGTCCGGTCCGCGCGTCATCGTTGACTACGGTGATGGCGTCGACCTGGAACGAAGGGATGATGTCCCCTACCGAAGCAACGTTGGGAATATCGGCACTGATGGTCGCCCGGATCGGTTGGGTACCGATCAGCGGGAACGGACATTCAAAGGCCAGTTCGGTAGAGACCTGCTCTGCCATGACGTTTGAAGCTCCGCCGGCCATCACAGCCGCCGCCGCAATGGCGGGCCCGAGCTTGCGAACACTCGTTTCGAGGTTCCTGAGTTTCATGAGTTCGTCCTCTTCTATTGTCTTTGTTGTTATCGGGGCTCGCAAACGACACCGGCCAACGAAACTGGAACGGACTTGCAACGACCCCAACGCCATACGTGTTTTACGTATGAGTGCAGGGTCATTAGACGGTGATAGTCCATCACTGGTCATTGCTTTTGGCGGCAGCGTTTTAGTCTAAAGCGGAGACCGGGGTGGGTATTTGCTCAATACGTGAACGGCGTCAAGCAATGCGGATACCCGGCGTCACTTTTTGTTGCGGGCCTGGCGACGAATATCGCCAGGCGTGCGTCCGGTCCAGGAACGGTAGGCTTTGGTGAAGCCTGCCTGGTCGCTGAATCCAAGCTTTTCAGCAATCGACTCCAGAGACACATTGGTGTCTCTGAGATACAGGCTCGCGAAGCTTTCGCGGATCTCGTTGCGCAGCTCGCGGAACGAGGTCCCCTGGTTGGCAAGATGCTGTCTCAGGGTCCGGGGGCTCACCCCCAGGCGCTGGGCAATATTCTCTGTGGTACAGGGGCTGCCAGGCTGGCTGCGGATCAGTTCGCGCACCTGGGTTACAATGTCGCCGACGCCGGTTTGCCCCAAGCTGTCATCGGAACGGGTACGGGCAAGAAGAAACTCCAGTTCCACATCGTCTTTCCGGATGGGGGCGCCGCTCAGGGGCAGCGTCACCTGGCTGGTGTCGGCGCCGAACAGGAATTCGCTGCCAGGGGCGAGTTTCTGCCACTCCTCAGGCCCAAGGCTGGTCGGAAAGTCGAACTGGAAGATAAAGCTTGAGCAAACCTGGGAGGCGATCCGGTGAATGCTGCCCATGTAGATCTTGGTGAGACAGGGGCGCAGCTGGCCTATTCCCCAGTTGTCCTTCAGGCGGATACGGAATGTTTCCCCGACAGACTCCAGCTCCATGTCGATCAGCGGCAGGCTGACCCGGACATACTGGACAATCATGCTGATCAGTCGGCGCGGGTTATCCTGTCCCAGCACGGCAAAGCCGAGCAGGCCGTGGCTGGGGAGGTCAAGCTGCTGGCCAAACTCGAACGCCGCGCGTTCGTCGGTCAGCAGCCAGTCTGCCTGCCGGAGCAGCAGCATGGCCTGATTCATGGTAACGCTGGCATCCGGATTATTCAGCAATTCCGGCGTGATCCCGGTTTCGGAGAGAATGGCCTGGGGCCGGATGCCGCGATGTTCCATAAACCGGATAAAACGGCGGGCATAACGGACCGATATGATGGGCACGTCCAATGCAAGGCTGTTCGGCGGTTCCATGCTTACTTCTCTGGGCGGGGAGCGGATACAGAGTTAGTATAGGCCCGGCTCCCGGACTTGTTTGCGGCATCGGGTCACAAATTGACCAGCTGGCCGGATATGACAATCACTCTCAGGCGGGATGATGATTCATGAATTCAGTTGCTTATGTCCCCGGCAAGGCCGGTTTATGGCCGGCCTGTCCGGTTTGTGACGGCCTGGTACCGGAGCCGTTCAGGGAGGTGGAGGGCAAACTGTATCTGCGCTGCCCGGACTGCAGGGCTACGCTGCTGTCACCGGCCTTCTATTTGTCGGAGCAGGAAGAACTGGCGTTTTACCAGCTGCATGATAACCGGCCAGACGACCCGGGCTACCGCAGGTTTCTGTCAAAACTCTTCGTGCCTCTCTCCCGCAAGCTCGAACCTGGGGCCCGCGGGCTGGATTTCGGATGTGGTCCCGGTCCGGCACTGGCGGCCATGTTTCAGGAAGCCGGATTTGCCATGGCCCTTTATGATCCGTTCTTTGTTCCGGATTCGCAGGCGCTGGGCCAGACCTACGATTTTGTCACCTGTACCGAGGTGGTTGAGCACCTGCACCGCCCGGCTGAGGTTTTCCGGCAGCTGGACAGGCTGGTTACTCCCGGCGGCTGGCTGGGTGTGATGACCTGCTTTCAGGATGATGACGCGCGCTTTGACGGTTGGCATTATCGCCGGGACCCCACCCACGTTACCTTCTATCGCGAACACACGTTCCGGTATCTGGCCCGGCAGTACGGCTGGGCGCCCGAGGTGCCGGCCAAAGACGTAGTGCTGTTTCGTAAGCCCGACCCGGGTGCCTGAGCCCGGACCAGGATCAGAAGGTGGAGAGCCCGGTGGCCTCCATTACGCGATATTGCCAGTAGCGCCACGGGGAGGACTCAGCCCAGGCGGCCCAGGGCAGGCTGAGTGCCGGGCTGCCTTCGGGCCCGGGTTGCCAGTGTTGCGCAAAGAACGCTGCGGCTTTGGCGGCCACCGGATGCCGGGCGTCAAGCACCACCCAGAGGTCGGACTCCAGGTTCAGATCGTCCAGGTTGCGCCGGGTGAAATTGGCCGATCCGGCCAGCAGCTCTACCTTGCCATCCGCCCGGTTGTAGAGCATCAGCTTGCTGTGGCATTGCTCACCATGGGTGTTGCACCAGCGAACCGCTATCCCGGTACCATGCAGTTCGTTCGCCACCGGCCGGTTGGGAATGCCGTTCTTTTCGTGGCCGAAGGCATCCTTGTTGGCATCCAGCAGTACCCGAATCCCGACACCCCGGTGCTGTGCTGCGATCAGAGCCTCAATGATGGGGCGGTGGGACAGGTAGAACATGGCGAGGTCGATGGATTCTCCCTGCCTGCTGCGGTTGATCATGCTCAGGGCCTGATCGCGAATGGCTGACTCGGTGAGTACCTGGCCCTTGGGTGAGCCTTGCATCGGACCCGGGGAACTGATGGATTGGATGCGCGCCAGCCAACGATCGATGATTGCGGTGTCTGCGCCGGACAGCCGGGCGACCGCGCGCTCACTGCGCACCACGTCGGCCACCACCGGGCCACCGAACGCGAGCGCTATGTTGCTGTGGCGGCTGCTGCCGTCGTGGGGGTTGGCAGAGGTTATAACCGCCCGGAAGCCGTCTCCGGTATCCGCCACCACCACCTTGCGATGGTTGGCTTTGAAGTTGGGCAGGGCGAGGTAGCTGCGTACCGTGGCTTTTTCTGTGCCAAGGGCATTGGCAAGCCAGCCGCCGTCGGGGTTGTTGCCCAGCCACTGGCAACACAGGCGCCATACGGCCGACCAGGCAGGGTTGCTGTCCCGCAACGGCGTAAGCCGGGTGGTGACCAGCCTGATCCCCGCCTGTTCCAGCTGCTCGAACAATGCAGAGCGACTGCCGCCGTAGAAGGTATTGAGCGGGTCGGTAATCACGATGATGTCGATGTCTGGCCGGGCATGTTTGCGGGCCACCAGTGCGTCGACAGTCTGCTGGGCCAGGGGCCTCAGAGGAAGGTCGTCAGGGCCGGTGGAATTGAACAGGAACATGTCCAGAAGAATAAACTGCTCTGCCTGCGCGATAAGGCGGAAAATACCGTCGAATATTTCGTGCTCAATCCGGCTGCTGCCATCAGCGAAGTGCCGTGTAGTGTCTGTCCACAGCTCAGGGTTTTCCAGGGGCAGGGGCTGGCTCTGCCAGGCCAGACCGTCAGGCAGAGGCTTGAGTGAATGCCAGAGGCCGAGGCCGACCAGCAGCACCAGCAGGGCGGGCACCAACAACTTCAGGGTCATACTGCATCATTCCTTTGACGGCTAGGCTGGTCAGGCGCTGAGAGCGCCAATCACCTGATCGGAAAACAGCCTGAGCAGGCGGGTGGCGTCAGGAGCCGGCCGGACGGCGGCTAACAGGCTTTCGGCGTCCAGCCCTTCCGCTTCCAGATCGGGGTACTGCACCTCCAGGTAGGCCTGCATTACCTGTTCGGTAAATTCGGGGTGGAACTGCACGCCCCAGGCCTGCCGGCCCACCCGGAAGGCCTGGTGGGGCTCGAACTCGGAGCTGGCCAGAAGAACGGCCCCGGGAGGAAGCTCCAGAACCGACTGTTTATGAGTCAGCTGCGCCGGGAATGTGTCCGGAAGCAGGCCGAACAGGGGGTCAGTTCTGGCCGCGTGGCACAACCGAATCTCCTGGGTGCCGGTTTCCCGCCCGCCGGGATGGTAGTCCACCTGCCCGCCCAGGGCATGGGCCAGAAGCTGGTGGCCATAGCAGACGCCGAGCAGCGGGATTTCATCCGTCACGGCCTGGCGCACCCACTCAGCGGCCTGCTCGCTCCAGACGGACCGATCGCTCACCATGGCGGGCGAGCCGGTGATGACAACGCCATGCCAGTCTTCGGGACGCCCGGGAGGCGGCGCAAGGGTAGCGTCTGCTACGTTTATGTCCAGCTGGCCGGAGAGGCCGCGGATAAACCAGTCTTCAAAATCCCCGAACTGCTTCTGGATGCGGGGATACGTGGTACCGGTTTTCAGGACCAGGACCCGCGGGTTCTGAGCGGTGTCTGTACCTGCCATACTGCCCTCCGGGATCAGCATCGGAGCAGCCGGAATCAGCTCTCCGGCAGCTCTGCGTTGTGGAACACGTTCTGAACGTCATCCAGATCGTTCAGCATGTCCAGAAACTTCTCGAACAGGGGAATGTCGTCGCCTTCAACCACGGTGGTGGTTTTTGGCAGAAACTGAATTTCGTCGACATCAAACTCGATGCCTTCAAAGGCGGTTTCCAGTGCCTGCTTGGCTTTGGCATACTCGGTGTTTGATGTGAATACCGTGATCTTGCCGTCTTCGTTCTCTATATCAGTGACGTCAACATCGGCTTCCATCAAGGCTTCAAGAACCGCTTCATCGTCCTCGCCGGCAAAGGCGAAAATAGCGCAGTGATCAAACATGTGGGCAACCGCGCCCGGGGTTCCGATCTTGCATTTGGTTTTGGTGAACGCCAGGCGGACGTCCCCAAAGGTCCGGTTCGGATTGTCGGTCAGGCAGTCAACGATCACCATGCAATTACCCGGGCCATAGCCTTCGTAACGGGCCGTAGAGTAGTCTTCGCCGGCGCCACCTTTGGCCTTGTCGATGGCCTTATCGATAACGTGCGTCGGAACCTGGTCCTTTTTGGCGCGCTCGATCAGGCCTCGCAGGGCCAGGTTGGCCTGTGGGTCGGGACCGCCGGACTTGGCGGTCATGTAGATCTCGCGCCCGTATTTACTGTAGACCTTGGTTTTTGCCGCAGCCGTTTTGGCCATGGACTCTTTACGGTTCTGGTAGGCTCTGCCCATCTGTGGTGCCTCTTGGATAGTACGATCAAAACGGTGATTTTACTGGACCGGAGAGATTTTCAACAGAGGCGTGGGGTCACGCAAGTTTGGGCACCCGCTGCATACCACGTTTGAGACCTTGTTCCAGTGCAATGCTCAGGACCTTGCCCGAGCCGGGCAGGATATCATCAAAGGTGATGGTGTAGTGTACCCGGGTCTGACCGTCGGCGGCGTCTCCAAAGCGGATACGACCCAGGTGGTTGCGCACCGGGCTCAGGCTGGTGATGGCATACTCGATCAGAGTGTCCTGCTCGAAAGCGACAATGGTTTCTTTCAGGGCCAGGGGCCCGATGCCTATTTTGCGAACCGATCCGGTTCCGTTGGGGTCTGCCTGGTGACTGTCGCGAATGCGCCTGATCGGCGCGCGGAGCATTTCTCCGAAGCGGTTGTGGTCGGCAAACAGAGCAAACACCCTGTTTCTGGGCAGGTTAAACGTTTCCTGGATATCGATGGTGTATGTGGCCATGCGGCTGCTCTTGTTTGTTGTTTTGGGGCAGCAAGAGTAACCTTCCATGGTTAAAAATAAAAGCAGGCCAGGCATACCCATGGAAGACCACGAACCCGAACAGTCCGCTCCTGAAACCCGAAAAGCTTCGGCACTCTCTGATCTCTCGACCCCGGTTTACGGGTTGTTCGCGCTTGGCGTTCTGTACACCCTTTATCTTGCCCACCAGATCATTCTACCCATCATTCTGGCGATACTGACGAGCCTGTTGCTGGCTCCGCTGGTAAAAAAGGCCCGTCTGAATTTTGGCGTTCCGCGGGTGGTGAGTGCGCTGGTCCTGGTGTTACTGGTGCTGGCCGGCGTTGTCGGGCTGGGGCTGGCGGTGGCGAGTCCGGCACTGGAGTGGGCAGTGCGTGCCCCTCAGGGTATGTCCCGGGTGCTGGTGAACGATGGCGAAATCCGGCGCCAGCTGGACAAGATCACGCACTCCGCGGAACAAGTGGAAAAGTCGGTGGAAGGGCTGGCGGATGATGGCGCCGAGAAGCCTGCCACCGTGGTCCTGCAGGCAGAGTCCTGGCGCAGCCAGCTGCTGGCGAAAGCCCGCAATGGCGTGGTCGGGCTGGCACTGGCACTGGCATTGACCTACTTTTTGCTGGTTAACGGGGATCGTCTGGTGCGAAACTTTGTCAAGCAGCTCCCCCTTTCGCAGCGTAAAACCGTTTTGCGTATAACCCATGATTCCCAGAGTGAGATTGCCCGGTATCTGGCGGTTCTCGGCCTGAGCAATACCTCCGTCGGGGTTATCACTGCGCTCATCTGCTGGGCCATAGGCCTGCCTGATCCTGCGGTATGGGGCATCATCGCCGGGCTGGCCCGGTTTATCCCCTACCTGGGCAATATGCTGACCATTATCCTGCTGGCGATTGTGTCGGCCACCACGCTGGACGCGGTCTGGATGATCGCCATAGCGCCTTTGAGTTTTATACTGCTGACCACCATTGTGGGCTTTTTCCTGGAGCCCTGGATTCATGGTTTCCGCATGGCCATCAACCCGGTCATCATCTTTATCTCGATCTTCTTCTGGGGCTGGTTATGGGGTCCCGTGGGTGTGTTGCTGGCGGTGCCGCTGATGACCATTATCCAGGTGGTGCTCAAGCAGATTCCGGCCCTTCAGCCTGTGTACAAGGTGATTGCCCGCTGACCTTCGTCTGCCGTACCTGACACATCGGCGGTTGTTGCCTATGCTCTGGGTAGCGATTTATTCACCGGCGTTGGGAGGTTGGCATGTCTGGTATTCCGGCGACCATGCAGGCCATGGTACTGACGGGCCATGGCGGTCTGGACAAAATTGAGGCCCGGACGGTTCCCGTGCCCGAGCCTGCCGCCGGGCAGGTACTGGTTCGGGTTACGGCGACCGCCAAAAACAACACCGATCGCAAAACCCGGGAAGGGCTTTATCCCACCCGCAAGGGCGAAGTCACCTCGTTCCGGATGGGTGGTAAACCGACACTGAGCTTTCCACGCATACAGGGCGCCGACATTGCCGGCCGGGTGGTTGCTGTTGGCGAGGGGGTCAGCGAAGGGCGTATTGGTGAGCGGGGCTTGCTGGATTTCAACATCTACGCCACCAGCCGTACAGACATCAATCTTACCCCGGACTTTTACGGCCACGGTGCCGATGGTGGTTACGCCGAGTATGTTGCGGTGCCCTCGGACCAGTTCCACCATATCCCCAATCCGGAACTCGCGGATGCCGAGGTTGCAGCGCTGGGCATGTGTTCCTACCAGACGGCTTACCATATGCTCATGTCGGCCGGCGTTCGGGAAGGAGAGCGGGTGCTGGTGACTGGTGCCAGCGGAGGCGTGGGTACGGCTTTGATTCAGCTATGCCGGATTCTGGGCGCGACTCCTTATGCCCTGAGCCAGCGGGATAAAGCGGATGCCTTGCTGGCACTGGGCGCTGAAGCGGTACTGGACCGGACCGATATGGACAGCTTTGTGGACCGGCTGAAATCGGTTACCGGTGGTAAGCCTGTAGATGCAGTGATGGATCTGGTCGGGGGAGAGATGACCGACCGCTTTATCGACGCCATGATTTTTGACATGAACGCCCGCAGTACCTACCCGCGCCTGAGCATTGCGGGTGCCAGCGGCGGTAATATCAGTGAAATCCTCTGGACCCGGATTTACCTTTATCAGGTGCAGATTTTTGGCGTATCTCACGGCACTCGTGATGAAGCCGGACAACTGATCACCTGGATACGCGAGGGCAAACTCCAGCCGGTGCTGCACGGTGCGTATCGGCTATCGGAGTTGCGGGAAGCCGAGCGTCGTTTCGTCGACCGAAGTTCGGACTACCTGGGCAAGATCGTGGTGGTTCCGGATGCGTGCTGGGAAGCGCATGGTCAGCCCTTTGCGGTATGAGGAAGGCCGATGAAGCCTGAGCTGACCCTTCAGTTGCTGGACACTCACGCCGGTGGTGATGTGAGCCGGATTGTTACCGGCGGCGTAGAGCCTCTGCCGGGTGAGACAGTGCGGGCGCAAATGGAGTACCTGCGGGACGATGCCGACGGCTTGCGCAGACTGCTCCTTAATGAACCCTACGGTATTCCGGAGATGTCGGTAGACCTGCTGGTTCCGCCCGCCCATCCGCAAGCGGCCGCCGGTTACATCATCATGGAGGTGATGGGCTACCCCATTTATTCCGGTTCCAACACCATCTGCACCGCGACGGCTGTGCTGGAAACCGGGATTGTAACCAAACAGGAGGGGCGTCAGCGCTTTATGCTGGAGTCGCCGGCAGGGTTGGTGCATATCGAGGCAACGGTCCAGGACAATGTGGTCGAGGCGATCACCTGCGAAGGGTTACCGAGTTATATCTACGCTTACAACCAGTGTATTAACGTGCCCACCCTGGGGCGGGTGAATTACAGCGTTGCCTACAGTGGTGGTTTTTACGCTCTGGTGGATGCCCGGGCGCTGGGCTTTAACCTCAATATTGAGGAAGAGCGTGACCTGGCAGAGGCAGCTCACGCCATCGTAGAGGCGATACAGGCAGAACGCGGTTTTTCCCATTACACACTGGGCGATGTCGGGCCGCTGCCGTTCCTGCACTTTATGGGTCCGGTGGAACTGGTGGCGGATGGTTACTACCGCTCCCGGTCAACCACCTACGTCCACCCCGGCGTGATCTGCCGGAGCACCACCGGGACCGGAACCTCTGCACGGATAGCGTTGATGAACTACGAAGGGCGCATGAAGCCCGGCGACAAGCTTGAAACCGTGTCGCTCCGTGGTACCGGGTTTATCGGCGAGTACATCAGCATGCAGGCGGCGGGTGAGTACCAGGTGGTCACCAACAACATCACCGGGAAGGCCTATGTGCTGGCCCGCTCAGAAATTGTCGTCCATCCGGAAGACCCTATGGTGGAGTGCGGCAGCCTCCATCATATTCTCTCTACGGGCGTAGCTTCTCCGTCCGTCGCATCCAGAACCATGCCACCAGCGCAATCAAAGACACCGCCGCAATGATCAGAGTCGCCAGGGCATTGATTTCTGGCGACACCCCCATCCGTACCGACGAAAACACCACCATGGGCAAGGTCGTGGCGCCGGGGCCAGAGACAAAGCTGGCGATGACCAGATCGTCCAGCGACAGGGTGAACGCCAGCAACCAGCCGGACACCAGGGCCGGGGCGATCATTGGCAAGGTGATCACCAGGAAGGTTTTCAGCGGCGTGCAGCCCAGGTCCATGGCCGCTTCCTCAATGGAGCGGTCCACTTCCCTGAGCCGTGCGCTGACCACCACCGCCACATAGGCGCTGCAGAAGGTGGTGTGGGCAATCCAGATGGTGGCCATGCCACGATCCACCGGCCAGCCAATGAGCTGGGCCATCTGCACGAACAGCAGCAGTAACGACAGGCCGGTGATCACCTCCGGCATCACCAGCGGTGCTGTAATCATGCCCGACAGCAGCGTTCGCCCGCGCATCTTCCTGAAGCGGGTGATGACAAAGGCGCACAGGGTACCCAGGCACACGGCCATACTGGCGGAGTAAAAGGCGATGCGCAGGCTCATCCATACCGCCGCCAAGAGCTGGTCGTTGGCAAACAGCGCACTGTACCACCTGGTGGAGAAGCCGGCCCAGACCGACACCAGGCGGGAGGCGTTGAACGAATAGACGATCAGCACCACCATGGGCAGGTAAAGAAACAGCATACCGATCACCAGCATGGCTCCGGAAAACCCCGGCGCTTTCAATCTAGCCATGTTTTTCCATCTCCCGGGCCTGGAACCGGTGAAACATCACAATGGGCACCAGCAGCAAGGCCAGCATGACAATGGCCAGGGCCGAGGCGACCGGCCAGTCCCGGTTGTTGAAGAACTCCTCCCACAGGACCTTGCCGATCATCAGCGTATCCGGTCCGCCCAGCAGTTCCGGGATGACAAACTCTCCCACCGCAGGAATGAACACCAGCATGGACCCGGCCAGAATGCCCGCTTTGGACAGCGGGAGGGTAATGGCCCAGAACGTGGTCAGGCTCCGGCATCCAAGATCCGATGCAGCCTCCAGCAGGCGCAGGTCCAGCTTCACCAGATTGGTGTAGATGGGCAGGATCATGAACGGAAGGTAGGCGTAGACGATACCCAGAATCACCGCAAAGTTGGTGTTCAGCATTTTCAGGGGTTCTCGGATGACACCCAGCCACAGCAGGAAGCTGTTAACCAGCCCCTGGTTGCCCAGGATGCCCATCCACGCATACACCCGGATCAGGAAGGAGGTCCATGAGGGCAGCATCACCATCAGCAGGAACACCAGCTGCCAGTGCCGGGGCGCCCTGGCCATGGCGTAGGCCATGGGGTAACCCATCAGCAGGCAGACGACGGTGGCGAGGAACGCCGTTTTTAGCGAACCCCAGTAAGCTGCAATGTACAGGCTGTCTGAGGCCAGGAACATATAGTTCCCGAAATTCACCACCACCGATAGCGAATGATCCAGCCACCGGAACACCGGTTCATAGGGCGGGATGGCCATGATCGCAGAGGTCAGGCTGACCTTCAGAACCAGCGCAAACGGCAGCAGGAAGAACAGCAGCAGCCATGCGAACGGCAGGCCAGACACCACCCGGCGATGGAACAGCATTGAACGTACCCGCTCAGCGATAGGGGCAGGGAAAAGAGACTGTTTCATGGCTTAGTTCCAGAGCAGGATGGGGCTGGAGGCTTCCCAGGACACATACACCCGGTCACCCCAGGTGGGCCGTTCGCCCCGGCGTTCCACGTTGGCCATAGTGGCCTGCACCCGTTTGCCGGTCGCCAGTTTTACATAGTAGGAGGTGATGTCTCCCAGGTACGCGATGTTATCGACGGTGCCACAGCTCCAGTTGGTATCGCCTTCCGGCTTGTCGGTGGTCAGGTAGATTTTCTCGGGGCGCAGCGCGATCAGGGTTTCGGTGGTTTCGGCCGGCGTAGTGACACCCCGGTCGATAAACACCGGTGCATCCAGCAGCTCACTGGCCAGCGAAATACTGTCGGAATTGTCTTCCAGGATGTTGGCCTCAAAGATATTGACAGAGCCGATGAACTCCGCCGTCATGCGACTGTTGGGGCTTTCATAGATATCAATGGGCGAGCCCACCTGGGCAATCCAGCCCGAGGACATGATCGCAATGCGGTTGGCCATGGTCATGGCTTCTTCCTGGTCGTGGGTGACCATCAGGCAGGTCGCGCCCACCTTCTCCAGAATATCCACCAGTTCCAGCTGCATCTCGGTGCGCAGCTTCTTGTCCAGCGCCCCCATGGGCTCGTCCAGCAACAGCAACTTGGGCCGCTTGGCCAGTGACCGGGCCAGGGCTACCCGTTGTTGTTGTCCGCCCGAGAGCTGATGGGGCCGGCGCCGGGCATAGGGCTCCATTTTTACCAGTCTGAGCATGGCCGCCACGCGTTCGCGGATTTCGCCTTTGGGTAGTCTGTCCTGTTTCAGGCCCATGGCGATGTTCTGCTCCACGGTCATGTGGGGGAACAGGGCGTAGGACTGGAACATCATGTTGGTGGGCCGCAGGTACGGCGGCAGGGCTGTGATGTCCTGCCCGTCCAGCACGATACGGCCGGAATCCGGCGACTCGAACCCCGCCAGCATACGCAGCAGCGTGGACTTTCCGGAGCCGGAGCCACCCAGAAGCGCAAAGATCTCACCCTTGTGGATGTCCAGGCTCACGTTGTCTACCGCCAGTGTGCTGTCGAAGCTTTTGGAAATACCCCGGATGCTGAGGAGTACCTCCGCTTGCGCGGAGGTGTTGCTGATAATGGCCACCGATCAGCGCCCGGACTTCACGCTGGTCCAGGTGCGGGTCATCAGGCGCTGGGCGTCCTGAGGCCGGCCTTCCATCAGGTACAGCTTTTTCATCACCTCGTCCTGGGGATAGATGCTGGTATCCGCCAGGATATCCGGGTTCACAAAGTCGTCAGCGGCCTTGTTGGGGTTGGCGTACCACACGTAGTTGGTCACATCGGCGATGATCTCCGGACGCATCAGGAAGTTCATCAGCGCGTGGGCGTTGTCCACGTTGGGCGCACCGGCGGGGATGGTCATCATGTCGAACCAGAGCACCGCACCTTCCCTGGGAATGGTATAGCGGATCACATGGCCATTGCCGGCTTCCTCGGCCCGGGCGGCGGCCTGGAGGATGTCGCCGGAATAGCCGGCTGCCACACACAGGTCACCGTTGGCCAGGTCGCTGATGTACCGGGACGAGTGGAAGTAGGTGATGTGGGGACGCACCGCCCTGATCACCTCGCCACCCTTGCGGATGTCGTCAGCGTTATTGCTGTTGGGGTCCAGGCCGACATAGGCCATGGCCGCACGCACCATTTCCTCGCCGGAATCGAGCATGGCGATACCACAGCCACCGGCTGCCAGCCTGGCGGTCACCTGAGGGTCAAAAACCATGGCCCAGGAATCTACCGGGGCGTCGTCGCCCAGGATTTTCCGGATACGGCCCTCGTTGTAGCCATAGCCATTGGTGCCCCACAGGTAAGGCAGCGAAAACTGACTGCCTGGGTCGGCCTTCTCCAGCTGGACCATCAGGTCCTGGTTCAGGTTGGCCATGTTCGGCAGTTTGCTGTGGTCCAGCGCAACAAACGCCCTGGCAGAAATCTGCTTGGTGACGTAGTGGTTGGACGGCATCACCAGGTCGTAACCGGAACGGCCCGACAACAAGGCGGCTTCGAGCACCTCATTGCTGTCGTACACATCGTATACAACCCGGATGCCGGTCTCGGCGGTGAACTTCGCCAGGGTGTCCTCGGCGATGTAGTCAGACCAGTTGTAAACACGCACTTCTTCGGCGGCAAGAACCGAAGAGGCACCCAAAGACAATGCAACAGAGGCGACCAGCGCCCGTGGCTTACACAACTTCAACATTGAATGATGTCCCTCGCAAAAAGGGATGGATACAAAACGTGCAGGATGCACGCGGTGTTGTGCAGGTCTGCTGAGGGTGGCCGGAGGGGGCTGGCGTTCAGTGAGAACACCGGGAACCCGCCTTTTGACTCCTTTGAGGCTTATCCTGGAAACGGCCGGGTGAGACCCTGCCGTATTCGCGCGATATGTATCACGAGACCGGTGCAGGTGCTACTTAAATTTAACCGGCAGGGCAGTGGTGATTGTGCGTAGTCCGGCTGCGGCTCACTTTGCTCAATCACAAAGTGGCGGAAGGCATGTTAGTCTGTCGCTAAATGACGTACCCAATAACAACAAACAGGGACATTATCATGAATAAAGTACCGCAGCTCATCGGTGGAGAATTCGTTGAGAGCCAGAGTTCCAGCTGGCTTGATGTCACCAACCCGGCCACCGCTGAAGTCATCGCGCGGGTCCCTTGTGCGACGGCGGGCGAGATGCGTGCAGCCATCGCCAGCGCCGCCGATACGTTCCGGAGCTGGAAAGAAACGCCGGTCTCCGAGCGGGCAAGGGTGATGCTGCGCTATCAGGCCATTCTGAAAGAGCATCACGATGAGCTTGCGGAAACCCTGTCCCGGGAAACCGGCAAGACGTTTGAGGATGCCAGGGGCGACGTGTGGCGTGGCATCGAGGTCGTGGAGCACGCCGCCAATGTGGCGTCCCTGATGATGGGTGAGACCGTCGGGAACGTCGCCCGGGAGGTCGATACCCACTCCTGGGTTCAGCCGCTGGGCGTTTGTGCCGGTATTACCCCCTTCAACTTCCCGGCCATGATTCCGTTGTGGATGTTCCCCATGGCGATTGCCTGCGGCAACACCTTCATTCTGAAACCGTCCGAACAGGACCCCCTGACCCCCATGCGACTGGCAGAACTGTTTGAGCAGGCCGGCGCCCCCAAGGGTGTGCTGCAGGTGATCCATGGTGGCAAAGAACAGGTGGATACCTTGCTGGCCGATCCGGTGGTTAAAGCCATTTCGTTTGTGGGGTCGGTGCCCGTCGGGCGCTATATCTACGAGACCGGTACTCGCAACATGAAGCGTGTTCAGAGTTTTGCGGGGGCCAAGAACCATATGGTGATTTTGCCGGATGCCGATAAGCAGCAGGTGATCAATGCGCTCGTCGGCGCATCGGTTGGAGCCGCCGGCCAGCGGTGCATGGCCATCTCCGTGGCGGTCTTTGCAGGCGCGGCGCGGGAGTGGATTCCGGAACTCAAAGCCGCGATGGCCAAGGTGCGCCCGGGGGCCTGGAATGACCCGGCGGCCAGTTATGGCCCGGTGATCAGCGCGCAGGCAAAAGAACGCATTGAACGACTGATTGCCAGTGGCCAGGCCCAGGGTGCACAGCTGCTGCTGGACGGCCGTGGGTATGTGGTGGACGGGCTGCCGAACGGGCACTGGGTGGGCCCGACCCTGTTCAGTGAGGTAACGCCAGACATGGACATCTACCGGGAAGAGATCTTCGGCCCGGTGCTGTCCTGTGTAAACGTGGAGAGTCTGGGCGAGGCCATCGAGCTGATCAACAACAGCCCATACGGTAATGGAACATCGATCTTTACCAGCAACGGTGGTGCGGCCCGCCGGTTCCAGCACGAGATCGAAGTGGGTCAGGTGGGAATCAACATTCCCATTCCCGTGCCGCTGCCGTTTTTTTCCTTTACCGGCTGGAAAGGCTCGTTTTACGGCGATCAGCATGCCTATGGCAAGCAGGCGGTCCGGTTCTACACTGAAACCAAAACAGTCACCTCCCGCTGGTTCAGCTCGGAGGCGACCTCGCCAGAGGCCAATTTCTCCATACAGCTCCGCTGAGCCACTACCGGAAGGACGTTACGATGAGTGACCTGATTCAACTGCAAACGCGGGATCATATTGCGATCCTTACTATTGCCAACCCGCCGGCCAATACCTGGACGGCGGAGTCTCTGGTGGCGCTGGAGACGCTGATTGGCGAACTGAATGCCGATACCGGGATCTATGCACTGGTGGTGACCGGCCAGGGTGAGAAATTTTTCTCGGCGGGTGCGGATCTGAAAAGCTTTGCCGACGGTGACCTGGCGCGAGCCAACGACATGGCGCAGAAATTCGGCCGGGCCTTTGCGGCGCTGACGGCCTTCCGGGGTGTGTCGATCGCTGCCATCAATGGTTATGCCATGGGCGGTGGGCTTGAGTGCGCGCTCGCCTGTGACCTGCGTATTGCGGAAGCGCACGCCCGGATGGCGCTGCCCGAAGCATCGGTTGGCCTGCTGCCCTGTGCCGGGGGTACCCAGAACCTGCCCTGGCTGGTGGGCGAGGGGTGGGCCAAGCGGATGATCCTGTGTGGTGAGCGGGTAGACGCTAACCGGGCGCTGCAAATCGGCCTGGTTGAGGAGGTCGTGCCCTCTGGCCAGGGCCTTGAGGCGGCACTGAAGCTGGCCCAGGGTGCCTGCAGGCAGAGCCCCTCGTCCGTTGCCCGGTGCAAACAACTGGTGATGAGCGCGCGGGATGGCCGCAATCACCGGGATGGCTGGCGCCTGGAGCGGGAACTGTTTGTCGAGCTGTTTCATACCGGGGATCAGAAAGAAGGGGTGAATGCCTTCCTCGAAAAACGTCAGCCGGTGTGGAAAAACCAATAACCTCTGGCCCGGGGCCACGCAATAACAATAAGGAGTAAGACAATGGCCAGGATTACCTTTATCGGATTAGGCAATATGGGTGGCCCGATGGCCTCTAACCTTCTGAAAGCCGGCCATAAGGTTACCGTTTTTGATCTGTCCCGAGAGGCTGTAGAAACGCTGGTCGCTGAAGGTGCCAGTACCGCCGATACGTCCATCCATGCCGCCCGCAACGCCGAATGCGTGATCACCATGTTGCCTGCCGGTAAACAGGTAGAAGCGGTGTATCTGGGGGCCGGAGGATTGCTGGCCGGCTTGCAGCCCGGCACTCTGGTCATTGACTCGTCGACCATCGCACCCGAAACCGCCCGCTCAGTGGCCGGTGTAGCCACCGGGAAAGGGCTGGTGTTTATCGATGCACCGGTCTCCGGCGGGGTCGCAGGCGCCCGGGCAGGCACGCTGACATTTATTTGCGGTGGAGAGGCCAGTGCGTTCGAACGGGCGAAACCGATACTGGATGCTATGGGCGGGAATCTCTTCCATGCTGGCCCTCACGGGGCCGGGCAGGTGGCCAAAATCTGCAACAACATGCTGCTGGCAATCCTGATGACAGGCACCAGTGAGGCTCTGGCGCTGGGGGCGAAGAATGGTCTCGACCCGGCGGTCCTGTCTGAAATCATGAAGCAGAGTTCGGGCGGCAACTGGGCCCTCAATGTCTACAACCCCTGGCCGGGGGTGATGGACGGCGCACCGGCGTCCCGGGACTACCAGGGTGGTTTCCTGGTCAATCTGATGACGAAGGATCTGGGGCTGGCACTTGAAAATGCCGTACAAAACCAGGCATCCACCCCAATGGGCGCTCTCGCTCGCAACCTGTATCAATTGCATGCCGGGCAGGGCAATGGCGACCTGGATTTTTCGAGCATTCTCCGGCTTTACCGAAAACCGGGATAAGAGCAAGCGGGCCCGGGCATCGGGCCCACGCCTGCTCTGGACTGACGCTGTTACGGATTGTCCACGGGGTCTGTTGCCGTCTCGACCGGGCGCCGGGACCAGTATCCGGCCAGGATTGAGCCGGAAATGTTGTGCCACACCGAAAACAGGGTGCCGGGAATGGCCGCGATGGGGGTAAAGAACTTCATCGCCAGCGCGGTCGCAAGGCCGGAGTTCTGCAGGCCGACCTCAAAGGCAATGGTGCGGCTGATGGTGGCGTTAAACCCGAGCAGTCGGGCAATGCCAAAGCCCAGGGCGAGCCCGAGCCCGTTATGCAGAATCACCGCGATGGCGATTGCAACGCCATGAACCGCCAGGTTGCCCTTATTCAGGGCGACCACAATCGCAACGATCATGACAATGCAGATCATGGAGATCAGCGGGAGGACAGGCTCGACCTTCTTGATATGAGGCCGCGCCATGGTGTTGATGGCCACACCGAGCGCGACCGGGATCAGTACGATCTTGACCAGGCTCATGAGCATGCTGGCGACCGGGACATCCACGGCTTTGCCCGCCAGCAGGCCGGTCAGCAACGGAGTGATCAGAACCCCGAGCAGGGTAGAGATCGCCGTCATCGAAATCGACAGGGCCACGTCGCCCTTGGCCAGATAGGCCATGACGTTGGACGATGTGCCACCGGCGACGCTTCCGACCAGCACCATGCCTACCGTGAGTTCCGGACTGAAGCCCAGCACCAGGCTTATGCCAAGCGCCAGCAGGGGCATCACCGAGAACTGCAGAACCACGCCCAGGGTAATCGCGCTTTTATGACGGGCGACATTCACAAAGTCTGCCGGTGTCAGGGTCAGGCCCATGGCCAGCATGATTGTGGTGAGCAGCGGCACAATGCCGGAACTGAGGCCGTTAAAAAGCGCGGGTTGCAGGTAGGCAACCACTGAGAAAAGTACCGCCCACAGCGGGAAAAGCTGAGTGATCCTGACAATCATTGTATAAACCTTAAAAGCCTGACTGATTAAGGGGCATAGTGTAGCAGCCGGGGGAGAGATAGAGTTGGTTTGTTTTCTGAGGGAACAGCTTCCCGGGGTAGGTTTTTTTTCTTGCATCCTGCCGGCTTGTTGCTGATATTCAGTCTACAATCAAAGACAAAAATAACAGGCAAGGAGATGAGTACCATGATGCTTCGTAAAGCAAAAGCAGCCGTTCTGACCGCCGCGTTTACGATTATGGCCCTGCCAGCGACGTCGGCCCATGCTGAGTTCATCAACATTCTTACCGGTGGTACTTCTGGCATCTACTACCCCATGGGTGTTGCTCTTTCCAAGGTGTATGGCGACCACATTCCCGGTGCCCGCACCCAGGTGCAGGCCACCAAGGCATCCGTTGAAAACCTGAACCTGCTGCAGCAGGGCCGGGGCGAGCTGGCGTTGTCGTTGGGTGACTCGGTGAAGCTGGCCTGGGAGGGCAACGAAGAGGCCGGTTTCAGAAAGCCCCTCGACAAGCTGCGTGGCATCGCCGCGATGTATCCCAACTACGTCCAGATCGTTGCATCCAAGGCCTCAGGCATCACCACTCTGGAGCAGCTGAAAGGCCGGGATCTGTCTGTGGGCGCGCCCAAGTCGGGGACTGAGCTGAACGCCCGGGCCATCCTGGGTGCCGCCGGTATGAGCTATGCGGATCTGGGCAAGGCGGAGTATCTGCCCTATGCGGAATCCGTGGAGCTGATGAAAAATCGCCAGCTGGACGCCACCCTGCAGTCTGCCGGCCTGGGGGTTGCCTCGCTCAAGGATCTGTCCACATCAATGGATATTAACGTGGTTGCGGTCCCTGAAGACATCGTTGCCCGGCTCGGCGCTCCCTACATTGCCGGCACCATTCCCGGGGGTACCTATGACGGCCAGGATGAGGATGTGCCAACGGCTGCCATCGTGAATTTCCTGGTAACGCATTCGGATGTCTCGGATGAGACCGCCTACCAGATGACCAAACTGCTTTGGGAAAACCTGCCGGCGCTGCGTTCTGCCCACAAGGCGGCGGAGGCGATCAAAATCGAGAACGCGTTACAGGGTATGCCGGTGCCACTGCACCCGGGGGCCGAGCGGTTCTACCGGGAACAGGGGTTGCTTGAATAACATTCCTCTGGATGAACCGCACCCGGCGCGGGTGCGGTTATAACAATTCAGATTTTCTGTTGTCTTATCTGAGCTCCAGGCTATGTCTATTGAACCGGCACCGTCAACGGTGCAAGCGAAGACCGGCTTTCATGACCCCACGTCTGACAGCTTTACCCGGTCCTTTGAAGGGCGCCTGCTGTTCTGGATTGCCGTTATCTTTTCGTCTTTCCAGATTGCGACGGCCGCCCACCTGATCGATTTCCCAAGCCAGGTGCAACGGGCATTCCACGTAGGCTTCCTGCTTTTGCTTACGTTCCCGCTGATCGCCATGCGCCGCTCGCTTCCCTATAAAGCCATTGCCTGGGGTCTGGCCCTGGCGGGCTTTCTGGTGGCGGGGTACCAGTGGCTGGAGTACGAGCCACTGTTGCTGCGTGCGGGTGATCCGACGGATCTAGATATCTATCTCGGCATCATTGCCCTTGCCACGGTATTTATTGCTACCTGGCAGCTGATGGGGCCGGCCTTGCCCATCATCTGCGGGGCTTTCCTCGGGTACTGTCTGTTCGGTCAATATTTGCCCGCACCGTTTGACCATCGCGGTTATGCCTTTCACCAGGTGGTCGAACATATGGCCTACGGGACCGAGGGCATCTACGGCATTCCCACTTATGTGTCGGCTACGTATATCTTTCTGTTTATCCTGTTCGGCTCGTTTCTCGAAAAGGCAGGGATGATCCAGCTGTTTACGGATTTTGCCCTGGGCCTGGTCGGGCATGCGCGGGGCGGGGCGGCCAAGGTGGCGGTGGTGTCCTCATCCCTGATGGGTACTGTTTCCGGCTCCGGTGTAGCCAACGTGGTAACCACCGGGCAGTTCACCATTCCCCTGATGAAACGATTTGGTTATAAACCGGCGTTTGCCGGTGGCGTCGAGGCCACAGCATCCATGGGCGGTCAGTTGATGCCGCCGGTGATGGGCGCTGTCGCGTTTATCATGGCCGAAACCCTGAACGTGCCGTATGCGGACATCGTAAAAGCGGCGATCATTCCGGCGGTTCTGTATTTTTATGGTGCCTTTTGGATGGTCCACCTGGAGGCCGGCAAGCACGGCCTGATGGGGATGGATAAAAAGGACCTGCCATCGCCGCTGAACGCGTTGAAAAAGCAGTGGTACCTGGTGATACCGCTGGTTGCCCTGGTCTGGTTGCTGGTAGGGGGTTATACCCCGCTGTTTGCCGGTACCGTCGGGCTGGCGTTTACGGTGGTCCTGATCCTGGGAGCGTCGGTAGCGATCGGGCTGCCAAACGTGGCAATCCGGACTTTATTCTGGGTGGGGCTTGGCCTCGTGTGCGCGGCGTTCCTGCAGTTTGGCATCTGGGTAATTGCCGGTGCCATCTTCGCGCTGGTGGTTGTGAATGCGTTTCGCAAGGGAGGGCGGAAAACCCTGGCGGCTTGCCGTGACTCCCTTGCAGAGGGCGCAAAGTCGGCATTGCCGGTGGGGGTGGCGTGCGCGATGGTGGGTGTCATTATCGGTACCATGACGCTGACCGGTGCCGCCAATACCTTCGGACAGTTTGTCGTGAGTGTGGGGGAGAACAACCTGTTCCTCTCTCTGCTGCTCACCATGGTTACCTGTCTGCTGCTGGGGATGGGGATTCCGACCATTCCCAACTACATCATCACCTCCAGCATTGCCGGGCCGGCACTTGAACAACTCGGTGTGCCCCTGATTGTCACCCACATGTTCGTATTCTATTTCGGTATTCTCGCAGACCTGACGCCACCGGTAGCGCTGGCCTGCTTTGCCGCGGCTCCGATCGCCAGAGAACGGGGGCTGGTGATCTCAATGCAGGCGGTAAAAATAGCCGCCGCCGGCTTTGTGATTCCGTACATGGCGGTGTACACCCCCGCCCTGATGCTACAGGACGGCGGCCCGCTGGCCGAGGCCATCGGATACTTACCGGCGGTGCTGTTTATCGTTCTGAAGACCGTGCTTGCGATCAGCCTTTGGGGGGTATCGGTGATCGGTTATCTGGGGCTGCACCTGCCCGCCTGGCTGCGGGTCTTTGCGATGGTGACGGCGTTCCTGCTGATTGCCGCATACCCGGTAACCGATGGCATCGGCTGTGTGTTGAGTGTGGTATTTTTCTTTGTGGCCTGGCGTCTGCGGCGTGCAGGGGCCAGCCCGGCAAACGCAGCATGAGCCTGTGCGTACTGATCGGAGGTAAAACAGCGGCCTGCCTGAGCGGTGTGTTGTTCTCCCTGAGCTGGACCCATTCGGTGGAGAAAACCCGGTGGGTGGAACACTGGCAAATTGACCGCCAGCAGCTGGTCCTGGTGCAGAGTTTTGTGAAAGGCAGCGGCGCAGGTATCGATCCTGCGCCCCATGCCCGGCTGGTCGACGGCTGGTATCAGTGGGCGCCGGCGGAGCCGTTGTCGGTGCCCTCAATCACCCTGGCCCACTCTCAGGCCACGCCCGATAACTGGCAGTTGTGCCAGCTTGAGCCGGGCTCCCGCAAGCGTGGCCGGTGCCTCGATTTTTCTGCCTTTGCTCATGACGTCGCTGCTGGATTTACCCTGAGCCCCGGCGATTAGTGCCCGTACGCCCGCCCAACCTTCGAACCATTGGGCCGGTTCAGCTGCTCACAGATCCAGTGGCCGGTCCGGACCAGCCTGTCCAGGTCGACCCCGGTCTGAATGCCCAGTCCATTGAGCATATAGAGAACGTCTTCGGTGGCGACGTTGCCAGACGCACCCCGGGCATAGGGACAGCCACCGAGCCCGGCGACCGACGCATCAATGATACTCACGCCTTCCTCGAGCACCGCGTAGAGGTTGGCCAGCGCCTGGCCATAGGTATCGTGGAAATGAGCGGCGAGTTTTTCCATGGGCACGTAGCCGGCCACCGCTTCGAGCATGCGCTTGGCGGTCAGCGGGGTGCCCACACCGATGGTGTCGCCCAGCGAGATTTCGTGGCAACCCATGTTGT